>Ga0210143_1000252_pt1 | contig 11873 bp, 11 predicted proteins | sample MayberryNW_TuleC_2_FD_185527 | JGI IMG/M metagenome (GOLD analysis project Ga0210143, IMG submission 185527) | Wetland microbial communities from San Francisco Bay, California, USA, that impact long-term carbon sequestration - MayberryNW_TuleC_D2... | ecosystem: Environmental > Aquatic > Marine... | reverse complement strand
AGAAGTTAGATGTAATACTGAAAAGTCTTCAGACAATGGAAGGATTAGATGAATTTGAGAGATGTGGTTATACAACTGAAATGAATCCCTATAAAGTCTTAGAGTGCTACGAGAAGAATAAGGATAAAATAAAATAAAATAAAATAAAATAAATTGAACTCCGGCCTACACTCACTCAAATTTAGCCGCATCATTCCTCAAAGTATCACTTATCATTAGTATTGAATAATGAGTGATTATGGAGTCCGATATAAAAAAATTGTAGACTATTTAGAAACTCATCCGTATTCCGACTGAAGCATTCTCTTCGGAAGAAGCGTTCCAATATTCATATCTTGTACTGATCTCTGCGAAACGCGCAAGATCTTCGGACGTTATAGGCTGAGAGGTGTTCGTCTCTAATCTACCCGTCTCTTCAAAGAAGTGTCTATATTTTTGGTAGTGATAATGTGAACTAGAGTAGGTTTGTTGGAGACGTTACGCCATGCATGCCGTGCGTTAGAAGGTACATGAATGTAATCGCCCGTTTTTGCTCCGATCCACTTGTAGCCCTCACTGTCTTGCCTCAATCCCTCTATCTCACCAGAGATAACGAAAAAATCCTCTGTATCGGCGTGAGAGTGAAGCGGAACAAAGACACCTGGTGGAATAGTGCCCTTGAGCACACAGAAGTCACTTTGTGCCTCCTGGGGAGATGTCAGAAATTCAACAGTTGGTCCGAAAAGTTCGAGGACTTTGCCAGTAGTAGGATTCTTCTCAAGACTCATTGATTGTCTTCTCCTTTCTAGATCTCCGAGCCATTCTTATTATTAAATCAATCTCTATATCTATTTAGAGTATGCTTTGTAATTGAAATCAAGTAAATCTCCTTTAAGGTATCAATTATAGGTACATTACTTGGCATGAACATTTACGAATCCAAATGATATAATGAAAAAAATAGGTATAGTCGCAGTTACTATTTGTAAATATGCATGCGACTTATGGTGTCATTGCTGGAGGAGGAGGTGGCGATGCCATTCCACCGCTTGTATCTGGTGGTAATGGGGGCATACTTCCTTCGGTGGCGTTTCCCCCATCTGTCATATTTCCACCTTGTGCAAATGCAGGTGCAACCATAGATATTCCACCTGCAGATGTTACTGCCGCTGCTGCTAAAGCGGCTGCCGCTACAAAAAATGCAGCTAGAATTCCTCCATTTATATTCGAGTTCATCGCCCGGAGCATGAGCGCATGAGGGAAAAGTAATACAAAACTGTATACCTAAAGCTGATAAAGTCCCTATATTGCCTTCACCGCCTTCACCCCTTCACTCATCTGGAGAATTTCCACCAAAGTGTTATCACTGTACTGTCAATGGATTTACGACCAAGAACCAATACGAAGAACACGGCGTTATGGTGCATAAGAATTTACCATTATATCCTGGACCTGCAGATCTTGAAAAACTCGGTTTAGAGCCTCAACGAATGTCTTAAGAGCGGGAACTACCAAGGGACCAATACTTTGAATTTGAATTGGAGTCAAAGAAATGACTTATATCAATAATACCAATTCAGAAAATGAGCCATCTGAAGATTACGAATACTTACCAATTAAGGACTCTAAGCCAAACGATAAAAGACGCAAACTAACAAAACACGATAAGCAGGTAATTTGGCGCAGACAAAAGATATTTTCGCTTCTGGTACAGGGTGTTACAAGTACCTACGACCTGGCATCAGCTTTACACATATCCCAGTCAACCGCAACCAGGGACGTTCAATTTCTCAAAGTACAGGCAACCGAACAAATGAGAACACACATTTCTGAACGTTTACCATGGGAATATCGAATTTGTGCTGAAGGTATATCAGAAGTGCTCAAGTATGCATGGTCTCATATTCTACAGGAAGACGCTGGAATCAATAAAGTTGCAACCCTTAGTTTGATAGTACAATGTTATAAGGACCTGTTAGATATGTCTACAAATGCAACCGTAGTTACTGACGCATTACAACAAGTAGAGCGAATGAAAAACCAGATACTGGAGTTAGACAGTTCAAATGTTTATAGCAAATGACATTCAAAGACTTATCTAATATAATTAGAAAAAGAAAGGATCAACAACCACCGACGTCAGCAATAGATCAACAGAAACAACGGGAAATAGCAGAAGCACAAGCTGCAATTAGAACTCTTAGAACCAATTTCCTTAGATCGTACTAAGAACGCGAAGCAAAATGGAAAGCAGAACACCCAGGCAAAGAATTCTACCAAAGGACCTATGACGATGATATAAAAGACAGTACCTTAAACGAGTGGTTCTGGGAGTTCTTCCAAAGAATTCATGTTAGTAAGTCTCCTGAGGTTAGGTACAGACTTGAACGAAATCCAGATCATGGGTTTGGACATACACCGTTTCCAAATGGGATCCATGAGAGGTATTCTAACGAATGTGTCCCTGAGTGCCGTTTCTATGAACCAACCGGTAGACTGACGGTTTTTGATATCCTCAGTGATTATCGCGACTATCAATGGTTCGAAGAAGTGTGGCAAGCATACAAAGAACTTGAAGCAGAGGGTATATTGGCAATGGTCTGAAATTTATTACAAGATGACTATGACTCAAAGCAAAAATTTGATAGGCATTACGCGATAAGGTAAAGTACTCCAGAAAATTCTCACATTATGCCCCATCACGGAGTTAGGGCATGGCCAGACGTTTTTTCTTGGAAGCAAGCTACTATAATAAATGCTATCCTTAGGAGGAGAGGCATCGAAAGCTATTGGTGTTCCAAATCTTCCTGAACTGACACAGGAATTAAGGAAAGCATTTGATAACCATTTTGAACCTATAGACAAACTGCTAGCGGAACCTAACAGGTGACAGTCTAAAGAAACTGCTAATAATCTTGAATGATTATTTTCGCAAAATCAGCTGCTCTCGTCCGTGCGACCAGATTATGTGATTCTACTAACTTTTCTAAACGGTTAATTAATAAAGTTATGTTCCTTTTACTCTTATAAATACTGATTCTGTAAAAGAAAAATTGCATATAGGAGGTATACTTCTGTTCTTCAACAATATCTTCCATTGCTCTTATTATAGCTGATACGCAAATTTCAAAGTAAGCATTTGAATCGAGTATGATTTCCAAAATCTCTAGTGCATCATGAGAAACTCGTTTCTTATTTAGTGGATCTGAAAATTCAAGTAATTTAAACAAAAAAAGCTCTTCGACATTTCTTAAAATAAAGTATGACTTTTCCAACCTAGCTAACTTAACCATTTCTCCAATTACAAAAAGCCAATTCTTGCTATCTGCTTCCTCCTTAGAAAAGATCAAAAATTCAATGATATCCCATGATACTCTATGAATCCATATCTTTCTCTTCGAAGCAAACGATCGGAGTTTTGTAATATTCAATTCTTTAGTAACAGAATCCTTTTGAATTCCGACACAGATTTTGGCTAGTATTTTTTCATCAATACCTTGTGTCTTAAATTCCAACTTGTTCGAAATTGCTTTCGTTCTTTTTCCACTAGCAATTTCACTATTAGGATTATCAACTATAGAGGTTCCCTTCAGTTTTCTTTGTTTTATATGCTGAATCAACTCATTGTCACATTCACCTATTTCCTTGAATAGTAAGGGAGACATAAGAGGATACATTTCAAGTATCCTTTCTCTACTAATATTTTTTAGAAGAGGGATTAATCTTATTTTGTTATAAATCATATGGTATACAAGGCAATCTAATTCCCAGGTGGAAAATGGTTTTTCAATAAAATTAGGTGTAAGGACGACTATACCCATCTTTGAATTTGCTAGACCTTGATTTATCATTTGAATAATGGATTGACCTGTTTGAATTTCCCTTTTATCATACCAGATTCCTTGTATCCCTCCATTCTCCAAGCATTCTATTAATGGGTCTACAATTTCTCGTTTATCCTCACTAGCGTGAGAAAGAAAAATCCCTTTGCGTCTCTTCGGCAATAGTCTGGATAGCTAGTAATAAGTTAAAAACATAATTACGTGCATAAAGACTACTTTCTATATTTCATTCATAAATCGACATGAATATCTATATTCTAGCTCTCGATTACACTTTTCCAACGATTAGCTATTTATTAAGATTCAAATCCATGAAAGCTTATGAGTTTTAGTAATTTTATAAAGCTCAAGTGGTCATCATCGCATTGCATGCTGGTATCAATCACCGCCTTTGCGGTGGTTCTATTCATTATTCTTTTCAGCAGTGATTTACAATTGTATTGGACTCTGCAGGTACATTGGAACTAATGTAACAGATACTTCCTCAAATGTCACTGGTTCTGATCTATACCGGTATGTTCAACCTCGTGATATTGCGCTTCAAGGTGTTTTCGAAAAGGAAGGGAATAGATTTTCCTCATTATTATCAGAATATCGGATGAATGGTTTTGGCTTTGCGGTCTATCCTCTAATAAACATAATGTGTCCGACTGGAAACTGCCAATACAGTTTTGAGGAAGGTATGTTAAGAGAGAATCCCTCGGTCTCAGGATATACCCTCGAAGGTAGGCTTAAATCAGTTTCTGGAGAAGGAAACACATCCAGTTCAAGGCTCTATACAGTCACGTCCAACCTCCAGGTTGGCGAAACGATGGACAATATGGGAGGGGAAATTGATTTCTTAAGAGGCTTTTTTACTATTGACAGAGTAGGCAATTACGAGATTGTCAATGGATCATTCAGCTTTAAAGGTGGTCAAGGAGTTCTGATGCTTCAAGGAGAATTATAACACTAAATTGCTAATTACGCCTAGTGCGTCAGCATTCTTGGAGAAAAACATTATTGCAGATATAAACTCGACACCGCCTTTCGTGGTACTAGCTCTAAAAAGCCATCGGGAGTTGGAAGCAAAACTGACGAGCATACATCTTGAGCAAAAGTTTAAAGAGTCTATATTCCCCATCGAATAAGCATTGGGGTACTTTTCACGTCCAGTGATAAAAGGAAAAATATATTTCGCTGCCTGTTTAGCACCACCATTTCCGCAATATATGCAAGAGAGTTTATGATTCACATTAGTAGCTGATAATCTTCGATAGATATGTTTTGCAATTCTATCTTTATCTGTCTCGCCTTTCATAGGCTTTATAGATAGGTTCGAAAATAAGGATGATGAAAGACGGCTGCGCTGCCCGTCCTTTTGGTAAATGGGACTTAAAAGGCTCTTAACGTGTTGTTCCCTTAAACTTCCTTTCTCTCTAAAGCCAATTTTGGAAAGTGCTGTTAGTCCATTCTGCATCCATAGCTCTAACACAATAAATCCAGAGAGAAGATACGATAAGGGTTTTTCGATTAGCGGGCATAAACATATTTAGATATTTCTGTGTAAGCTATTTCTGAAAATATTTTCTGTCTTTGTAAATAAACTACCAGAGATTGACGTCATGTTTTTATGTAAAAGCTCCCTATTTACGCTTGATAAATTGGGGTTTAAATCGAACTATGATAGGATTGAAAGATGTAACCGTCAAGCGCTCCAGCCTCATATATCTGTGTTTAAATCGAACTATGCTAGGATTGAAAGCCACCTACAACCATTAACGTAAATTTAACGAATTCCTATTTAAATCGAACTATACTAGGATTGAAAGGAACAATGTCGTAAAGCTGAAGAATTATTAGAAATGATTCAAGTTTAAATCGAACTATACTAGGATTGAAAGCACTACGTCTCTTCGTATGCATCGTCTGGATAATCGGGTGGACAGGAACATTCTATGATGCTAGTAACAAAGTAATAGGAACTGACTTTACATATACCGATCCCAACAGTCTGGAGGCTGGTGAGACCGCGCCATTTGATGTGACATTTTATACTGATGCAGTAGATCCGAGTGATATCGCATCTTACAAGATAAGAGTGAGCTGGCAGTAAATTTAGAATCATTCATTCATGAGTGATAATCATGGCCAATGCCAACAAAGGAGTCATATTGTCCCTCAATCGAAGAAACAGAAAAACTAGGGCTGGCAGAGAAGGTATGCTTATAGATCCATGTAAAAATGTTATCCACATATCGCACGAGGTCTCGTCTTCATGCCAATTCGTTTTGTCGTTATAGCACGACAATATAAGCGTCATTTATGTCTTTTTTAAATTTATTTTGTTAGAAATAATAATTAGTTTCTGTTAGTAATTCTAGAGCAATAGACGGTAGAGGCTCCTTGGGCTAATTTTTAATAGAGCGGCAAGGGTCTTGAGCATAGTGAAAAATGAATCACTACACAGAAAATAAAGTACAGTTTGGGCTTTCTATCCCACAAGGATGGAGAGGAGGAAATTTACCATTACAGCAAGAAAACGATCCAGTTAAGCAGTATGAATTCTCAAGATCTATATCAATTGCGGCTGATAATATCGGATTTGATTCGATTTATGCATACGACCATCTAATTCCATTCAATAGGAATGATCTAAATAAGAATATTTTTGAATGCCTTACTCTGTTATCTTCAGTGACTACAATTACAAAAAGAATAAAGATAGGACAGATAGTGACTTGTAATTCGTATCGTAATCCATCTCTATTAGCAAAAATAATCTCTACCCTAGATGTTATTAGTAAAGGAAGATCAGAATTGGGAATAGGAGCAGGATGGTATGGGCAAGAATATGAAGCATACGGATATGATTTTCCATCTCATGTTACCAGAATTGATCAGTTGGATGAAGCACTAACAATAGTCAAAGCAATGTGGAGTAATGAAAGATCACCTACGTTTGAAGGTAAATACTATAGGATAAAAGATGCAATATGCAATCCAAAGCCAATTCAAAAACCTCATCCTATTATTATGATTGGAGGCTCTGGTGAAAAATATCTGTTAAAGGTGGCAGCAAAACATGCAGATAGATACAACCTTTTCTTTGGATCGCCTGGTGACATGAAAAGAAAAATTTCTGTTTTGAAGGAATACTGTAAATCTCTTGAAAATAGCAGAGGCATAGGTCATTGCAAAGATATTCAATATTCTGTTGTATTACCTTGTATTGTTAAGGAGTCAGAAGAAGAAGTGTATCAGATTATCGAACAGTATAAAAGAAATGATAAGACTGTAGACCAATACATCAAAGATCTTGTTGGTGGTATTACAATCGGAGTTCCTGAAAGAATTATAAAAGGTATCAAAGAATATCTTGAACTAGGTGTAACGCATTTCATTTTTCAATTCATCGGGTTGGATGAGAAAACACTCAAACTCTTTCATTCAAAGGTAATTAAAAAGATCTAGTAGCAGTTGTCATAATTCTAATTCGCAAGATCTATCCTAGGCCTGATGACAGCAAAATCAGAATATATATACCTAGAAAAGAATGGGGGCTTATAGGTAGAGACTTACCGAATAACCTTGAGCTACAGGATTATTACTCTTGGGAGAAGGAATTTGTTAATCAAAGTAAATGCGGTAAATTACACTGACATTAAACATGGACAATCTGAATTCGTATTTTATTGTAATGACTTTCAACTTTCAACTAGACGAACTAATAGACATTGAGCCTTTGAATAATTCGAACTATATCAGATCTTCAACAGAACCATTTGACGAGGAAATGGAATTAGATGAGCGAAGAGTAAAAAGATGGCTTAACAAATTTGGATTGACGTGGCATTATACTCATGTATCAGGTCATGGTTCTGGTGATCAGATATGAGACATAACCAAATACAGGAACAATTTCGCTTCGTCGCAACTAAACATAAAATATTGCTGGCTCACACCAGTTTGTATAGACCGGCTGACTGTCCAGATTATGATCGAATCAATATGGATGGCTACCAAATTGCATCGACCGTTCCCATAGCCCAGTGGTAGTTGTATCAGATAATAATGTTCATGTAATGTGGGTAGGCAGATAGCACTCCTAGGAATGATGATGTCTTTTATTACGGAAGCCTATAATCTGATCTACTGTGCTAATTCCTAATGTTAGGAATTGATTGTTTACTGACAACCTTTATTTTGCTTGGTATTAAAAGCTGTTCTGAATATTAATGTCAACTAATCAAGGCAATACCTCAGCTACCATAGATATAAGATTGGCAGTAGATATACACACTACACACTCAACACTCTCAGTTGGAACAATTCAAGTAGGCTTTAATGAAATGGGTGGCTGTACTCCCATTTGCTCTAGCGTTATATTATCCAAAACAGATATTATAACGTAGGTTATACGGCCATGAAAATTGCACATATTTCTGATACTCATCTTGGTCGTCGGCCTAGACAAACTCGATCTGGGATCGTAAACCAAGAAGTAAGACCACTAGAAGACGACTTCTACTCTGCTTGGATCAAGTTTGTCAATGAAATAGTAGATAAGGCTAGAAATAGGCCAGATGTCATACTGCATTGCGGAGACTTCTTTGACACCCCTGCTGGCTACGATCCTAGTCCTCCTCCTGAGTATGCACGAAAAGTTGCCGCAATGACATTCAGGCAATTATATGATGCAAATATTCCTCTGATTATAATAGATGGTAACCACGGACGATACATGGAATATCGCAGTTCAACTCTATCTGTATTTCCAGTCGCCTTCGATAACATCCACTTATTTACACATTATGATACAAGGGACTCATTAAGGATACAACAGCCTTTATTCATTGATTTTAATAATCTAAATCTAAGGGTGATTACGCATCCTTCGATCGAGTCTCGGGCGTTGTCCACACTTGGTATGCAGCCCATATATAAAAATTGGATTCATCTTCAGAATAACTCTATTTCTCCTGATTTGATAAATATAGCCATGGCGCACGGTATGATCGAGAACTCTACGCTACATGAAGATTTTCTAAAAGGTAATTATCAGTACATTGCTCTGGGAGACGATCATAGGATGCGAAAGGTGACAGATCGTGCCTGGTATTCTGGATCAACAGAATTATGGAATTTTAATGAGATTAATACTGAAAAAGGATATCTCATGGTCGAACTAGAACAAGGAAAAGCATCTCCAAGGATCACTACTAAAAAAATTCAATCAGATAGAAATATCATCTTTGACACAATTGAAATTTATCCAGAGGATACCAATCTCCAGATAATAAAGAGGGTTACAGATACTTTTGATGTCCACGGGCTTAATACACGATACGAATATTCAACTGCAGCAAGGGTAAAAATTATTCTGAAGGGTAAGAAAACATATGGATCGTCCTTCAATATTGGAGAGATAGAATCAGCCCTGAGAAAGCTAGCCTTAGACTCCAATGATTACAATATTGTTGAGTTCATTCTAGATAGGCCAGACTATCCTGAATATACCAAACAAGAAGACATCGGCCAATCCTTGGTTGATAATATAGAATTCTTGATAGAGGATCCTGAAAAGGAATTCAAAGAATATGTAACTGCTCTGAGAAACAAGGACTTAGAAAAGCAAAATTTGGATCCAAATTTGCTTGCAAAGATATTTGCAAAAGTACTTAATCGCAGTTCAGAGAAAACTAATGACACTTCAGCAGTAAAAAGAGGCAATAATTGATATTTGAAGATACTGAGAGTCGAAATCGAGAACTTCAAACCATATACTAATGTGCTGTTGCCTGATACTCCTCAGGATCCAGAATTTCCTGAAGGTTTATTCCTTATAACCGGTAACAACTCTATGGGTAAGACTAGCTTCATTCAAGCAATGTTATGGGGCCTTTTGGGTGATGAACTGATAGAGGATCAGCAACGGAAAACACTTGTTAAGGCTGGTGAATCAGGTTGCAAGGTCGACGTCACCTTTGATCTTGGAGGAACTATATATCGAATAGTAAGAAAACTTACAATCAAGAGATCAAGAACTCAAAAAGGTGAAATTGATTTCAATGAAGAGGCTGTTTTATCTAGAAAAGTAAATGAACAAGGAACTGATAATGATGATAACTTTATTGTCGTAGTTAATAGACCCACACCAGTTAACGAGGAAGTTGAGCAGATGTTAGGGGTTAGTGCTTCTATAATCGAAAAGACAGTATATGTTAGACAGAAAGATGTAGACAGACTGGCACTGGCAGATCCAGTAGAATTAAGGAGACTAATCACTACACTTTTTGGACTAGATGAATTCGATAGGGTCAAGAACGATCTTTCTAAACTTGGTACAGATCTTCAAGATTCTATTAACATACTAAAAGGAGAGGTTGGAGTTCTTGCCATTGAAAAGACGGAACTTATCAAGAGAGAAAATGAATTAAGTGTGAAAGAGAAAGAATGTATTGAATCTGAATCAGACTTAAATAAAACTCTCGAAAGCCTTTCAAAGCTACCCTCAGAGGATATACTGAAGAGAATTAAGAGTAACGATGCGGACACGATAAACAAGAATAATGAGCTTGTATTGGTAAATAGTTCCTTAGTAGAAAAGACTAATTACATAACAAATCAGGATGAGAGAATAAACGCCTTAAAAATATCCATTAAGAATCTAGGCAATCAGAAAGCTGTTGTACAGCAAGCCTTAGAAAGTCTTCCAAATGATGAAAATCTACTGCAATTGGATAGATTATTTATGGGCATAAAAACATACGAAAATCAAATTAAACAAGTTATAGAGCGTTCTTCTATTACTTTGAATTTTGATCCAGTTTCTCAGCCAGAACAGATGAATAATCGGTTACAAGAAATATCTAACGAAATAAAAAGTTTAGAAAAATATGAGAACACTTTACATAATAATATTGAGTATTTGAATCAGATTCTAATATCTAACGAAGTCATTTCTGGGATAAAAAAGAATAGCATAAAGTATATCGAAGAGCAGATGAAATGTCCTGTCTGTAACAAATCAATCGATGACAAAGGAAAGATGGTAGCAGAATTAGGTAACGAAATAAGAGAAATAGACTCTGATTATAATAATGTCAATGTTCAGGTTAAACAAGCAAAGGATGAACATGATGAAGTATGTAAGAAGCTAGATACCAGAAGCAAGACTAAAGTCATATTACAAAATATGCTTACACTTTGTGACAGTCTGATAAATCACAGAAAAAATGCTCGCTCCATACTTGATCTACATCATGCAAAATCAATCGAGGATCTCCTGTCATTTCTGGGTTTTTCCACAGTCAGCGACGTCATTTCAGAAAGAACAAGTCTAAGATTAGAAATAGAGTATTATAAAAAAGAGATACACCGAATCGAAGAACAGATAGATGATGAAAATATACAGTACAAGAAGTATGAAAACGAGCTATCAAAATTGAGAAATCTAAAGAAAAATATAGTTAATGATATTGACCAATTAAAGAGTAAGCTGCAAGAATATCTGCAAGAACTTTTAGTTACTAGTCTGGATAATTTATTAAAAAATCTACAGTGTAGCACCGTTGATGAAATCATTATTAAAAGGAAAACTATGGAAAATAGTCTTGGCGCCAAGAAAAGATTCTTAGATATACTTACCAGACAAGCCTTGATGCTAAAAGACGACATAAAAAATAGAGAATCTAACATAAAGAAGCTCTCGCAAAAAGTAAGACTCATGTCTGAGAAAGAGAATGAATTACGACATGTAAAATATCTGCGAGGTGAGATCGACGGATTCATTTCAAACTATGTTGTGGAAGGAAAAATGGTAGGAGTATTAAGACATGCTACCAATGATTACATAGCACAGCTTACAGAAGGCCGCTATACTATAGACAAAATTTCTTCTACCATAAGAAGAGTGAGGGGAGGCATGGAATCTCATGGCTTGGAAATAACACTTATGGACAGTAAGGACAATGTAATAAAGAATAAAGATCAGTTAAGTGGAGGCGATGAAACTGCTCTAGGACTGGCATTAAGAATTGCAATATCCAAGTTGATGGCAAGGATAAAGCC
>Ga0210143_1000251_pt1 | contig 11890 bp, 15 predicted proteins | sample MayberryNW_TuleC_2_FD_185527 | JGI IMG/M metagenome (GOLD analysis project Ga0210143, IMG submission 185527) | Wetland microbial communities from San Francisco Bay, California, USA, that impact long-term carbon sequestration - MayberryNW_TuleC_D2... | ecosystem: Environmental > Aquatic > Marine... | reverse complement strand
CTTCGCCGCCTCGACCACCACCGCCCCTGGCTGGGCGTCGGGGCTCCACCCAACCATCAGCGAATCGGCGTGGATCGGCTGTAGCACCCAGGGCTTGCCGTCGACGAGGCACACGAAGAAGATCTCGAGCGAGCGCGAGCCGAACTCGGCAGACCAGGCCACCTTGCTCAGGGGTGGATCGAGCTCGACGCGGCCACTGCCGGAGGCGTCGAGTGGGGTGTGGTTCATGGGCTACCGGACGTCGACCGCGAGGGCGAGGATCTCCTCACGCGTGGCCTCCGCGCCATGCGCCTCTCGCCCATGTTGCTGCACCTGGGTGACGACCTCGTCCTCCGTGCCTCGGCACTGCCAGCCGCACATGCAGGTGACTTCCTTCACTCGGACCTCCTCCGGCACGCCCGATCCGATGTGTTTACCGCACACCGTGACGCCGCGTCGAGGCCCGAGCGGACCCCCCCACCCGGATGGTCACGATGCGGAGACCATCGGAGGCGGGTCCGGAGGTCTCGTCCGCCGTGCGTGATCAGCCGAGCTTCGCCATGTTGCGTTCGACGACCTCCATCGTCTTGGCGAGGTCCGTGGTCGGGTGGAACTCCACGACCTCGGTGCCGGCGAACAGCTCTGGAGTGTGGCCCGGGCCGATGTAGTACGCGTCGCCGGTCGAGTACGTCTCGGAGCCATCGGCGGTGTGGAACGTGAGCTTGCCGGCGGTGACGTATCCCCAGTGCGGGCACTGGCAACGGTCGTCGGGAAGCCCCTTGAACATCGGGCTCAGGTCCGCGTCGGCCGTGTAGCGCTCGAATCCCACCGTGTAGTCGGACCCGAGCTCTCCGAACGCTCCCTCGTAGCCTTCCAGTGTCAGCGTCTCCGGCGCCTCGGCCTTCGACATCCTCGGCATCGTTGCCTCCTTCCTCGCCGGTCTCGCCGGCGTGTCGATCCTGCCCGTTGCGAAATCAGGCGGCCGCACGTTCCTCGGCCAAGCGCGCCAGGTTGGCGACGCCCTTGCCGGCCAGCCCCGAGGCCGCGCGCACGCCCATCAACGACAGCACCGGCCAGTTGAAGATCCTGAGCAGGCCCGGCAGGTCGCTGATGCGCGTCACACGCAGCGAGTATGTGACTCGGCATCCTCGGACGGCGGGCTCGATCTCGTACCGGTGCACGTTCGTCCAAACGGACGACCTGCCGCGCTTCGTCGTCAGCGTCGCCTCGGTCACGAACTCGAACGCGTGTGGCGGAGTGGCCTCGGTCACCACTGAGCGATCGACGAATCTGCCCATCGGGTCGGCGCCGGTGGACGAGAACTCGTCGCCCACGCCGATCGGTCCTCGCGGTCCATCGATGGTGAGCAATCGTGTCGACGAACCCTGGCGCTCCCCGGCCCATATGAGGTGGGATGATGAGTCGGCGAGCAGGTGGTACACGTCGCTCGCCTGCGCGGAGCTCTCCTTCTCGACCGCCACCTCGATCGGCCGCTTCAGTGCGTTCCCTGCGCTGATACCCGTTCCCTGCGTGGCCATCCCGGCCTCCTCCCGTGCGTGGACGATGCGATCGTCGGCCGTCCTGCGCATGGGGGCATCGGGCACGTTCCCTATTCCGCCTCCCGATCTCGCGCCTGCTGCCGGATCGCGAGGACCGCGGCTTCTTGCCGATTCCGAAGCCCGAGCTTGGCGAGCACGCTGCTCACGTGGTGGCCCGACGTCTTCGTCGAGATGAAGAGCCGCGCGGCGATCTCGGCATTCGTGAGTCCCTCACCCAACAGCGCGAACACCTCGCGCTCGCGCCTGGTGAGGACGTCGGCATCACGCCTCGGCGCGGCAGGGCGTTCGCCGAGCTGCCGCAGCAGCGCCGCGGCCGCGTCCGCGTGACGACGCGCGTCGAGCCGCTCGAAGGCGGCCAACGCGCGTCGGGCTTCGGCCACAGCCACGGCCCGGTCGCTTGTCACCCGCGCCAGCTCGAGCCGGGCGCGAGCGGCCTCGACCCGACGATCGAACCGCTCGAGCCGGTCGGCGGCTGCCGCGAGGTCGGTGGTCGCTTCCTCGCCGGACGTCATCGCGACGCGCCCGCGGGCCAGTCGAGCGTATGCCCCGAGCAGGGGGTGCCCGCTTTCGATCGCGCTCCGGTCGAGGTCGGCAGTGGCGGCGCGGGCCGCGCGGATGTCGCCGGCGGCGAGATGCGCCTCGACCAGGCTCGAGAGCAACGGTCCCCCGAGCAGCCCCTCCCGCCCGACGTCGTTCAGGCGGCGCAGCAGCATCGCGATCGCCAGCGACGGGTCGCCGCGGCCGATGTGCAGCTCGGCGGCGGGAAGCGTCGCCTCGGGGAGCCCTTCACGGCCTTCCAGGAGTGATGCGGCTTCCTCGAACCGCCCCTGACGCATCCTGACCTCCGCGAGCTTGACGGCCGGGTCCACGCATCGGGACCTGTGGGCCTGGCCTTGGAGCTCTCCCCTCGAGGCGATCAGCTCACGCTCGGCCTCCTCGAACCGCCCCGACGCGGCGAGCATCTGCGCGTTGCACGTTCGGCAGAACCCCAACAGCGGCAGGTCCGCTCGCCGCTCGATGAAGCCCGTGACGATGCGGGCCCACTGCTCCAGTCGGCCGGTGTCGCCGGCGACGTCGCACGCGGCGACCAGGCTGCAGCACGCCTCGGCGACCGTCTCGAGCGTGTCGGTCTCGCCGCCCGTCGCCGCGGCCATCGCCTCGTCGAGGCGATCGAGGCCCTCCTCGACCCGGCCGAGCTGCAGGGCGACCAGCCCCAGCTCGGCCAGTGCGGCGACCTCCAGATCGCCGTCGCCAAGGCGCTGAGCGATCGAGAGCGCTTTCGCGGCGAGCTGCTCCCGCGCCGTGACGTCGTCTTCCCGCTTGGCGAGGGCGAGGTCGAGTCGGCCGCGGGCGCTCGTCTCCTCCTCTCCGACGAGCCGTCCGGCCCTGGCCAACCAGCCGTTGGCGACGGCGTGATTCGCATAGAGGGACAGGTGCTCTCGTGCCAGCCAGATGGCGACCTCCGCCGCCGCGGCGTCGTTGCCGTCCGTGCGGTAGGCCGAGAACGCCCGCTCGCGATGCTCGATCGCGAGATCCGGGGATCCGAGCCACCACATCGTGCGACCGAGCCCGTCGTGCGCGTGGGGATCGTCGCGCTCGGCGAGCGCGGTCTCGAAGAGCTCGCGCGCCTCGACCCATGCGCCGGCGGCGAGCGCTTCCTCCGCCCGCGTGAGGGTGGCTGGCGCCTGCGACATCGACCACGACCTCCTGACATGCGGGCGCCCGCCATCTTGGCGCATCGTGGCCACCGCGGGAAGAGCGGGCTTCTGTGCCGGGATGCCCGGAGGTCGTCTTGGCGGGGTTCCTCTTCACGTCGCTCGTGTGGTACGAAACCTCGATGGGAACGGGCTCCGAGGTCGACGGGTGGTTCCGAGCGCTCGAGCACCCGCTGAAGGCCGAGATGGAACGGGTCCGCGAGATCGTGCTGGGAGCCGACGATCGCGTCACCGAGACGATCAAGTGGAAGACCCCCACCTTCATGTACGAGGGCAACATCGCGAGCTTCAACCCGCGGGCGAAGGCGCACGTCAGCCTCCTGTTCCACACGGGCGCCTCGATCCCCGGGAACCACTCGCTCCTCGAGGGCGGTGGCGAGACCGCCCGCTACGCTCGGTTCGACGATCTCGATGACGTCGAGGCGAAGCGAGGACAACTCGAGGCCGTCGTGAGGGCCTGGTGCGCGATGAAGGACGGCGCCTAGCGACGTCCGCGATGTGGTTCCCTTGACGGCATGTCGGATCCCAGGGCGGCCGGGCGTGACCCCTTCGATGCGCTCGGCGATCCCAACCGCCGGGCGATCGTCGAGCTCCTCCGCGAAGGCGACCGTTCCGTGCGGGAGATCGCCGATGAGCTGCCGATCTCGCGACCTGCCGTATCGCGGCACCTGCGGCTCCTGAAGGAAGCCGGCCTGGTCGGGGACACGGCCGACGGCACGAGGCGGCTCTACCATCTGCAGGACCAGGGGCTCGAAGAGATCCGCGCCTATCTCGAGCGCGTCTGGGGCGAGGCGGGGTCACGATTCCGCATCGCCGCGGCGAACACCACCCCCCGGCCGGGGCGTCGATGACCGAGCCGATCGAGCTGCGTTTCATGGTGCCGTGCAGCCCCGAGCACGCATTCGACGTCTGGACGAGCCGCACCTCCTCGTGGTGGCCGTCGTCGCATTCGGTCTCGGGCGATCCCGGGCTCACGGTGTCGATCGAGCCGTGGGTCGGCGGTCGCATCGTCGAACGCACTTCCCGGGGTGACGAGCACACGTGGGGGGAGATCCTCGCCTGGGATCCGCCCGCGACGTTCACCTACCGCTGGCATCTGAATCAGGGCATCGCCGATGCCACCGAGGTGACGATCGCGTTCGGGCCGGCCGAGGACGGCACCGAGGTGCACATCGTCCATCGGGGCTGGGAACGGCTCGGAGCGAGGGGTCCCGACCTGCAGCAGCGGAACCGGCACGGCTGGTCGGGTGTCCTTCCGTCGTTCCAGGACGCGTGCGTCGCTTGACCGAACGGTAACGGAACGGTTACCTTCCCGTCATGGGTGCGAACGTGAACGGCCAGGGCACGCCCGACGACCCGTGGACCCTCCAGACGCCCAGCCTGCAGGGCGCGTTCCAGATGGCGCGCGATCCAGACGCGGACCCTCCGGCGCTGATCTGCACCGTCGGGTCCACGGAGCTCCGCTACCACCTGCGTGCGGTCGAGGATCTGCATGCGATGCTCGTCGAGCGAGGCGACTGGGTACCACTCGGCAGCGCGGACGAGCAGAAGCCGGCGAAGGAGGGCACCGTCGAGGCGTGGGCCCGCGATCCCGACAACCCGGTGGGCGGCTGGTACGGCTTGAAGAAGGGACTCCGGGGCCGGTTCGGCAACTACGTGCCTCCGGTACTCGAGGCCATGGGTCTCGCCGAGGTCGAGCACAACGCACGCAACAATCGGATGCGCGCGATCTGAACGCCGCCTCGAGGCGTGACGACGTGACCGCGACGAAGCTCCCGGCCGTGTCGAGCCGAACGTCGGAAGGTGACCCGATCGGCCCGGCTCTACGATGCGGCCCATGGCGCGGCGGCTGCCTCGGTGGATCCGGTGGGGACTCGTGGGAGCGCTGGGAGCGCTCGCCCTGATCCAGCTCGTGCCCTACGGCCGGGATCACACGAACCCTGCGGTCACGCGGGCGACGTCGTTCGCCCCCGGCCCGGGCCTCGAGCTCGCACGGGGCGCCTGCTTCGACTGCCACAGCAACGAGACTGCGTGGCCCTGGTACACGAACATCGCGCCGGCCTCGTGGCTCGTGCAGCGCGACGTCGACGAGGGCCGGGCGACGGTGAACTTCTCGGAGTGGGACCGCCCGCAAGCCGAGGTCGACGAGCTGCTCGATGTGATCCGCGACGGCGACATGCCGCCCACGAGCTACACGCTGATCCATCCGCAAGCGCGCTTGTCCGACGCCGAGCGCGCCACGTTGCTGGACGCGATGCGCCGGATGCTTCGGGACTCGCCTCCCATCGCAGCAGAGGACGACCGGTAGCCGATCCGAGAGCCGGAGGGGCGGCGGCGCCCACGCCGGGTCTGCTTCCGCCGCTGGTCCCTTTCAGCGTGGCCTCAGCCTGTGTGCCGCATGATATCGCCCGCCGACGGCGAACGCCGCCGCCGCAGGTGTCGAGCATCGACGTAGGCGACCCGAAGGAGTCCGAACATGCGAACGAGGACGAAGATCGCGATCGGCGCCGCCGCGGCGCTCGTCGTTGCCGGAGTGGCGACGGGGGTCAGCGCGGGGACCAGGGGCGACGACACCCCGCTCGTCGGCGAGGAGCTCGACAGCGCGTCCCAGGCGGCGATCGCTCACGTGGGGGAGGGGACCGTGGTCGACAGCGAGGCCGGCGATGGCCCCGAGGCCTTCGAGGTCGAGGTCGAGCGGCCCGACGGAAGCGTGGTCGAGGTCAGCCTGGACGATCGGTTCGAAGTGATCGGCAGCGAGGCCGACGACGACGCGGCCGAAGCCAGCGACCCAAGCGAGGCCGACGACGACTGACGGGGTCAGTCCCCCTCGATGCGGAAGACCTTGCTCGTGGCGACGCAGCGGTAGTCGTCATCGACGCAGAGCGAGACCGAGTAGCGACCCGGTCGCAGCGGCCACACGCCCTCGGAGCCGTTCGTGAACCGGGCGGAGCCGAACGGCCGTGCGTCGACGTAGCGCCACTGTCGCAGGGCGCACGTTGACGGGTCGAAGCAGTTGCGGTTCAGGGCCAGCCAGTCGTAGCGGTTGCCCGGTCCCCCCTTCCACCGGACGCCGATGGGCTCCCCCTGGTCGTACCGGCTCGCGAGCGTCCTGATCGTGGCGGGGGCACGCCGGTCGACCAGCGCCACCGACGACGAGGCGACGACGTCGCTCCCGTCGAGCATCGCCACCGTGTACGGCCCGGGATCCAGCCCGTCGGTCTCGATCGCGACGATGCCGTCGTCGTCCCCGGCCCCGACGTTCGCCGACGCCGCGGCCGGGTCGGTCGTTGGATCCTGGCCGCGGGCCCAGAGCCCGACGACGCGATCGGGGGTCGCCGGATGGTGGAACGCGACCCGCGTCCGCCGGCCCGTGAACACGCGTTCGGCGATCGGCGCCGCGAACGGGTCGGGTTGCACGCGTGTGACGTCGACGGTCGAGACCACTGCGCGGTGGTCGGTGGGCCACGGGCGGCTGCGGATGTCGGTGAAGCGGCCGCCTTCTCCCACGACGTTGCTCCGCACGATCTCGATCGGCCCTGCCGAGTAGACGTAGTCGATGCGATCCCACGTGTTCCAGCGACCACAGGCCGGGAAGAACCGCACGCAGTAGGTGAACCCCGGTTCCGCGATCGGGTCCGGATTGGCCTCGCGGTAGGTGTCGTGGAACCCTGCGTCTTCCATCGCCCCCGTCACCGGCCACCGCACCACGTAGCGTTCGCCGGGAGGGTCCAGGGTCGGAGGCTGCCACCCGAGGGCGTCGACCGCTTCCTGCGTCCAATCCAGGTGCGATGGCGTGTTGAGGTCGCCGAGGAAGAACGTGGGCGTGCCGGCGGCGACGGGGCCGGCCACGGCGTCGAGGTGCGGCTGCAGCCAGGCGACCTTGTGCTGCTCGAGGGCCATGACCTCCGCTTCGTCCTCACCCTTGCGCATCGCGGAGAGGCCGTTCGGCCACCAGGGCGTGTGGGTCTGGCCGATCGCGGCGACCGCGCCGTCGCCCAGCACGAGGTATCCCCACGCTCCCTCCGGGATGCGCCCGCCCGGGTTGCCGGCGACCCGGCTGCCATCGGGGTGCACGATCGGGAAGCGGCTCACGACGTGCAAGCGTGGCGAGGCGAACCACCCGAGCTTGCGGGCGATCTTCCGTGTCTTCCCGAACGGCTCCTGCAGTCCGACGACGTCGGCGTCGGCCCGGCGGATCGCCTTCACGACGGCGTCGATCGTCGAGAAGGACGCCCCGTACTGGATGTTGAAGGACATCACCTTGAGGCGGATGGGCGACGCGACGCCCGCGACGGCGGGGACCGGAGAGGACACGGGCGTGAGCGCGGCGAGGCACACGACGAGGCCCGAGACGAGCGCGAGTCGTTTCATGGTGGCGACGCTAGTGAACCCGTTGCGAGGCATGCAAGCCAGACGACGACCTCGGGTCATCCCGGAGGATGACGCCGCAGCGCGCCGGTCGGGGCTACCGTTCACCCGTGGAACGACCGACACCGTGGGAACGACTCCGCCGCGTCGACCCGCTGGTCTGGGACTCGCTGCTCGCCGCAGCCGTCCTCGCGGTGTCGGTCGTCGGCGCGACGGCGGCCCGGCATGCACCTTCCCCCTCGCGGCCACCGGTAGGCGCCGAGGGGTACCTGTTGCTCGTGCTCGGGTGTGTGCCCCTCGTGGTCCGTCGCCGACGGCCCCTGGTGACCCTGGTCGCGGTGCTCGCCGCTGCGGTCGCACTGTCCTGGGTCGTCGAGGGGTTCGACCTGGGGCTCGCGGTCGCGGTCGCCGTGTATTCGGCGGCCGCGCATCTGACCCGGGATCGGTTCGCCCGGCTCGCCGCGCCGACGTCGGTCGTGGCCGTCGTCGCCTGCCAGACCCTCGGCTATCCCGGTTCGAACTGGGTCGAGGTGGCGATCGCCACCACGTTCTCGGCCGGCCTGCCGATGTTGATCGGACGGATCGGGTTCAATCGTCGTCGTCGCATCTCCATCGACCGGGAGCGGGCCGCCGCCGATGCGGTCGTCCAGGAGCGGGCCCGCATCGCCCGCGAGCTCCACGACATCGTCGCCCACGCGATGAGCGTGATGGTGGTCCAGGCGGGAGCGGCCCGCACGGTCGTCGACGACGATCCCGAGGCCGCCAGGGCTGCGATCGGACGCATCGAGGAGACGGGCCGCGACGGTCTGACGGAGATGCGACGGCTGATCGGCATCCTGAAGGGGAGCGGCGACGGCGTGGATCTCGCCCCGCAGCCGGGGTTGGATCGGCTGGGCCCCTTGCTCGACTCGATCAGGGGAACCGGCGTGCCGGTGGAGTCCGTCACCCGGGGAGAGCCCAGGCCGCTGCCCGCCGGTGTCGACCTCGCCGCATATCGATTCGTGCAGGAAGCGCTCACCAACGTGGTCAAACACGCCGGCGCCGCGAGCGCTCGGGTCTCGCTCGAGTGGGCCCCCGACGCGCTCGTCGTGGAGGTCGCCGACGACGGGCGCGGCGGGCTCGCCGACCGAGCGTCCGCCGGCCACGGGCTCGTGGGCATGCGCGAGCGGATCGCGCTCTACGGAGGCTCGCTCGATGCGGGCCCGAGGGCCGGCGGCGGGTTCGTCGTTCGTGCGCGGCTTCCCGACGGGGCGCCCACACGATGAGCGAGCGGGCCGCGATCACGGTGCTGATCGCCGACGACCAGGCCCTGATGCGCGGGGGCTTCCGCATGATCCTCGACGCCGAGCCAGATCTCGAGGTCGTCGGCGAGGCGATCGACGGGGCCGACGCGGTGCGTGGGTTCGAGCGGTGGCATCCCGACGTGCTCGTGATGGACGTCCGCATGCCGACGATGGACGGCATCGAGGCAACGCGCCGCATCGTCGAGCTCGACGGGGCGGCGAGGGTGCTGATGCTCACCACGTTCGATCTCGACGAGTACGTCTACGACGCGCTCCGGGCGGGAGCGAGCGGCTTCCTGCTGAAGGATCGTCCGCCCGAGGAGCTCGTGCACGCGGTTCGGGTCGTGGCGGCGGGCGACGCGCTCCTCGCCCCGGAGGTGACCCGTCGCTTGATCGAGGAGTTCGCGCATCGGCCGACACCCCCGGCGCCGATCGGGGGGATCGACGAGCTCACCGACCGCGAACGGGAAGTGCTCGTGCTCATGGCCCGGGGTCTGTCGAACGCCGAGATCGCGGCTTCCCTGTTCGTCGCAGAGACCACGGTGAAGACCCACGTTGGACGGGTCCTGCACAAGCTGCGCCTGCGCGATCGCGCGCAGGCGGTCGTGGCCGCCTACGAATCCGGCCTCGTGCAGCCGGGCTCCTGATCCGGTTCCCCGTCATCCCGCAGGAGGACCGCAGGACGGTACCTGCGGCCGACGACGAAGCGCCTGCCGGTTCCTAGCGTTGGTCCCCATCGGGGAACGGAACCCCGCACGAAGGAGGGAACACGATGATCACCACCAGCGCGACGGGCGCCTCGCCGCCGACCGGGTCGCTCGGCTCGCCGGCGATCGTGGCCCGCGGGCTCACGAAGCGGTTCGGCGCCGTCACCGCCGTCGACGATCTCACGTTCGAGGTCCGGCCCGGACACGTGACCGGCTTCCTCGGCCCCAACGGCGCCGGCAAGAGCACGACGCTGCGCATCGTGCTCGGGCTCGTGCATCCGACGGCGGGCTCGGCCACCGTGCTGGGGCTGCCGTACGCGAGCCTCGATCGGCCGGCGTCGGTCGTGGGGGCCGTGCTCGAGGTGCAGAGCTTCCACCCGCTGCGGACCGGGAGGAATCATCTGCGGGTGCTGGCGGCGGCGTCGGGGTTCCCCGACACCAGGGTCGACGAGGTGCTCGAGATCGTCGATCTCACCGGCGCCGCGGGCCGCAAGGCCGGCGGATACTCCCTCGGCATGCGCCAGCGGCTGGGGCTGGCCGGCGCGTTGCTGGGCGATCCACGCGTCCTCGTGCTCGACGAGCCGGCCAACGGCCTCGACCCGCAGGGCATCAGGTGGCTGCGGGAGTTCCTGCGCCGGTTCGCCGCGCGTGGCAACGCCGTGCTCGTCTCGAGCCACCTGCTCTCCGAGATGGATCAGATGGCCGACGAGGTCGTTGTGATCGACCGCGGCAGGTTGGTCAGGCAGGGCGCGATCGCCGATCTCACGGGCGGACGGTCGTCGCTGTGGGTCTCGTCACGCGATCACGCTGCGCTCGGTCGCGCGCTGATCGCGGCCGGCCTGGAACCGCGCCCCGACGGTGACGCAGGATACACCGTGCCCGGAGCCCCGGCGGACCTCGTCGGCGAGATCGCGCTCCGCGCCGGGGTCGCGCTCACCGAGCTCAACACTCGCGAGACCACTCTCGAGGACGCGTTCCTCGAGCTGACCGAAGGAGCGGAACGATGAGGAACCAGGTCACGTCGGAGGCGCGGAAGCTCCTCACCACCCGCAGCGTGTGGGGCCTGCTGGCCGGCACGGTGGTGATCTCGGGGCTGGCGGCGTGGGCGGTCGCGGCCAACATGCGTCTGACGGGGCCGATCGGCCTGGCCGGGCTGCCCGGGTTCCAGGAGATGATGGCCCTCGTGCCGGCGTTCGTGCTCGTGCTCGGCATCAGGTCGTACACCGACGAGGCGCGTCACGGCTCGCTCGTGCCGACCCTGCTCTCGACCCCCGTGCGCCGCCGGATGATCGGCGCGAAGGTAGCCGTCGCCGGCCTCGCGGCGATCGTGTTCGCGGTCGCCGGCGCGACGACGGTCGTGGCCGTCTCGAGCCTCGTGCTCTCGATCGACGGCGTGGCGGTGACGGTCGGGTCGATCGGGGCGCTCATCTGGTTGCTGGCCAAGGTCGTGGGCGTCTGCCTGCTGTGGTCGGCGATCGGTGTGGGTGTCGGGATGGTCGTCTCGCACCAGGTGGCGGCGATCGTGGGCTCCCTCGTGTGGCTGTTCGCGCTCGAGAACCTGCTCGACGCGTTGGCGCCGGACCTGGCTCGCTACCTGCCGGGGCACGCCGGCATGTCGGCGCTGGGCGTCGAGGCGTACGGGACCCTCGGACCGCTGACCGGCGCGTGGGTCCTGGCGGGCTGGGCGGCGGCGTGCCTCGCGCTCGGCGCGGGCCGGTTCCAACGACGCGACATCGCGTGACGGCGGCTCCGACTGGACCGCGTTCGCCCGGCGCTACGCGCCGGGCGAACGCACGCCCACCTCGTCGAGGTGGGCGTGCAGGTCCGCCGGGTCCTGGTACACGCGATACGCGCCTGCGCGCGTGAGCTCGTCATCGCCGTAACCGCCCGAGAGCAGTCCGATGCCCAGCGCACGGGCTCGCCGGGCTGCGAGCAGGTCCCAGACGCTGTCGCCGACCACGATCGAGTGTTCGATGTCGACGCCGAGCCGCTCGGCTGCGGCAAGGAACAGATCCGGGTCGGGCTTCGCGCGCGCCACCTGGTCGCGCGTGACGACCGGCACTCCCTCGGGGACGCCGAGCATCTCGAACATCGGGCCCGCGCTCTCCGTGTATCCGCTCGTCGCGATGGACCACGGCACCTCGAGCTCGGTCAGCTCGGCGAGCAACTCGATCGCACCCGGCAGCGGCCGCACCTGGTCGAGGTGTTTCGCGTAGGCCTCGGCGTGGTAGCGGCGCAATCGCTCGGCGTCCTCGGTGGTCACCGGCCGTCCGGTCTCG
>Ga0210143_1000243_pt1 | contig 12005 bp, 10 predicted proteins | sample MayberryNW_TuleC_2_FD_185527 | JGI IMG/M metagenome (GOLD analysis project Ga0210143, IMG submission 185527) | Wetland microbial communities from San Francisco Bay, California, USA, that impact long-term carbon sequestration - MayberryNW_TuleC_D2... | ecosystem: Environmental > Aquatic > Marine... | reverse complement strand
GGCATCCTGAATGTTACTGCAAAAGACATAGCTACTTCTAAGGAATCCAAAATAACAATTTCCGCAAATACCAAACTATCTAAAGATGATATTGAAAGACTAAAGAAGGAATCAGAACAATTTGCAGAGCAGGATAAAAAGAAGAGGGATGAAGCAGAAGTGAAAAATGAAGCAGATAATCTGATTTATACTGCAGAGAAACTGACCCAACAAGATTTAAAGGACAAAATAAAACCTGAACAAGTAGAAAAAGTAAATAACTCTGTCAGGGAATTGAAAGAAGCTGTTTCATCAAATAATATTGAAGAGATAAAGAAAAAGATCGAGGGCCTAAAAAATATCGTAGGTGAAATAAGTACCGAAGCTTATAGAGCAGCTGGAGCAGCGGCGTCTCAACAAACAACCTCATCTCAAAATTCAGAAAGTGCAAATCAACCAACCGATAGTGCTAATCAACCAACCGATAGTGCTAATCAACCAACCGATAGTGCTAATCAACCAACCGATAGTGCTAATCAACCAACCGATAGTGCAAAACAGTCTAACACTCAGGCATAACATGAGACTGAAAGACAAACCTGAACTCATTTTGTCATATTTAACCAATGGTTTCTTTCCATGACTGCAAAGCGCGACTATTACGAAGTTTTGAATGTTGATAGAAATGCTACTAAAGAAGATATCAAAAACAAGTATAGGAAATTAGCTCTTCAATTTCATCCCGACAGAAACAAAGATGCAGGTGCAGAAGAAAAATTCAAAGAAATTTCAGAAGCATATGCTGTTTTATCTGATGATGAAAAAAGAAGAAAATATGATAGATACGGCCATGTAGGATCTGAAGAAGTCTTCAGAGGATCAGAATCAAACTTTGATGAAATCTTCAGGGATATTGGTTTTGGTGGAATTAGAGATATTTTTGAACAATTGTTTGGAAGCGGATCTTCACCTAGAAATAGAAGTGACCCTTTTGGGTTTGGGTTTAATTTTGGAAGGAACAATAGAGGAGAGGATACTGTAATAGATTTGTCCCTTACATTAGAAGATGTGATAAGCGGAAAGAATGAAACCATTGAAGTTCCATCATTAGAAAAGTGTTCTGTGTGCAACGGAAGTGGATGTTATCCTGGTACGAAACGCAGGAAATGTACATCGTGTAATGGACTAGGACAAACAAAAAGAGTATTTAGCGAAAATAGATTTTCGACTTTTGTTACTGTGGAAACGTGTAGAACTTGCAGAGGAATCGGAGAGATTATTGAAAAACCATGTAAAAATTGTAAGGCAACAGGTAAGGTTTCGGCTAGAAAAAAAATACAAATCGAAATACCATCGGGCATTGATGATGGAATGACACTTCAGTTAAGCGGAAGAGGAATTTCGGATGGAACTGAAATTCCAGGAGATCTATTTATTCGAATTCACATAAAGCCTCATCAAATTTTTGAAAGACTTAAAAACGGAGATATACTTTATTCTCTGAAGCTCAAATATACAGAGTTAGTATTGGGTACTGAGATAGTATTACCGACATTGTATGGGAGTGAAAAGTTGAAAATACCTGCAGGAACTCAAGTCGATGCAATTTTTAGATTGAGAGGAAAAGGAATACCCGTGCATGGACAACGTTCCAAGGGAGATCAAATTGTAAAAATAAAACTTGACGTACCTACAAAACTTAATGAACGACAAAAATGGCTGATTAAAGAATTGGATGATACAAAAAATATCTAGATTGTAGAGTCTGTAATATTTATATCTAAATAAATCAAGATACTATATATGTCGACTCCGTTTGACGAGTGGTTTGGAAGAAGGAGAACAAATTCATGGTTTCCCGATGTAGATTCGATGATGAAAGAAATGGAGAAGTTAATGCAAGAAGCAGTCAAAAATATGGATCAAAATGTTCCAAAAAATCTCATAAGAGAACGCAGGCTTGATGACGGTTCTGTTGTTCGTGAAATGGGTCCTATTGTTTATGGTTATTCATTCAAGATTGGGGAGGATGGAAAACCAGTCGTCAGAAAATTTGGAAATCTAAATACTTTTCCAAGCTCCTTAACAGGTAGGTTTTCAGTTAGTGATCAAAGGGAACCTGTAGTCGATATTATTAAGGATGTTGACAAATTGAAAATAATTGCAGAAGTCCCTGGTGTAAGTAAAAGTGATTTAAGAATAACTGCTAACGAAAATTCTTTAACCATAGAGTCAATTTCAGGAGAAAGGAGATATAATAAGAATATAGAACTTCCAGATCAAATTGAACCATCTTCAGGTAAATCAACTTACAAAAATGGGATTCTAGATGTAACCTTCAAGTTAAAAGACTCAAAGGACCATGGAGTTTCTATCAATGTGGAATAGGTGGGATTATTTGTATTTTCCTACTTTCAATATTCATGTTACCCATTCTCCATGATTAGATTTTAGCATAACGTTTACATGATTGGTAATAGTAAAAATGTTTTCTTATGAGAGCAATAGAGGCCGTTGATGTTACTAAAAAATATAAAGGATCAGCATCCTTTGCTATTAATAATATCTCGTTGAATATTGAGCCAGGAAGAATATTCACTCTTCTTGGAAGAAATGGTGCAGGAAAAACTACGTTCGTAAGAATTTGTGCAACGCAGTTATTACCAACTTCTGGAACTATAAAAGTATTTGAAAATGATCTGATTAAGGATACAGAAAAAATACGAAATTATATATCGATAGTGCCTCAAGAAGGAAGACCACTGCGTGCTCTTACACCGTGGGACCATGTCTATTATTGGTTAAGAATTAGAGGAGTGAATAAATATGAATCATTCATAAGAACCAAAACAATTCTTCAGGAATTTGAGTTATATGATGTAAGAAATAAACTTGCTATGTATCTGTCTGGAGGAATGAAACAAAAGATATTGGTAGCGATGGCTATGGCCGCAGATTCAAGGATACTTTTTCTAGATGAACCAACGATTGGACTTGATCCCGTGTCCAGACGTCAAGTTTGGAAAGCAATCAAGGAAAAAAAAGAAAATGGAACAACAATACTGCTTACGACACATTACATGGATGAAGCTGAAGTATTGTCGGATGATATAGTCATAATAGATAAGGGTATCGTTATCTCACAAGGAACTATTGCTGACATTAGAAACAATATTAAAGAAAATATCAAGATAGAAATTTCAAAATCTGGAGTTGATAGTGATGTATTAAAATCTTACGGGACTGTAATTGATGGCGGAACAGAAACCCTAAAATTATTCACATTTGAATCAAACATTCAGGAGTTATCAGCGATTGCAATAAAGAAAAATTTATTCTTTAAAGTATCGCCTATTACATTGGATGATGTATTTGTGTCTCTTGTGGGCTCTGAGCCTAATAACTCTGATGGCGATTTGTCCCAGGATTAATTCTCGTCAGTGGAGTTAGAGCCAGAGTCAGAAGCAGAGGTATCATTAGAAGTAGAGGTAGACATAGAGTCACCATAAACTTTAGCTGCTGAGTTCTTGAGATATGTGTAATATTCTGTTGGCATTATCGTTCCATTTTGATTTAATATTAAATTGAAGCTAGCAGTATCTGCGTCTTGGTAATCCCATTTCCAGAAAGCTGAGGCGGTTATATTTTCGTTTTCAAATGATTGAAGCATAGCATCTGTGGTTTGTTGGTCTAGACCGCTCTGTTGAGGATCTAATTGAAATACTCCATTAACTTGAGTTCTTACGACATTGTTCCATTCGCCGATATAGAGTGGTATACCGGTCAATTCACGAGTTTGCAAGAAAAGGTCAAATCTTTCTTTTTGGTATTGATCTCTGTCTGGAATTCCATAGACACTTATTTTAAACATTACATTTTCTTTATTTGCAGGAGCCATCTCGGCAAGATTTTCTGGTGATAATTGAATAGGCCCATCAAGATCCACAGGAACATTCATACTATAAACGATAGTTTTGTCTGTCACCGAACGTAATTCATCGCTCATGAATGAATTAAAACTTCCAATTTTTTCCCATTGATCAGAACTTTCTACATGAGGTTCACTCAGGATTTCATATCCTAAAGTACTGGCATGGCCATCCACTGCAGTAACTACCTTCTTATAAAAGTCAGCTAGCAAGGTCCATGCATCATTTCCTTGGCCATCCTTGATAGTTCCATCCCAGAAATTAGTCCACCATAACTTTGCGACTGGTTGGCCCTCTTTACCTCCACTGTTCATTGGATATAGCTGTGAATTATTGTTAAACAGAGCTGATGGAAAACCAGTTCCTCTATCTTCTAGCCATGAAGAAGTGTGCCATTGATGATTGTCATAAATGACCTTAATACCATTCTTATCTGCCGCGTTTGCCACTTGTTCCAACTCATCCATGAACGCCTGGGGATTTTTCTCATATGCTTCCCAATAGAATAAGAATCTAGCATGATTTAATCCTGCGTCTTTTATCAACTTGAAACTTTCATCGAAATAAGTGGCAGGAGGTAGTGCGGTATCATTCCTGTTTTGTTTTTGATCCACATACATACCCTTCATAGCAACGCCGACCAATGGATTGTCCAAAGCAGATGACTGAGCAAAACCAACATTTACCCCATTTGTCATCATCATGATCAATACAAGAGTTAAACCAAATAAGATAGAATTTGTTTGTCTTAAACTACTCATCACAAGTATATCGAAATCTAGTTTATATATATATTATGAATTACGGCTCCATTATCGAATTTATGACATCAAGCTCGCATAAATTGTTGAGTGTTAGCCCCAAAATTATTATTTGGGAATACAGTTATATCTTTAAAGCATATTTGTAACTCTTAAACGAGGGTAGATGCCAGCAATGATAGGTGATGACTAATCAGGCGAATTATCATAGCCGCAGGATTGATATGTTTATTCATCGCGGTAACGATAATTTCTGTTACATCTATGCAAGTACCCGATCCTCTTCACTCCACTAGTACAGTATTTGAGGGAAAAATAACAAATGAAAGCAATTCTATTTTGTCACTGAAAGATGTACAAAAAGGAAAAAACATATCTATTTCTGTAACGCCTCAAAATTCTTTAGACCTACTTAATGTAAGGATCTTAAATCCGAAAGGGACATTATTACTCGATGTCAACTCATCGCAGCCGTTGTTTACTACAATAACTCCGACAATTAGCGGAAATTATACAGCAGTTTTGACCAATCTCAAAAATGAAGAAATATACACAGAGAGTATGTTTGGGAGTTCGGTCCTTTTTGATAGTAATAGAAATCCAAAAATTGAAATTCAGGTGATTTTTATAGGAGTTATTATCTTCTTAATAGGAATTGGCATATGTATTCTTTGGATAATCTTAGAATTCTTTGAAAGATTAAGATTGAGAACAAGATACAAACAGGCATCCTGAAACTAAATTAGTGCGGTTTCAGGTTATATTGAATTCAAACAATGAATCAAATTATAAATTTCTGACTGATAGAGTTTGAAATTACTATATTTCCTGCTACCTTTATCATTTGAAAATTTCATCTAAATAGAGGTTTTAGTTATGATGCAGTCGGTAATCAACTCATACTCAGAAATAAGTACTGTAATTACAAACTTACTTTGTATTCTTTCCTTTGTATTCTTGTATGTGTGCGGTTAATTTTATCACAAGTTTCTTATTGACTTTCTCTCCGTCAATTTTACCTCTTAAGATTGACATACACCTGCCCATCAGAAGACCAATTGAATCCAAACCTTTCTGAGAAATTACCGCCTCGTTTTCTTCAATTATCTTGTTTATCATCTTATCAACATACTCTTCTGTAACGCCTTCAGATCCAAATGAGCTGATGATTTCATCAACAGCACCACCTTCTTTTTTTAACAGCTTTTCAAGTATTATCGGAATAGATTCTTTGGAAATTCTAGATTTATCAAGCTCCACAAACAGATGAAATAGCTCGTCATGACTAAGAATTGAACTGTCATATCCCTCCCTTTCTAAACTTACCAAATCTTCGGTAAGTTTAGAAACTATGAAAGATGGGTTGATCGAGGTGTGTGAAACTATATTCTCAAATAGAGAGAAGTATTGAGAATCAAAAATATTTTCTGCTAATGTCTTGTTGATACCATATTTCTTGTGGATTTGATCTATGACTACGTTCCAAGGCTGAGGTATGTGTTTGGATAATTCCTTTAACTTGTTTTCATCTATGGAAATGTATGGGATATCTGTCTCTGGATACATTCTCGATGAGCCGGGTCTGGGTCTACTAAATACCGTAACCCCATCTAGTCTTACAGATCGTGTCTCAGGAACAACGCCTGAGAAAGCTTTCTTGATTCTATTGGATAGTTCAAGAACTACGGTGTTTAGCAATACTGAGGGTCCACCAATCAATATAAAAGCGTCATTTTCGTTAATCTTTAAAATAGAAGATAATGATTCCACATCTTCAATACTTATTCCATAGTTTGGTAATTCATCGGAATGAAATATACCACCAATTCCATAGGATTTTGCAACTTCGCCCAATTCTCTTCCCAATCTAATTCCTTGATACGGTTCAAAAGATAATATTCCTCTAAAACCCCGCAACACAAACCCCATAAATCTAGAATCACCACTGAGGATCTTTTTTACTACTTTAGAGGATGACTGTTCAATTAAATCGGTAACATCTGTGATATTTTCCAGGAATTTTGATTCATCGATTTTACGGCTTTTTAGTTCTTTTGCAATTAGATTTAATCCATCCTGTCTTTTTGTTTCATATTCAATAACAATAGCCAGCTGTGATAGCTGCTGTACACCTTTCACCTCGACGACGGCTCCACCATCTATTGAAATGTTGACATCCTGCCTAATACTTCCAAGTCCTCGTGTTACTTTTTTTGTAGATCGTAGTAATCGTCCTACCGTTTGCGCTACATTTGTTACAAACATCGGAGTGTTAGAAATAGGATCTAGGGCAATTTCGATAAGGGGTATTCCTAGTCTATCCAGGGCAAATATCTTGCTCTCATCATCATCCTTATCTTCATTAATTATTCTGGCGGCATCTTCTTCTAAGCAAATACTCTGGATTCCTACCTTAATACCATCAACATCTAAAAATCCGCTTCTACCAACTAGTATTGTTCTTTGAAATCCAGTGGTATTCGAACCATCAATTACTATCTTTCGCATGACGTGTAATTCATCCTCAATGGTACAATGAAGTGCCAGAGATATGGTCAATACTAATTCGAGCGCCTCTGTATTTACCAACATGGGAGGTTCTTCATCCGATTCTATCAAGCAGTTGGAATTTTTGGAGGACTGATATTTAACAGTCTTAATTTTCTTTGATTCAAAAAGGGCAGCTTGATCGTAAGACCCCATTTCACTTTGAGTCGGACGCAAGATCCTTTTAAAGGTAAAATCATGCTCAGTAGAATCAACTGTTTTGCAATTACAAAATAATTTGTTTTTTGAATCCAATTGTTGATGGATTTCAAGCCCAACTTTAAGTTTATCATGAGCAGTGGGTTCATTATTGACCAAGATAATAATAATAAAAGATAACCTTATTATTATTATTTACAAATTCAAGAAATCTTTAATTTCCCCAATTAGGTCAATATCAATGATTCAAATTGTTAGGACTTATTTTCTCTACAATTTTTGCAATTTTACCAAAGGGTACTGTGAGAGATGAGGGTACTTTTTTTATTCTGATTTCCATTCTTGCGGGCCTTATTGTAACTGCCTACATAATGAGAATTAGAAATAGGCAAACTCAATAAACCAAGTATTCGTTTAAACCATCTCATTCCTGCTGTCTTGATAGCAGTATTTTTTTGATTATATTGCCTTAAATTTTAAAGCTTGAGACTTTAGCTGAATTAACCATATTTGTAACTTGAGATTTTAATGAGTCGATATCTATGTCGTGATAATTGCCGTATGCATTATTTAATTTAACTAGCGCTCGCTTCAATATAGAAATACAGATTGCTTGTTCTCCTTTTTGGTAATGCACTAAAGCAGCAGCGACAAGAATAATTCCGTTTAATAAAGCTCTTTCATCACCCTGAGTATGTTTCCATGTACCTTCAAGAACTTCATGGGTTTTCCAATATTTCTCATTATTGAAAAGTTCGCGCGCCATCTTTAGAGAGATTTTTTTATCAAGATCAGTTTCAACAATTCTATCCATTTCTACAATTGAGCCCACCCTTGATAGTTTTGACTTTATTTTTTCTATTTCTAATGTAGAAGGAATACTCATATCAAGTTCAACAAAATGAGTTGCAATCCTGGCATCTCTAATGATAATTTTGTAATCTTGTAAAATATTTCTTGATAAAGAAAGGATCGAACTTGCATCTTGTGGAAGGTACTTTTCATTCTTTAGATATACCATGTATCTTAACAATTGATTTGCCAAATCTCTATTCTGTTGTCTATATGTGCTACATACCAAAATAAGTTATTGCATAAAAAGGAGGATTATATGATGCCATATTCATAGGGTCAAGCTGGAAATTGCACGACCGAAAGGTACTTTAATATGGTAAAAATTCAACGGAGATATCAAAGGATTTAACAAGCAGAGTTAGAATGAATAGATGTGCCAATATTTTTGTGCTAAATGATTAGCTTTAGTATTTGAAGAGTGTAAACAAATATGGAGTTTCTTTCTTTTCATCAAGAGTCCACGAGCTTGGTAGACTTAAACATTTGACTATCTTCAATCCACAATCGTCTATGAATTTTCCCCATCCCCACATCGATCTATCGCGAGAGTATCTCCTGTAGGTATGGCTTCCCATTAATGTAATACCCACATTATGTAATTTATCCCTATATTTTTCAAATTGATTTGTTATGCCATAAGATATCATTTCTCCAGATTCAGGCAAAGCTGAGATGAAGATCATGGTATTCTCAAGTTCCAATTGTGAGTAGTCTATCGAATTCGAGTCACCGTTAATTACTTGAAATTTTACGTTACTAAAAGCAGATATTTCATTTTGCAGGTCGCATAGATCTTTATCAATCTCTACTCCCACGGAATTAAGACCAAGTATGCTTCCACAGAACAGCAATCTTCCGTCACCTGACCCGATATCAATGATATTTTCAAATCCCAAATCTTTTGCAACCAGAACCATTACTAATGCAGAGAGTCCCCAAGTTGGAAGAAATGGTTGATAGTTTGTATCATATTTTTTTGAACTCAGCCAAAACTGATTAATATCTCCTTCATATGATATGCAAGGAATATTAGCTAGAGTGATGCTTTGCTCCTTGTAGTAAATTTTGTTAAACTTAAAGAAAGTATGTAGTTTTTCCAAATGTGATTTGTCAAATAGACTTTGATGATTTGGATCTGGGATAAACTCTCTAATATGATTGTATGAATGAATTTTATCAATATATTCATTCTTAAGTTTAATCAAATTTTGTGCCAAATAGTTGAGATCCATTCAATTCTCACATTGGTGTATATTTATGAGAAAATGTTTGTTCCGTCTTGGCATAGTTACAACAATAATATTGTGGGGCCCTAAATAATTCAAGACTATCTGAATAGGTACTTCATATTAATTAGAATTTATCAAATTACAATTGATCGCAATGAATGTCATTGTTGTTACTTGCATTAATATCGTTTTATTGACAGGAGCAAAACATGAATGCAAGGGTGTGAGATCTCATTGCCATGTATTTATTTCATTAGCTTCAATAGAATCCTTGGAACTTCAGCGGGTCTTTTTGCGACAGGAATATTGACTCTAGAGAAACTGGAAATTTTAGATTCTGCCGAACCATAATTTCCATAAACTATTGCTCCTGCATGTCCCATTCTTTTTTCCTTTGGTGCTGATCGTCCGGCTACGTACGCTACAACTGGTTTATTGAAGCTTGTTTTTTCTATATATTGGACCAGGGATTCCTCGGCATCTCCTCCTATTTCTCCCACTACTACTACTGATTCGACATCATCTCGATCGCTTATTAGCTCAAAAGCTTCAATCAAATTTGTTCCATTAATTGGATCTCCACCTATTCCCAATGCTATTCTTTGGCCTACTCCTTCCCTTGACAAATGATATGAAACTTCATACATCAGAGTTCCACTCCTAGAAAAAACTGCTGTATTTCCCTTCGTGAATGGTTGAGAAGGCATTATCCCTATTTTATTTACTGATGGGATAATAACTCCCGGAGTATTCGGGCCTATTATCCTTGCACCATTAGTCTGTGCGTACTCTAAGGCTTCCATTGCATCACGTACTGGAACGTGTTCAGGGATAGCTACAAGTAATTTTATTCCATTATTCACCGCGTCCTTTACTGCAGAAAGAAAGAATGGAGCAGGAACAAATATTCCAGATATCTTTGCACCAAAGTTCATGCTAGCGTCCTTTACTGAATCGAAAACTGGAATACCTTCAAATGATTGTCCGCCTTTATTGGGAGTTACACCAGCAACAATATTTGTGCCATATTCTCTCATTAACCTAGTGTGAACTGAACCAAAATTTCCTGTTATTCCCTGGATTATAACTGGTTTATTACCATAGTCAGGATCATCAGATTTACCTAATAGAATATCAAAAATATCAAACTTTTTGGACATTTATTTGCTCAACCCTATGTACTGTACTAGTGATGAAATTGCTTCTTCTACGGTATCATATAGTTTTGCATTACTGTTAGAAAGCATTTTTTTTGATTTATCAGATTCTGCCCCTGAGATTCTGGCATAAATGGGAACACTAATCATACCATCTTCATAAGCATTGAGTATAGCTTGAGCCACCAAGTCCGTTCTAACAATACCGCCGAATAAATTTACCAAAATGGCCTTTATTTTTGATAATTTGCTTATGACTTCTAATGCCTTGTAAATTGTTTCCGTTGTAGCTCTTCCACCAAAATCCAAAAAAGCACCGGGCTTTCCACCGGCATCATGTACGATATCCAGTGTTGACATGACAAGACCAGCACCATTACCTATTATTGCAATGTTTCCATCCAGCTCTACGAAAGAAAAACCGCTCTTTTCCGCCTGTTCCTGCAACTCGGAAATTTGGAGATATTTTTTTAATTCAGGATGTCTGAATAATGAATTATCATCAATGATGATTTTAGCGTCCAGTGCCAAACAAGTTCCATTTTTTAGTATTGCCAGTGGATTGATCTCTGCCAATTCTGCCTCGTTTTCTCTAACGAGCTTTGCCAGCTTTATTACAACATTTGAAAATGACTCAGCAGTTACACCATTAAGGCCCAAATTTTTCGCAATGCTTTCTGCATTTGATTGTGTTAACCCAGTAATGGAAATGTCCTGAATTACTTTATTTTCAACACTTTCAATATCCATTCCACCTTGAGAGGACGAAATTAATGAATAGGTCCTTTTTCCTCTGTTCAGGAACAAGGAAAAATAAAGCTCTTTATCTATGTCTACAGCTTCTTCAATTAAGATTACTTTTGGAAGTTCTCCTTTTACCTCTTTATTCATTAATTCTGTAAACTTCGGCGCTAGTTCTTTCATTTTCATACATTTCAGTATTGCACCAGCCTTTCCTCTACCACCAACAGTTAATTGAGATTTAAGTACCACTGGGAATTTTAGTTTGTCCTCAATCTGACTCAATTCAGATTGGTTTCTGACAAGATATGATTTTGGAACAGCAATATCATACTCTGTAAATAATTCTTTTCCCTGGTATTCTAATAACTTCATTCAGCAAGAATGTGAAGCCTATGTGGTGACTTATAATCCTATACAAGTAACCCGGTTTGAAAATTTATATATCTTCTCTTGATTCCGTATGCTATTATGGCTGAGAAAATGACTGCGGTGTGGCTCATTATATTGACAATAGTTGCATGTGCAGCAGTACCTGCTGTAATGATTTGGTTGACAACAACACCCAGTGCGCCGAAACCTCATCTGCTACTTGGCATTGGTGAATTTCTGCCACCTGGAAATAGTTTGCTCAACATGTAGAAGAGT
>Ga0210143_1000242_pt1 | contig 12010 bp, 11 predicted proteins | sample MayberryNW_TuleC_2_FD_185527 | JGI IMG/M metagenome (GOLD analysis project Ga0210143, IMG submission 185527) | Wetland microbial communities from San Francisco Bay, California, USA, that impact long-term carbon sequestration - MayberryNW_TuleC_D2... | ecosystem: Environmental > Aquatic > Marine... | reverse complement strand
CGAGAAGAAGCGCGAGCCACGGTAGCTTCCGCACTGCGTTCACGAGACCTCCCCTCGTCCGCACATAGTCCAACTCCCTGTCGAGCCGCGATGCTACAACCCTCGCGGCCCTACGCGCTAGGACGCACGGGCGGTTCCGGGGTTAGCGGAGCGCTCGTCTAGGACGTCTGGGAGAGCTCGCCGGAGAGCGCGCGGGCCGCCTCCGCCTCGCCCACGAGGACGCGGCGGGGCTTCGAGCCCTCGTAGCCGGAGATGATCCCGCGCCGCTCCAGCATGTCGATCAGACGGCCCGCCCGCGTGTAGCCGACCCGCAGCCGGCGCTGGATGAGCGAGACCGAGGCGGTCTGGGTCTGGACGACGATCTCGACCGCCCGCTCGAGCAGTGGATCCTCGTCCGGGTCGAAGTCGCCGTCGTCCTCGCCCTCCACCACCTGGACGCCGGGCGCCTCGAGCAGCGACTCGTCGAGCTCCTGCTCGCGCTGCGATCGGCACGCCTCGACGACGAGCGCGATCTCCTCGTCCGAGACGTACGCGCCCTGCACGCGTTGGAGCCGCGACGTGCCGAGCGGCTTGAAGAGCATGTCGCCCTGGCCGAGCAGGCTCTCGGCCCCGGAAGTGTCGAGGATGACCCGGCTGTCCGTCTGGCTCGAGACGGCGAAGGCGATCCTCGACGGGACGTTCGCCTTGATCATCCCGGTGATGACGTCCACGGACGGCCGCTGCGTGGCGAGCACGAGGTGGATGCCGACGGCGCGCGACTTCTGGGCGAGCCGGATGACGGCGTCTTCCACGTCCTGCGGCGAGACCATCATCAGGTCGGCCAGCTCGTCGATCACGACCATCAGGTACGGCAGCGGCGCCTCGCCCCGCTCGCGCTGCACCTTGTTCAGCTCGGCGAGGTTGCGGGCGCGGGCGATCGACATGCGCTCGTAGCGGCGCTCCATCTCGGTCAGGACGTTCGCGAGCACGGCGGCCGCCGCCTTCGGGTTCGAGACGACCGGCGTCAGCAGGTGCGGGATCGACTCGTAGAGGCCGAGCTCGACGCGCTTCGGGTCGACGAGGATCATCCGCACCTCGTCGGGCGTCGAGCGGAGCAGGACGGAGCAGAGCATCGTGTTCAAACAGCCGGACTTCCCCGAGCCAGTCGTGCCGGCGATCAGCAGGTGCGGCATGCGCGCGAGGTCGGCCCAGACGGGCGCGCCGGAGATGTCCTTGCCCAGCCACACCGAGACGGGGCTCGCCGTGCCGTTCAGGTGCTCGTAGATGTCGCCGAGCGTGACGATGTTCGGCGCCAGGTTCGGCACCTCGACGCCCACCGCCTGCTTCCCCGGGATCGGGGCGAGGATCCGGATCTCGGTGGTCGCCAGCGCGTAGGCGAGGTCGTCCTTCAGGTTCGAGACCTTGCCGACCTTCGTCCCCGGCGCGAGCTGGAGCTCGTAGCGCGTCACGCGCGGGCCGGACACCTGGCCGATCACCGTCGCCTCGACGTTGTGGTTCGCGAGCGCCTGGACGAGCGCCTCGGCGGTTCGCTCCGCCGCCTGGGCGGGCTGGCCCTCGCTCGGGCGCGACTTGCGGAGAAGCGACGCGTCCGGGAGGCGGTAGTCGGCGTGCTCGAGCGACACGGACTCGAAGAGCGAGGGCTCGGTCTCCGCGCTCGGCTCGTCCTCGAGCTGGTCGACGAGCGAGGCGACCGGCGCCATCGGGCTCTCTTGCACGACGTCCGGGAAGGACCGCTCCCCGTCCACGGGCGGGGCGTGCGGGTGGTCGTCGAAGGCGGGCTGCGGCTCGGGGGCGGGCTCTGGCCGGACGAGCGCGCGGCGTGCGACGGCCCGCTCGCGCGCCGTCCGGGCGGCGTTCGCCGAGCGCCGCAGGAGCGCGCCCACCGAGGCGCCCGTGACGAGCAGCAGGCCGGCCGAGAGCAGGAACGCCCCGAGGAGCCAGGAGCCGGTCGAGCCGAGGAGGCGGCCGAAGATCGTGTCGAGCGCCGTCCCGAGGGCTCCTCCCCGCTCGTCGCCGAGCAGGAGGACGAGACCGCCGCCGAAGGCGACGAGACCCGTCCGGAACGGCCGGAGGTCGACGAGCTGCGAGCGGCCGACCATGAGGGCGCCCACGACGGCGAGCGCGACCGGGAGGACGTAGCGGGCGTCCCCGATCGCGCGGTCGAGCCAGTCGTTCACGTGCGTGCCGACCGCGCCCCCGTCCCAGCCGAGCAGCGAGACGGCGGCCAGGAAGAGCCCGACGGTGACCATGCCGAGGCCGATCAGCTCGGGATGGGCCGCGCCCTTCGCCTTCCGCTGCTTCTTCTTCGTCCGGACGCGGGCAGGCGAGCGCGGGCGTACCTTCGAGGGCCTCTTCTTCCCCGCCATACGGGGCCTATTCGCAAGCCGGGAAGGGCCTCCTGCCGGGCCTGCCGCGACCCCGACGAGATGCCCGGCCCGTAGGGGCGAGGCACGCGTCGCCCGGCGTCAGCCCAGGGAGGAGATCCGCTCGACCAGGAGGTCGATGAACCCGTCCGCGTCCACGTCGACGCCGACGTGGACGTTCGGCTCGCGGCCGGTGCGCCGCCAGAGGTCGACGACCGTCCGCCCCCGGCAGAGCTCCGACGCGCAGTCGACCTCGACGTTGCGCTCGAGCGTCTCGACGATCCCGGGCCGGAGCACCTGCGCGACCGCCACGGCGTCGTGGATGGGCGAGCCGGGGAGGCCGTAGATCTGCACGTGGAAGCGGTGGAAGAAGTCGAAGAGCTCGGCGACGAAGCGGCCGGCGGTGCCTGCGGCGCGCAGCTCCTCGACGGGGTCGGGCATGAGGAGCGCCCTGTGCGTGACGTCGAGGCCGATCATCGTCACGTCGAGGCCGCTCGAGAACACGCGCTGCGCCGCCTCGGGATCGGCCCAGATGTTGAACTCGGCCGCGGGGGTGACGTTCCCCTCGGCGATCGCGCCGCCCATGACGACGACCCGTTCGATGCGCTCGGTCACGGACGGGTCGCGCGCGAGCAGGATGGCGATGTTGGTCAGCGGCCCGACCGGGACGAGCGTCACGGGGCGCTCGGCGGCGGCCAGGAGCTCCCGAATGAAGTCGACCGCGTGCTGCTCGACGGGCGCCCCCTGCGCCGGCGGGAGGCTGGGGCCGTCCAGGCCGCTCTCGCCGTGGACCTCCGCCGCGACGTGCGCCTCGCGGAGCAGCGGGCGGTCGGCGCCGGCCGCCACGGGCACGTCGCCGCGACCGACGAGCTCGAGCGTCCGCAGGGCGTTCGCGGTCGTCTTGGCGAGCGTCTGGTTGCCGGCGACCGTCGTGACGCCGAGCAGCTCGACCTCCGGGCTCGCGAGCGCGAGGAGGAGCGCGATGGCGTCGTCGTGCCCGGGGTCGCAGTCGAGGATGATCGGGATCGGAGTCATGCCGCGAGTATCGCGTCTACCTCGCGCTTCGTGGGCAGGGACGGCTGGGCGCCGGGGCGTGAGGCGGCGATCGCCCCGGCGGCGCACGCGCGACGGAGCGCCTCGTCGCGGTCGCGGCCCTCGAGCAGGGAGACGGCGAGGCACGCACAGAACGCGTCCCCTGCGGCCGTGCCGTCGACGGCCGTCACGGAGGGAGGCGTCGCGCGCGCCACCTCCACCCCGCCCTCGAGGAGCAGTGCGCCCTGCGCGCCGAGCGTGACCGCGAAGAAGGGCCCGAGCGGGGTCGAGCCGAGCGCGTCCAGCTCGAGCGAGTTGGCGACGATCAGGTCGCAGCGGGCGAGGATCTCGTCGGGAACGGCCCTCGCGGGCGCCGCATTCAGGCAGACGAACGCGTCGGCCTCGGTCGCGCGGGCCACCGCCTCGATCGGGATCTCGAGCTGGACGAGCACGCCGTCGGCACCCTCCGTCGTCACGTCCTCGGGACGAAGCGCGGCGTTCGCGCCGGGCACGACCACGATCTGGTTGTCGGCCGAGCCGTCCACCACGATCATCGCGATCCCGGTCGGCTCGTCCGCACGGCGGAGCGCGCCCAGGTCGACGCCGGCCTCCTCGAGCCCCGTGAGCGCGAGCCGGCCGTGCTCGTCGTCGCCGACGCAGCCGACGAAGCGGACGTCCGCGCCCAGCCGCGCGGCTGCGACCGCCTGGTTGGCGCCCTTCCCGCCCGGCACGCGCTCGAAGTCGGTCGCCGTGAGGGTCTCCCCCGGCCGTGGCAGCCGTTCCGTGAAGGCGACGAGGTCGAGGTTCGCGCTGCCGACGACGGTGAACTTCGGGGGCGTGTCCATCGGGCCGCTCACGCGCGACAGTGTGACGCGAGCTGCCCCGAACCCGCCTTGTAACAGAGTGTTACTTGGCGGGAGCCGGGCGGCGTGACGCGCCGTGGACGCGGGTTCGCGCTAGTTGCAGTCTGTTACGAGGAAGGACAGGCCGCCGGAGATCACGGCCGTTCGGGGCACCGCGGGAGCGGGCTAGGCGGCGAGGGCGCGGAGGTCGTCGACGGCGCCGCCGCCGTAGAGATTCTCGCGCAGATCGAAGAGCCCGGCCCAGAGCGTCGAGCGCGGCGGCGGCGTGCCCATCCGCGCGGACGAGGCGAGCCCCTGCAGCGCCCGCACGAGGACGGCCAGCTCCAGGTAGGCCTGGGCGACCCGGCTCGGCGACGCGCTCACGCCCGCCCGACGCAGGACGTCGTCCCACTCGAGGACTTCCCCCGCGCCCGGCTCGCCGTACCAGGAGCGGCCCTCGGCGATGTCCGCCTCGAGCTCGACGAGAAACCGCTCGAGCGGCCGCTCGAGCCCCGCGAGCGCGGTCTCGACCCGCTCCGCCGCCCGCCGCAGCGCCGCCTCGCGCCGGCCGGGCGTCGTCGGGTCGGGCTCGCCGCGCGCCCAGCGGTCGAGCAGCCGGCAGAACGCGAGCGCGGCCACCTCCGCGGCCACGAGCGCCCGCACCACGCGGACCGTGGTCGCCTCGGAGACGTCGTACGAGCGGAGAAGCTCCGCCCACGTGGTGCCGTTCTCGCCGCTCATCCCTCTAGAAGTAGCGGAAGACGACCGCGTCGGACAGCCCCAACCGGCGGGAGCGATCCGACGTCCAAGCGAGTCGAAGGGACCGGATGGCCAGGAAGAAGCCCGACCTCACCCCGCACTCGAAGGTCCCGTACGGCCCGCCCAGGCCGTCGAAGCTGCAGCTCGCCACGTGGATCCTCATCGCCGTCGGCGCGCTGGCGTTGATCGGCTTCTTCGTGTTCGCGGCGCTGACGTTCGAGGGTGGAGGCGACGACTCGACCGCCTTCGCCGCGCTGCTCGCCTAGACCTCGACGACGACCGGGAGGATCATCGGCCGGCGGCCGGTCCGGTCGTAGACGAGCTGGCCGACGGCGTCGTGGACGTGCTCCTGGACGAGCTTCATCTCGCCGCGGTTCTCGGCGAGGAGCGCGTCGACCGTGCGCTCGACCTCCTCGCGTGCCTCGTCGAAGAGCGGCCCGGGTTCCGCGAACCCGCGGGCGATCACCTCGGGCGCGGCGACGGGACGGCGCCCGTTCTGGCCGCCCAGGGTCACGACGACGATCAGGACGCCGTCCTCGGAGAGGTGTCGGCGGTCGCGGAGGGCGACGTCGCGCACGTCGCCGACGCCGAGCCCGTCCACGAAGGTCGAACCCACGTCGATGTAGTCGACGAGCCGGGCGACGCCGTCCCGGAGCTCGACGACCGAGCCGTTCTCCGCCAGCACGATCCGCTCCTCCGGGACGCCGGCCGCCAGCGCGAGCCGCGCGTGCGCCATGAGCATCCGGAACTCGCCGTGCACCGGCATCACGTTCTTCGGCCGCAGGAGCGCGAGGATCATGCGCAGCTCCTCCGCGTTCCCGTGACCCGAGACGTGCACGGGCGCGACCTCCTGGTGGAGGACCTCCGCGCCGGCCTTCGTCAGCCGGTTGATCGTGTCGTGGACGCGCAGCTCGTTCCCGGGCACCGGCTTCGCGGAGATGATCACCGTGTCGCCCGCCTCGATGTCGACGTTCTGGTGGTCGCTGTACGCGATCCGGGTGAGGGCCGACATGGGCTCGCCCTGGCTGCCGGTGCAGAGGATCATCGTCTCGCGCGGCTCGAGGTCGGCGAGGTTGCCGGGCTTGACCAGCACGTCCTCGGGCACGTCGATGTAGCCGAGGCTCCGCGCGATGTTCACGTTCTTGCGCAGCGAGCGTCCGACGAGCGCGACGCGGCGGCCCGTCTCGAGCGCGACGTCGATCGCCTGCTGCACGCGGTGGACGTTCGACGCGAACGACGCGATCAGCACCCGGCCCTCGAGGGCGGGGATGATCTGGCGGAAGGCCTCCCCCACCGTGCGCTCGGACGAGGTGACGCCCGGCCGCTCGGCGTTCGTCGAGTCTCCGAGCAGGAGGTCGACGCCCTCGTTCCCGAGCCGGGCGAGCTTGCCCACGTCCGTCCGGAACCCGTCGACCGGCGTGTGGTCGATCTTGTAGTCGCCCGTGTGGACGATCCGCCCGCCAGGCGTGTCGAGGACGACCGCGACGGCGTCGGGAATCGAATGCGCCATGCGCACGAACTGGGCCCGGAACGGCCCGATGTCGACGGGCGGCGCGTCCGGGTCGGCCTCGATCAGCTCTGCGGCACGGCCGAGGCCGTGCTCGTCCAGCTTCGACTTGACCAGCCCGAGCGTGAGCTTCGTCGCCCAGATCTCCGGTGCGCCGATCTCGCGCAGGAAGTACGGGAGCGCGCCCACATGGTCCTCGTGGCCGTGCGTGAGGATGACCGCCCGGATGTCGCCGCGCCGGTCCAGGAGCGGGCCGAAGTCGGGGAGGATCAGGTCGACCCCGAGATGCTCGTCGCGCGGGAACGAAAGACCGGCGTCGATCACGACGAGCCCCCCGTCGGACTCGACGGCGGTCATGTTCTTCCCGACTTCCCCCAGTCCCCCGAGCGGGGTGATACGCGTCCAGGCCACCGAGTCGAGCCTAGCGCGCCTCGACGTGCTGCAGGACACCGAGCCGCTCGAGCGCGTCGCGGATGGCGGCACGCTCGTCCTCGTTCGCCTCGACGAGGGGGAGCCGCAACCCGCCGACGTCGAAGCCGGACATGGCCAGGGCAGCCTTGATCGCGATCGGGTTGGTGACCGTCTTCAGCAGGTCGTACGCGGGCTCGAGCTCGCGGTCGATCGCCCGCGCGCCCTCGACGTCGCCCGCCTTGTGAAGCCGGATCATCTCCTTCACCTGCGGTCCGACGACATGCGTGTGGACGCAGACGCCCCCGACGCCCCCGAGCTCGAGGAACGGGAAGATCAGGTTGTCGTCGCCGGCGTACAGGTCGAGGCGCGTCTCGTCGACGATGTGGCGCGCCTGGTCGAGGTCGTCGTTCGCCTGCTTCACGGCCGCGACCGTCGGGATCTCGGCCAGCTCGGAGATCGTCTCCGGCTCGATGTTGATCACCACGCGGCTGGGGATGTTGTAGACGACGATCGGCCGGTCGCTCGCTTCGGCGATCGCCCGGAAGTGCGCCACGATCCCGCGCTGCGGCGGCTTCGAGTAGTAGGGCGTCACGACGAGGAAGCCGTCGGCGCCGAGCGCGTGCGCGCGCTCGGTCAGATGGATCGAGTGGGCGGTCGAGTACGTGCCCGTTCCGGCCACGACCGTCGCCCGGTCGCCGACCGCGTCGACGGCGGCGGCGACCAGCTCGAGCCGCTCGTCGTCGGTCAGCGTCGGCGACTCGCCGGTCGTCCCGGCCACGACGATCCCGTCCGAGCCGTTCTCGACCAGGTGGGCGCAGAGCTCGCGGTAGCGATCGAGGTCGACGGAGCCGTCGTCGCGAAACGGCGTGACGGCCGCCGTCAGGACTTCTCCGAGCACGGCACAAGTGTACTGCGGCGACCGCCGCTAGGGTCTCGCCGTGCCCGACTCGGCCCGTGCCGTCGTGCTGACCGTCCGCTTCCTCCTGGAGCTCTGCCTGCTCGGCGCGCTCGCGTGGGCCGGCGCGGCCGCGGACGCCCCTCTCGTCGTGCGGGTCGTGCTCGCGCTCACGCTCCCAGGCGCGGCGGCCGTGCTCTGGGCACTGTTCGTCGCGCCGAAGCGAAGGTACGAGGTCTCGGAGCCCGTCCGGCTGGCCGTCGAGCTCGCCCTCTTCGCCGCTGCCGCGCTCGGGCTCGTCCTGATCGGGCAGGTCGTCCTCGGGCTCGCGTTCGGGGCCCTCGCGCTCGCCTGGAGCGTCCTAGCCCGCCTCTAGGACGGCGTCGAGGCCACGCGTCACCCCGGGCGGAAGGCGGTCGAGCCGGTCGAGCGCGAGCAGGACGCCGGGCGCGAACGCGTCCCGCGACACGGTGTCGTGGCGGATCGTGAGGAGCTGCCCCTCCCCACCGAGCAGCACCTCCTGGTGCGCGACGAGCCCCGGCAGGCGGACGCTGTGGATCGCGACGTCCCCCTCCATCGCTGCGGCGGTCGCCTTGGCCGTGCCCGACGGCGCGTCTAGCTTACCCTCGTGGTGCAGCTCCACGATCTCGCCGCGGGCGAGGTGCCGGGAGGCCCCGGCGGCGAAGCGCATCATGAGGACGGCGCCGAGGGCGAAGTTCGGGACGACGAGGCACGGGACGCCGCGCTCCCGCGCCGGCGCGTCGAGCGCGGCGAGGTCGTCCTCCGACAGGCCGGTGGTGCCGACGATCGCCGGGACGCCCGCGGCGAGACAGCGTTCGACGTTGGCGCGCACGGCGTCCGGGCGGGTGAAGTCGACGGCGGCGTCGTGGCCGGCGGGCTCAGTGGTGTGGCCGCGACCGGCCTCGGTCACCTCGTGCCCGGCTGCCCGGAGTCGCGGCGCGAGGGCCGTCCCGACCCGCCCGCCGGCTCCGAGAAGCAGGACCTTCACCGCTTCTCCTGTGGGGCGATCGGCACGAATGCGGCACGAAGCGGCACACATCCGCGCGACGGGCCCGGATAGCGTTCCTCTGGGGACGCCGCTCCCCCCAGGGGGGGACCCGCGCGCCTCGCCCGGGACCTGCCCGGAGCAGGCGTGTGGAGCGGCCGGTGGCCGACCGTCATGCGGCCTTGGCCTCGGCCAGGTGCGGCGCTACACGCGTTGTGGCGTCGCGGAAGCGCTCCTCGCTGGCCCCGATCCCGGCGACCGAGAGCTTCTCGGGGGCGAGCAGCATCGCGGCGAGCTGCGAGACCGACTCGGGATCCACGGCCTCGATCTCCGCGAGGATCTGGTCGAGCGACAGGAGCTCGCTGTCGGTCACGAGCGAGCGACCGAGGCGGCTCATCCGGTTGGAGGTCAGCTCGAGCGAGAGCATGATCCGTCCCTTCAGGTTCTCTTTCGCCCGCTCGACCTCGTCCTCGCGCACGTCGCCCGCGGCCACGGCGGCCAGCTCGTGCGCGACGACGTCGAGGCACTCGGCCAGGTTGTCCTCCCGCGTGCCGACGTAGACCCCCACCTGGCCCGTGTCCGCGTACTGCGAGGTGAACGTGTAGACGGCGTACGCGAGCCCCCGCTTCTCGCGGATCTCCTGGAAGAGCCGCGACGACGCCGACCCGCCGAGGATCCCGTCCAGGATCGACGCCGTGAACCGCCGCCGGTCCGAGCGCGCGATCCCGGGCGCGCCGAGGCACACGTGGTACTGCTCGGTCTCCTTGCGGACGAAGCGCAGCGAGGGCGGGGGCGCGGCCACGAACGGCGGCCGCGAGACGGGCCGGCCGCTCCGCCCCGCCGACCGCTTCCCGGCGAAGCCCTGGACGTGACCGACGAGCGCCTCGTGGTCGACCGAGCCGGCGGCGGCGACGACCACGTTGTCGGGCCGGTAGCGGGCCCGGTGGAACGCGGACACGGAGCGGCGCGACACGGACGAGATGACGTCGGCCGAGCCGAGCACCGGCCGGCCGAGCGGATGGTCGCCGAAGACGGCCTGCGTGAAGAGGTCGTGCACGAGCTCGGGCGGCGTGTCCTCGATCATCGCGATCTCCTCGAGGACGACCTCCCGCTCGGTCTCGAGGTCGGCGAGGGCCGGCGCGAACACCATGTCGGTCATCACGTCGAGCGCGCGCGGCAGGTGCTCGTCGAGCACGCGCGCGTAGACGACCGTGTAGTCGCGCGCCGTCGAGGCGTTCAGCTCGCCGCCCATCGCGTCGAACACCTCGGCGATCTCGAGCGCCGAGTACGACTGGGTGCCCTTGAAGAGCAGGTGCTCGAGGAAGTGCGAGAGGCCCGCCTGCGCGTCGTCCTCGTCGCGGGAGCCCGCCCCGATCCAGATGCCGATCGTCGCCGACCGCACGCTCGGCAGCGGTTCCGTGATGACCCGAGCTCCCCCGTCGAGCGTCGTCAGGAGATAGCTCTCCACCCGGCGCATCGTACCGCCGGCCCCGACGGATCCCCTACGCGGGCTTGTACGCGTGACCGGGGTCGCCCGCGGCGCGGGCGAGGAGCGAGAGCGCCTTGAGCGGCGCCCGCGCCAGGCCGCGTGTCGCGCGTACGTCCGGCAGCTCGCCGGTCACGAGCTTCTCCACGACCGGCCAGACGAGCCGGCCCTTGGCGAGCGCATAGGTCGTCCGTGGGAAGCGGTCGAGCGCAGCGCGCAGGCTCCAGGCGGCCCAGAGGTGGACGGCCAGGTGCCGCGTCAGCCTCGGACCGTACGCGTCGAGCGACTCCGTCTCGCCTGCGAGCACCTCGAAGATCGCCTCCGAGGCCAGCCGCCCCGAGTAGAAGGCCTCGTACATGCCGTCGCCGGTCAACGGGTCGATCAGCCCGCCCGCGTCGCCGGCGACGAGCGCGCGGCCGCGGGCGAGGCACGAGTCTGGCGCGCGGAACGGCAGGCGATGCCCCCGGACCTCCTCGAGGTCGTCGGGGTCGATGCCGTGCGCCGCGCACAGGCGGGCCAGGTGCTCGCGCAGCCGCGGGCCCTCGCTCGCCGCGCCGCCGACGCCGACGTTCAGGTGCTCCCCCTTTGGAAACACCCAGCCGTAGCCGCCGGGCACGGTCCCGAGCTCGAGCACGAAGCGCCCGCGGTAGCGCTCGACGTCGGCCTTCGCGTTGGGGAGGTTTGCCTCCAGGGCGACGCCGACCTCGCGGTTCCCGCCGAGGTGGAGCGCCTTCGCCGCGATCCCGTTCACACCGTCGGCGCCGACCACCGTCCGGGCGCGCAGCCGTTCCCCGCCTGCGGTCACGACCACCGCGTCCTCGGCCGTCTCGATGCCGGTCACCCGGACCCCGGGGCGGAAGTCCGCTCCCGCCGCCGCGGCGCGCTCGGCGACCAGCTGGTCGAGGCGCCGCCGCTGCGTCATGTAGACGAGCGGCCCGCCCCGGCCGCGGAGCGCCGAGCGCCGGAAGCCGAGGCCGAGCTCGACCTTCGTCGGCACCGTCTCGACGACCGACGCGATGTCGACCGGGAGGTGGGCGAGCGCGCGGGGCGTGACCCCGCCTCCGCAGGGCTTGTCCCGCGGGAACCCGGCCCGGTCGAGCAGCAGGACTGACGCACCTCCGAACGCCAGCCGGAACGCCGTCGAGGAGCCGGCAGGGCCGGCTCCCACGACGATCGTGTCCCAGGTCTTCATCGATGTCTGCGCGTGTGACCGCCGGCGAACCGGCCGGCTACCGCCGCTCGCGGTCGCGACCGCGTCCGCCGCGGCCGCCGCGCCGCTCTCCGTCGCGCGGACGCTCCTCGCGTGGCTCGCGCGGCGGGGCGTCCTTGGCCCGCTCGATCAACGTCTCAGGCTGGACCAGGTCGCCGTTCTCGTGCTTCGCGAGCAGCTTGAGCCCGATCCGGCCGCGCTGCTTGTCGACCTCGAGCACCTTCACGTCGAGGACGTCGCCGCGCGTGATCACGTCCTCGATGTGCGCGACCCGGCCGGGCCCCACGTTCGAGACGTGCAGGAGACCGTCCGTCCCCTTCTTCAGCTCGACGAAGGCGCCGAAGTCGGTCGTCTTGACGACCTTCCCGGTGAACTCGTCCCCGGGCTCCGGATCCTTCGTGAGCGCCGTGATCGCCGCGATCGCCGCGTCCGACTTCGTGCCCTCGGTCGCGTAGACGAGGATCGTCCCGTCCTCCTCGATGTCGATCTGCACGTCGTA
>Ga0210143_1000239_pt1 | contig 12139 bp, 10 predicted proteins | sample MayberryNW_TuleC_2_FD_185527 | JGI IMG/M metagenome (GOLD analysis project Ga0210143, IMG submission 185527) | Wetland microbial communities from San Francisco Bay, California, USA, that impact long-term carbon sequestration - MayberryNW_TuleC_D2... | ecosystem: Environmental > Aquatic > Marine... | reverse complement strand
TCGAGGACGTGGCGTGGCTGCACGCGCTCGTGGCGGACTGGCAGCTGCTGGCCGACCTGTCCTTCGCCGACCTGGTGCTCTGGCTGCCGCTGGCCTCCCGGGCCGGCTTCGTCGCGGTGGCGCAGATGCGTCCGACGACCGGGCCGACCGCGCACCACGACGACGTCGTGGGCACGGAGGTGCCGCGGGGGCGGCGGCCGCAGCTGGACCGGGCACTCGACGAGCAGCGGATCTGCCGTGAGCGCGACCCGGACTGGCCGGGCGAGGTGCCGGTGCGGGAGGAGACCATCCCCGTGGTCCGCGACGGACGGGTGGTCGGCGTCGTGAGCCGGCACACCAACCTGGCCGCGGCGCGCACCCCGAGCCGGCTCGAGCTGACCTACCTGCGCACCGCCGACGACCTGGCCCGGATGGTGGCCCAGGGGCGCTTCCCGGTCGACGAGGGCGGACCCCGGGTGGCGCATGCCCCGCGAGTGGGGGACGGGCTGGTCCGGCTCGACGAGCACGGCGTCGTGACCTTCGCCAGCCCCAACGCCGTCTCGGCCTACCGGCGGCTGGGCCTGACCGGCGACCTGACCGGCGCGCACCTCGGCGACGTCACCGCGCGCCTGGCGGCCGGCGGGCCGGCCGGCTCGCCGGCGCCGCCGGTCGACGAGGCGCTGTCGATGGTCGTCAGCGGCGGGGCCGCCCGCGAGACCGAGGTCGAGGCGTCCGGCACCGCGCTCCGGCTACGGGTCATCCCCCTGGTGCCCGACGGTGTGCGCACGGCGGCGCTGGTGCTGTGCCGCGACGTCACCGAGGTGCGCCGTCGCGAACGGGAGCTGGTCGGCAAGGACACCGCGATCCGCGAGATCCACCACCGGGTGAAGAACAACCTGCAGACGGTGGCTGCCCTGTTGCGGCTGCAGTCCCGCCGGCTGGGCGACGACGACGACACGGCGCGCGAGGCGCTGACCGAGGCCGAGCGGCGGATCGGCTCGATCGCGGTCGTCCACGAGACCCTGGCCCGGGCGGCCGAGGACGTCGTGGACTTCGACGAGGTCGCCGACCGGGTGGCCGGCATGGTCGGCACCCTCGGTGCGGCAGGGGAGGTGCGGGTCCGCCGCGACGGCAGCTTCGGGCTGCTCGAGCCCGAGGTGGCGACGCCGCTCGCCCTGGTCCTGGTCGAGCTGGTGCAGAACGCCGTCGAGCACGGCCTGGCCGGGTCGGGCGGCGAGGTGGTCGTGACCGTCCGGCCGGAGGAGGGTGCGCTGCGGCTCTCGGTCGAGGACGGCGGGCGGGGGCTGCCCCGCGGGTTCGACCTCGACCGCGACGCCGGCCTGGGCCTGCAGATCGTGCGCACCCTGGTCGAGGGCGAGCTCGGCGGCCGGCTGCGGCTCTCGGAGTCGTCGGGCGGGTCGGAGGCGTCGGGCGGGTCGGGGGGGTCGGACGGGCCGTCGAGGCCCGGGCACCGCGGCCGGGGGACCCGGGCCGAGGTCGTGCTGCCCCGCGGGTAGCTCGCCAGGCGGAGCCGCCGGACGGGGCCGGGAACGCCGAAGGTCCCGGCGGGCGGCCGGGACCTTCGGGTCGAGGACGGGTCAGGTCAGGCGGTGCGGGCCCGGTTGCGGGCGGTGCGGCGCTTCAAGGCGCGGCGCTCGTCCTCGCTCATGGCGCCCCAGACGCCGGCGTCCTGGCCGGACTCCAGCGCCCACTGCAGGCAGGTGTCGACCACCTCGCAGCGACGGCACACGGTGCGCGCCTCCTCGATCTGCAGCAGGGCGGGACCGGTGTTGCCGATCGGGAAGAACAGCTCCGGGTCCTCGTCACGGCAGGCTGCGCGGTGGCGCCAGTCCATGCGTGTCGCTCCTCTGTCAGTCGGTGGGGGCGGCGGATTGCTTGTGAAACCGTTCACGAGCACCTGGAAGGGCGGAGGAGACCGATGTCCCGGTCTCACCATCCGCCCGTTGAGGTGTTCGCGGCGTGCTGTACCCCGTCCAGCACGACTTCGAACTCGTGATCTCAACCCTTCCAAACGATTCCTGCCGTTACAAGGCTCGTCGGGCACATTTTTCGCCGCCCTCCGGTGGGCTTGGTCACAGGACCGGGCGCGGACGGAGCCGGACGAACCGGGCGAGTCGCCCGTCGGGGAGGCGCTCCGGTGACGTCACACGACGACCCGGACGGCCTCCGGCACGCTGCGGAAGGTCAGTGCCGTGAGGTCGCCGAGGGACTCGCCGTCGACCTGGGCCGCGACCGGACGGACCGCGCGCAGGGTGAGCTCGGCCAGGTCGTGCTCCCGGTGCACCCCGCTGCCGCTGCGCTCGCCCGCGGTCCCGGCCAGCAGGCGGCGGACCTCGGCCAGGGTGTGCGCGGTGCCCAGGCGGGTGAGCGCGTAGAGGTCGAGACCGGTGTCGAAGCTGGCCCGCGGCGAGGTCCGCAGCGGCCGGTCGCCGAGGTAGGTCCAGGGCGCCGTGTTGGCGACGATGCCGAGGTGGATGCCGGCCAGCGGTTCGGTCCCCGGGCGGTAGGCGGTCAGGGCCGGGTGCCGGCGGTCGCCAGAAAGGAAGAACTCGGCGAGCGCGGCCCGCACGTAGTCGCGGGTGGTGGTGCGCTTGCTCCCGGCCCGCTCGCGGCGCACCCGGTCGACCCGGGCCACGACCTCCGCGTCCCAGCCCATGCCGGCGTTGAAGGTGAACCACCGGTCGCCGGCGACGCCGAGCCCGATCGAGCGCCGGCGCCGGGCCCGCAGCGCGGCGAGGACCACGCCGGTCGCCTCGACCGGGTCGCGGGGGATGCCCAGGGCCCGGGCGAAGACGTTGGTGCCGCCCCCGGGCACGACGGCGAGCGCGGGGGCGTCGGGGCCGGGGCCGCCGGGGGTGAGCAGGCCGTTGACCACCTCGTTGACGGTGCCGTCGCCGCCCAGCGCGACGACCACGTCCATCCCGTCGTGCCGGGCCTGCCGGGCCAGGTGCGCGGCGTGCCCGCGGGCCTCGGTGTGGGCCACGTCGAGCTTGAGCTCGCCCTCGAGGGCGCTGGCCAGCACCTCCCGGGTGCGGGCCGACGTCGTGGTGGCGTTGGGGTTCACCACCAGCAGCGCCCTCATGAGGCGTCAGCGTATATCCCGGCTATCGTCTGCGCCCGTGCCACGGACCCTGCGTGCCGCTGCCGCCCTCGTCGGGCTGGAGACCCTCGGCCTGCTCGCCGCGACGGTCTTCTTCGCCGTCGAGATCGTGGTGGCCGACGCCGACGACCGGACCCGGGCGGTGACCGCGACGGTGCTCACGGCGCTCGGCGCGGGAGGTCTCGCCCTGGTGACCCGCGGGCTGGTGCTGCGGCGCCGGTGGGCGCGGGCTCCCGGGCTGGTCACCAACCTGCTGGTGCTGCCGGTCGCCTACGACCTGGTCCGGGGCGGGCGGTGGTACGTCGGCGTCCCGCTGCTCCTGCTGGCGCTCGCCGTGCTGGTGCTGCTGTTCGCCCGGTCCACGGACGAGGCGCTGCAGGAGTAGCCGCGGTCCGCCGGGCGTACGTCGTCGCCCCGCCCGGACGTACGCGGCTCACTCCTCGACCAGGAGGCCTTCGCGGAGCTGGGCCAGCGTGCGCGCCAGGAGCCGGGACACGTGCATCTGCGAGATGCCCACCTCGGCGGCGATCTCGGACTGCGTCATGTTCTTGAAGAAGCGCAGCATGAGGATCTTCTTCTCGCGCGGCGGGAGCTGCTCGAGCATCGGCTTGAGCGACTCGCGGTACTCCACGCCCTCGAGCCCCTCGTCCTCGACGCCCAGGGTCTCGGACACCGGCATCGGCTCGTCACCGCTGCCGGAGTCGCCCGCATCGAGGGAGAGGGTGCTGTAGGCGTTGGCCGACTCGAGGCCCTCCAGCACCTCCTCGTCGCTGATCTTGAGGTGGGCGGCCAGCTCGGAGACGGTGGGGGCGCGGCCCTGCTTCTGGGACAGCTCGCTGGTCGCCGACGCGAGCGAGAGCCGCAGCTCCTGCAGCCGGCGCGGCACCCGGACCGCCCACCCCTTGTCGCGGAAGTGCCGCTTGATCTCGCCGACGATGGTGGGCGTGGCGTAGGTGGAGAACTCGACGCCGCGCTCGAGGTCGAAGCGGTCGACCGACTTGATCAGCCCGATCGTCGCGACCTGCACCAGGTCGTCGTAGGGCTCGCCGCGGTTGCGGAAGCGGCGCGCGAGGTGCTCGACGAGCGGCAGGTGCTGCTCGACCAGGGCGTCGCGGGCCTGCTGGCGGCGGGGGTCGCCCTCGGGCGCCGACTGCAGCTCGGTGAAGAGCTCGCGGGTGCGCTCGCGGTCGACGGAGAGCCGGGAGGTCGGCCTCGGCGCCGGCTCGTCGCCCTCGCCCTCGCCCTCCGCGACGACCTGCGCGACGTCGGCCTCCTGCAGGTCGGTCTCGCGCTGGCCCTCGGGCACCCCGTGCGCCCGCGCCTCGGGCACCGCCGGGTCGGTGTCGTCGCGCGCCGTCTGCTCCGCCGCCCCGTTCACGCGACTCCTGCCGAGCGGCGCTTGCGGAGACGGATCCACACCCGACGCTCGTCGTCGAGCCCGGTGTCGACCTCGCCGGCCAGGGCGGACAGGACGGTCCAGGAGAAGGTGTCGCGCTCGGGCAGCTGGCCGCGCGTGGTGGGGATGGTGACGGTGACCTCGAGGGTGGAGGGGTCGAGCCGGAACCGGCAGGACAGCTGGGCGGTATCGATGGCGTGAGGGAGCAGCATCGCGCAGGCCTCGTCGACCGCGATCCGCAGGTCCTCGATCTCGTCGAGGGTGAAGTCGAGCCGGGCGGCCAGGCCGGCGGTGGCCGTCCGCAGCACGGAGAGGTAGGCCGAGTCGGCGGGCAGCCGGATCTCGACGGCGTCCTCGACCGCGGCGCTGGATCCGTCCACGGCGACCCCTGCGCTGGTGGTCGACTCGCTCACGCTGGTCCTCCCGTCGGCACTGCCGGTGGCGTCCCGTCGTGGTCGAGCGGGCCGCACGTGTTGCCGCGAGAACGGTACATCCTGGACCGGCCGGGACCAGGGGTCAGGGCACCAGGTCGAGCCGGTGCGCCGCCGCGGCCGCCTGGCCGCGGCTGCTGACGCCGAGCTTGGCCAGGATGGCCGAGATGTGGTGGCCGACCGTCTTGGGCGAGAGCGTCAGACGGGTCGAGATCTGGGCGTTCGACAGGCCCTCGACCACGAGCGCCAGGACCTCCGCCTCGCGCTGGGTGAGCCCGGCCGCGTTCTCGGCGGTGCTGCGCCGTGGTCCGCGGGGGACCCGGGTCAGGCCGCGGGCCCGCATCCGGGCCCGTGCGAAGTCGGCAGCGCGGGTCGCTCCGAGTCCGTCCAGCACCCGGAGCGCCTCAGTGGCCGCGGCCTCGTCACCTTCGGCCAGCGCCTCGGCCCGGAGGTACGTCGCCCCGCGCCGGCCCCACTCCGCCGCCGCGGCGGCCCAGTCGCCCTCGATCATCTGCCGGAACGGCAGCGCGGTCCGCTCTGGGAGCGGGTCCGTGCCACCGGCCCGCCACAGGCGCCAGACCAGCCGGCCGACGATGAACTCGTTGGCGCTCGTGGCCATGGTCCTCGCGAGGACGTCGCGCACGACGTCGCGCGCCTCCTGATCGCGGCCGGTCCACAGGTAGAGCTCGGACAGGGCGTCGGCCACCGGGGCGAGCATCGCGACGTCGCCGACGCTCTCGGCGTAGCGGGCGGCGTCGTCCAGGGTGGACTCGGCGCCCGGCTGCCCTCGTGCCGCCTCGATCCGGCCCCGGGACATCAGCGGGAGGACGGCCGACATGCCGGCCAGGTCGGACCGTCCGAGCAGCGCGTCGGTTGCCGCCAGCGCCTCCGTCCAGTCGCCGCGCTCCAGCTGCAGCCGAGTGGTGTTGCCCCGTAGGAGGTCGCGGTAGCCGTCCAGGTCGTGGGCCACCAGGTAGCGCTCCGCCCTGGCCACCCGCTCGATCGCCACCGGCCCGTACTCCGCGAGCTCGTCGGAGGTCATCATCGCCGGGTTGATCAGCGCCCGGGCGGCGATGTCGACGAAGCCCTGCCGGTCGGCCTCGACGGCCAGCTGCTCCAGCCGGTCCATGACGTCCGCGTCGCCGCCCTGGAAGGCGGTCGCCAGGGCCTCTGTCACGCTCGACATGAGGACGGTCTCGACGTCGCCGAAGCTCTCCGCGATCTCGATCGACCGCTGCGCCTCAGCGACAGCGTCCTCGACGTTGTGCGCGGTCATGTGCAGCCGGGCCTGGTGCGCGTGCGCCTTGCCGAGCTCCGCGGTCGGCGGCAGCGTCTCGAGGACGGAGATCGCGCGTGCGGCGGCGCGCCGGGCCTCCCCCCGGTGGCCGGCCCACCAGGCGATCCGCGAGACCCACCTGAGATCCCGCCCGACCTGCTGGGTCTCTCCGCGGGACTCGCGCAGCCGCAGCGCCGAGCGCCACAGGTCGAGCGCCTCCGGGTAGCGGCCGACGTAGTAGCACCGGAGGGCGGCGCTCTCCAGCAGGTCGGCGCGCTCGTCCTCCGGCAGCAGGTCCGCGTGGGCGGCGGCGGCCAGCAGGTGGGCGGCGGCCTCCCGGTGCGCGCCCTGCCGGGTCGCGCTCTCGCCGGCCACCCGGCCGTGCCGGACGACCGCCTCGTCGTCACCGGCCAACCGGGCGTGGTGCACCAGCCGGCCGGGGTCGACTCCCGGCACCGTGGCAAGCGTGGCCAGCGCCCGGGCGTTCATCGCGGCCCGCCGGGTGGGCGACAGCGAGCTCTCGACGGCGGTGCGGAGGAGCTCGTGCCGGAAGGCGACGCCGTCGCCGGCCGGCACCAGCACCCCCGCCGCGATGCACGCGTCGACGGCCTCCGGCTGGTTCTCGAGGACCGCCGGGTCGGCTCGGGTGGGCACGACGGACACCAGATGGGCCAGGTCGCGGGCCGCCAGGGGCAGCTGCCTGAGTCTCTCGAGGATGAGGTCCTGCACCGCTGTCGGCACGGACGAGACGTCATCCTTGAGCAGCTCGGTGACGAGCAGCGGGTTGCCCCCGGCCAGACGCCGCACCAGCCGGGGGTCGCGCCCGGCGTGCTCGGCCTCCTGCACCACCCGGTCCTCCGAAAGGGGCTCGAGCGGCACCCGGCCGACCACGTCGGCGGGCAGCGCGGCGAGCACCCGCCGCAGCGGGTGCTCGGGGCCGACCTCGTCGTCTCGGTAGGTCACCACGAGCAGTGTGGGCAGCCGCGACACCCGGCGGCCGACGAAGGTCAGCCAGTCCAGCGTGGCCTCGTCGGCCCAGTGCACGTCCTCGACGACCACGACGGGAAGCAGCCGCTGCTCCCGGTCGGCGAGCTCGTCAAGGAAGGCAGCGAACACGTCTTCCGGGTTGCCGCCCGACTCCAGCTGCTTGGCCAGCGCGCCGCCGGTCGAGCGGCCGATGTCGTGCAGCGGCCCCAGCGCGCGGGGGGTCACCAGATGGTCGCAGGCCCCCCACAGCACCCGGGCCCGACCGCTGCTGCGCCGGACGAACTCCCCGACCAGGGACGACTTGCCGATCCCTGCCTCCCCGGCCACGAGCGCGACGCGACCACCCCCGGCGCTGGCGCGCAGCTCGGCGTCCAGCCGGCCGAGCGCGTCGTCGCGCTCCCAGAGATCCACAGCCGGGATGCTAGGAGCGTCGGGAGACTTCGAGAAGGCGTACCGGCCAAGTTGGGGCGGCCGGCCCACAACTTAGGGAACCCGCCCGATCTGGCGGGTCCCGCGGAGTGGCCCACTCGTCGGGACGGGCCGATCCGCGGTCCGACGAGAGGAGGACCCGATGGCTCGCTTCGTGGTGGAGCGCTACTTCCCGGAGGGCCTGCTGGTGCGGATGACGGACGAAGGGGCCAAGTCGGTCCTCGGCATCGTCGAGCACAACGCGGAGTACGGCGTGACCTGGCTGACGTCGTACGTCACCGAGGACAAGGCCAAGACGTTCTGCGTCTACGACGCCCCGGACGCGGAGGCGATCCGCAAGGCGGCCGACCTGAACGACCTGCCGGTCGGGGCGATCAGCCGGGTGCGTGTCTTCGACCCGTACTTCTACTTCTGAGCCGCTACTGCCGGGCGAGCCTGCGCAGCGCCTCGCCGTCGACCCGGTAGGGGATCCACTCGGTCAGGGCGTCCGCGCCGAGCGCCGCGTAGAAGTCGCGGGCCGGGTTCCAGTCCAGGACCGACCACTCGAGCCGCGGGTAGCCGCGGTCGACGCAGATGCCGGCCAGCGTCTGCAGCAGCAGCCGGCCGAGCCCGCTGCCCCGGGCCTCCGGCCGGACGTACAGGTCCTCGAGGTAGAGGCCGTGCGCGCCGAGCCAGGTCGAGTACGACAGGAACCAGATCGCCATCCCGACCACGCGGCCGGTCGTCCCGTCGACGGCAAGGTGGCCGAAGACCTTCGGGTCCGGCGCGAAGAGCGTCGCGCGCAGGTGGTCCTCGGTGGCCTTCACCTCGGGCAGCGACCGCTCGAACTCCGCGAGCTCCCGGATCATCGCCAGGATCTCCGGGACGTCGTCGACCGTCGCCGGCCGGACAGTGGGCTCGCTCACGCCGGTCATTGTGCTGGGCAGCGTGCGGTTCACCCGCGGAGGGGGATGCCGTCGCCCATCGGCCGCCCGCAGGGTGACGAGATCAACCTGGTCCTGGGTGTCGTGGTCGCGCTGGTCGCCACCGGCGCGGTCGTCGCGCTGCTCCTGCTCGTGCGCCGCCGGGCGCCCGACGGCGGCTTCTTCCACGACGGCGACCGCGCGGCCGGCATGTTCGGCGTGCTGGCCACCGGCTTCTCCGTGCTGCTCGGCTTCATCGTCTTCCTCGCGTTCGCCAGCTTCGACGAGACCCGAAGCGGTGCGGAGACCGAGGCCCTCACCGTCGCCCAGCAGTTCGAGACCGCGCAGTTCCTGCCGTCGGACGTCTCCACCACGCTGGGCGGCCAGCTGATCTGCTACGGCAGGTACGTCGTCGGCACCGAGTGGCCGAGCATGGAGACCGGGCAGCAGGGCGACGAGGTCAACCCGTGGGGCGTGGCCATGTTCGAGACGGTGAACGGCAGCAGCCCGGAGTCGAGCAACGAGGAGACCGCCTTCGCCAAGTGGCTGGACCAGACCTCGGACCGCGAGCAGGCGAGGCTCGACCGGCTGCACGGGGCGGAGGGGATCATCCCCTGGCCGCTGTGGGCCGCGCTCGTCTTCACCGCGTTCGTGATCTTCGGCTTCATGATGTTCTTCGCCGACTCCGGCGAGCCACGGCTCGTCCAGGCCGTCCAGGTCGGCTCGGTCACCCTGGTGATGGTCGTGCTGCTGCTCCTGATCCGGTTCCTGGACCACCCGTTCCAGGACGGTGCGGGCGGGCTGCAGCCGACGGCCATGGACCGGACGCTGACCCTGCTCGAGGTCGAGCTGCAGGACGTCGGCGACCGGGGCGTCCTGCCGTGCGACCGGCTGGGCCTCCCGCGATGACCCGCGCCGTGCGGGCCACCGCCCTGGTGGAGCTCGGTGCCACGGTGCTGCTGGCCCTCGCCGCGGTGGTCACGGCGTGGTGCAGCTACCAGGCGACCCGGTGGAACGGTGAGCAGGCCAGGTCGGCCGCGGCGGCCAGCGCCACCCGCTTCCAGGCGGTGCGCGCGTCCGACCTGGCCAACACGCAGACCGAGGTCGACGTCGCGACCTTCACCCAGTGGGTCGACGCCTACGCGCAGGACCAGACGGAGCTGGCCGACTTCTACCGGGCCAGGTTCCGCCCGGAGTTCGCGCCGGCGGTGGAGGCCTGGATCGCGACCCGGCCGCGGGTGAACGAGGACGCCCCGCTGACGCCGTTCCGGATGCCGGAGTACCGCCTCGCGGCCCGTGCGGAGGCCGAGCAGCTCGACGCGCAGGCCGAGGTCCTGGCCGCAGACGTCCGCCAGGACATCCAGCGGGCGTCGAACTACGTGCTCGGCGTCGTCCTGTGCGCCGTCGCGCTGTTCTTCGCCGGCATCAGCACCAAGCTCACGACACCCGCCCTGCGCCTGACGACGCTCCTCGTCGGGTGCGCGGTGTTCCTCGGCGCCGCCGTCTGGGTCTCGACCTTCCCGGTCAGCGTCTCGGTCTGAGGCTGTTGCTCCATCACGACCTGGACCGCCTGGGGTGTTCACTCCTCGTCGGTGGGCACCTGCACGACAAGGGGCCGACCACGGACCACCAGCACCCCTCGCCCCGGTGGTCCCGGTGTGGTCATCGCCTGCGGCAGCCGGCTGCCGAGCAGGTCGCCGTCGGCCGGTCCTGGGGGCCCGAGCAGCAGGCCGGTCCGGGAGCGGCGTACGTCGGTGGCGAGACCGCGGTACGTCGCCGCGAGCTCGGCCGCCGTGCCGGACACCACGACCGGCACGGCTGTCGTGGCACCAGGGCGCACCATCTGCTGCAGCGCTCGTTCGACGACCGTGTCCGCGATCGCCTCGACGTCGTCGACCAGCACGGTGAGCCCGGCGTCCGCGCCGGCCATCTCCCACAGCGGGCGGTCGTCGTCGAGTGCCAGCGGCACGCAGCCCGTTCGCTCGGCGCCGAGCGCGTGCAGCGGGGACCGCGGATGGGTCACCAGGGCCACCGGGCGGCCCTCCTGGACCAGCCACCGGGCCATCGCCACCAGGGCCGTCGACCGGCCGCTGCCCGGGGGACCTGCGACCAGCATCGCCGGACCGGCGGTCAGCAGGTCGACGCCGACCGCACCGGCCTCGTCACCGCCGAGGCCCACGAGCACCCACCCGGCCCCGCCGGCCGCCTCCTTGCCGTCGACGAGGGCCTGGTCCAGGCGCGCCCTGGTGGGCAGGGCGCGCAGCCGGACCGGGACGGCGGTGCCGCAGCCGGAGCCGCCCGCCCTCGCCCGTCCTGCCGCGGGGGCGGGCGGTGGACCCGGTCGGGCGAGCTGCACCTCGTGACCGCCCGGCAGCACCAGCCCCCGACCCGGCGGCATCACCGCGGGGGCGTCCCGTGGCGCGATGCCGGCGAGCGCGTAGTCGGTGGGGTCCGACAGGCGCAGCACCACCCGGTCGGGCACGGAGGAGGCGACCCGACCGGTCAGGGTGCGCCGGCCCCCGGCAGCCACGACCCGGAAGCCGACAGACCCGCCTTCGCGCACCACCCGGTCCAGCAGCCCCGCGGCACGACCGTGGTCGATCTCGTCGAGCTCGTCCACCATCGCCTCCCAGTCGTCCACCAGCAGCAGGACCCACGGGCCGGTGCCGCCCCGCTCGACCGGGTGGGGCCCGGCGGTCTCCCGCACCGGACGACCGCGCCGGCGGCGGTCGAGCTCCTCGACCAGCAGCTCGAGCAGCCGCCCCGCCCGGCCCGGGTCGTCGCGGCCGGCGACCGTGCCGCAGTGCGGCAGCGCGGCCAGGTCGGCGAGGCCGCCGCCCGGGTCCAGCGCGTGCACGTGCAGGGCGTGCGGCGGGTGCATCGCGGCAAGCTGCCGTGCTGCGAGGCGCAGGGCGCTGGTACGGCCGCTGCGCGGTCCGCCGACGACCAGCAGGTGGTGTCCGCCGTCGAGCCCCAGGGTCAGTGCTGCCCGCCGCTGCTCACCCGTCAGGTCCACCAGCCCGAGCGCCACGTCTCCTTGCGGCGCCGCCGGCAGCTGCGCCACGTCGACGACCGTCGGCAACGGCGGCAGCCACGGAGCCGACGACGGAGCTGCGCCGATCTCCTGCGCCGCGGCGCGGATCGCGTCCACGAGCAGGGTCTGGTCGGTGGGGCCGTCATCTTCTGCGTCGGTGCCTGCCTCCGCGTCGGGCTCGCCGTCCCAGCCACCGACCGGTCCGGCGCCGGCAGTCCGTGCGCCGCCGGTCGTGACACGTCGGACCCGGGTCGGCGGGCCGGCGCCGGCAGCGCGGCCGCTCACCCGCGCGACCTGGAGGTGCACGACCGGGTCGTTGCCCGTCCGCAGCACCGCGCGTCCGGCCGAGGTGGCGTCGATGGCCGCTGCGTCGCGGCAGTCGACGACGTCCACCGAGTCGGCCGGATCGAGCAACCGCAAGGCGACCCGGAGGTTGGTGTTGGCCTTGATGTCGGCGCTCACCACGCCGGCCGGGCGCTGCGTCGCCAGCACGAGGTGGATCCCCAGCGACCGGCCGCGCTGGGCGATCCCGACCAGGCCACCGACGAACTCCGGCAGCTCCTCCGCGAGCGCTGCGTACTCGT
>Ga0210143_1000235_pt1 | contig 12258 bp, 10 predicted proteins | sample MayberryNW_TuleC_2_FD_185527 | JGI IMG/M metagenome (GOLD analysis project Ga0210143, IMG submission 185527) | Wetland microbial communities from San Francisco Bay, California, USA, that impact long-term carbon sequestration - MayberryNW_TuleC_D2... | ecosystem: Environmental > Aquatic > Marine... | reverse complement strand
GCGGCCTGCGAGCCCGGCTTCTCCGTGCCGTAGCCCGAGCAGTGCGGGACGCCGTAGAAGCGGTTGCGGAGCGTCTTCGGCCCGATCCGGAGCGGCTCGAAGAGGACGTCATGTCGGGGATCGCGCACCACGAGCGCACTAGGATCGCCGCTGATGGCGCGGTCGGTCAACGAGGGAACCGTCACGCTCGAGGGGCTCTGCAAGAGCTACGGCGACGTCGAGGCCGTGCGCGACCTCTCCCTCGACGTCCACGGCGGACAGTTCTTCTCCCTCCTCGGGCCCTCCGGCTGCGGCAAGACGACGACGCTCCGCATGCTCGCCGGGTTCGAGGAGCCGAGCGCCGGACGGATCGTGATCGGCGGCGCCGACGTGACCCGCACGCCGGCCCACAAGCGGCCCGTGAACACCGTGTTCCAGAACTACGCGCTCTTCACCCACCTGTCCGTCCGGGACAACGTCGGCTTCGGGCTGCGCTTCACGCGCCTGACGAAGGCCGAGAAGGTGCGCAAGATCGCCGAGGCGCTCGCGCTCGTCCGCCTCGAGGAGCTCGGCCGGCGCCGGCCGCACGAGCTCTCGGGCGGCCAGCAGCAGCGCGTCGCGCTCGCGCGGGCACTCGTCCTCGAGCCTGCGGTGCTCCTGCTCGACGAGCCGCTCGGGGCCCTCGACGCGAAGCTCCGCCGCGACCTCCAGATCGAGCTGAAGGCGTTGCAGGAGACGGTCGGGATCACGTTCCTCTACGTCACACACGACCAGGAGGAGGCGCTCACGATGTCCGACCACCTGGCCGTGATGCGGGGGGGCGTCGTCCAGCAGACCGGTTCGCCGCGCGAGGTCTACGAGGAGCCGGCGAACGCGTACGTCGCCTCGTTCCTGGGCGTCTCGAATCTGATGGACGCGACGGCCGAGGGCGGCAGCCGCGTGCGGCTGGGCGACACACCGCTCCGCGCCGAGCGCGGTGCCCGCGACGCGATGGGCGCGGTCCAGCTGACGATCCGCCCCGAGCGCGTGCGCATCGAGCCGGCCGGGGCCGCCGGTGAGAACCGCGTCCCGGCCACGATCGAGCGGTTCGTGTACCTCGGCTCCACGACGCAGGTCTTCGTCCGCCTGGCGAGCGGCGACGCGGTGCAGGCGCTCGTGACGAACGCAGGCGAGGTGGAGGATCACGATGTCGGCTCGCGCGTGTCCGCCCACCTGGCCCCCGAGGCGCTGCGCGTCCTACCCGGCGAGGTCGGCGAGGGCTGAGTCGCGCTGGCCGCGGGCGGAACGGACGATCCGCCAGAGCCCGAACGCGAGCAGGGCGATCACGATCGTGATCCCGAGCGTGAGGCTCGCGAGCGCGTTCAGGGCCGGCGACGGCGCGGTGCGGCCCGCCGAGTAGATCCGCACCGGCACGGTGTCCGTCGAGGACCCGGACGAGAGGTACGCGCTGACGACGAAGTCGTCCATCGAGATGGCGAAGACGATGATCGCGCTCGCGACGATCGCGGGAACGAGCATCGGGACGAGCGCGAGGCGGATCGACCGCAGCGGCGACGCGCCGAGGTCCTGCGCCGCCTCCTCGTACTCGGGCCCGATCGCGAGCAGTCGTCCACGCACGATCACGAGGACGAACGAGAGCGAGAACGTGATGTGCCCGATCGCCTGCGCCGTCGTCCCGAGCGGGATGAACGAGAAGACGTAGACGAAGACGAGCAGCAGGGCGACGCCCATCACGATCTCGGGGGTGACGAGCGGGACCATCGCCGTGAACCGGGAAGCCGTCGCCGCGCGGCCCCGCCAGCGGGTCAGCCCGATCGCGAGCGCGACGCCGAGCGGCACCGTGACGAGGATCGCGATCCCGGCGAGCTGGAGGCTCTGGAAGAGCGCGTTCTTGAGGTCAGGGTCGTGCCAGACGGACAGGTCCGGGTCGCCCCAGTACCAGCGGTTCGACCAGCCCTGGGTGCTCGACCGCGAGCGGCCCTCGTTGAACGAGAACCGGACCGCGATGAGGATCGGGAGGATCGACCACGCGAGGTAGAGGAGCGTGAAGAGGAGGAGGAAGCGCGGCCGGCCCCACGCGTTCGACCACCAGTCGCGCGCCCGCCTCACCGCCCGAGCCTCCGTTCCGCCCGCGCCGTGACGTACAGGTAGTAGGCCATCAGCACGGCGAGCATGAGCATGAGGCAGACGACGAGCGCCGCGCCGACGGGCACCTGCTGGCCGCCGCGGATGTAGAGGTCGATCTGGTTCCCGACGAGCGACGTGTGCGGCGACCCCGAGAGGAGATCCGGCGTGTAGTAGTCGCCGAACATCGGCAGCGCGATGATCACGCAGCCCGCGAGGATGGCGGGCACCGAGAGCGGCAGGGTCACGAGCCGGAAGGCGTGGAAGCGGCTGGCGCCGAGGTCGCGGGCCGCCTCGAGGACGCTCCGGTCGACCCGGTCGAGGAACGCGTAGAGCGGGAGGATCATGTACGGCACGTAGCCGTAGACCATCCCGAGGATCACGCTCGAGGCGCGCCCGTCGAGCCAGCTGCGCGGCGCGTCGAGGACGTGCGCCCAGAGCAGCACGTCGTTCACCCAGCCGTCGTCCTGGAGCAGGTTGATCCAGGCGAGCATCCGCATCAGGTAGCTGATGAAGAACGGCGCGATCAGGCCGGCGAGCAGGAGCCCCTTCCAGCGGCCGCCGAAGCGGGCGACGTAGTAGGCGACCGGGTAGGCGATCGCAAGCGACAAGACGACCGCGATGGCCACGTAGGCGAGGGTGCGGAGGAAGACCGCCTGGAACGCCCCGCCCGACGAGAACAGGCTGTTGAAGACGAAGTCGAACGCCTGCGTGTCCCAGTCGAGCGGGTTCCAGGCGGGCTGCGGCGTCCCGAAGATCGGATCGACCGTCCCGAACGCGACCCCGAGGATCACGTAGAACGGGACGAGGAAGAAGACGCAGAGCCAGCCGACCCCGGGCAGGGCGAGGCCGGCCCAGAACCCCGTCCGCCCCCGCCCTACGCGTGGAGGCTCAGACACCCGCCTTGAACTCGGCCCAGGCGTTCTGCCAGATCGTCTGGCCGGCGGGCGAGAGCTCGGCGAGGAAGTACGCGGTGTCGAAGTCGCTCTCGCGGACGACGGCCGACTTCAGGTTTTCCGGGACGATCTCGTCGGTGACGAGCTTGTCCGGGTCGATCGAGACGAAGGGCGGCTGGTAGCCGACGTAGTTGACGAAGTTGTCGTAGCCGTGCTTCTCGTCGAGCAGGTAGTTGAGGAAGTGGTGCGCGAGGACGGGGTTCTTCGCCGACCGGAGCACGGCGATCATGTCGTTTCCGATCGTGCCCTTGCCGTCCTCCGGGAACCAGTAGCCGAGCACCTCGGGCCCGACGCCCTTCGGCAGGTAGTACGGCGCGGAGATCATGCTGCCCGACCACGCCTCGTGCACCCAGGCCTTGCCCTCGGGGATGTTCGTGTAGTCGTCGGTCGAGACCTTCACGTTCACGGCGTCGGTCAGGGCGATCAGGTCGGACTTCGCGACGTCGATCTCCTCCGGCTTCTCCGTGTTGATGTCGGTGATGCCGTTCTTCAGGAGCATGTGGATCGGCGCCTCGCGGCTGTCGTCGAGCAGGTACGTCTTGCCCTTGTTGCGCTCGTCCCAGTAGATCTCGTACGGGTTCGAGAGGTCGTACGGCGTCGTCGAGATCTTGTCGGCCCGGTAGCCGATCCCGGTCGTGTAGATCGTGTACGGCACCGTGTACTGGGAGCCCTGGTCGTAGAACGGATCCTGGAGCGAGGGCCAGACCGACGTCGCGAGGTTCGGGATGTAGTCGTGGTTCAGCGGCTGGAGGATCTTCCCGACCACAAGGCGGCCGAAGCGGTCCGGGAACGGGAAGAAGACGTCGAAGTCGACCGCGCCGGTGGCGAGCTTCTGGATCGCCTCGTCGGAGGTCGAGAACGTCGTCAGCTGGACGTCGACGCCGTACTCCTTGCCGAACTGCTTCAGGATGCGGGGCCAGACGTAGCCGTTCCAGTTGTAGATCTTGAGCGGCCCGCCCTCGGGCTCGAGGCCCGACGCGATCGGCGGGTTGTCCTCGTAGATCGGCCACTTGACCGGATTGTCCTGGCGGGCCAGCTGGAGGTCGGCGGCGGCGCCGGTCGCCCCTGGCGTCGCGCCGTTCTCGCCGCTCCCGCAAGCCGCGAGAAGAGGACCGACCGCCGAGAGGCCGAGCGCGGCCGTCGCCGACCGCTCGAGGAAGACGCGGCGGCTGAAGCTTCCTGCTTCTCGGGGGTGCCGTGCGCTCAGTCCCGAAAATAGATCAGACCGACGGGCGGTTGTCCACGACAACCAGCGCGTCGACCGCCGTCGCGCCGTCCGGGCCGAGGATGAGGGGGTTCACGTCGACGGCCGCGACCGAGGGGTGCTCGAGGGCGATCCGGCCGAGCGCGACGAGCGTCCGGGCGAGGTCCTCGACTCCCTCGGTGAGCCCCGCGGCGGCCACGAGCTCGCGGGCCCCGTCGAGGTCGACCGGGGCGAGGCGGGCCGCTCCGACGGCGTGCGCCTCGACGTCCGTGCCGCCCAGGCCGACGGCGAGGATCGGCCCGAAGTCGGGGTCGCGGGTCACGCCGCAGAAGGCCTCGGGCCCCGGGGCGAGCTGGCGGGCGACGAGCACCGGGCCGCCGAGCCGGCGCGCCGCCTCCGCCGCCTCCTCGGGCGTCTCGACCCCCAGCACGACCCCGCCGGCGGCGGCCTTGTGCGCGACGCCGTCCACCTTCACGACGACCGGTGGGCCGAGCTCCGCGGCCGCCCGGGCCGCGTCCTCGGGGGACGGTGCGCGAACGGACGGCGCGACCGGGACGCCGTAGCGCTCGACGATCCGGGCGGACTCGAGCTCGGGCAGGGCGCCGTCGCCGTCCAGCAGGTCGCCGAGATCGACGCGCGGCCCCGCGGCCGCCGGGGGGCGCCGGGGCCGCCAGCGCACGGCCGCCGCGAGCGCACGGGCGGCGGCGCCGAGCCCGCGCAAGATCGGGAGGTCGCGGTCGGTCGCGAACGCCTGGAGGTCGGGCGGCACGTCGACCGCGTGCACCGTCGCGACGACCGGGAAGAGCTCGGTGCCCTCGGCGGCGTCGGCGAGCGCGGCGACGGCCGGGCCGCACCAGTCCTGGCCCGTGTCGGCGCGGTAGCGGGAGTCGTCGACCTGGGCGACGAGGACGTCGAAGGCCCCGGAGCGGGCCATGAGCTCGAGCGATCGCGGGTACACGCGCTCCGGGTCGTCGACCGCCCAGGCGTCGAGCGGGTTCCCCGGAGCGAGGAAGTTCGGGAACTCCGCGCGCAGCTCGGCGACGAGCGCCTCGGGTAGCGGCGCGAAGGGCAGTCCCGCCGCTTCCGCGTGGTCGGCGAAGAGCGCCGCCTCGCCGCCGGACTCCGACACGGCGCCGATCCGCGTCCCGCGCGGCCGCCGCGCGCGGCCGAGCGCCTCGAGCGTCTCGACGAGATCGGTGAAGTCGTCCACCCGGATGGCGCCGTAGGCCGCGAGCACGGCGGAGAACGCCCGGTCGGAGCCGACGAGCGCGCCGGTGTGCGCGAGCGCGACCCGCGCGCCCGCCTCCGACCGGCCGACCTTCAGGCAGACGACGGGCTTGCCTGCCTCGGCGCAGCGGCCGAGCGCCTCCATGAACGCGGACGGCCGGCGGACGGCTTCGAGGAAGAGCCCGACCGCGGTCGTGTCGTCGTCCCCGGCGAGGAACCCGAGCAGATCGGCCGCATCCCGGGCTCCTTCGCCACCGGACGAGACGACGCAGCGGAAGCCGACGCGGCCGGGCAGGGCGAGGCACGCCTCGGCGACGGAGCCGGACTGCGCGACGACGCCCACCCGGCCGCGCACGAACGTGTCCGGGACGATCCCGATCCACGGCGAGGGCCCGTCCGGCACCGCGATCCCCATGCAGTTCGGCCCGACGACTGCCGCGTCGACCTGGGCGGCACGCGCGGCGATGCGGGCGGCGACCGGCGGCCCCTCGGGCCCCGCCTCGTTGCCGAGCCCCGGCACGACGAACGCCCGCACGCCGGCCGCGAGCGCGTCCTCGAACGCCTGCTCGACCGTCGCGTGGCCGACGAGGAGGAGCGCGAGGTCGGGCCGCTCGGGCAGGTCGGCGAAGCCCGGCACGCAGGGAAGCCCGTTCACCTCCCGGTTCGTCGGGTGGACGCCCCAGGCGGGCACCCTGCCCCGCAGAACGCTGTGGATCGGCTCCGGCGTGCGCGGGGAGGCGCCGACGATCGCGACCGAGCGCGGGAAGAGGAGCGGCCCGATCCCGCCGCGCAGCTCGCCCGTCCCGCCGCCGTTCGCCATGATCCGCCAATCATCCACGAGAAGCGCATCGAGATCCGCTGGCGTGACATCGACAACTTCGGCCACGTCAACAACGCCGTCTACCTGACGTACCTCGAGGAGGCGCGCGACGAGTGGCTCGAGGGCGCCGTCGGGGAGAGCGGCGGGTGGGACTTCGTGCTCGCCCGCGTGGCGATCGACTACCGCCGCGAGCTGACGCAGGCCGACGACGTCGTGCTCGCCCGCTGCGCCCTCGAGGGCCTGGGCCGGTCGAGCGTCCGCACGCGGGAGGAGCTCGTGACGGCGGCGGGCGAGCTCTCGGCGGAGGCCGAGGCCGTGCTCGTCGCGCGCGACCGCGGGACGGGCCGCTCCAGGCCGCTCACGCCCGAGGAACGGGCGGCGTTCGAGCAGACCTAGTCGGCCTGATTCAGCGGAGCGTGAGCTGGAAGATGTCGGAGCGTCCGTGCCGAGTCCTGTACCAGACGATCCGCTTGCCTTCGATCTGAGCTCCGGAGACGGCGCGGTGAACGAGGCGCGCGCGGCCGGTGCCGGTCGAGATCACCATCAGGTTGGAGCCGACGCGGTAGACGATCCCGTAGTCGCTCACGTCGAAGGAGCCCGCCGAGCGAACCGGCGTCGAGCCGAGCTTCGCTCCCGTCCCGACCGCGTAGCGGATAATCCGCTTTCCGTCGCTCGCCTCCACGACGACGGCCGCGAAGCGACGCGAGAGCCCGAGCGCGCGGATCGTGCCCGGCGGCGAGAACTGGCTGACGAGGGCCCCTGTCGTTGCGTTCCGGATCTCGACGTGATCGGCCGGCTGCGCCTCCGGCGGCAGGCCGTTCTCGAGCGGGACGAGGGCGACCCGCCCCGCGCGATACGCGAGCAGGTCGGGGTAGATGCCGTTCGACAGGCCTCCCGGCGAACTCAGAAGAGGCGCGCCCGGGGTGTTCGGGATCACGGTCGCGTGGAGGCCCGACGGCCCCGCCACGACGCGGTGTAGGCGGGAGCCGGCGACGATCGTCTCCGACGGCTCGTCGGGCGGGACACAGGTTGGGTCGGCGGGTGTGAGGTCGGCTGTCGAGAGAACGAAAGTTCCCTCCGAGCCGCTGTCGGGGCCGAGCGCAGTGCCGAGATCCGTGGTGCAGATGCAGCCGCCGACGGGGCTGCACAGCACGACATCCTCGGCCACCTTGGTCGTTCCACGCGGACGGGTCGTCGAGTAGACCTCCCAGAACACGGAGAGGTTTCCTCCCGACGACTCGTGCCAGAACGCGCGCGGGCCGCTGAGGACGAGCCCACCGACGCCTCCGACCGGCGGGCCGACTGCCAAGGGGCAGCGCCGCCGCGTGAGCCGGACCGTGGCGTCGGTCAGGAACGAGTAGCGGTAGACGGCGAAGCAGTCCTGCGGGGAACCGGAAGTGCCGGCGTCCTGGAGCCAGGCGAGCCGGCTGCCGTCGGCGCTGAATTCCCCGGTGATCGCCCGCGAGGTCGTGAGCACCGGCTGCGCTCGGAGCGCGTTGGCGGCGGAGGGCCAGACGGCTCCCGCGAGGAGCAGCACAGTTGCGGCCAGCACGCCCGCCACAGACGCCGGTAGGGCCCGCGAGCACCGACTGACTCTTCTCTCCGCCATCGCTCGTCACGATCCTCCGCCCGGTCCGGCGGGGCGTCGGTCGGATCACGGATCGCGCTTCGGGCTTCTACTGGGGAGCGCGAGGGCGAGGCGCTCCCGCGGCCGAGGTTCTAGGATCGCTCGGTGGTCGTCCCCGACCTTCCCCCCGAGGTCCGCGAGCTCAAGGCGCGTGCGCGCCGCTTCGTCGAGGAGGAGCTCTACCCGGCCGAGGCGCGCATCGCCGGGCGCGGCGAGGTCGACGAGGGCGAGATCGAGGCGCTCCGCGCAAAGGCGCGCGACCAGGGGTTCTCGAACTACAACCTGCCGGCCGAGCACGGCGGCGCCGACCTGCCGATGCTCGCGCAGGTGGCGATCGAGGAGGAGGCCGGGCGTGCGACGAACGGGCTCGGGTTCGTCGTCGCCGAGCGCGGCCCGCGGGAGATCCTCGAGCTCGCGAGCCCGGAGCAGCTCGAGCGCTTCGTCGGCCCGCTCCTGCGACACGAGACGTACGAGGCCTGGGCGATCACCGAGCCAGACGCGGCCGGGTCGGACGTCGCCGCGCTGGCCGCGACGGCGGTCCGCGACGGCGACGAGTGGGTGCTGAACGGCGAGAAGTGGTACGTGACCGGCGGCCAGCACGCGCGGTTCTTCATCGTCCTCGCGGTCGCCGACGGCGAGCAGACGCTCTTCTTCGTCGAGAAGGACACGCCGGGCCTCGAGATCCTCCGCACGCCGCGCTTCATGCACGACCCCTACATCGACAAGCACCTCGAGCTGCGCCTCGCCGACTGCCGCGTGCCCGAGGCGAACCGCGTGCCGGGCGGCGGGAACGAGGGCGCGAAGCGCTGGTTCGTCGTCGAGCGGCTCATGATCGCGGCGCGCTGCTGCGGCGCGGCCGACCGGCTGCTCGGGCTCTCGCGCGAATGGGCGCTCGAGCGCGAAGCGTTCGGGAAGCCGATCGCCGAGTTCCAGGGCGTCACCTTCCCGCTCGCCGACTCGCTGACCGAGCTCGCCGCGGCGCGCCTCCTCACCTACCACGCCGCGCACGCGTTCGACACGCACGAAGACGACAAGATCGTCCACGGGAAGGTGGCGATGGCGAAGCTCTACGCTTCGGAGATGGCGGGACGCGTGGCCGACCGGGCGGTGCAGATCTTCGGCGGGCGCGGCTACATGACCGAGCACCCGGCCGAGCGGCACTTCCGCGAGCTGCGCGTCGACCGGATCTGGGAGGGCACGAGCGAGATCCAGCGCGTGATCGTCGCCGGCGGACTCCTGAAGCGCGGCGTCGAGCCGTACGTCGGGTGGGACGCGTGATCTCGCCGACGTCGGAGCTCTCGGCGGCCCTCGAGGCCGGCGCGACCCTGCCGGCGGACTGGTACTCCGACCCCGAGGTCCTCGCGCTCGAGCGGGAGCGGATCTTCGGCCGCACCTGGCAGTGCGTCGGGCACACGCCCGATGTGGCCGAGCCCGGGACGTACCTGACCGGCTTCGCGGGCAACATCCCGGTCGTCGTCGTCCGCGGGAAGGACGAGGAGCTCCGCGGCTTCGTGAACGTCTGCCGCCACCGCGGGCACATCGTCGCCTCCGGGTCGGGCCGCCGCGCGACGCTCCAGTGCCCGTACCACGCGTGGACGTACGGCCTCGACGGCGCCCTCGTGAGCGCGCCGCGCTGCGACCGCGAGCCGGGGTTCGACCTGGACGGCCTCTCGCTCCTCCCGGTCGCGGTGGACACCTGGGGCCCGCTGGTCTTCGTGAACCCGGATCGCGACGCCGCGCCGCTCGCCGGGACGCTCGGCAGCCTCGAGGCGACCGTCGCCGAGACCGGGCTCGACCTCGGCGCGCTCCGGCGCCGCGAGCGCGTCGAATGGGAGCTCCACGCGAACTGGAAGATCGGGCTCGAGAACTACCTCGAGTGCTACCACTGCCCGGTCGCGCACCCGGGCTTCAGCAAGGTCTACGACGTCGACCCGGATTCCTACCTCCTGCGGGCCGAGGGCCTCGTCGCGAGCCAGTTCGGGCCGGTCCGCGACGACGCCGGCAACGGCGGAGGCGCCTGGGCGAAGGGCGGCCCGGTGCGGCAGGCGCAGTACCACTTCGTCTGGCCGAACCTGACGTTGAACATCGAAGCCGGCCCGATGAACATCTCCGTGGACACCTGGCGGCCGGTCGCGCCCGACCGCACGATCGGCGTGACCGACTACTTCTACGCCGAGGACGTCCCCGACGCGACGGTCGCCGAGATGATCGCGTTCTCGACGCAGGTCGGCGACGAGGACAACGCGCTCGTCGAGAGCGTCCAGCGGGGCCTCGCCTCCGGGATGGTGGAGCAGGGCCGGCTCCTGCCGGCGAGCGAGCAGCTGATCCAGCACTTCCAGCGGCTCGTCTTCGACGCGCTCGCCGACTAAAGCACGGATCCTCGAGCCGAGGTAGAAACGGTCGCGGCGACGACGGGCTCGCCCGCGTTTTCGCCCTTGCCCTCAGCGGACGCCCTCAGTCTTCCGTGACGATGTCGACCGAGATCTCCACCGCCGGAGTCGTTCCTCGGTTCTCGAGCCAATGCGTGGTGTTCCGATCCTCGGGCCAGCCGACTCCCGGCCCGTAATCCGTAGCGACTCCGTCTCGATGGTCGGTGATCGTTCCCTGCAGGACGTAGACGACCCCCGGCCTGTCTTTGTGATCATGAACCGGGCCGAAGACGCCTCCGGGCTCGATGGTCACCATTCGCATTCGAAGCTGGCGTCCTGCCATGCCCTCGATCTCCGGGCCGAGGTCGACCGCGGCAAGGAGCTCGACCGTGACGTCTTTCGTCTCGGGTGCCGCCTGTTCGTCGGCCATCGTGCTCTCCTCTCCTAGAGCGCGGCGAGCACCGCGTCAGCGGCCGCGCGGCCCGAGCGGGCGGCGCCCTCCATGTGCATGTTGCCGACGCCGGAGATGTCGGTGCACGCCCAGTGGATCGGGCCGATCGGGCGACGGAGGTCCGGGCCGAGGCGGGCGAGGCCGCCGACGTCGAAGGTTGCGCAGTACGCGCCGCGGGTGAACTCCTCCGCCGACCAGTCCCGCTCGACGACGTCGACCGCCTCGAGCGCCGCGGGCCCGAAGAAGCGCTCGAACCCGTCCAGCACGAGGCCCCGCCGCTCGTCCGGAGCCAGCCGTCCGGCGCGCTCGGCGTTCTCGCCCGCGAGGAAGGTGCAGAGGACGCCGGGTTCGCCCGACGGCGGCGTGTTGTCGTAGACCTCCCGCACGAGCTCGTACGGCGCGAAGCCCTCGCCCGAGAGCCCCTCGTCGCGCCAGAACGGCGTCTCGTACACCGCGAGCGCCTTGATCACGCTCCCCTGGGAGAGGTGCTGCTCGAGGCGGAGCCGCCAGGGCGGCAGAACCGGGTCGAAGCGGATCCCGCCCGTCAGGTTCGGCGGGATCGCCACGACCGCGCGGCGGGCCGCGACCGTGTCCCCTCCGGCCGTGACCCTCACGCGATCGCCGTCCCAGTCGAGCTCGCGCACCGGCGAGCCGAGCCGCACCCGCTCGCCGAGCTCCTCGGCGAGGCGCAGCGCGATCAGCTGCGAGCCGCCGACGACGCGGTAGGCGAGGCAGAGGTCGGGCTCGAAGAGGTTGTCGACGCTCCCCGCGCCCGCGATCACCCAGAGCCCGGCCAGGAGCGAGAAGCTCTGCGCGGGCTTCGTCATGAACCCGCCCGCGAGGAAGGAGCGGAGCAGGTCGCGCGCGGCCTCGTGCTCGACCTCGGCCTCGAGCCATGTCTCGTAGGTGACTGCGTCGAGCTCGGCCGCGTCGGGGTGCTCCCAGGGCGCCTCGGGGTCGAGCGACGCGGCGAGCGCGTCGAGCCTCGCGACCGCGTCGGCGTACGAGCGGCCGGCCGCGTCCGGGAGCGGCGCGTCGTGGCCCTCGTACCGGGAGACCGTCCCGTCGGGCCCCACGTACACGTGCCGGCCGCTGCGGTGGCTCGGAAAGAGCTCGATCCCGAGCTCCTCGAGCAGGCCGCGCAGGAAATCCTGGTACGGCGCGACCCACTGGCCGCCGATCTCGTTCGGCTGGCCGCCGATCTCGACGTTCTCCGTCCGCCCGCCCACGCGGTCGCGAGCCTCGAGGACGAGCACATCGCGACCCTCGCCGGCGAGCGTCCGCGCCGCCGTGAGCCCGGCGATGCCCGCGCCGACGACGACGACCTCGGTCTCGATCGCGCCCATTGCGCGGCGAGCCTACTAGGCTCGCCGCGTGTCGCAACCCGGGCTCGTGGAGGACCACATCCCACTCGGCGGCCGCGAGCTCAGGCTTCTCCGCCCGCCCGATCCCGAGGCGCTCCTCTCCGAGGAGGCATTCGAACGGGAGGAGTTCCTGCCCT
>Ga0210143_1000234_pt1 | contig 12272 bp, 10 predicted proteins | sample MayberryNW_TuleC_2_FD_185527 | JGI IMG/M metagenome (GOLD analysis project Ga0210143, IMG submission 185527) | Wetland microbial communities from San Francisco Bay, California, USA, that impact long-term carbon sequestration - MayberryNW_TuleC_D2... | ecosystem: Environmental > Aquatic > Marine... | reverse complement strand
GTCGCGAGCACCGGCACGGCGTTCCGCTGATGGCTTACCCGACGGGGTTGGCCGCGGCGTAGTCGTCGCCGAGCAAGACCACCAGCTGCGTTCTCGGCGCCACGCTCGCGTCGAGCGAATCGCCCAACGACTCCACCGCGGCCTCGACACCCTTGATGAAGCGGCCGGCGAGATGCTCCGCATCGACCTCGTTCTGTGCCGAGTCGGGACCGCCGCGGAAGTACACGGTGGTCGACTCGACCGGCTTCGCCGGTGCGTCGGCGGCCTCCTGCGAAGCGACGTATCCCTTGCTCTCCAGGAACTCTTGGACCTCGGCCGCCAGCCCGACCTCGCTGGTCCCGTTCAACACCTGGATCGTCACACCGTTGACCTGCGCTTCGAGCTCTGGAGGCGCGCTCTCGGTGGCCGAGGGCGATGCGGCTCCGGTCGGCCCGGGGCTCCCGGTATCGGTCTCGGTCGGAGCAGCGCTTCCATCATCGCCTGCCAACACGGCGCCGTCGCCGCCGAACCCATTCAGGAGCACGGCGATGCCTGCCACGACGAGGGCGACGAGCACCGCGAGTCGTGCCGGGCTGAGGTTCACGCGGGCCATCCTACCCCAGCCATCGCGGCCCGCCCGGGCTACAGACGCACGCCCAGCTGCCCGGCAACGCGGCGGCGCCGGCGTTCGTCTCGCATGCGACGCAGCCTGCGCACGAGCATCGGATCGTAGGCGAGCGCCTCGGGACGCTCGAGGACGCGCGTGAGCAGCTGGTGATAGCGGGCCGGCGAGAAGCCGAACACCTCTCGGATCGCCCGCTCCTTGGGGATCTCGAGCTTCCAGCTCTCGCGCTCGAAATCGAGCACTCGGCGAGAACGGTCGTCGAGCGGCACTCCGGATGTGCGAGCGGGGAGATCCATGCTCCTCGAGGGTATCCGTGGAGGCCGACGGTGCAAGCACCTCGCCCCCGGTTCGCTCCCCCGGGTACAGACGACGCCTTCATCGGCCGACACCACAGATGGGAGCCGCGATCGGGTGGCTGAACCGCCCGCCGATGCGACGATGGTCACAGCGAGGAGGGAGGGTTCCCATTGGCGGAAACGGCGCGGACCGGGCGATCGCAGGACGCCTCAGCGGATCGGTTCGGCTTCTCCGCTTCCCTGCTCGGTCTCCCCCAGCGGGCGATCGGAGCACGGACCGTCGGCGACATCCTGCAGGAGACGATCGAGACCATCCCCTCGCTCGTGCCCTGTGCCGCGGCAGGCGTCTACGTCCGTGACGAGGCAACCGGAGACTTCCGACTCGCTCGACTGCGGGTCGTAGACCGAGCCGGCGTGCGGGCCCGGGACGAGATCGAGGACCTTCCGGCAGATGTGGCGGCATCGCTCCTGTTCGTCGACCCCGATACGTTCACGCTCGAGGCCGATGCCCTCGAACGAGTGCCACGCCGTCACTGGATCTCGCTGGATGCGCGATCGGTGCTGGTGGCGCCCTTGCGTTGGGAGCCCGACGGGTTCGGCGCGATGGTGTTCGTCGCGCGCGCGGCCGACGATCGGTTCGACGATCGCACGGTGGACCTCGCTCGCTCCATCGCGAAGATCGTTTCTCTGGCTCTCGGGAACGCTCGGCGGCTCTCGGAGTTGGAGCGGTTCCACGAGCTCGTGGCGAGCCTCGACGCCGTCTTCTGGGAGGCAGACGCCTCGTCGATGGCGTTCACCTTCCTCGGGGGACGTGTCGACGACATGCTGGGGTCCGGCGCGTCGACGTGGCCGGGCCGAGGTCGTAGGTGGGGAGACCACATCGCCGAGGAAGACCGGGAGATGACCCTCGCCGCCTGCATGTCGACGATCGAGCGCGGGCAGGAGCGCTCGCTCGACTATCGGATCGAGCGTTCCGACGGGCGGGCCATGTGGGTGCGTGACGCCGTGCATGTGGTCCGGGACGCTCGCGGGCCGAGGGAGCTGCGTGGGGTGATGGTCGACATCACCGAACGCAAACGTGCGGAGCAGGCGCTGCGCAAGAGCGAACGACAGTACTCCGAGGCATTCCGTCGCGAGCGGGAAGCGACACAGCGGCTCCGCAACCTCGACGAGATGAAGAACACCTTCCTCGAGGCGGTCTCCCACGATCTGCGAACACCGCTGACGTCGATCCTCGGATCCGCCCTGACGCTCGAGAGCTCGGGGCTCGACCTGCCGGCCGACGACGCTCTCGACCTGATCGGCCGCATCGCCGGCAACGCCCGGAAACTGGAGCGGCTCCTCGCCGACCTGCTCGACCTCGACCGGCTGCAGCGGGGGATCGTCGCCCCGCAGCGGCGCCCGACGGACCTCGCCGCGCTCATCGCACGGGCCGTCGACGAGAGCGACGACCCGAACAGGCACGTCATCGTGACCGACGTCGCCTCGGGCACGTATCACCTCGACGCGGCCAAGGTCGAGCGGATCGTGGAGAACCTGCTGTCCAACGCGCTCCGCCACACGCCGGCGAGCACCCGGATCTGGATCCGGACGCTTCCCGCGGAGGGCGGGGTGACGATCATCGCCGAGGACGCGGGGCCCGGCGTGCCCGAGGAACTCCGCGACGCGGTCTTCGAGCCGTTCCGTCAGGCCCCCGGCTCCTCGTCGGAGCATTCCCCCGGCGTCGGCATCGGGCTGTCGCTGGTTCGCCGATTCGCCGAGCTGCACGACGGGAAGGCATGGCTCGAGCCTCGTCCGGGCGGGGGGGCGTCGTTCCGGGTCTTCCTGTCGGAAGGCCGACAGCCCGAGGACTGACTCCCGGCGGGGCGAGGAGGCGCCGGGCGACGGGGGTACGACCGCCGCCCGGCGCACACGCCGCCCGAGCTCCAGACATGGTCGACTCGGACGGCACCACCACCATCATCGGACCCTGCGCGACCACGTGCCCGGACGGTCTGGCCCGCCAGTGCCGGGACGTTGGTCCGTCCCATCGCTCCGAGCCCCCACCACGCGACCCGTCCCCATCGTCCACCATCGCTACGATGGAACTCGTGTTCGACCTGTGGATCCGCTCCGCCACCGTGGTCGACGGCAGCGGCGCCGAGCCCCGCCGAGCGTCGGTGGGGGTGCGGAACGGCCGGATCGACGTGATCGAGCCGGACGGCGACGATCGAGGGCCCTCCTCCTCCTCCGCCGCCATCACCCTGGACGCGACCGGGATGGTGCTGGCTCCGGGATTCATCGACGTTCACAACCACTCCGACGTCGCCCCGTTGATCGAGCCCACGATGCCCTCGACGATCCGCCAAGGCGTGACGACCGTGGTCGTCGGGAACTGCGGGATGTCACCGTTCCCTGCCTCGTCGGCGGCCGAACTCGCGTCGTGGGGCGGTGGAACCGACGGCGATCCGCCGGCCGAAGAGCTCGCCTTCGACTCGTTCGGCGCATACCTCGAACGGATCGCCACGGCCCGGCCCACGGTCCACGTTGCAGCACTGATCGGCCACGGCTCCGTGCGGGAGCTCGCGATGGGGCAGGAGCGCCGTGCTCCCACCCCGGTCGAGCTCGAGACGATGCGGGGGATCGTGGCGGAGGCGATGGACGCGGGGGCCGTGGGTCTGTCGACCGGCCTGATCTACGCGCCCGGCATGTATGCGAGCACCGGCGAGATCGTTGCGCTCGCCGAGGAGGCCGCGAGCGCGGGAGGGATCTATGCCTCGCACATCCGGGGAGAAGGCGCCCACGTGTTCCGAGCCGTCGACGAAGCCATCGAGATCGGGCACCGAGCGAACATCCCCGTGCACATCAGCCACCTCAAGTGCGAGTCGTCACACGCGTGGGGGCGAGCCGAGGAGCTCGTCGCGCGGGTGCATTCGGCAGGAGCGACCGGCGACCAGTACCCGTACGCGGCGTGGTCGTCCGTGTTGCGGTCGCTCCTGCCGCCGTGGGCGCCTGTGGGCGAACTTCGGAGCCTGCTGACGGATCCGGCGATGGAACGTCGCCTCGTCGCGGCCATCGAACAGGGCGAGGATGAGGAGTTTCAATCATCGGTCGACGGCGTGGGGTGGGAGCGGATCGTGATCGAGGGAACCGCAGACCGCTCGAACGACGGCCTCGATGTGGCGGCGATCGCCCGACGACGTGGGATCGAACCGGTCGAAGCGTGCCTCGAGCTGCTCATCGCCGACCCGGAAACGACGTGCACCGGTCACGCGATGCACGAGGACGACGTGCGCGCGATCCGTGCCGATCCGGAAATCATGGTCGCTTCCGACGGCGTCTCGACCTCACCGGGCGGAGGCGAGGCCGCGACCCCCGTGCACCCTCGCACCTACGGCACGTTCCCGCGGGTGTTGGGCCCATTCGTCCGCGACGGCACGCTCACGCTGCAGGCCGCGGTTCGCGCCATGACGTCTCTCCCGGCCGACCGATTCGGTCTCAGCGGGCGGGGACGCATCTCCGGTGGCGCCTGGGCGGACCTCGTCCTGTTCGACCCCGCGGTGATCACCGACCGCGCGACGTACCAGCAGCCCCACGCCTTCCCCGACGGGATCGAGGCGGTGGTCGTCGAGGGCGATCTCGCCTGGCGCCGGGGGACGGACACGATCGAACGTTCTGGCCGTGTGCTCCGGCGGCGCGGGTGAGGAGCACGGCCCGGCCGGTCGACTCAGGCAGTCGGACATACACCCCACAGGCCGGCTCGCGCATCTCTGGCTCGACGCTGCGCCGCGCGCAGTCGCTGCACGTATCGCACGTTCGGCGGGAACGTCGCCAGCACGGCGTACCCCTCGCGAAGGATGCGCTCGTTGAACAGGGATCCTTCGACCCAGATGTAGGCGAGCGTGCGGTCGAACCGATCAGTCCGTTCGACGTCGAACTCCAGGTCGACCCGGCGCCCACCGAGCGCGTCGGTCGTGAAGCGTGAGGCTCGCGCACCGAAGCATTCCTCGTCGGTGAACGGTCCGTCACGTTCGGGCGTGTCGATGCCGATCAGCCGAACCGGCGTCTCCCGGCCGCCGAGATCGACGCGGATCGTGTCGCCGTCGACCACCTGGACCACTTGCACCGAGGTCCGACCACCGTCGCCCGAGGGCGTGTGACTGAGCTCGGAGCAGGCCGTCGTGGCCGAAAGGGCCGACGCGAGGAGGACGAGCGCGATCGAACGAACGCGACGCACCGACGCGGTCACGTTCGGAACGCTACCGTAGGACCGTGGGCGCAGAGCGATCCCGAGCTTCCCACCTCACGCCGTTCGAGCTCGGCTTCGACCCCGGCGACATGGGGTTCGTCGCGGACCCCTACCCGGTGTACGAACGGTTGAGGGCGCTGGCGCCGATCGTTCACGACCCGAACACCGAGCACTGGCTCGTCACGAGATACGACGACGTGAGCTCACTGCTCCGAGATCGCCGCTTCGGCCGCACGTATCTGCACATCGCGACGCACGAGGAGATGGGGCATGCGCCGCCTCCGCCGCAGCTCGACCCGTTCTGGCATCTGATCAACCACGGGATCCTCGATATGGAGCCACCGGATCACACACGGGTCCGCAGGCTGGTGGCCAAGGCCTTCACTCCACGCATGGTCGAGTCGATGCGCGAGCCCGTGCAACGCCTGACGGACGCGTTGGTCGATGAGGTCGACGGCGTCGGCGAGTTCGACCTGTTGGCCGCGATCGCCGAGCCCCTTCCCGTCGCCGTGATCGCCGAGCTGCTCGGCGTGCCGCCGGCCGACCGGCACCTGCTGCGCCCGTGGTCCGCCGACATCTGCCGGATGTACGAGCTGCACCCCACAGACGACGACATGCGGATCGCCTCGCGGGCGAGCACCGAGTTCTCGGACTACCTGCGCGCCCTGTCGCGCGAGCGCAGGGCTGCGCCGACGGGCGATCTGATGAGCGAGATGGCGCTCGTCGTCGACGAGGGCGAGCGTCTGACCGAGGACGAGCTGATCGGCACCTGCGTGCTCCTGCTGAACGCCGGCCACGAAGCCACCGTGAACGTCACCGGCAATGGGTGGTGGGCGTTGTTCCGCCACCCCGAGGCGCTCGTCCGCCTTCGCACAGACCCGAGCCTGGTGAAGGTCGCGATCGAGGAGCTGATGCGGTGGGACACACCGCTGCAGCTGTTCGAGCGATGGGTCCTGGAGGACACGGAGATCCACGGGGTGCGCGTCCCTCGGGGCGCGGAGCTGGGGCTCGTGTTCGGCTCCGCGAACCGCGACCCTGCGGTGTTCGATGCGCCCGACGAGCTCCGGCTCGACCGCCAACCCAATCCGCACCTCACATTCGGGGCAGGCATCCACTTCTGCCTGGGAGCACCGCTGGCTCGCCTCGAGCTCGAGACCTCGTTCGCGACGGTGCTCCGTCGCCTGCCGACGCTCGAGCCCGCGGACGAACCCCGGTGGAAGCCGGGCTACATCATCCGCGGGCTCGGATCGCTGCGCGTGCGCTGTTAGCTGACGTTCGTCGCGTCGTTCAACGAGACGGGCGCCGGTGCCTTGTCCTTGTCGTCGGGCGCGAGCAGGTTCACCCAGATGGTCGCGGTGTCCTGTGCGAACGCGAACTTCGCAGCGTCCTCGGGAGTGACCGCGAGGGTCAGCATCACGTTCGGAGCCCTCGACTCGGATTCACCCAACGCGACCGCGTCGAGCACGAGCACGTTGGGCAGCAGTGCGACCGTCGTCGAGATTCCGCCGGAGCCGACGCCATGGAACGTGGCGAAGACACGCACGTGGTCGCCGCGGTGCAGGCTGGCCGCGACGCTCTGGGCCGCCGGCAGCTGCATCGAGATCGCGCTGAACCCCTCCGGGATGCCGAGACCGCCACCGGGCACGGTGCCGAGCTCCGCGACGCGATCGGCGGAGATCTGCTCGCCCTCGAGGAGCGGTTGGCCGGCGGTCGTGCCGCGGAGCTCCTCGACATCGGCGATCGCGCCCGGCACGACGTAATCCGTGGGGATCTGCTGGGTCACGAGATCGCCGCCGTCGATCAGCTCGTCGAACTGCGTGCCGGCCGGCACATCGACGGCGGCCACGACGACCGGGGTCGTCGGACCGCCGGCACCGGCCTCGGTGCGGACGTTGCGCGTGTAGAGCAGCACGCCGGCCGCAGACATCAACGCCAGCACGAGTGCCAGCGGCACCACCAGGTTCCTGCTACGCATGGATGGTTCTCCTCTCCAGTCCAGGACGTCGGGTCAACGTCAGAGGTCGTCGACGAGTCGAGAGTGGCCCAGCGCCTGCTCCGCCACTTGGCGGAAGACGGGCTCGAGGTCCGAGCTCCCCGACTCACAGAAGTAGTGATCGCCGTCGGTGTTTTCAGTTGCCGCACAGCCGCCCGGTGCGTTGTCGATGGAATCCGTCGCCATCGCGGCGAAGAACGTCGACGCGTACCTGTCACGCCACGGTGCGATCGTGTCCTGGCCGCACCGCGCACCGGCGACGCCGTACGCGATCGTGAAGATCTCGACGTCGGCGGTCTTCGCTGTCGTCGCACGGGTGTTGGCGTACAAGCAGGGTTGGTTGTTGCGCGGCTGGTTCGCCTCACCGTCGGACAGGAAGATGATCACGTCCGGCACGTCGGGGCGACCCGTCGTCTGCAGCAACCACGATGCGGCCGCCATCGGGTCGCCCAGGTCGGTGTGGCCGCCACTCGGGGTCGGGTTCATGTTGCTCGGGGCCCGCTGCAGGCAGTTGATCCGCTGCACGAGGGTGTTCGCCGGATTCAACGTTCCGTCGGGCCGGTCGTACGTGCTCGACAGGCCGTGCAGGACCCACCTCGAGGGCGTCGCGTTCGGGTAGGTCTGGTTCGGCACGACCCGGCAGGGGTCCGTGAGGTCGTGATAGGGCAGTCCGACGAGACCCACGTGGTGGTTGCTCGAGTCGTAGAAGTCCAACAGGGCGAGGTTGGCGTTGCGAGCGTTCGCCATGTCCGCGGTGGTCATCGACGTCGATCGGTCGAAGACGACCGCGACATCGAGCGGCGCGGGTGCCGCGCCGCACGATCCCTTGCACGACGCGGCGGTCACGCCGCCCGTGTCGCCGGAGTCCACGCCGATGACCGGGGCGAAGATGTAGTCGACCGCGTTGCTCGTCCGCACGGAGATCGTGTTGCATCGATCTCCCGCGAACGGGTTGCACATGTGGATCGAGCGGCCTCGCCGCGTGCGCCATTCCTCGGCGGGCCACGTGCCCGATTCCGGACCACAGGTGGTCGGGATGTCGGTCGCATCGGGGGCACCGTCGCCGTCACGATCGCCCACGATGCATCGGAAGGTGATCGTCACCTGCGCCGGGGTCAGCCATGGCGCGTTGTCGAGCGTGACGCGCAGCGCCTCGGCGGCGGCGACCGACCCTGTGGCAGCGTCGTTCGCCGGCAGCTCCTGGGCGCCTGCGAGCGCACCGAAGTCGACCGCGTTCTGGAGCACCTGCCGTTCGTGCCAGAGACGCGAGAGGTCGATCACGAACGCCACCGCGGCGAACAGCACGATGATGATCAGCGCGGACAGAACCATGACGGCGCCGTCCTCGGATCGCAGGCGCGCTCGAAGATCCCCTCGCAACGTCATACCTACAGCCCTTCGAACCGCGTCTCTGACCGCGAGTGCAGGTCGAGCGTGCTTCCCATGCCGACGAAGCTCGGGAGGGGCGTGATGAAGGGGTAGGAGTAGTCGACATCGACCCGCACGTAGTCGCCTTCTTGCCAGGAGCTACACGCCCCGAAGGCCGCTCCCCCGCTGCTGCACGTGATGGTGACCGTCATGCGCGTCTGATCGAGGAAGCTCGACGCCTCTCGAACCCTGGCCTCGATCTCTCCGACGTCGGGTGTGACGGCGGCCTTCCGGGCGCCTTCACGTGCGGCGTGAGTGGTCCCGTTCCACGTGTAGAAGCCGAACCCGAAGTCGATGATCCCGAAGACCAGCATGAAGAACAGCCCGGCCACGATCGCGAACTCGACCGCAGCAGCGCCGTCCTCTCTGTGCCGAGCCTTCGAGCGATGCATGCCTCGCCTTCCTCTCCCTCGATACCGGGTGATCGATGCACGATCTGGGGAATCTCGTTCCTTCCTGCGTGAGAGTGTCGGCAGCGGAGCCGAGACCCCGCATCAGCCAGTCGGCGCATCCTCCGATAGGGCGAGTCGTCCCACCCGGTAGGCCGCATCGCCTCGGTCCGATGCCGCACGAGGCGGATCGGCGGGGGATACGGAAGTAGCCCCAGGTGACGGCGAGATCCCCGATCCGATGATCTACCGATCGCAGTTCGAGCCGGGGATCCGCGGCGACGCGGGTCTGGACCGGTGATCACATCCGGTTACTCCGTCGGACGTACGCGAGGTACGCACGAGGGGTGGCGCGGGGGTGCCTCCGTCGAACTACGGTTCGCCCAGGGCCGACCAGCACGCCCGGCCGGGTCACGCCCTGACGGAGTCGTTGAGCGAACCACCGGTCTCGAGGAGGGCGAACACGTGAGGATCTTCAACAAGGCGGCGGCAGGGGTGCTGTGCTCGTTCGCTCTGGCCATCGGGACAACCCTGCCCGCTCATGGTTCGCTGGCGCATGCTGCGGTGGTTTCCGAGGATCCGGCCGACACCACTCCGCACATCGTCCTCAGCGACACGGCGTACGACGTGCGCGCCTATGCGCAGGTCGGTCCCACCATCTATGCCGGCGGCCTGTTCAGTCAGGTGCAGGACCCGGCGAAGACAACGACGTACACACGGCAGAACTTCGTCGCCTTCGACGCCGAGACCGGGGTCATCTCACCGCTCGACCTGTCGTTCGACGGGAGGGTCGGCGCGATCGAGGCCACGCCCGACGGGACCGCGATATTCATCGCGGGCGCGTTCACGAGGGTCAACGGCATCACTCGCCGGGGGATCTTGAAGTACGACCTCGTGAACGACCGGATCGACCCGGTCTTCGCGCCCACGGGCATGAGAACGGTGCACGATCTCAAGCTCGTCAACGGCGCCCTGATCGCGGCGGGGAACTTCACCAAGAAGGTGATGGCGATGGACCCGACGACCGGCGCGGACACCGGAGCGATCAACATCACGGTCGCAGGAGTGGTCAACCCGGACGACGAGACCAGGGTCCGCCACATCGCGGTCTCCCCCGACGGCGCGCGGTTGGTCGCCACCGGCAACTTCGTCACGGTCAACGGCCAGACCCGCAGGCGCGCGTTCATGCTGAACCTCGGAGCGACGGCAACGCTCAGCACCTGGTACGCGCCCCGCTTCGCCGCGAACTGCCCGGCGGGCGGCAGCCGGCGGGAATGGGCCCAAGGCGTGGATTTCTCCCCCGACGGCTCCTACTTCGTGGTCGTCACAACCGGAGGGCCGAACGGGACCGCGACCGGGCTCTGTGATGCGGCCGCCCGCTTCGAGACCGCGAACGTCAGCAGCACGGTCGAGCCCACCTGGGTCAACTGGACCGGGGGCGACACCCTCTACAGCGTGGCGATCACGGGGGTCGCTGTGTACGTGGGTGGTCACCAACGCTGGCTGAACAACCCCTTCGGTCGCGACTCGGCCGGTGCCGGCGCGGTCGAGCGTCCGGGCATCGGTGCGATCGACCCGGTGACGGGCCTGGCGCTCCCCTGGAACCCCACGAAGTCGCGGGAGCACGGCACGATGGTGCTGTACGCCACTCCGAGCGGACTCTGGGTCGGCAGCGACGGTGCCCGGTTCGGGCACGAGGACCACGCCGGGATCGGCTTCGCGCCACTGAACGCCGGCCCCACGCCCGACACGACCCCGCCCAACACGTTCATCGATTCGGGCCCGTCGGGGAACGTTTCGGACACGTCGGCGACGTTCAGCTTCTCGGCAAGCGAGCCGTCGACGTTCCAGTGCCGGATCGACGGCGGCGCGTTCGCCCCGTGCACCTCGCCGATCAGCTACGCGAACCTCTCCATCGGCTCGCACACCTTCCAGGTCGCGGCAACCGACGGCTCCTTCAACGTCGACGCGACCCCGGCCGAGCGGACCTGGACCGTGGCCGAGGCGTCCAGCGAGTTGGTCGGGAACCCGGGGTTCGAGGTCGACACGTCTGGCTGGAAGGGCGATGCGGCAGCCAACACGCTGAGCCGGGTCGCAGGTGGGCACTCCGGCGCCTGGGCTGCACAGGTTTCGACCACTCAGGCCGGTGGGAACTGCGGGTTGGACGACCAGCCGAGCTGGGTGAGCTTCACGCAGGCCGGTGACTACACCGCGAGCATCTGGGCCCGCTCCGACACGCCAGGGCTCACGCTCAAGCTGCGCGTGCGCGAGTACGTGGGCGGGGCGAGGCAGGGAACGGTCACGGAGTCGATGCCGCTGACGTCGTCGTGGCAGCAGGTGACGGCGGCCTACACGCCGGTCGCGCCGGGACAGTCCAGCCTCGACTACGAGGCGTTCACGTCCAACACGCCCGCCGGCGTGTGCTTCCAGGCCGACGACGCGTCCATCACGCTGGCCACCACGACCGACACGACCCCGCCCGACACGTTCATCGATTCGGGACCGTCGGGCTCCGTTGCCGACACGTCGGCCACGTTCAGCTTCTCGGCCAGCGAGCCCTCGACGTTCCAGTGCCGGATCGACGGCGGCGGGTTCGCCCCGTGCACCTCACCGATCAGCTATTCCAACCTCTCCATCGGCCCGCACACCTTCCAGGTCGCCGCCACCGACGGCTCGGACAACGTCGACGCGAGCCCGGCCCAGGCGAGCTGGAACGTGGTCGAACAGTCGGCCGAGTTGGTCGGGAACCCGGGGTTCGAGGTGGACACGTCGGGCTGGAAGGGCGACGCCGCCGCCAACACGCTGAGTCGGGTCGCGGGCGGACACTCCGGCGGATGGGCCGCTGAGATCTCGACCAGCCAGTCCGGCGGGAACTGCGGTCTGGACGACAAGCCGGACTGGGTGAGCGTCACGCAGAACGGGACCTACACCGTGACCATGTGGGCCCGCTCGGATGCGCCCGGGCGCACGCTCAAGCTGCGGGTGCGAGAGTACGCGGGAGGTGCGAAGCAGGGAACGGTCACGGAGAACCTGGCGCTGACCTCGTCGTGGCAGCAGGTCTCGGTCGTCTACACGCCGGTTGCACCGGGAAGCTCGCTCGACGTCGACGCGTTCACTTCGAACTCGCCGGTCGGCGTGTGCTTCCAGGCCGACGACGTGTCGATCACCCACTGAGCCCACCAGCGGCCCACGATGGAGCCGGCGGTCGTGTCTGGTTCCAGCACATAGTTGACGGCTGTCTCGGGACATCGTTGACACCCTGATTCGGGGGGTGGGGCGATGTCGCGATCGTTGTCGCGGTTGGTGGTTACGGCTGTTCGGGTGGAAGGTCGAT
>Ga0210143_1000232_pt1 | contig 12289 bp, 10 predicted proteins | sample MayberryNW_TuleC_2_FD_185527 | JGI IMG/M metagenome (GOLD analysis project Ga0210143, IMG submission 185527) | Wetland microbial communities from San Francisco Bay, California, USA, that impact long-term carbon sequestration - MayberryNW_TuleC_D2... | ecosystem: Environmental > Aquatic > Marine... | reverse complement strand
GATCGCCTCGCCGTGGCGGCGGTACTTGTTCGCTGCGGTGGCCCTGACGCTCGGAGTGACGGCCGTGCTCGCGACCGCCCTGCTGCCCGGGAGCGACCGGATGCCGACGAGCCTGAGGGAGAGAGCCGGGTCCGGAGTCGACGGCGATCCGTACCCGGGCTCGGGCTCCGGCCTCGTCGCCCCGCTGGAGGCGCCCGAGCCTTCGACCCCCGACCTCCCCCCTTACTACCTCGCGTGGACGCCAGGTGGATTGCCGACCGACTTCCGGGCTCGGGTGCGGACCGTTCCCGGGCTGCGAGCCACCGTGGTCTTCGCCGGCGACACGCGCTGGCTGACGCGCTCGATCGATGCGGGCGGCGCCACGATCGACCGGCCGAAGCCGCCTCTCGCGGTCCCGATCGACGCGTTCGCGGTGAATCCGGTCGAGATCGCGCCCTTCCTGCCTCGGGGGGTTCGTGGCGAGGTGGTCGAGGCGCTCGAGCGCGGCCAGGGCGTGCTCGGCACCCGCAGCGCGGTGGTGCGCCGCCTCGGCGTCGGGGGCGTGCTCGAGTTCGGTGACCGGTCCGTGCGGGTCGGCGCCGTGGTGCCCGAGGAGCTCATCGGCTGGAGCGAGCTGCTCGTCTCGCGCGAGGTGGGCACGCCCCTGGGCGTCGTCGACGACCGATACCTGTGGGCCTTCCCTCACGGGAGGCCGGGCCCCACGGCGTTCGAGCGCCTGGTACGCCCCCTGGTGCCTGCGAACGAGCCGATGCGGATCGAAGCCCCCGGCGAGAGCCCCTACATGCGTGTGGCCAACGGCGTGAACCCTCCGATCGTGCTGAAGCAGGCCTTCGGCGAGTTCGCGGCGGCACCCGACGCCACGGACCCGGCGTTCTTCCGGATCGACCCGGCCTGGGTCGACGACAACCTCGTGACGCGCTCGGTGCCGCTGCTCGGCGAGCTCACCTGCCACCGGATGTTCATGGCGGACCTGCTGCGGGCGATGCGCGAGGTCGATCGGGCCGGACTCGGGGGGTCGATCCACTCGACGGCGGGGTGTTTCAACGCGCGCACCGTCGCGCGTGTCGCCACCAACCCGCCCTCGTTCCATGCCTACGGGGCGGCGGTCGACATCAACGCGCCCGAGAACCCGTTCGGTGCCGCGCCCACGATGGACCCCCGCGTGGTGGCGATCTTCGAGGACCTCGGATTCAACTGGGGAGGGCGGTTTCTGATCCCCGACGGCATGCACTTCGAATACGGAGGCGGGCCGCTCCGGGACGCGCGGTAGCCCCCAGCCCCTCGGTCAGGCCGAATTACGACCATCGACCGATGGTCCCGCGGATGCGTGTCGTGGGAAGCTCCCGTGACGTAGGACCGACGGCCTACACCTGAGGAGCATCCGAACCTTGTTCCGAATCCAGCGTGCACACACGCCCGGTCAGGCGCTCATCCTGATCGTGCTGGCGGCCACGCTCGCGACGGTGCCCGCCGACGAGGCCCTGGCCGCCATCCCGTCCACGCAGCCAGACCAGGTCGGCATGGTCGACGGCCGGGTTCGAGCGATCGCGGTCGTCGGGAACCGGGTGTGGGTGGGTGGCACGTTCACGACGCTCCGCGACGCGAACGGCGGCGCGGTCGCCACGGTTTCGAGTCTCGCGGTCTTCGATGCCGTCACCGGCGCTCCGGTGACGTCGCTCGCCGTTCCGAACGTGACCAAGGGGTCCGCAGCGGGAACCGTCTACGACCTCTCGCTCGGCTCCGACGGCCTCCTCTACCTCGCCGGAACCTTCGATCGGGTGGGCGGGCTCGCTCGCAAGAACGTGGCGGCGATCGACCCGAGCAACGGCGGGGTCACGGGATTCGCTCCCAACACCTCTGCCGCCAAGAGCGTGCTCGCGACGAGCGGAGCCATCTACGTCGGCACGTCGAGGCTGCTCTCGTTCCAGCGCAACGGGTCGCCGTCACCCGGCTACGCCGCGCCTCAGATGCAGACCGATCCCTCACTGCGCGGTCACAACACCCCCCCACAGGTTCGTGACATGGTGCTCGTCGGATCGAGCGTGATCGCCGCCTGTCAGTGCGACGGCACCGTCGAGAACGGCGCCACGAAGAACGCCCGCGCAGCGATCGAGGTCGATGCGGACACGGGAGCGGTGCAGGACTGGACCCCCGGCAACCTCTCCGCCAGCAGCGCCGCGTTCGGCATCGGACTGCTGGTGCAGAACCATCCCGGCTCAGGCAAGCCCACCGTCTACCTCGCGGCGGGTGGTTCCGACTTCGTCGCCGCCTACGACGTCGCGACCGGTGCACAGGTCTTCAAGACCGACACGTCTGGATCCGCACAAGCCGTCGCCTGGCTCGACGGCATGCTCTACGTCGGCGGACACTTCCAGTGGGTCGCGAAGCAGCGATCCCAGTCGTGCCAGGACAACTCCAACCCGAACACGTCGTGCCATCATGCTCCCCGGTTGGTCGTGATCGATCCCGGTGACGGCCGCGTGGTCCCGGCGGAGGATCCGTGGAACCCCGGCATCTGCTGTCGATACAACGGCGTGTGGGCCTTGACCCCCGATCCGGGCCGCGGGCGCCTGCATGTCGGCGGTGAGTTCACGAAGGCGGGGGGCACGTGGACCGGTAGCGGCACGAACTGGACGCTGCAGGGGGCTCGGACGCAGGCCTACTACGCACGGTTCTCCGCGACGCCGACCACCCTGAACGACCTGACGATCTCGTTCGCAGGCACAGGCGGCGGCCGCGTGCGCACCGATCCCCCGGCCGCCGACTGCACGGAGGACTGCCGGGCGGGCTTCGTCCCCGGCACCGAGGTGACCCTGAGCGCCGACCCCTTCGCGGGATCGAGCTTCGCCGGCTGGTCGGGGCATTGCTCGGGGCTCGGATCGTGCACCGTGAGCATGGATCGAACCCGGTCGGTGACGGCCACGTTCACGACCGACGGCTCGCCGTCGCCGTCGCCGTCGTGCGGACGCGTCGCCTACACGTCGAAGAAGAAGGGGAACGCGGACGTGTACACGATGAGGGCGAACGGCGGCATGAAGGAACGGCTCACGACCGGCAGGGCGGCCGACCGTGATCCCGCATGGTCGCCCGGCTGCGCGCGCATCGCGTTCACCAGCACCCGCACGGGCAACGCCGAGATCTTCGTGATGAACGCCGACGGGTCCGGACGGCGACGACTGACCAACTCCGGCGGCGCCGACACGGACCCGGCGTGGTCGCCCGACAGCGGGCGCATCGCGTTCACCAGCACGCGCACGGGCAACGCCGAGATCTTCGTGATGAACGCCGACGGCAGCGGCGTCACGAGGCTCACGAACCGCCCCGCGCGCGACCTGGCGCCCGCCTGGTCTCCCGACGGCACGCGCATCGCGTTCGAGAGCGACCATGCCGGATCGATGGACGTGTGGACGATGAACGTGTCCGGCGGCGGCCTGACCAAGCTCACCGACGGCGCACGTCGATCGATGTCCCCGGCCTATTCGCCCGACGGTGACACGATCGCGTTCGTCAGGGTTCCGGTCGGGACCAAGCGGATCTGGCTGATGGACGCCGACGGCACGGACCCGCGACGTCTCAGCCGGGGCCGAGGTTCGCACTCACACCCGTCCTTCTCACCGAACGGGAAGCGGGTCGTCTTCGCCAGCACCCGGTCGGGCCGCAGCCAGATCTGGGTGGTCAAGACCGGCGGATCGAGCTCGAAGAACATCTCGAAGAGCACGCGGGTCGATTCCCGGCCCTTCTGGTCCTGACGACCGTTCGGTCGTCGAACGACGGCGGCTCATCCGAGAGAACGATCGAACGTCGCGTAGGCTTCGGCCATGCCGCGCCGCGCACGATCCCGATCCGCGCCGGGACGGACACGTCCACGGCTCGCTCCCGTGATCGTGGCCACGTGCCTGACCGCCGCCTGCGTCGCTTCCCCGGCGGCCGAGGAACCGCCCCTCGGGACCGTCCCGACCTCCGCCGCCGAGATCCCGGCGGCCGCGTGTGCGGCTCTCGACCCCACGTTGGTTCGCCGCATCTACCGCGGGATCGATCCGGAACGGAGCGGAGAGATCCAGCTGATCCCGCCCGAGGGACTGCAGGCGGGTGGGCTCTCGCACGCCTCGCCGTTCGATACGACCCAGCGCATCCCCCTGTTGATCCACGGACCGGGCGTCGTTCGGCCCGGCACCTACGACGAACCGGCCACCCTGGCCGACGTGGCGCCGACGGCGGCGCGCATCCTGCGGTTCCCCGGGTTCCACGCCCCTGACGGCAGACCGCTCACGGAAGCCTTGCTCCCGGCGTCGGAGAGTCGCCTGCCGCGGCTCGTCGTCACCGTGATCTGGGATTCGGCGGGCAACGATCTGCTGAACCGTTGGCCGGAAGGCTGGCCGCGGCTCCGGGAGCTCGCCGACGATTCGGCCTGGTTCACGAACGCGGCGGTCGGCGCGACGCCGTCGAACACGCCTCCGAGCCACGCCACGATCGGCACCGGTGCGTTCCCGATGACCCACGGGATACCCGACGAGTTCGTGAGGGTCGATGGACGCGTCGAGCGCCCCCTGCACCTGGGGCCCGACGCGCTCAAGGTGCCGACGCTCGGTGATCGCTACGACCTCGCCCTCGGGAACCGGCCCGAGGTGGGTCTCGTCGGCTCGCTCTCCGCCCACCTGCTCATGATGAGCCGAGGCTCTTTCGTGCCGGGCGCCGATCGGGACCTCGCCGTGACGCGCGAGCCGAACAGCACCGCGACCGGCGGCGACGACACCGCGCCCAGATGGCGGCTCCCGGGTGGTATGTCCTCGTACTACTCGTTCCCCGAGTACGTGAACGATCCGGCGTTGGCGAGGAGGTTCCTGCAACGGATCGACGAGCTCGACCGGGCCGACGGGCAAGCCGACAGCCGGTGGCGCGAGCACGAGATATCGAGCCTGCTGGGCGGATGGGAGACGCCGGCTCGGTCCGCGTGGCAGACCGACCTGGTCGAGGCCGTGATCGAACGTGAGGGATTCGGCGCCGACGAGGTCCCCGACCTGCTCTACGTCAACTACAAGATGCTCGACTCCCTCGGGCACAGGTACAGCGCCGACGGCGTCGAGCTGTTGGACGGCCTGCGGGCTCAGGACCAGGAGCTGGATCGACTCGTTCGACTGCTCGACGAGCTCGTCGGCAGGGGCGAGTGGGTGATGTTCCTCACCGCCGACCACGGCATGGCGCGGGACCCGGCCGTGACCGGAGCGGAGCGGTACGAGGCAAGTCAACTCGCCACCTCGATCGAGGCCACGTTCGGCTCACCCGACGGCCGGGTCGTGCAACGAACGCGCCCGACGCAGGTCTGGCTCGACACCGATGCCCTGGCACGGTCCGGCAGCACCGTCGCCGACGTGGCACTCCACCTGTGGTCGATGACCCGCGCCGAGGTCGTGACCGGCGAAGAGGTGGAACGACCCGACGAAGCCGCATTCCTGGCGGCGATCCCGAGCTCGATGGTCCGGGAGCTCCCGTGCCTGCGAACCACGCGGCCATGAGTCGTCCGGCGGCCTGCGAGGACGGCGGATCCCAAGGCACCTGCCTTCACCGCGGTCTTCCCGTCGAGCGACCCCACCACTCGACTGCCTCCCGAACGGACGGTCGTGATCGTGATGTACGCCGCGTGATCACGTCCCGGTTGGCGGGAGTAGGCTCGAACGCATGCCGGTGGTGACGCTGCGTGCCCCTCTGTCTCAGCGTGCCGGAGGATCGTCGAAGCACGACCTGCCCGGCTCGACGGCGGGCGAGGTCCTCCGTGAGCTCGAGCGACGTCACCCACCGATCGTCGGTTGGATCCTCGACGAGCGCGGGCGGGTGCGGCCGCACGTCAACGTGTTCGTGAACGGGGAGCGGATCCGGGAGGACGCAGTCGTCGGGCCGGCCGATGTACTCCATGTGCTGCCGTCGATCTCAGGAGGCTGATGATGACCGAACTGCTCGTCGGTACGAAGAAGGGGCTCTTCGTGTTACGGGGCGATCCTGCGGACGGCCGTCCGTACGAGATCGTCACGCGAGCCTTCCCCGGCGACATCGTGGAATACGCGATGCGCGATGCCCGGACCGGGCGCTACTTCGCGGCCCACACGTCGGGCTTCTACGGCCCCCGATTGATGTTCACCGACGATCCGACGGGTGAGTGGAGCCAGGCCGTCGGCCCGGTGTTCCCCGAAGACGGCGAGGCCTCGCTCGAGCGCATCTGGACGATCACGCCCGGCGAAGCCGACGGGCTGCTCTACGCGGGGGCAGCGCCGGCCGCCTTGTTCGCCTCCACCGACGGCGGGGAGTCGTGGTCGCTCAACGAGTCACTCTGGAAGGAACGCCGGGCCGGCGATTGGCAGCCTGGGGCAGGCGGGCTCGCCCTCCACTCGATCTGCTCGTGGCCGGGGGACGAGCGACGCCTCGCCGTGGGCGTGAGCGCCGCGGGGGTCTGGATCACCGACGACGGCGGGGACACCTGGCGAACGGGCTACGAAGGTCTCGTGCCCGAGTACATCCCCGAGGAGGACCGCGCGGGCACCAATGCGCTCTGCGTGCACAACATGCACCGGGCGCCGACGCGCCCCGAGCGCCTGTTCATGCAGTTCCACGGGAACGTCTACCGCAGCGACGACGAGGGGTCGAACTGGCAGGAGATCCGCGCCGGCCTGCCGAGCGGGTTCGGGTTCCCGCTCGTCGTCGATCCATCGGATCCGGACAACGCGTACGTGATCCCGTTGGTGGCCGATGTCGACCGGGTCACGCCCGAGGGAGCGGTCCGTGTGTACGAGACTCGCGACGCCGGCTCGACCTGGACGGCGCACGGCCGGGGGCTGCCCGGTGAGGAGGCCTACCTCACGGTCCTGCGTCAGGCCTTCGGGGCCGCCGGCACCGGGGCATCGATGGAGCTGTACTTCGGGGCGACGAGCGGCGACGTCTTCGGTTCCGCGGATGCGGGGGGCTCGTGGTTCTCGGTGCACGAGCGGCTCGCTCCGGTCACCAGCGTTCGCGCAGCGTAGCGGTCGCGATCCGGGTCAGCGCTCGACCGACTCGCAGGCTTCGATCCACTCGTTCGGCCAGGCGAGCACGAGGGGGGAATGCTCCCAGACGACGTGCGTCGCATCCTGTCCGACGCGCTGAACCACACCGTGCTCCCCGGGCATGGGCCACCTGAGCACGTCGCTCGCGGGGCCGACGAACCGCACGGGAACGTCCTCTCGAAGCTCTACCATGTTCCCGGTATCGGCACGCACCGTAGGTCGGTTGAGTGACATATCTGTCCCCCGATCGACCCACACTCCCTTTCGGCTCCCCCACCGTGTCAGACACGGGAGCTATCGTTCGTGCCATGGCCAACGTCATCTCGCTCGACGAGTACCGCGATCGGCGCAAAGGGCCTTTCGCGCAGGCGATCGAACGCCTCGACCGAGCGGTCGGTCGCCTCGATCCCCTGGTGCACGACCGCACCGGTCGGCTCGGTCCGCCGGTCGAGCGAGAGCTGGCGTTGATCGCTCGCGATGTCGGCGCGGCTCGGCCGCTCCAGGCCGCGATCCGCGCCGAACGTCTCGCCGATCTGCTGGAGCACCCGGCGGCCTCGGGCTGAGCTCCCGGCCCCACGGGATCCGGGCATAGCGCGAGGGGAGCAGGTATCAAGCGTCTCGTCTGCACGTGCTCGGGCGCCGGCGGCTTGGCCCCCGGGGCCTGAGCATGCCTCCCGCGGCATGACTCGCGCGTGGGTTCTGCTCCCCTCGCGGGTACCTCTCGGCACCCGCTGCGAACGTACACCCCGCCCGAGCGACGCGCAAACGCCCGCGATCAGGCCGCAGAGCGGTGCGTGCGCGATCGCACGACCACCCACACCAGCACGGCGGCCACGGCCGCCGCTCCCACCGCGGCCGCGAGCGAAGGCTTCGGCGGGGGCACCGCCTGGGCGATGCGGGTGCGCAACCGCACCGGTCGACGGAAGTCGCGGACCTGCCAACCGCGCTCCTCGGCTTCGCGGCGCAGCTCGCGGTCGGGGTTCACCGCCACGGGGTGGCCCACGACCGACAACATCGGCAGATCGGTGATCGAGTCGCTGTAGGCGTAGGAGGCCTCGAGATCGATGCCGAGACGATGAGACAGCGACTCGATCGCCTCGGCCTTCTGCTCTCCGTAGGCATAGAACGCGAGCGCGCCGGTGTAATGCCCCTCGTCGTCGATCTCCGCGCGGGTGGCGATCACGCCGCTCGCCCCGAAGTGCTGACTGAGCGGGCGGACGACCTCCTCGGGCGAGCTCGAGACGATGTAGATGCGACGACCCTCGGAGCGATGCAGCGCCATGAGGTCGAGCGCCTCCTGGTACACGTAGGGGTCGATCACGTCGAAGATGACCTCGCGCACGAGTCGTTCGACCTGATCGCGGTTCCACCCCTTGGTGAGGGAGAGCATGCCTTCCTTGAGGCGCTCCATCTTGTCCTCGTCGGCGCCGACCAGCAGGTAGACGAGCTGGGCGTACGCGCCGCGGAGCAGCTGCGCACGCGACACCATGCCGGCCCGGTAGAGCGGGCGCGACAGGGCGAGCGAGGACGACCGCGAGATGATCGTCTTGTCCAGGTCGAAGAACGCGGCTTCCATCGGTATCCCCATCGTACGGTCGGGCACCGACCTGGAGGGGGAAGCGGCCGCGTTCGCCTACCGGCGGACCTTGCCGAGCGCCGACCGGTAGGACCTCATCCAGGCCAGCTCCGCCTCCGCGAGCGCCTCTTGTCGGCGGAGCATCGCGATCGACACCGCTCGCCCGGGGTCGCGAGCGCCGCCGGACCGTTCGATCTCGTCGCGCACCGACCCGAGCATCGCTTGCACCGCGCGCTCACGGACCTCGGCCGTCGCGCGAGCCGCCGATGCCGACAGCACGTGGCCGAACCCCAGCGCCGCTGCGGCGTCGGATCCGACGGCATCCTCGGCCAACTCGGCAGCACCCTCGGCGAGCCGGTCACGGCCGAGCCTCGTGATCCGGAAGACCCTCCGATCCGGTCCCTCGCGCCCTTCCTGCGACTTCCCGACGACCAGCCCCTCGCGCTCCAGACGTTTGAGCGCCTGGTAGAGCGATGCCCTGCTCAGGTCGCTCCAGAGCCCCATGCCGCGGGCCCGGTAGCGTTCGAGCACATCGTATCCGTGCATCGGACGCTCGGCGAGCAGGCCGAGCACCACCACGTCCACCTTCGTCGACATCCGACGCTCCTAGTCTGTATTGGACTAGTGACACCCTACCGCGTCCGGCGTCGCCATCTGTAGCCTGGGTGGCGGAGGCGTCAGGGTTCCTGGTGGGCCCCGCGGTCTTCAAAACCGACGTGGGGGCGCATGCTCCCAGGCGGGTTCGATTCCCGTCCGCCTCCGCGAGACCGACGGCTGTATGGGGTTGAGGATCTGACCGATCTTGGCACCCAGCTCCGATCGCCGCTGAACCTGCGTTCGGGGATCAGCGCGCTCATGGCTCTCGCCTCCGGGGTTCCTGCAGGCTCAGGTCCGTGATCTCGTAGTGGAAGAAGTCGCCCTCGGGCCACCGGTCGGTGCCGAAGAACCAACCACCGCGTCCGCGGTTCGGGATGCTCACGCCGTCGTACGTCGCGTAGCCATCGACTTCCATGCCGAACGGATGCCAGGCGAACGCACCAGAGTTCTCAGGATCGGCCCACCGCTCAAGCTGGACCGACCGAACGCGCGCGCGGTCGTCCAGCGACAGGTGCAGAGCCAGCTCGACGTCGTCAACCTGGAACCGTGCGGTCACGTGTGAGTCGTCATCAGCGGTCCAGGCGACGCCGAACCGCGGGAGGAGAGAGGTCGGCAACCAGACCGATTCAGCGCCGAACCGCCCGACCGAGCTGCGTGAGATGTCGGGGCCTTCCGCGCGCACGATCGGGACGAGCCCGAGGAGCTTCCACTGCATCCAGCCGCTGCCGTCGATGTATCGGTCGGAGCCGCTGATGATCCCGGCGACGCGCGCCGCCCAGACGAAGCCGCGATGCGGCGCGAGCACTTGGCGTGCGCGGAATGGAAGCCACAGGCCGAGCTTGATCCTGCCGCGCATGCGCAGGTGCGCGGACGCTGCCAGTGGCGCGCCGGGCGCGATGGCCGCTCGGAAGTGGCGGCGCACGGGCTCGGGCAGGCCGTCGAGCTCCCCGTCGGAGAAGGCACCGGCTGGCGACGGCAGGCTGAGGTCGGCTTCCAACCGACCTGCTGCCGGAGCTCCGCCCATCGTCAACACCTCCGGATGGCGGTCGCTGAATACCGCATCGTCAGCATGCTCGACCGGCGCCGAACCGGGCAGGGCCGCCCGGACCGGGGCTGAGAGGGCCCTCTGGAACCGAGACGTTGAGACGACGGCTCCCGACCGCGCTGTCAGGTCGACGTCTTCGGGCGGGACGCCGCGAAGAACGCTGCCGATCCGACCACATCGACCTCGACGTCCCGGAACGACCCTTCCAGGAGCTCACGAACCCCGTCGGCGGTGTCGCCGACATTGTCGAAACCCCCCTGCTTGTTGAAGGCCTTGAGCAGGAACCGGGCGGAGCGTGTGTGCTTCTCCAGCCGTCCCCAGCACCGTCGGCCCGAACAACACCCCCTCCGGAACCCGATGGCGTCAGGACCCGTCGGCCGCCCGCTCGAGCTCGGCGACGTCGATCTTGCCCATCTCGAGCATCGCCTCCATCGCGCGGCGCGCACGCTCGGGATCGGGATCCTCGACCAGCTCACCCAGCCGGCGCGGCACGATCTGCCATGACAGACCGAACCGATCCTTGAGCCATCCGCACGGGCCCGGCTCGCCTCCGTTCGTCGTGAGCGCATCCCAGAGCCGGTCGACCTCGGCCTGGTCCTCGCATTCGATGACGAACGACACCGCCTCGTTGAAGGTGAACTCAGGCCCGCCATTGAGGCCCTGGAAGCGCTGTCCGGCGAGCGTGAAGTCGACGGTCAGGACCATCCCGGCCGGCCCGCTGGGCGTGTCGGCGGGAGAGCGCCAGATCTTGTCGACGTGGCTCTCGGGCAGCAGGGTGGTGTAGAAGGTCGCCGCTTCCTCGGCCGTGCCGTCGAACCAGAGACAGGGGTACAGGTTCCGCATCTCGTCCTCCTGTGGGAGCGTCGCTTGCGGTTCTCTCGGTATCGAGACGGAACAGCGACACGGAACTCATCGTCGGATCGACTGTCTCGTCAGCCGACCGACCCGGGTAGCCTAGGCCCGTGGCCGATCACGCCGCTGGTCCATCCGCCGAGGAGCAGAACCGGTATCCGTCCCACCGCGAGGCCGACGTCGTCCTGCGGGACGGCAGTACGGTGCACATCCGCCCGGCGCGCCCGGACGACCGTGAGCGTGTCGAGGACTTCCTGATCGGCCTGTCCGAGGAGTCGCGGCGACTGCGGTTCTGGGGGCTCTCGGTCGACATCAGCGACGTCGCCGCGAAAGCGGTCGACATCGACTACGTGAACCACCTGACCCTGCTGGCGGTCGAGGGCGACACGGTCATCGGTGGAGCGCAGTACATGCGTCTGGGCGCCGCGCCACGTGCAGAGCTCAGCGTGAGCATCGCCGACGCCCTGCAGGGGAGAGGGCTCGGATCGATCCTGATCGCCCACCTGGCTGAAGCGGCGCATGCCGGCGGCATCGACACGTTCAGCGCGGCCGTGCTGCCCGAGAACCACACGATGATCGAGGTGTTCCGGCGCACCGGGTTCGCGGTGCGCATCCGCGCGGTGCCCGGTGAGGTCGAGGTCGAGCTCTCGACCGAGGTCACCCAGGAAGCCGCCGAACGTTACGAGGAGCGGGAGGACGCGGCGGCGGCGGCGGCCATGCGCACGTTGCTGCAACCCTCGGCGATCGCCGTGATCGGTGCCTCCCGCGACCCCTCGTCGATCGGGGGCCGGCTCCTGCGCAACCTGCTGTCGGGTCCGTTCCAAGGGGTCGTCTACCCGGTGAACCCGAAGGCCTCGGCGGTCCAAGGCGTGACCGCCTACCCGAGGGTGACCGACGTGCCCGGAGACGTCGACGTCGCGCTCGTCGCCGTGCCTGCGAACGGGGTGGTCGACGTCGCACGGGACTGCGCCGACAAGGATGTGCGAGGGCTGGTCGTGATCTCCTCCGGCTTCGCGGAGACCGGCGAGGCGGGGCACGAACTCCAGCGGGAGCTGCTCGCGGTCTGCCGTGCGAGCGGCATGCGCTTGATCGGCCCCAACTGCATGGGGATCGTGAACACCGATCCGTCTCTCCTGTTCAACGGCACGTTCTCGACCGCCTGGCCCCCGCCCGGCCGGGTGGGCTTCC
>Ga0210143_1000231_pt1 | contig 12296 bp, 7 predicted proteins | sample MayberryNW_TuleC_2_FD_185527 | JGI IMG/M metagenome (GOLD analysis project Ga0210143, IMG submission 185527) | Wetland microbial communities from San Francisco Bay, California, USA, that impact long-term carbon sequestration - MayberryNW_TuleC_D2... | ecosystem: Environmental > Aquatic > Marine >... | reverse complement strand
GAGGTCGAGCTCGACCGGCTGCGGGAACCGCGAGAGGTTGTTGACGCAGAGCACGACGTCGTCGCCGAACTCGCGCACGAAGGACAGCACCGACGGGTTGCTGCCACCCATGTCCTCCCAGGTGCCCAGGCCGAACGCGGGGTTCTGCTTGCGCGCCTCGATCATCCGTCGCGTCCAGTGCAGCAGGGACGTCGAGCTGGCGAGCTGGGCCTCCACGTTGGTGACCTGGTGCCCGTAGATCGGGTCCATGATCGCCGGCAGGTAGAGCTGCCCGGGGTTGCTGGTGGAGAAGCCGGCGTTGCGGTCCGGCGTCCACTGCATCGGGGTGCGCACGCCGTCGCGGTCGCCGAGCCAGATGTTGTCGCCCATGCCGATCTCGTCGCCGTAGTACAGGACCGGGGAGCCGGGCAGCGAGAGCAGCAGCGCGGTGAAGAGCTCGAGCTGGTTGCGGTCGTTGTCGAGCAGCGGCGCCAGCCGCCGGCGGATGCCGATGTTGGCCTTCATGCGGGGGTCCTTGGCGTACTCCGCCCACATGTAGTCGCGCTCCTCGTCGGTGACCATCTCGAGGGTGAGCTCGTCGTGATTGCGCAGGAAGATGCCCCACTGGCAGTTGTCCGGGATGCGGGGCGTCTGGGCCATGATCTCGGAGATCGGGTAGCGCGACTCCCGGCGTACGCCCATGAACAGCCGCGGCATCACCGGGAAGTGGAAGGCCATCTGGCACTCGTCGCCGTCGGCACCGAAGTACTCGACGACGTCGCCCGGCCACTGGTTGGCCTCGCAGAGCAGGACACGGTCGGGGTAGAGCGCGTCGACCTCCTTGCGCACCCGCTTGAGGAACTCGTGGGTGGCGGGGAGGTTCTCGCAGTTGGTGCCCTCCTCCTCGAACAGGTAGGGGACCGCGTCGAGCCGGAAGCCGTCGATGCCGAGGTCCAGCCAGAACTTCAGCGCCTCGATCACCGACTCCTGGACGCGCGGGTTCTCGAAGTTCAGGTCCGGCTGGTGACTGAAGAACCGGTGCCAGAAGTACTGCTTGCGCACGGGGTCGAAGGTCCAGTTCGACGACTCGGTGTCGACGAAGATGACCCGGGCGTCGGAGTAGGACTCGTCGCTGTCGGCCCAGACGTAGAAGTCGCCGTACGGCCCGTCGGGGTCGGTCCGCGAGGACTGGAACCACGGGTGCTGGTCCGACGTGTGGTTCATGACGAAGTCGATGATCACGCGGATGCCGCGGGCGTGCGCCGCGTCGACGAACTCGACGAAGTCGCCGATCGTGCCGAACTCGGGCAGCACGTCGGCGAAGTCGCTGACGTCGTAGCCGCCGTCGCGCAGCGGTGACTTGAAGAACGGCGGCAGCCAGATGCAGTCGACGCCGAGCCAATGGATGTAGTCGAGCTTGTCGATCAGGCCGGCGAGGTCGCCGGTGCCGTCCCCGTTGCTGTCCTTGAAGGACCGCACGAGGACCTCGTAGAAGACCGCGCGCTTGTACCAGTGCGGGTCGCGCTGCTCGTCCGGGACGTCGGCGAAGTTGTCGATCGCCGGGGCGCCGGTGGGCTCCAGGAGATCGTCGGTCACCGGTCCGCCGCCTCCCCGCTGGAGCGCCGGCTCCGCACGGTGAAGACGTGGGCGGGCTCCGAGAAGGGGTCGAGGCGCACGTAGTTCTCGTTGCCCCAGACATAGGTGTCGCCGGTCAGCTCGTCGTGCACGGCCATGGTGTCGTCCCACTCCAGTCCCAGGGCCGGCATGTCGAGCCGGACCGTTGTCTCGCGGGCCCCGTGCGGATCGAGGTTGACGACGACGATGAGCGTGTCCTCGCCGTCACCGACGTGCTCGGTCTTGCTGTAGCAGATGATCTGGTCGCTGTCGGCGTGGTGGAAGCGGAGGTTGCGCAGTCGTTGCAGCGCCGGGTGTTCGCGGCGGAGCTGGTTGAGGCGGGTGAGGTAGGGGGCGAGGGTGCGCCCCTCGGCCTCCGCCGCCGCCCAGTCGCGCGGGCGGAGCTGGAACTTCTCGGTGTCGAGGTACTCCTCGCTGCCCGGTCGCAGCGCGACGTGCTCGTAGAGCTCGTAGCCGGCGTAGACGCCGTAGGTCGGCGACAGGGTCGCCGCGAGCACGGCTCGGATCTTGAAGGCGGGCGGCCCGCCGTACTGCAGGTAGGCGTGCAGGATGTCCGGCGTGTTCACGAAGAAGTTGGGCCGCAGGAAGTGGCCCGTGCGCTGGGTCAGCTCGGTGAGGTACTCCTCGAGCTCCCACTTCTCGTTGCGCCAGGTGAAGTACGTGTAGGACTGGTGGAAGCCCACCCGGGCCAGCGTCTGCATCATCGCCGGCCGGGTGAACGCCTCGGCGAGGAAGATCACGTCGGGGTCGGACTGGCGCACCTCGGCCAGCAGCCAGGCCCAGAAGCTCACCGGCTTGGTGTGCGGGTTGTCGACCCGGAAGATCCGCACGCCGTGGTCCATCCAGTGCCGGACCACCCGCAGCACCTCGGCGTAGATGCCATCGGGATCGCGGTCGAAGTTCACCGGGTAGATGTCCTGGTACTTCTTCGGTGGGTTCTCGGCGTAGGCGATCGTGCCGTCGGCGAGCACGGTGAACCACTCCGGGTGGCTTTTCACCCAGGGGTGGTCGGGTGTGGCCTGCAGCGCCAGGTCGAGGGCCACCTCCATGCCGAGCTCCCCGGCCCGTGCCACGAAGGCGTCGAAGTCGTCGAGGGTGCCGAGGTCGGGGTGGACCGCGTCGTGCCCGCCTTCGGCGGCGCCGATGGCCCACGGCGAGCCCACGTCGTGCGGGCCCGGCGAGAGCGTGTTGTTGGGTCCCTTGCGGTTGGTGCGGCCGATCGGGTGGATCGGCGGCAGGTAGACGACGTCGAACCCCATGTCCCGGACGGCGGGCAGTCGCTCCATGGCCGTGCGGAAGGTCCCGCTCACCAGCGCGCCGGTGGCAGGGTCGACGTGGGCGCCCTCGGAGCGCGGGAAGAGCTCGTACCAGGAGCCGTAGAGGGCGCGCTCCCGGTCGACCCACAGCGGCATCCGGTCGCTCGCGGTGACGTGCTCGCGCAGCGGGTGGGCGGCCAGGGTGTCCTCGACCTCCGGCGCGGACGCGGCCGCCAGCCGGGCGGGCACCGGACGGGACGTGTCCCGCAGCGCCGTCGCGGCGTCGACCAGTGCCCGCCGTCCGGATGCCGGACGCGCCGCGGCGGCCGCCTTCTCCATGACGCGGGCGCCCTCCTCGAGCATCAGCTCGACGTCGACTCCCGCGTCGATCTTGATCGTGGCGTCGTGCACCCAGGTGCCGACCGGGTCGCTCCACGCCTCGACCGTGAACGACCACGTGCCGGGGCTGGTCGGGGTGACCTCCGCGTGCCAGCGGTCGGTCCCGGGGGCGCCCAGACGCATTCTGGTGAAAGGCCCCTTGCGTCCCTTGGGGTCGCGCAGCACCACGTCCGCCGAGACCATGTCGTGCCCCTCGCGGAAGACGGTGGCGCTGACCGTGAAGGTCTCGCCGACCACCGCCTTGGCGGGCCAGCGACCGCAGCCCTCGGCAGGCTGCACGTCCAGGATGGGGATGCGTCCGATCATCGGAGCCGAACCTACCCAGGTTGCGACCCGGCGCACACACCGCTCTCCCGCCAGTATCGTTCGGGCGGTGAAGGCCATCCGTCGGTTCACCGTCCGCACCGTCCTGCCCCCGGCGCTGGAGCCCCTGGGTGAGCTGGCGCTCAACCTCCGCTGGTCATGGCACTCGCCGACCAAGTCGCTCTTCGAGAGCCTCGACCCGACGTTGTGGGAGCAGGTCGGCGGCGACCCGGTGGCGCTGCTCGGCGAGCTCGGCCCGGACCGGCTGGCCGGACTGGCCGACGACCCCGGCGTGGTGCGCAGGGTCGAGGAGGCGTCGGCCGACCTGCACCGCTACCTGGCCGACGACCTCTGGTACCAGCAGCGCACCGCCGAGGACCCGACCGCGCTGCCGGGCGCGATCGCCTACTTCTCGCCCGAGTTCGGCATCACGGCCGTCCTGCCGCAGTACAGCGGCGGACTGGGCATCCTCGCCGGCGATCACCTCAAGGCGGCCAGCGACCTGGGCGTGCCGATCGTCGGCGTCGGACTGCTCTACCGGTCGGGCTACTTCGCCCAGTCGCTGTCCCGTGAGGGGTGGCAGCAGGAGCGCTACCCGGTCCTCGACCCGGTCGGCCTGCCGATCTCGCTGCTCCGCGAGCCCGACGGCAGCCCGCTCAACGTCCGGGTCGGCCTGCCCGGAGGCCGCACGCTGACCGCCCAGGTGTGGAAGGCGCAGGTCGGCCGGGTGCCCCTGCTGCTGCTGGACTCCGACGTCGAGGACAACGCCCCGGCCGAGCGCGAGGTCACCGACCGGCTCTACGGCGGCGGCAGCGAGCACCGCCTGCTGCAGGAGATGCTGCTGGGCATCGGCGGCGTGCGGGCGCTGCGCGCCTTCAGCCGGCTGACCGGTGCCCCGGCTCCCGAGGTCTTCCACACCAACGAGGGCCATGCCGGGTTCCTCGGGGTCGAGCGGATCAGGGAGCTGACCGAGGAGGCCGGTCTCGGCTTCGACGAGGCGGTCGAGGCGGCCCGCTCCGCGACGCTGTTCACCACGCACACCCCGGTGGCCGCCGGCATCGACCGCTTCTCGCGCGACCTGGTGGCCCAGCACTTCGGCGGCGACAACGCCTGTCCCGGCGTGCCGGTGGAGCGGGTCCTCGCCCTCGGCGCCGAGGACTACGACGGCGGGGACCCCAGCGTCTTCAACATGGCGGTCATGGGCTTCCGGCTCGCCCAGCGGGCCAACGGCGTCTCCGAGCTGCACGGCCACGTGGCCCGCGACATGTTCGCGAAGCTATGGCCGGGCTTCGACGAGCCGGAGGTCCCGATCGGCTTCATCACCAACGGCGTGCACGCGCCGACGTGGGTGGCGCCCGAGGTGTTCGAGCTGGCGCCGCCCGAGACGGTGGCCAGCCCGACCGAGCCCGGCGCGTGGGAGGACGTCCAGGCGGTCCCCGACAGCGACATCTGGCGGGTCCGCGGGATCCTGCGGGCCCGGCTGGTCGACGACGTGCGCAAGCGGGTCCGGGCGTCCTGGCTGCAGCGCGGCGCGAGCGAGGCCGAGCTCGGCTGGGTCGACGGCGTGCTCGACCCCGACGTGCTCACCATCGGCTTCGCCCGCCGGGTCCCGTCGTACAAGCGGCTGACCCTGATGCTGCGCGATCCCGAGCGGCTCACCGCGCTGCTGCGGCACCCCGAGCGGCCGATCCAGCTGGTGATCGCCGGCAAGGCCCACCCGGCCGACGACGGCGGCAAGAAGCTGATCCAGGAGCTGGTCCGCTTCGCCGACCAGGTCGGGGTGCGGCACCGCATCGTGTTCCTGCCCAACTACGACATCGCCATGGCGCAGGCGCTCTACCCGGGCTGCGACGTGTGGCTCAACAACCCCTTGCGTCCCCTCGAGGCGTGCGGCACGTCGGGCATGAAGGCCGCGCTCAACGGCTGCCTGAACCTGTCGGTCCTCGACGGGTGGTGGGACGAGATGTTCGACGGCCACAACGGCTGGGCGATCCCCACCGCCGACGGGGTGACCGACCCCGACCACCGCGACGACCTCGAGGCCGCGGCGCTCTACGACCTGCTCGAGAACACCGTCGGGCCGCTGTTCTACGACCGGGACGCCGAAGGCCACCCGACGCGCTGGATCGAGATGGTGCGCCACACCCTGCGCACCCTCGGCCCGCGGGTGCTGGCGACCCGCATGGTGCGCGACTACGTGCTGGCGCTCTACGCCCCGGCGGCCGCGTCGTTCCGCGCGCTGGACGGCACCTACGCCGGCGCCAAGGAGCTCGCAGCCTGGAAGTCGAAGGTCCGCGCGGCCTGGTCCTCGGTGCGGGTCGACCACGTCGAGTCGTCCGGGGTCGCCGACACCCCCGAGGTCGGCAGCACCCTGGACGTCCGGGCGTTCGTCTCCCTCGGCGACCTCGGGCCGGACGACGTCGACGTGCAGGTCGTCTACGGCCGGGTCGACGACACCGACCGGCTGGCCGACTCGACGACGCTGTCGCTGCGCCACGACGAGGCCTACGAGGGCAGCCGCCACCGCTACGTCGGTGAGGTCAAGCTCGACCGGCCCGGCCCGTTCGGCTACACGGCGCGCATCGTGCCGCGACACCGCCTGACGACCGGCCCGGTCGAGCTCGGACTGGCGACCCTGCCGGCCGAAGCCGTCGGCATGGACAGCGGCGTCCTGCGCTGACCCGGTCCGCGCGGCACCGTGCGTGCCGCACCGGTCAGCGGCGGGCGAGCAGCACCCGGACCGTCCGGGCGGCCAGCGTGACGGTGTCGCCCGCGTCGTGCGACGGCCCGGGCGCCGGCTGCTCGTCCGCGGTGTCCAGCAGCGTGTCGTAGCGCCGGGCCCACGGATCGCCGGGCAGCCGCACCGGCTGCGCGGCCGCTCCGGTGTTGAGCAGCACCAGCAGCGGGGTGTCGGCCTCGTGCCGGCCGGCGAGGTACATCCCGAGCACCTGCTGGTCGTGGTCGAACCAGTGCTCGGCCGACATCTCCTCGCCCTCCGGTGCGAACCACGCGAGGTCCTTGACCCCGTCGGGGCGCGCGGACCGGCCCTCGAAGTACGCGTCGTGCCGCAGCACCGGGTGCTCCCGGCGCAGCGCCAGCAGCGCGCGGGTCCAGGCGTAGAGGTCGCGCTGCCAGGGCTCGTGCGCCCAGGACAGCCAGGTGGTCTCGTCGTCGAGGCAGTAGGCGTTGTTGTTGCCGCGCTGGGTGCGCCCCACCTCGTCGCCCGCAGTGAGCATCGGCACCCCGGTCGCGAGCAGCAGGGTCGCCAGCAGGTCGCGCGACAGCCGCCGGCGCAGAGCCAGCACCGCCGGGTCGTCGGTCTCGCCCTCCACCCCACAGTTCCAGCTGTGGTTGCCGTCGTGGCCGTCGCTCCCGCCCTCGAGATTGGCCTCGTTGTGCTTGTGGTCGTACGACACGAGGTCGCGCAACGTGAACCCGTCGTGCGCGGTGACGAAGTTGACCGAGGCCAGCGGGCCGCGGCCACCGGCCTCGAAGACGTCCGACGAGCCGGACAGGGCGTAGCCGAGGTCGCGCAGCCGGCCGCGTGCCGCTCCGTGCCCGCCGAGCCAGGCCTGCCGCACGGTGTCGCGGAACCGGTCGTTCCACTCGGCCCACGGCGCGGGGAAGGACCCGAGCTGGTAGCCGCCGGGGCCGACGTCCCACGGCTCGGCGACCAGCTTGACCCGGGACACGACCGGGTCCTGCCCGACGACGGCCAGGAACGTCCCGGCCGCGTCGAAGCCGGTGCTGCCGCGGGCGAGCGTGGGGGCGAGGTCGAAGCGGAAGCCGTCGACGTGCATCTCCTGCACCCAGTAGCGCAGCGAGTCCATGACCATCGCCAGACACCGGGGGTGCCGCAGGTCGAGCGAGTTGCCGCAGCCGGTCACGTCCTCGAACGAGCCGTCGTGCCGCAGCCGGTAGTACGCCTCGTTGTCCAGTCCCCGCCAGCTCAGTGTCGGCCCGTCGGAGCCGCCCTCGCAGGTGTGGTTGTAGACGACGTCGAGCACGACCTCGAGCCCGGCGTCGTGCAGGGTGCGGACCATGTCCTTGAACTCGACCACCTGCTCACCGCGCGACCCCTTCGCCGCGTACCCGGCGTGCGGAGCGAAGAACCCGATGGTGCTGTAGCCCCAGTAGTTCGTCAGACCGCGCCGGCGGATCTCCCGCTCGGTGCGCGACTCGTGCACCGGCAGCAGCTCGAGGGTGGTGACCCCGAGGTCGAGGAGGTGGCCGACGGAGTCGGGGTGGGCGAGCCCGGCGTACGTCCCCCGGAGCTCCTCCGGGACCGCCGGGTGCAGACGGGTGAAGCCGCGCACGTGCAGCTCGTAGACGACGGTGTCTGCCCACGGCACGTGGGGTGGCCGGTCGTCGCCCCAGTCGAAGCCCCCGTCGACGACCACCGACCACCGGCCGTCGACCGCTCTGGCGTATGGGTCGACGAGCACCTCGCCGGGGTCGAACCGGTGACCGTGCCCGGGGTCCCAGGGGCCGTGCACGCGGTAGCCGTAGCGGTCGCCGGGCCGGACCCAGGGCAGGAAGGTGGTCCACACCCCGTCGGGGCCCTGGTCCATCGGGTGGGCCGGGTGGCCGTCCTCGCCGGGCAGGACCACCTCGACCGCGTCGCCGCGGGACCACACCGCGAGGTGGGTGCCGTCCGGGCCCGGGATGGCGCCCAGCGCGGGGACCAGTCCGACGGCGCCGGGCAGGCCTGGCCCGGTCCGCGCGCGCTGGCTCACCTGGTCACGCTAGCGGCCAGGCGCGTGGCTACCCTCGGCGACCATGACGTCTTCACCGGGAGAGCTAGTCCGCCTCGAGGTCCAGGACGGGATCGGCACGATCCGCATCGACCGGCCGCCGATGAACGCCCTCGACGTGCAGGTCCAGGAGGAGATCCGGGCAGCCGCGGCCGCCGCGTCGCAGGACCGCGAGGTGCACGCGGTCGTGCTCTACGGCGGCGAGAAGGTCTTCGCGGCCGGCGCAGACGTCAAGGAGATGGCGGCGATGTCCTACGCCGACATGGTCGAGCGGTCGGGTGCGCTGCAGTCGTCCTTCACGGCTGTCGCGCGGATCCCGAAGCCGGTGGTGGCCGCCGTGACCGGCTACGCGCTCGGCGGGGGCTGCGAGCTCGCCCTCTGCGCCGACTTCCGGGTCTGCGGCGACAACGCCAAGCTGGGCCAGCCGGAGATCCTGCTGGGAGTGATCCCCGGGGCCGGCGGGACCCAGCGGCTGCCACGGCTGGTTGGCCCGGCCCGGGCCAAGGACATCATCTTCTCGGGGCGGTTCGTGGGCGCCGACGAGGCGCTGCGGATCGGGCTGGTCGACCGGGTCGTGCCGGCCGACGACGTCTACGCGGCGGCCCGGGAGATGGCGGCGCGCTTCGTCGGGGGACCGGCGCTCGCCCTACGAGCGGCGAAGGAGGCGATCGACCGCGGCCTGGAGTCCGACCTCGACACCGGCCTCGAGGTGGAGCGCCTCCAGTTCGCCGGGCTCTTCGCGACCGAGGACCGGCGGACCGGCATGGAGTCGTTCGTGGCGGACGGCCCGGGCAAGGCCGTCTTCCAGGGCCGCTGACGTGACCGGGCCGACGATCGAGCCGATGAGCACACCGCCGAGCGAGCCGACCGCCGCCGACGTCGAGCGGGCGTGGGGCGACCCCAAGCTGGCCAACGTGCTCTACCACGACTGGGAGGCCTCGACCTACGACGAGAAGTGGTCGATCTCCTACGACGAGCGATGCATCGACTACGCCCGCGGCCGCTTCGAGGCGGTGGCCGGCACGGCCGGCTGGCCCTACGGCGAGGCGCTCGAGCTGGGAAGCGGCACCGGCTTCTTCCTGCTCAACCTCATGCAGGCCGGCGTGGCCGCGAAGGGCCATGTCACCGATCTGTCGCCCGGCATGGTCGAGGCCGCGGTGCGCAACGCCGAGGGCCTCGGTCTCGACGTGGACGGCCGGGTCGCCGACGCGGAGTCGATCCCCTACGGCGACGACTCGATGGACCTGGTCGTCGGGCACGCCGTGCTGCACCACGTCCCCGACGTCGAGCTGGCCCTCCGTGAGGTGCTGCGGGTGCTCCGGCCCGGTGGGCGGTTCGTCTTCGCCGGCGAGCCGACGCACGTCGGTGACTGCTACGCCCGCCGGCTGGGCCGGCTGACCTGGTCGGCGACGACCCGGTTGACCCACCTGCCCCTCGTGCGCGACCGCTGGGCCCGGCCGCGCGAGGAGCTCGCGGAGTCGTCACGCGCCGCGGTGCTGGAGTCGGTGGTGGACCTGCACACGTTCGACCCTGCGGAGCTGGCCAGGACCGCGCTGCGCGCCGGCGCCGTCGACGTGCGCACCGCGACCGAGGAGCTCACGGCGGCGTTCCTCGGCTGGCCGGTCCGGACCTTCGAGTCCGCGGTCAACCCGGAGCGGCTGGGCTGGGGCTGGGCGATGTTCGCCTACCGCTCGTGGCAGCGGCTGTCCGCCGTCGACCGCGGGCTGTCGCGGGTGCTGCCGCAGCGGCTCTTCTACAACGTGCTCCTCACCGGGACCAAGCCGGCATGAGCCGCCGTCGGCGGGACCCGCGGCAGGTGCCCCTGCGTCGGTTCCTGTCGCCGCGCAGCCTGCGCTGGGCGTGGCGGCACCGCGCCTTCACGCCGTACCACCTGGTGCGCTACTGGCGCTTCCTGCGGCTGCGCCTCCTGCACCCGCAGGTGGTCACCGAGGGGATGGTCTACCTGGGCAAGGGGGTCGAGCTGTCCGCGCGCAAGGGCTACGGCCGGATCGTGCTGGGCCGGTGGGTGCACCTCGGCGACGGCAACCGCCTTCGGGCGCACGAGGGCACGCTGCGCATCGGCGACAAGACGGTGCTCGGCCGGGAGAACACCTTCAACTGCTACCTGGACCTGCACGTCGGGGCGCAGTGCATCGTCGCGGACTGGGTCTACGTGTGCGACTTCGACCACCGCTTCGACGAGGTCGACCTGCCGATCAAGGACCAGGGGATCGTCAAGACGCCGGTGCGCATCGGGGACGACGTGTGGCTGGGCGTCAAGTCCTCGGTGCTGCGAGGGGCCGACGTGGGGGAAGGGACCGTGGTCGCGGCGCACGCCGTGGTGCGGGGGCCGGTGCCGCCGTTCTCCGTCGTGGCCGGCGTGCCGGGCCGGGTGGTCCGGGACCGGAGGGTGGCCTACGAGACCGCAGCCGTGGAGCGCGCCGCGCTGGCCGACATGGCCCGCAAGGCGCGCGCGGTCACTGCTGCCGGGCGGGCTCGCTAGCGGTCTCGACCCGGGCCGGCTCCGGCGCCGGCCCGGAGTCGAACGCCATGACCGCCGTCGCCACCCCGGCCAGCACGATGAGCACCGGCGCGACGACCGGCAGGGCGCCCATCACCGCCGCCGGTGCGAACGCAGCGGTCAGGACGAGCAGGGCGACGAGTCGGCTCACGGGGCACCTCGACGGACGTGTCGGCGGGGGACGGTGACACCTGCTTCTGCCCGTCGATCCTGCGCCTCAAGCGTCGTCTGCGACAAGCCCGTCCGCCAGCACCCGGGCGTCCAGGTGCGGCACCACGACGTTCGCCACCCCGGTAGCCCCCTGCGTCGTCGCCGGCGGCTCACCCGTGGCCAGGCGGCGGAACGCGCGGAGATGGCCCTCGTGCCGGTCCCGCGCGTAGCCGGCCGCACTGTCCCGCGACACCATGAACGCCCAGTCGCTGGCGTGCAGCAGCAGCGCCTCGCGCGCCACCGCGTCCAGGCGGCGGTCGCGGGGCGCTCCCGGGCGGGTCGACCGACGTACGGCCGACAGCAGCTCGGCGGCCACCGCCTGCTGGTCGGCCAGCAGGTCCGCGACCGCCTCACCGGCCCACAGCCGCAGGTCCTTGCCGTGGCCCCAGGACCCGGTCGGCAGCTCGACCTCCGGCGCGCGGTCCGCCTGCTCGGCCGCGACCCGGCCCAGCGTCGCGACCCGGACGCCCGCCTCGGGCAGCATCCGCAGCGCGTGCGCGAGGAACTGCGGGCCCTCGTGCCACCAGTGGCCGAACAGCTCGGTGTCCCACGCGACCACCGCGAGCGGCTCCTCGCCGCGACGCCGCCGGTCCAGCAGCCGGTCGCGCACCGCGCCGGCGAACCCGGCGGCGTCGCGCCGCACCGCGGTCGCGGCCCGGCCGGGGTCGTAGGGGGCCTTGTCCGGCCGGCTCGGGTCGGTGACCCGCCAGACCCGGAAGCCGGAGCTCTCGTCGAGGCGGTGGAAGTCCTGGTAGTCCGGCCCGGACGGGTAGCCGGAGCGCGACGACCACACCCGGTCGGTGAGAGCGAGGTCGCGACCGGCGACGAGGATCCCGCTGCCGCCGCCCCACGACCAGACCCGGTCGGTGCCCCGGCCGGCAGCCCGCAGCGTCGCTTCCTCGACCATCAGGTGGCGGACGCCCGCTCCGGCGAGCACGTCCTGCAGGCCGGGGGCGACGGCGCACTCCGGGGCCCAGACGCCTTCCGGCCGCCGGCCGAGCCGGACCGCCGCGTCGTCCAGGCCGGCCGCGACGGCGGCACCGGCCAGCCGGTCCGGCAGCAGGGGCAGCACCGGATGGGTGGCCGGACCGCCGAGCAGCTCGACCGTCCCGGCGTCGACGAGCGGGCGCAGGGCGGCCGAGCCGCCGTGCAGCCAGCGCCGCCCGAAGCCGGCCGCCGCCCGGCCGGCCGCCCGCCACTCCCGCGAGGCGGCCTCCCGCAGGTGCGGGTCGCGGGTCC
>Ga0210143_1000229_pt1 | contig 12312 bp, 8 predicted proteins | sample MayberryNW_TuleC_2_FD_185527 | JGI IMG/M metagenome (GOLD analysis project Ga0210143, IMG submission 185527) | Wetland microbial communities from San Francisco Bay, California, USA, that impact long-term carbon sequestration - MayberryNW_TuleC_D2... | ecosystem: Environmental > Aquatic > Marine >... | reverse complement strand
GCCAGTGGCGCCGACCACGAGATCATGCACGCCATCGACGTGCTCTTCCCGGGCGCGGCCAACCACGGCGAGCTGGCAGGCGTGGGGGCGCTCTACTCGGCGTTCCTTCGTGGGAACCAGACCCTGGCCGGCCAGATCGACGAGTGCCTGCGCCGGCACGAGCTGCCACGGGTGCCGGCCGACCTCGGGCTGTCCGGCGAGCAGTTCACCGAGGCGGTGCTGCTGGCTCCCTCGACCCGGCCGGACCGCTACACGATCCTCGAGCACCTCGACCTCGACGAGGGAGCGACCCGCGCCCGGGTGGACGAGTTCGTGGCGACGTACGGCCGCTGAGGGGCGGGTCCGTCCGTTCCCAGGAGCCCGGCCGCGCCCGCAGTGCCATCACGTCCCGGTGATAGCGTTCCCCGGTCCTTCACGAGCGTCACCGGTGAGCATCTGGTTGGAGAGCAGTGGTTGCCCTGGTCGATCCGACGACCCGTCTGGGCACCCTCTGGCAGAACCGTCGCGTCCTGCAGCTGCTGATCTCGCGAGACCTCAAGGTCAAGTACGCGTCGTCGGCCCTGGGCTACGTCTGGACCATCCTCGACCCGCTGATGATGGCGTTCGTCTACTGGTTCGTCTTCACCAAGCTGATGGAACGCGCCATCGGCGAGGACCCCTACGTCGTCTTCCTGCTGTGCGCGATGCTGCCGTGGCAGTGGGCCAACGGCGTGCTGCGCGGCTCGATGCGGGCCCTGTCCAAGGACGCCAAGCTGGTCCGCTCGACCAGCCTGCCGCGCGAGATCTGGGTCCTCCGCACGGTGGGGTCGAAGTTCGCCGAGTTCCTCTTCGCCATCCCGGTGCTCGCCGCGTTCGCCGTCTTCACCGGAGCGCAGCTGCACTGGCAGGTCGTCTACTTCCCGCTCGCCGCGGGCATCCAGGCCGTCCTGCTGACGGGCGCGGGGCTGGCCCTCGCGCCGTTGGCCACGCTGTACGGCGACGTCCAGCGGCTGATGCGGATCGTGCTGCGGCTGCTGTTCTACTTCTCGCCGATCCTCTACGGCATCAACGACATCGCGACCCGCTTCGACAAGGAGGTCGCCGGGGTCTCGATCGCCGACGTCTACGCGTTCGTGAACCCGTTCGCCGGGATCTTCGACCTCTACCGCATGGCGTTCTTCCCCGACCAGTGGGTGGGATGGTCGGCCGTGCTGTTCAGCGCGGTCTTCTCCGTGGTCATGCTGTTCGTCGGCATCCGGGTCTTCCGGCGCTTCGAGGGCCCCGTGCTCAAGGAGATCTGAGTGAGCCCGGTCATCGAGGCCGAGGGGCTCGGCATCAGCTTCCGCCGCAACCGCGCGCGCAACCAGCGGCTGCGCGACGTCGCTCGCGGCCGCACCACGTCGCGCAAGGGCGAGTTCTGGGCGCTGCGCGACATCACCCTCCAGGTCGGCGCGGGCGAGGCCGTCGGGCTGGTCGGCGGCAACGGCCAGGGCAAGAGCACGCTGCTCAAGCTCATCGCGGGAGTGCTCCTCCCCGACGAGGGCCGGCTCAAGGTCCACGGCGGCGTCGCCCCGCTGATCGAGGTGACCGGCGGCTTCGTCGGCGACCTGACCGCGCGGGACAACATCTGGCTCACCGCGGGGCTGCACGGCCTGAGCCGCCGGCAGATCGCGCGGCGCTTCGACGAGATCGTGGACTTCGCCGAGGTCGGCGACTTCCTGGACACGCCCTTCCGGCACTTCTCCTCGGGCATGAAGGTGCGGCTCGGCTTCTCGGTCGTCACCACGCTGGACGAGCCGATCGTCCTGGTCGACGAGGTGCTCGCCGTCGGCGACCGGGCCTTCCGCGAGAAGTGCTACGGCCGGATGAGCGACCTGCTCTCCGGCGGCCGCACCCTGTTCCTGGTGTCGCACAACGAGGCCGACCTGCGGCGCTTCTGCACCCGAGGGCTCTACCTCAAGGCCGGCTCGCTGGTCGTCGACGGGCCGCTCGAGGACGCGCTGACGACCTACCGCGCGGACGTCGGGCGGCGTCGCAAGAAGCGCAAGGCGGCCGCGGCCCAGGACCCGGCGACCGGCGAGGCCCAGGCGGGCGAGCAGCGGCGGCCTGGTGAGCAGCGGCCCGGTGAGCAGCAGCCCGGCGAGCAGCAGCGGCCCGGTGAGCAGCGGCCCGGCGAGCAGCAGCGGCCCGGTGAGCAGCAGCGGCCCGGTGAGCAGCAGCGGCCCGGCGAGCCGGCCGGGTGACCGGCCCGGCCCACCCCCCGGCCGCGGCCGGCCTCGAGGCGCTCGCCGACCGCCTGGCCGACGGCTCCGGTCCCGCGGTGCTGGTCGCCGAGGACCTGCAGCTGCACCCGGCCGCGCTCGACGAGCTGGCGCAGGACCCCCGCCCCACGACGACCGCGCTCGTCGCCCGCGACGGGGCCGGCGCCGACCTGCGCGAGAGCGGTCCGGCCCGGCTGCGCCGCCGCGGCGGCCGGGTCGTCTCGGTGGGCACGCCCGACCACGAGGTGACCGACCCGGACGGCGTCTTCGTGGGCGCGCTGCGGGTCGGGGCCGGCGAGCGCGCGACCGCGGCCGCGGCGGCCCGCTCGGCCGCCGGGACCGCGGCCCGGCTGGGCTGGGCCGGCGACCCGCTGGACCTGCTGCTGCTCGCCCTGGTGCGGGGCGGCCTGCCGGTGGCCGCCGTGGTGCTGGACCCGTGGCCGTGGCGGCGGGGCGCCGAGGGCGCGGCTCGCGACGACTTCGCCGCCGGCGTGGTGGCGACCGGCCCCGAGGAGGTCCACCGCACCCGGCTGGCGCGCGCCACCAAGGCCGACGACGGGCTGGTGGCGTCCTTCCTCAGCCGCCCGGTCGCCCGCCGGCTGACCCCGGTGGCGCTGCGGCTGGGGCTGAGCCCCAACGCCGTCACGGTGGCGTCCCTGTTGGTCGGCCTCGCTGCAGCCGTCCTGTTCGCTGCGGGGGACCGCTGGGCGCTGGTGGCCGGCGCCGTGCTGCTGCAGCTGTCGCTCGTGGTCGACTGCGTCGACGGCGACGTGGCCCGCTACACCCGGCGCTTCAGCGCGACCGGCGCCTGGTTGGACGCCTCCACCGACCGCCTCAAGGAGTTCGCCTGCTACGCCGGGCTGGCGTGGGGCGCCGGGGGAGCCGACGGGCCCGCCTGGGCGCTGGCGGTGGCCATGCTGACCCTGCAGACCGCCCGGCACAGCATCGACTACACCTTCACCGCGGTGAAGGAGGACCGTGAGGGCGAGAGCGGTGTCCTGCCCCTCGACGAGCCCGCCGACGCGGCTGCCGCGGCTGCCGCCTCCACCAGCGCCCGGGCCGTGCAGGCCTCGGAGCGCAGCAACCGCCGGCCGGGCGTCCGGTGGGCCAAGAAGGCCCTGCACCTCGGCATCGGCGAGCGGTGGCTGGTCATCTCCGTCCTGGCCGCCCTCGGGCTGCCGGCGGCCGCGCTGGCCACCCTGCTCTGCCTCGGTGCCGTCTCGCTGGCCTACACGAGTGCCGGGCGCACCCTGCGCACCCGGACCTGGCCGCGGACCCGCGGGCAGCCCCCGTCGGCCCGCGAGCGCTCGGTGGTCGCCGCGCAGGGCGACCTGGCCCCGGTCGTCCCGCCCGCCGTCGCGGCCGGGGCGCTGTCGGCGCGACCGGACCGCTTCCTGTGGCTGCGGCCCGCGCTGCTGCGCGCCGTGGAGTACACCTGCGTCGCACTGGTCGTGGCGGCCGTGGCGCCGGACGGGCTCCTCCCGGCGTACGCCCTCCTGCTGGTCGTGGCCTCGCACCACTACGACGACCTCTACCGCGTCGTGAACCGCCTCGACCCTCCGGCCACCTGGTCGTCCTGGCTCGGGCTCGGCGGCCCCGGTCGGGTGGCCGCCGTGCTGCTGCTCGCCGCCGCGGGGGGCAGCGTGCTGGTGGGGGGCCTGTGGGTGCTGGCCGGCCTGCTCGGCATCCTGTACCTCGTGGTGGAGCCGCTGCGGGTGCTGCGCGAGGTGCGGGCGGCCCCCACCCCCGCGCCGGAGGTCACGGGTGGCTGACCAGGAGCACCGCCCGGACCGGCCGACGATCGCCGAGTTGCGGGCGGTCACCCAGCCCGAGTCGGTCCGCGGCCGGCGCAACTCCGAGCACTGGACCGCCGACCTCTACCAGCGCCGGCTCTCGCCCTACCTCACCCGCTGGCTGCTCGCCACGGCCGTCACCGCCAACGGCGTCACCGTCCTGATGATCGTCACCGGCGCCGCCGCCGGCGCCGCGCTGCTGGTGCCGGGCCTGGTCGGGGCCGCGCTGGCCCTCCTGCTCGGCCAGCTGCAGATGCTGTGGGACTGCTGCGACGGAGAGGTGGCCCGGTGGCGGCAGACGTTCTCCCCGGTCGGCTTCTTCCTCGACAAGCTCGGGCACACCGTCGCCGAGGCGGCCATCCCGCTCGCCCTCGGGGTGCGCGCCGACGGCGGCTTCGACTCGCTCGGCGGCTGGACGACTCTCGGTGCCGTCCTGGCCGTCCTGGTGCTGGTCAACAAGTCGCTCAACGACGCCGTGCACCTGGCCCGGTCGGCGAGCGCCCTGCCGCGGCTGGCCGACCGCCCGGAGGAGGCCGCACCGCAGGTCTCCACGGTCCGCCGGCTGCGCTCGCTGGCGCGGTTCGTGCCGTTCCACCGGGTGTTCCACTCGGTCGAGATGACGCTGCTCGCCTTCGTGGCTGCGGTCGGTGACGCGCTCGCCGGCGGCGACGTCCCGTGGACCCGCGGGCTGGTGGCGGTGCTCGTCCCGGTCGCCGCGGTCACCGTCGTCGGGCACCTGGTGGCGATCCTGACGTCGCGACGGCTGCGGTGAGCTCGCGACCGGTCGACCGCAGCGTCGGGGCCGTCGTCCTGAGCATGGGCACCAGACCCGACGAGCTCCCCCGGGCCGTGGAGTCGCTGCTCGCCCAGACCGGCGTCGACCTCGACGTGGTCGTGGTCGGCAACGGCTGGGAGCCGACCGGGTTGCCGGCAGGGGTGCGCACGGTTCACCTGCCCGAGAACGTCGGCATCCCCGAAGGCCGCAACGTCGGCGCCGCCGAGGTGCGCGGCGACGTCATCTTCTTCTACGACGACGACGCCTTCCTGCCCACCGACGACGTCGTGTCGCGCCTGGTCGACGTCCTGCAGGGCGACCCCCGGGTCGGCGCGGTGCAGCCGCGCCCGGTCGACCCGGATGGCCGGCCGTCGCCCGGCCGCTGGGTGCCCCGGCCGGGAGCCCGGGACCCGCTGCGGCCGGGGGTGGTCGCCTGGGTCTGGGAGGGCACGTTCGCGGTCCGCCGGGACGCCTTCGAGGGCGCGGGCGGCTGGCCCGGCCACTTCTTCTACGGCCACGAGGGCATCGAGCTGATCTGGCGCGTCTGGGACCAGGGCTTCGTCGGCTGGTACGCACCGGAGATCGTCGTCAACCACCCGGCCACCAGTCCCACCCGGCACGCCGTCTACTGGCGGATGAACGCCCGCAACCGGGTCTGGGTCGCCCGCCGCAACCTGCCGTGGCCGCTGGTCGGGCCGTACCTGCTGACCTGGGTCCTGGTGACGCTGGCCCGGGTCCGCTCCGGCCCCGCGCTGCGCGCGTGGCTCGCCGGCTTCCGCGAGGGGCTCGGGCCGGGTGCGGGGGAGCGGCGGCCGATGTCGTGGCGCACCGTGTGGCGCCTCACCCGGGCAGGCCGACCACCGGTCCTGTGACCCCTTGGGAACCGGTCCAGCTGAAGCCGGGTGGCGTGGGTGAGCAGCTCTCCCGGGCGTTCCGGCGCAGGGCGCGCAGCGTGCGTACATACCTCGGGTCGTCCGCGCGGTTGACCTCCTCGGCGGGGTCGACCGCGTAGTCGTAGAGCTCCTCCTCGCGGTCGGCGTAGCGGACGTAGAGGTAGCGCGCGGTGCGCCAGCCGCAGTAGGCCGGCCGGCCGAGGCTGCGCTTGCCGATCGCCTCGACCGGGAAGCCCGGCCGGGTCTGCCGCCCCAGCAGGTCGAGGCCCTCGGTCCGCATCGGGACCCCGGCGGCCGCCGACAGGGTGGCCGCCACGTCGACGTTGAGGGCCAGGCGCCGGTCCACGGTGCCGGCCGGGACCCTGGCGTCCCAGCGGAGCACCATCGGCACCCGGGTGGCGGCGTCGTAGGGGACGTGCTTGCCGGTCAGCCCGTGCTCGCCGCGGAGCAGGCCGTTGTCCGACATGAAGAGGAACAGCGTGTTGTGCAGGCGGCCGCTCTCCCGCAGGGCGCGGACCACCCGGGCGACGGCGTCGTCCACCGCGAGCAGCGACCGGTCCTGCCCGTCGCGGATCGCGTCCATCGCGGCGGCGGACACCGGGCGCTGGGCGCGCAGCCAGGCCGGCTGCAGCCGCCTGCGGTCGGCCACCTCGACCCGCCCCCGGGCGACCGGCTGGGTGCCGGGGGCGGCGGCGTAGCGCCGCGGAGGGGTGAAGGGGCCGTGCGGCGCCCAGGTCGCGAGGTAGAGGAACAGCGGCGTGTCCTGCCCGGTGGAGCGGATCAGCCGGTCCGCACGGCTGGCGAGCACGTCCGTCGAATAGGCCCGGTCGCCGTAGAAGCGAGGCGACCCGGAGAGCCGGAAGTCGTGGTACGAACCGCTGCGGCCCGGCGTGCGGAATGCCCAGAAGTGGTCCCAGCCCGGTGGCACGTAGTCGTCGGGGGTCACGTTGGCGAAGCCGTTGAAGTACTTGCCGATCAGGGCCGTCTCGTAGCCGTGGGCGTCCAGCTCGGTCGCGATGTTCTCGCCCTCGATGCCCTGCTCCTGCACCCGCCGCCAGCCGCCCATCGGGTAGTGGTTGCCCCAGACGCCGGTGCTGTGGGCGTACCGCCCGGACAGGATGGTCGCGCGGGACGGGCAGCACAGCGAGGTCGGGACCATCGCCTGCTCGTAGAGCCGGCCGCGGTCGACCAGCTCGTCCTGCAGGGCCGGCATCCCGTCCAGCGAGTCCCAGCGCTGGTCGTCGGTGAGGAACACGACGATGTCGGGGGCGCTCGGGAGCGGCCGCGACTGTGCCAGCCAGGGACCGCTGACCGTCACCGCAGAGACGGCTGCGAACACGAGCAGCGCGCTCAGGGCCCTGCGCCCACGGCGGCGCCCGCCACCCCGTCCTCCCCGCATGGTCACCCACCCTAAGAATCCGTTGCCGCCAGTCTCGCCGACCCGCGCCGGTCGGAGGTCGCGGCTTGCGCACCCTTTAGACTCGATGAGGACTCGCCGGGTCCCGATGGTCAGCACGTCTGCACGGTCCGGCACCGCTCGCGACGGACGGAGAGGGACGCGCTCGTGCCGGGACCGAGAGGCACCGACCCGGGGCACCGGCAGCTCCCCGAACCGCTCGACCCGCCGCAGCTCAGCGTCGTGGTGATCGGCTACAACGACCGCGCGAACCTGCCGCAGGCGATCCGCTCGGTCCTCACCCAGACGCTGCGCCACCTCGAGGTGGTGGTCGTCGACGACGCGTCGACCGACGGATCCGCGGAGGTGGCCGAGCAGATCGCAGCCGAGGACCACCGGGTGCGCGTGGTCCGGCTGACGGAGAACAGCGGCGGCTGCAGCCGGCCGCGCAACGTCGGGCTCGAGCACGCCCGCGCGCCGTACGTCATGTTCCTCGACAGCGACGACGTCTACGACCGGCACGCGTGCAAGAACCTGCTGCTGACCGCGGAGCGCACCGGCGCCGACCTCGTCGCCGGCCAGGTCGTGCGGCTGCACCTCGACCAGCAGAAGGAGACCGGCTGGATCAAGCGGCTCTACACCCGCCGCGCGGTCTACGAGGGCATCCGCGACAACCCCGAGCTGTTCTTCGACCCGCTGTCCACGAACAAGCTCTACCGGCGCGACTTCCTCGACAGCAACCACATCCGCTTCCCCGAGGGCGTGCACTACGAGGACTCGCTGTTCTCGACCAAGGCCTACGTCCACGCAAAGCGGATCGCGATGGTCCCCAACGTCATCTACTACTGGCGGGTGACGCAGGAGGCCGAGGACCTCTCGATCACGCAGCGCCGCTTCGAGATCAACAACTTCCGCGACCGGATCGCCGTGCACCGGATGATCGACGAGTTCCTGCACGAGCAGGGCGCCGACGACCTCAAGGTCTGGAAGGACTACAAGTTCGTCCGCAACGACCTGCGGCTCTACCTGTCCGACCTGCCGCACCGCGACGAGTCCTACCAGCGGGCCATGCTCCAGATGGCCGCCGACTACCTCGCGACGGTCTCCGACGAGACCCTGGCGCTGTGCGACCCGGTCGAGCGGGTCTGCGTCCACATGATCCGCCGGCTCGACCTCGACGAGACCCTGCGCACGGTGGACTACTTGCGGTTCGGCTTCAAGCTCTCGACCCGCCTGGTGGAGCGGGACGACCGGCTCTACTGGACCGACAAGTACCTCGACGACCCCCGCAGCCGGGCCGTCCTCGACGTCACGTCCATGGGGTGGCACCGGCTGCCCTGGGACCGGCTGTCGCTCTACAACTCGGTGTCGACGGTCCAGATCGACCGCGGCCGGCTGCTGCTCGCCGGGAGCGTCCTCAACCAACTGGGCCGCATCCCGCAGGACGCCGACCTCACGCTGGCCGTCGCGGTCCGCAACCGGGACCGGATGGAGCGGCGGCGGACGCCGGTGCGCGAGTGGCGGCACGAGGGCGACCGCATCACGTACGTCGCCGAGGTCGACCTCGCGCGGGCGATCGCGGGGCTGGACCAGACGGACGGCATCTGGGACCTCAAGCTCGAGATCGGGTGGGACGGGCGCACCGCGTCGCCGCCCTTCAGCGTCGACCCCGGGCTGGTGCCGACCGAGCGGGTGCCGATCCGTGGCCGGCTGGGCGGCCTCGCCACCGCACAGCTCGAGGCCTTCGTCACGACCCGGCTCAGCCTGGCGTTCAAGCAGGCGCCGGACGACGGCCGCGACCAGGTCGTGGCCCGCCTCAACTGGGCGGTGCTGCGCGGCCGCAAGGCGGTGCAGTGGCGGACCAGCAAGGCGTCGACCGGCCCGGCGGTCAAGGCTCAGGCCTACCGGCTGTTCCGTCGGCTGCCGGTGGTCCCGGGGCTGGCGGTGTTCGAGTCGCACATGGGCCGGCAGTACTCCGACAGCCCGCGCTACATCTACGAGGCCGCGGTCGAGGCGGGAGTCGACCGGCTCGGGCTCACGCCGGTCTGGTCGCACGCCAAGAAGCGGCCCGACGGCTTCCCCGTGGACGCCCGGACGGTGCAGCGCGAGAGCTGGCGCTACTACTACCTGATGGCCCGGGCGCAGTACTGGGTCGACAACCAGGGCTTCCCGCGGGTGTTCACCCGTCGCCGCGAGACGACGTACATCCAGACCTGGCACGGCACGCCGCTCAAGCGGATGGGCTTCGACTCACCCGCCCTCGAGCGCGCGTCGGCCGCGACCCGCAAGGCGCACAAGGCGCTGATGCGGCGCTGGAGCGTGCTGCTCGTGCCGAGCGAGTACTTCGTCGAGACCTTCGTGCAGTCCTACCGCTACGAGGGCAAGCTGCTGCGGCACGGCCTGCCGCGCAACGACCTGCTCGTGCGCGGCGTCGACGCCGACTGGGTCGAGGCCAAGAAGCGCGAGCTCGACCTGCCCACCGACCGGCGGCTGGTGCTCTACTGCCCCACCTTCCGCGACCGGGCCCGCCGGCTGCAGCGCGAGTACGACCTGCCGCTCGACCTGACCGAGATGGAGCGGGCGCTCGGCGACGACGTCCACCTCCTGGTGCGCCCCCACTACCTCGAGGGCTACAAGCTGCCGCCCAAGCACGCCGGGTTCGCCACCGACGTCTCGCGCCACCACGACGTGACCGAGCTGCTGCTGATCGCCGACGTCCTGGTCACCGACTACTCGTCGGTCATGTTCGACTTCGCCAACACCGGTCGCCCGATGGTCTTCTACACCTACGACTACGAGGACTACACCCGGGACGAGCGCGGCACCTACCTGGACCTGGCGCGGGTCGCTCCGGGGCCGCTGGTCGAGGACACGGCCGGCCTGGTCGCCGCGCTGCGCACGGTCGACGGCATGCGCGAGGCCTATGCCGAGCGCTACGCGGCGTTCCGCGAGCGGTTCTGCGAGTACGAGACCGGTCGAGCCGCCGAGCACGTCGTGAAGGAGTACTTCGAGAGGGGCGCGGACGGGTGACGGTGCGTTGACGGCACGCGACGTCTTCCTGGTCGCCAACAACATCGAGGAGCTCGGCGGGGTCCAGCGGGTCACCGACAACCTCGCCCGGATGCTGCAGGACGCCGGCCACCGGGTGACCGTCGTGGGCATCCAGCACGCGAAGGTCGCGCACGACTACGGCGCCCGGCCCTACCGCCACCTCGTGCTCAACGAGGAGTCCGAGCCGCTGGCACCGGAGATGGACCGGCTCGCCGCTCGGCTCGACCCGCGCAACCGGGCGGCCCAGCGTCGCCACGAGCGCGCCCACCGGGAGGCCGTCGACCGGCTCTCCGCCGTCTTCGCCGAGGCCCGCTCCGGCATCGTCGTGGTCATGCAGGTCTGGTCGATGCAGTGGGTGGCCGACGCCGACACCGAGCACCTGCACGTGATCGGCATGAGCCATGAGTCGTTCGACGCCACGCTGGCCTCGACCCGCTGGGAGCGGGTGCAGCGCTACTACCGCGACGTCGACCTGATGCTGCTGCTGACCCACCGCGACGCCGAGCGCTTCGAGCTCGAGGGGTTCAACAACGTCGGTGTCATGCACAACGCGCTCAGCTTCTACCCGGAGCGCACCAGCGACCTGACGGCACCGGTGGTGGTCGCGGCCGGCCGCTACGCGCCGGAGAAGGGCTACGACCGGCTGATCGACGCGTTCGCCCGGGTGGCCGGCCGCCACCCGGGGTGGTCGCTGCGGATCTTCGGGCACGGACCGTCGCGCGGCGCCCTCGAGAAGCAGGCGGCCCGGCTCGGCCTCGAGGACCGGGTGACCCTGCCGGGGCTGGCCGGCGACATCGAGCACGAGCTGCGCTCCGCGTCGGTGTTCGCCCTGTCCTCCATCCACGAGGGCCTGCCGATGGCGCTCGCCGAGGCCATGGCGTGCGGGCTGCCCTGCGTGGCGTTCGACTGCGCCCCCGGCGTGCGCGAGATCGTGACCGACGGCGTCGACGGCGTCGTCGTGCCGCCACGCGACGTGGCCGGCCTGTCGGAGGGCCTGGACCGGCTGATGGCCGACGAGGACCTGCGCCGGCGTCTGGGCACGGCCGCCAGGGACAGCGTGCGGCGGTTCGCGCCGGACCAGGTCCTCGCGCAGTGGGAGGACGTCTTCGCCCTGGTGGACCGCTAGCGAAGGGCGCAGCGCCGCTCAAGAACGGCCCGGCCGGGTCCGAGAAACCGGGTATGCGTTCCGTGCTCCGCCCTGCCCTGGCCGCGCTCGCGTCCGTGGCAGCAGTCGTCCCCCTGCTCGTCGCCGGACCTCTCACGCCCGGCCAGGCCGGCACCTACGACACCGGCAAGGTCACCAAGGTCATCGACGGCGACACCGTCGTCGTCGACCACCGGGCTGTGGTGCGGCTGATCGGCATCGACACCCCCGAGCACGGCCAGTGCGGCTACGGCGCAGCAACCCGCGCGCTGCGGCGGCTGGTCGGAGGGAAGCAGGTCGTGCTCCGCTCCGACACCGGCCGGAGCGGGCTGCGCGGCCGCCCCGAGCGCCGCGTCCTGGTGAGGTCCGGCGGGAAGCTGGTCGACTCGACCACCTCGATGCTCGAGCGCGGGCTGGGCGTCTGGATGCCCCGCAAGGGCGAGGTCACCAACAGCAAGGCGCACCACCGGGCGGCCGACCTGGCCGCGGCTGCCGGCACCGGCTGGTTCGACGAGGACCGCTGCGGCGCCGGCCCCGGGCCCGAGGGCGCCCTGCAGATGACGGTGCAGTGGAACGCCGACGCGACCAAGGCGCTCAGCGACGCGCAGCGCCGCAACGAGGAGTTCATCCGCATCCGCAACGTCAGCACGGTGCCGGTCGACATCGACGGGTGGACCCTGCGGGTCGGCAACGACCGTAGCCGCAAGGTGCCGGCCGGCGGCGCGATCCCGCCCGGCGGGACGGTGACCGTGCACGTCGGCTACGGGACGAACACCGTCACCGACCGCTACCTCGCAAGCAGTGCGCCGATGCTGCAGAACGCCGACCAGACCGGCCGCCACCACCTCGGCGCCGGTGCCTACCTGGTCGACCCGCGTGGCGACATGCGAGCCCACATGACCTGGCCGTGCTTCGTCGCCTGCACCGACCCGACAGGTGGGGCCGTCCACCTGTCGCAGGTGCTGATCGACCCCGACGGGCCCGACGACCGGGCACTCAACGGGGAGTACGTCGCGATCA
>Ga0210143_1000228_pt1 | contig 12329 bp, 16 predicted proteins | sample MayberryNW_TuleC_2_FD_185527 | JGI IMG/M metagenome (GOLD analysis project Ga0210143, IMG submission 185527) | Wetland microbial communities from San Francisco Bay, California, USA, that impact long-term carbon sequestration - MayberryNW_TuleC_D2... | ecosystem: Environmental > Aquatic > Marine... | reverse complement strand
CTCCGACGCGGACCCGCCAACGAGCGAGTCTGCCCCGCGGCCGCCGAGAATGGTCGTCCGCTCGACGGTCGTGAAGACCCCGTACCGCTCGTCGATCCGCACCACGTCGTCCCCGGCGCGTCCGTTCACGCGGATGACGTCGAACCGCGCGCGGTCGAACCGAAAGTCGCCGTCGCCGTCGCCGTCGGCGTCGACGACGAGCTGCGACCGGTGACCCGGCCGGAGCCGTAGCGTGATCCGGGCGTCGCCGTCGCGGCCGACGACCAGAAGCCGATGATTGCTCACCTGCGCCGTAACGTCGGCCGCGTGCGCGGCGGCTGCGGTTCCGACGAGCGATGAGACTCCCACGGCCGCGATCGCGGCCGACAGGCGGAGCATCCCCCTCATCGTCCGAGTATAGGGCGGGCCCCGCCGCCCGACTCCGCAACGCGGAGGACCGAGAACCTCGCGCAGGCGAAGTCGCCGTTTCGACCCAGCTCCTCGAGGCGCAGCTCGATCCGGCGCGGCAGCAGCGGCGCACCGCGTCCGAGCGTGACGGGTGCGATCAGCACGAGCACCTCGTCCAGGAGACCGGCGTCCGCGAACTGGCCGGCGAGGTCGCCGCCGCCGACGATCCAGACGTTGCTTCTGCCCGCCGTCTCGACCAGCTCGGCGTGCACGGTCGCGACGTCGGCGCTCGTGAACTCGATCGGGGCGCCGGGAACGGCGGGCAGCTCCCGGTGCGTGAACACCCGGCACGGCACGTCGTAGGGCCACGTCCAGTCCGCCTGGTCCCGGCCCGCGAACTCGTGCTCGAGGATCCACTCGTAGGTCGTCGACCCCATCGCCATCGCCCCGACGCCGCCGATGAAGTCGCCGTAGTTCAACGGCCCGTCGGCCTCACGCCGGCGGGTGAAGAGCCAGTCGAGCGAACCGGCCGGATCGGCGATGAAGCCGTCCAGGCTTACGGCCGTGTAGTACTGCGTCTGGCCCACGATGGAACTCCTATCCGTAGCGGACCGTTCGCGCTCGCGCCGCCCGTCCCGGAGGACGGTCGCCGGCGCGCGGGCGAACGTCGAGGCGTGAGGGAGATGCGCCGGCGCACCGTCTTGCTCGGGCTCGCGATCGGCGTGGCGCTCGCCGACTCGTCGATCGTCACGCTCGCGCTCCCCGACGTCCTCGCCCGGTTCGACGTCGGCGTCACGACGGTCGCCTGGGTCCTGACGTCGTACAACCTCGTGCTCGCGGTGGCCGCCGTTCCGGCGGCGTACATCGCGCGACGACGCCCGGCCGTCGCCTTCGTCGCGGGCGCGCTCGTCTTCGCGATCGCGTCGCTCGCCTGCGGCCTGGCCGGCAGCTTCGGCTTCCTCGTGGCGGGACGGTGCGTCCAGGCGGCGGGCGGGGCCTTCATGATCGGCGCCGCGCTCGACCTGCTCACGGAGAACGAGGGGAGCGAGGCCCGCGCGGCACGGGCCTGGGTGATCGCCGGGGTGGTCGGAGCCGCGGTCGGCCCGGCTGCGGGCGGGATCCTGACCGAGACCTTCGGCTGGGAGTCGATCTTCCTGCTCCAGGCGCCGCTCGTGCTCGTGCCGCTCGCGGCCGTACGTGGCTTCCGGTGGAGGCCCGCCCCCACGCCTCCCGGTCGTCCCCACGTCGGCGCGAACGGCGCACTCCTTCTCCTCTCGGGCGGCCTCGTCGGCGCGCTCTTCCTGCTCGTGCTCCTGCTCGTCGACGGATGGCGCATGTCCCCGGCGGCCGCGGGCCTCGTGGTCACGCTCATGCCTCTGGCCGCGGTCGCCGCCGGACGATTCGCCGCGCGAACCGGGCCGACGATCGTCCGGGCGGCCGCGGGGGTCGTCCTCGTCTCCGGCGGCCTCTGCGCGCTCGCGCTCCTGCCGCGTGCCGGCTGGGGCTGGACGATCGCGCCCCAGATCCTGATCGGCGTCGGGATCGGGTTCGCGCTCGCCGCGCTGACGGAGCGGGCCCTCGCCGGCCGCTCCGCCCAGGCCGTCCACGGAGGCTGGACGATCGCGTCGCGGCACGCGGGAGTCGTGCTCGGCCTGCTCCTTCTCTCGCCCGTCTTCTCGGCGGCGCTCGACCGGACGCAGGACGAGGCCCTGCGCGCGGGCACCGCCGCCGTGCTCGACAGCAGCATCCCACCGCTCGAGCGGGTCGACGTGGCGCAGGCGGTCCTCGTCCAGGTCGACCGCGCCGACGGCGGCGTCCCGGACATCGACCCGGCGTTCGACGACCGCGCCGAGACCGATGACTACCGCGCACTGAAGGCCGCGCTGCAGGACGAGCTCGACCGCGCCGTGACGAACGCGTTCTCGAACCCGTTCCTCCTGTCCGCGGCGCTCGCGCTGGCGGCGCTCGTCCCGCTCTGGGTCGGCCGCCGGGAGGGCGGTCTTTGAGACGGGCGGCCCCGATCCTCTTCGCGCTGGCCGCCGTCGCCGCGGTGGTCATCCCCTACGTCGCGCTCGGCGGCGCCTCGTACGAGCCGACCCCGGTCGCCGATCCGTGCAAGCAGCGTGAGTGGCGTCGCGGCGGCGACCTCGAGGCCGTGCTCGAGCGGGTCGTGCTCTCGGCGCTCGAGGGGGCGGCGTGCGAGCTCGGCGTCTCCCGCGAGGAGCTCGTCCTCGCCCTCACGGACGAGCAGTCGCTGGAGGAGTTCGCGGCCGAGCACGAGATCACGGCCGGGGACGCCGGACGCGCGGTGCGCAACGGTCTCGTGCGCGCGGTCGACGACGCCGAGCGGGCCGGGGCGCTCCCCGGCTCGATCGCCGGATTCCTCCGCGGCGCCGTCGAGCGGATCCCGCCTCGCCTCGTGCTGGACCTGCTCGACCAGCTGCGCGGACTCGCGTCGGGCTTCTCGTAGAAGGCGCTACCGGCGCGGATCGGCCCCGGCGAGGCGAATACATGCCGCCGCGTCCGCCGAGGCGGGCCCCAGGCCGAAGACGCGCCGGAAGGAGTCGCCGCCATGACTCGTCGGGAGCGGCGCTCCCGGGACGACGCGAAATGTGCGCGTCCCGTCGGTCTGCCGCTCGGCGCGCAGGAACAGCGCCTCCTCCCCGCGCTCACGGTGGAAGCCGTCGGCGAGGTCGAAGAGGTGCGTCACGAAGACGATCCGCACGCCGGACTCGACGAGCGCGCGAACGACCTGCCGCGCGATCTCGGATCCCTCGCGCTCGTTCGTGGACGCGAAGGACTCGTTGCAGAGCAACACGGCCCCCGGGCGGATGAGGTCGGCGAGCTCGCTCATCCTGGCCAGCTCCTCGTCCAGCTTGCCGTGCGTCATGCTCGCGTCCTCCTCACGCTTGTAGTGGGTGAAGACGCCGGAGGAGAGGCTCGTACGCAGCGACGCGGCGCCCGCGAACATCCCCGCCTGGCTCATCAGCTGCGCCACGCCCACGCTCCGGAGGAAAGTCGACTTCCCGCCCTGGTTGGCCCCGGTGACCAGCACGAGCCGCTTGCCCGCGGCGTCGACCTCGTTGCCGACGACGGGCGAGTCGAGGTGGAAGACGAGCGGCACGTCGTAGAGGGCCCGGGCGCGCAGCTCAAGCTCCTCGGGCGGCCGAGGCTCGGGAAAGCAGGTCGACGCCCCGCGCGCGGCGAGGTCCTCGTGGAGGTTCAGGCAGCCCACGTAGAAGGCGAGCTCGGAACGGAGCATCCCGAAGAACCCGAGGATGTGATCGGTCGACTGCGCGAGAGCGCTCGCGAGGGAGGCAATCCCCCTGCCGCGCAGCTCGGCCAGCGACTCGAGGCCGTGCTCGTCGCGGTCGGCGATCGCGAAGCTGTAGCTCGGCGGCCCACCCGGGCTGATCCGCTCGAGCAAGCCTCGCTCACGCGGCGCGCGGAGCACGTAGTCGCTCCCCCGGTTTGCGCGCCCTAGGCCGGCGCTGACGAGCGTGCCGCGGCGGAAGCGCAGCGCGTCGAGGTGCCGGTCGATCCGCCGCAGGTAAGCGTCGTCGAGCTCGCGCTGGAACCGGGCGAACAGCTCCGTGAGCCCCTCCGACCGCACGTCGGCCGCGTGCTCGTCGGCGACCGTGCGCAGCGTCACGAGCACGTCGGCGAGAAGCCGCAGCATGCCACGCGACTTCGCGAGCAGCGCGTCGGGCGAGTCGCGATACCAGAAGAACCGCGCCTGCCTCTTCGTCAGGATCCCCTCGATCGCGACCTCGTAGAGCCGGCGCGCGAGCGCGGGATGCTCGAGGCAGTCGGCGAGGACGTCCTGGCGGTAGCGGATCGCGTCCGCGTCCGCGAGGCCCGTGAGCAGCGTCCTCCGCGCGACCTCGCGCAGGAAGTCGTCGCCGCGCGCCATCGCGTCGAGAATCGTGCCGAGCTCGAGGTCCTGCTCGAGCGCCTCGGCGTTCGGCGGCAGGGGCTGCTCGAGGTCGAAGTCCCGATCCCGATGCATGAGGAAGGCCTTCATCGCCCGACGCGGCTCCTCAGGCGCTCGTACGAGAGGCCGTACTTCGCGGCGATCGCCAAGGCGTACGCACGCCCGTCCGCGGGCCGCCGCACGATGCGAAACGTGCGCTCCGAGGGGTCGTCCGGGGCCACGGTCGCCACCATGCTGACGGTCTCCTCCCCGAGCGATGCGAGCTCGTCGACGAACGTGACGCACACCGCGGGGCAGCCCAGCGCGAGCAGGCGGTCTAGCACCTCGGTGCCGAGCAGGAGGGAATCCGCGAGCGTCGTCGAGGCGAAGATCTCGTTCAGGATGATCAGGCTGTCCCCGGTCGCGTGCTCGAGGATCTCGCGGACGCGGAGGAGCTCGTCGTCGAGCTTCCCGCGCAGGGTCGAGATGTCCTCCTCCCGCTCGAAGTGCGTGAAGATCCTGTCCGGGACGAACAGCCGCGCCCGCCGCGCGGCCACGGGGAGCCCGAGCGCGGCCTGGTAGTGGAGCTGGCCGACCATCCGGGCGTAGGTGGTCTTCCCGCCCTGGTTGGGGCCGGTGACGACGAGCACCCGCTCGGGCCCGTGAAGACGGACGTCGTTCGCGACGAGCGCTCCGCGGTCGCCTGAGAGCGCCGTCGCGAGCGCGACGTCGAAGCCGCCCTCGACGTCGACCTCCTTCGCGCGCGTCGAGACTGCCGGGTAGCAGAAGGCGAGGCCGGACTTCCCCAGCCCCTCCACGTACTCGAGGGAGGCGAGGTAGAACTGGATCTCACGCTCGAATCGGGCGATACGGGCGTCGAGAAAGCCCACGTGGCGGGCACAGAACTCGTCGAGAGCCCTGAACTCCTCCGGGAAGAGCCGCGCGACGCGCTCCGCGATCCGGGCCTCGACGTGGTCCATCGTGCCCGAGTCGGGGAGCAAGAGGCGGTGCTCGTCGACCACCCCCCTCCGGAAGCGTGCGAACGTCTCCTCGACCTCGACGCCGTAGTCGACCTCCCCCTCGTACCGGCTGACCGTGACCCGGCCGCCCCGGATGCGCAGCGTGTACCGGACGCGCGCCAGCCCCTCGAGGACGAGGCGTGCGTCGGCGCGAAGTGAGGCGAAGCCCTCCGAGCGTGTGTAGTCCACCAGGAACGCGGAGAGGGAACGGAGGCCCCGCGAGCCGAGCTCCAGCCCGTTCAGCGCGTCGCGCAGTGCGACCACCGCGTCGCAGTAGATCTCCGCGGCGTCGAGGAACCACCGCTCGGTCTCGTACCGGTAGTGCTGGGTCTCGACGAGGGTCAGATGCTGCCGGACGCGACGGGCCTGCTCGGCGAAGGCGTGCACGGCGGCGCGCACGTCGTCCGTCTCGAGGTCGTGGAACACCTCCTGCCGGTAGGTGATCGCGTCGACGTCGCGGAGCGGCGCGTGGAAGAACGGGCGCAGGTCGTACTCGTCCTGCCCCACGATCGCGCCGACCACCTGGTCGAGGTTGAGATCGCGAAAGACGTCCGGCTCGCGCACGTCGGCGAGATCGACGTCCCCGGCACCGAAGAGGATGCTCCGGAACCCGGCTCCGTCCGGAGCCGGCGCCCGCACGGAGGTGAGGTGAGGTTCGAGGTCGGTTCGCGTCATGGCCTCCACCGATCGGATCATCGGTAGAAGCCATCAGCCCGAAGGCGGTTCCGGCGGGCCTCATCGCCGGCTCCGAACTCTACCCGGCCGACGTCCGGGTGGAACGCGGGGCCGGCATGGCTGTCGTGCCGAGCATCCAGCAGGCCGCGTACGCGAACCCCGCCGTCGGCGAGATCGCCGTCCACAGGATCCCGACGGCGACGGAGGAGGCGAAGTCGCCCAGCGACTGGACGCCGCCGAGCAGCCCGAATCCGCTGCCGCGGAGATGGTCGGGAAGCAGCTGCGCGACGAGCGAGGACTCCGCCGTCTCGGCGAGGCCGATCCCGCCGCCGGCGAGCAGGAACGCCGCGAGCAGGAGCTGCCACGGCTGGGACGGAAGCGCGACCACGGCGTAGGCCGACGCGTAGATGGCGGCCGCGGCGGCGAACACGACCCTCGCCCCCGGCGCCCCACCGGCTTGCCCTCTCCCTTGTCCACCCCGGCTCCCGTGCGGTCGTAGAGGCCATCAGCCAGGAAGGCGGTTGAGCGCGAGCCTCATCGCGCGACCGGGATTTCTATCAGGGCACGAGGGTCTTCACGTAGCGATGGCAGGGCACGAGGATCGAGCCGTCCGGGCCGGCCGCGGCGTAGTCGAACCGGCCCTCGTCGCGCCAGCCGGCACGCTCGTAGAACGACCGGGCCCGCGCGTTCCCGGCCACGACCGCGAGCCAGGCTCTCCGGTGGCCGTTCGCGCGGACCTGCTGCTCGGCCTCGCGCATGAGGGCGTCGGCGACGCCCGTGCCGCGGTGGAGTGCCGAGACGTAGACCTGCTCGACTTCGTCGTCCACGACCATCACGAAGCCGGCGACCGCCCCCTCCACGGTCGCGACCGTCGTCTCGCCGAGGCGGTCGGAGGCCCGAGCATCGAACGACGCGTCCGTCCGCGCCTCCGCGAGCTTGTCCGGGACGAAGCCGAAATGGCCGTCGCGCCAGCCGAGCCGCCAGATCTCCGCAACGGCTTCGACGTCCTCGGGACGGGCCCCTCGGAGCATCACGGTTCGGTCGCCGGCGCCCACCGCTCGACTGTAGCGGTGCCGTGCTCGCAGAACCGTCCCGACGCGCGAGCGCCTCGCGCTTCGGATCAGCGGACGATCATGACCGGGCAGGGCGCGTGCTCGGCGACCCGATCGGCCGTCGAGCCGAGCAGCCGGTCGCGGACGAAGTGGCCGCGGTGGCCGAGCACGACGAGGTCGTAGCCGCCCTCCTCCGCCACGCGCGAGATCACCTCGGCAGCATGGCCTGGACGGACGTCCACGTCGATCGCGACGCCGGCCTCGTCCCCGCGACGCAGCGCCTCCGCCGCGAGCGAACGGAAGAACATGTCCTTCTCGCGCTTCACCTCGTCGACCTCGCCGACGGTGGCGGCGTACGCCGGGAGCGGCCCTTCGACGGCGAGCGCGGTCACGTGTGCGTCCGCGAGCTTCGCGAGCTCGAGTGCCTTGGCGAACGCGTGGTCCGAGCACTCGCTGCCGTCGATCGCGACCAGGATGCGTCCGAACGGCATCAGCCCCTCACCCCCTCCCCTTCCGGCGCCGGCGCCATCGCGGCGACGGACTGGTCACCCCGCCTGGTGGAACCGGTGCCGACGCGCGGCTCGAAGAAGTGCTGCGCGATCGCGGTCGGGACGATCGCGGAGAGCACGACGACGGCGATGAGGAGCGAGAACTGCGTACGGTCGATGATGCCCGCGTTGAGGCCGTAGAGCGAGGTGATCGTCCCGAACGTGAGCCCGGTCGACATGAGCAGCGTCGTGAACGTCGCGTGCGGCGCCGTGTAGCGGCGTGCCAGCGGGTAGACGCCGCCGAACTTCGGCACCATCTTCGCCACGAAGAGGACGCCGAGGGTCCCGAGGCTCGCCCAGAGCGCGGCGGCGTCCACGCTCATGCCCCCTTTGAGGAAGAAGAACGGCGTCAGGAACGCGAACGACACGACCCGCATCCGCTCCTGCTCGGTTCGGTGCCTCGTGTAATGGCTGCTCATGACGAGCCCGAGGATGAACGCCGGCAACGCCGCCTGCGAGTTGGCGCGCTCGCCGAGCCACATGAGCAGGAAGAGCGACGCGAAGACGAGCTTGATCTCCGGCTCGATCACGCGGTTCCCGTAGCGGCCGAAGAACCAGGGCGCGCCTCGCGGCAGGCCGACGATCAGCGCCACCGAGGCGACGACGAACGGGATCGCCCAGGGCGTCGGCTTGACGAAGAGCACCGTCAGCCCCGCGACGGTGGCGATGTCCGTCACGAACGTTGCCGACATGAGGCGCTTGCCGACGAGCTCGCGGTTCAGGCCCGTCTCGACGAGCACCGCATAGACGACCGCGAGGCTCGTGGTCGAGAGCGCGAGCCCGCCGATCTCCGCCTGGCGGTGATCCCAGCCGAGCGCGTAGTAGCAGACGAGCCCCACGACCGCGAACGGGGCGAAGAAGGAGACGAGCCCGATCGAAAGCGACGCCCTCCACTCGCGCTTGAACTGCGGCACGTCGACCTCGGCCCCCGCCTGGAAGGTGAGCACGATGCCCGCGAACGAGCCGAGGAACGCCAGCCACGTGGGCACGCCGAGGTCGAAGGCGTTCGCAACGACCACGCCCAGAAGCAGCTCGATCAGGGCGACCGAGAGCCCGATCTCGACGCTCACCATCGACGCGACGAGGATCGTTCCGACAAGGAGCGCTGCCACCGCGATCTCGCTCACGCTCTACCTCCTGGAGACGGGACTTCAGTTGGTAGAGGCCATCGGCGGATCAACCGCGGTTGGACGGGGGCCTCACCCCGTTGCAGCTCGTCTCACTCTACCCGGCGCCGCCGAACTCGACGCGCGGGCGGTCCGTCCTCGCTACGCGGGCGGCTCGCCGCCGGCGAGCGCGCGAAGGCTCTCGTGCTCCTCGCGACAGGCGGGGCAGCCCTCGAGGTGCGCGCGCAGGCCGGGCAGCGCCGCGTCGGCGTCCTCCCCGGCGAGCTCGAGCTCGACGTAGCGGTCGAGCTCCTCGAAGCACTCGTCGCAGCCGACCTCCGGTCCGGCTGGGCCGAGCAGGCGAGCGAGCAGCTCTGCCGGATCGCGTTCCGTCATCGCTCCTCCAAACGGTCGAGCGGGACACCCCGCGCCTCGAGCTCGCGCCGCAGCTTCCGTCGCGCGTCGTGCAGGGTCTTGTAGAGGGCGCCGCGGGTGGTGCCGAGGCGTTCGGCGAGCACGTCGATCGGGACGCCGTTCAGGGCGAGCGCGACGAGGACACGCCGCTGGTGCGGGGTCAGCCCCTCGGCCACGGCCAGCTGCACGGTTCCGAGGAGCTCGCGCTGCTCCACCTCGTCGGCCGGACCGAGACCGCCGGCGGCGAACGCGCCCCAGCTCTCCGGCTCGAGCGGCACCTCGCGTCCCTGCCAGGCCCGCTTGCGGAGCTTCACCGCCGCCTCGAGCAGCGCGAACTTGTAGGCCCAGGTCGTGAAGCGGCTGGCGCCGCGAAAGTCGTCGATGCGGCGGATCACGCTCATGAGCGCGTCGGCGGCGGCCTCCTGCGCCACGTCTTCGAGCTCGCCCGCGCGCACGTGCGGCAACGCCGCCCGGCGCCGCGCCGCCTCGAAGCGCGCCGCCCGCAGCAGCAGCGCGTGGAGCCGGGCGATCGCCTGGTCGCGAACGGCCCCGTGGGCCCGCAGAGACTCAAGCCACTCGCGCGACTCGGCGTCGAGCGGGGTCGAGCGAAGGGAGGCCGCGGGGGCCATCCCCCGCACGGTAGCGGTCATCCCGTCGCCTCCTCGTCCGGCGCGAGGATCCGTACGGCGAGCTCCGGGTTGCAGTCGCGCTCGACCAGCTCGATGAGCGCGTGCAGGTCGTAGCGCGAATCGTCCGCGACCCGGGCCGCGAGCGCGCCGGGAAACCCCGACTCGGCGAGCTGGGCGCGCCGCCAGTGTGCGACCCGCCGTCCCTCGCGCGTTCCTGCCGTCTCGGTGCGCATGTCCCGTTCGTGCCGGTCCGGGCCCGGTCCTTACCGCGGGTGCGTCCGCCCCGAGGGATGAACTCGGGGCGGACGCACGTCCGGCCTTACCGGAAGCGTCTCGGGAACTGCCGGACGAGCCCGTCGGCGAGGAAGTCGGACATGTGGAGGATGTGGTCGTGCACGCGGTCGTAGGCGGCCACGTCGGCGTCCCAGTTTCCCTGGAGACGGGCCACGACCTCGTCGGTCGTCAGCGCGAGATGCCGGTGCATCTCGGCCTCGAGGACGTCGCGCTTCCAGAAGCGCGGGTTCACGCTGTTCAGGAGCGCGGCGATGTCGTCGGCGTTCGCGGTCCACCGCGCCTGCGCCTCGGCGAGCGCGGCGGTGTCGCCCGCTCTCGCGGCGGCGATCACGTCGGCGGCGATCAGGATGTGCTTCCGGAGCTCCCCGGCGAGCGCGGTGCCGGCGGCCTCCCCGTAGAAGGGAGCGACCGCGTCGCCGATGTCGTCCTGGTTCGCGAGCAGTCGGCCGACGGCGGCCTGCGTGTCGGGCGAGTCCGTGGTCAGGCTGATGATCGCGACGCGCGTCCAGGTGATGTGATCCTCCCAGAGCTTCCGCAGGTCGGCGCGGAAGGCGACCGCCTCGGGCGTCAGCAGCGCCCCGTGTGCGTGCCCGTGCGCGCGCGGACCGTGCGTCCCATGGCCGTGCGCACCTGCCATGCCGCCGGAGACGGCCAGCGCGGTCAGGGCGCTGAAGAAGGCGACGAGGGCGGTCAGGGCGATCGGGATCCGGCGAGATGTTCCGGTCGTGAGCATGTGGGTCTCCTTTCGGGTGCGTGGCTGAGGCGGGACGGGCCGCAGGAGGATCGCGAGGCCCAGGGCGCCGAGGACGACGGACGCTGCGGCGAGCGCGCCGTGTCGCGTGGAGAGGCCGCCGCCGATGCCGGCCGCGATCGCGCAGGCGAGAGCGGCCGCGTCTGTGCGGAGCTCGGCGCGGGTCACCGCACGATCACCGTCCCGCGCATGTCCTTGCTGTGCAGCGTGCAGACGTACTCGTAGGTGCCGGGATCGCCGAAGCCGATCGAGACGCTCGAGCCGCGCTCGACCTCATGGTCCTCCTGGCCCTCGACCCGCACCGTGTGGGTGAAGTTGTCGTCGTTCGTCCACGTGACCGTGGCGCCGGCAGCGACTTCGATCGTCTCCGGGTCGAACCGGTAGCTCTTCGCCATCGAGACCTCGGTCGTGGCCACGGGCTCCGCAGTGCCGCTCTCACCGCCGCATCCGGCCAGGGCGAGGAGCGCGGCGAGCGCCACGGCGAGCCGTCCGAGCCGCATCAGAGCGTCGACTCCAGCGCAGGACGGCGCACGACCGCGTACGCGGCGCCTGCGAACACGAGCACGAAGGCGACCAAGTCGAGCACCTCGGCGATCGTGTGCGCGAAGAGGAAGACGGTCCAGTCGAGGTGGTACGTCATGTACGTGACCTCCGCGGCGGCGAAGAGCGAGAACGCCCAGCCGAGCAGCGTCAGCTCGCGCTTGAACGCCAGCCACGCGAAGCCGGCGCCGATCGCGAACGCGGCAATGTGGACGGCGAGGAAGAACCCCGTCGGCAGGTCGTTGATCCAGCCTCCGTAGGGCATGTGCCCCTCCTTGAGTCGGATGACGGAGGAGTTGGTGTGCGCGCGGCGCCGGGTCTTACGTCGCGACCGGCCGGCCGTCGAGCCGGATCGTCCACGGCTCGATCGAGGCGACCTGGAGGTGCGTGCCGCTCCAGGGGTCCTCGGCGAGCCGCCCGCGGATCGCCTCCTCCGACTCGGCCTCGACCGCGTGCACGACGCGGTACTCGTCGCGGAGCGGGCCGCCGAGGACGATGAACCCGTCGTCGACGAGGGCGTCCATGAAGTCCGCGTGCGCCTGCCAGCCGGACTGCTCCTCGAGCGGGCGCGACAGGTCGTACTGCGGGCCCGAGCGGTGGAGCGTCAGGAGGAACATCGGCACGGCCGCAAATCTAGCCCCCGAGCATCGGGCGGGGGCGCGCCGCGCTCCTAGGCCGCGAGCTCCCCGGCGCGGAAGCCGGCCCTGATCCTTCGGACGCGGGCGCGGAGCTCGAGCGGCGGGCGCTCCGGGTTCAGCAACGGGCTCCCGTCGAGGTCGTTCAGCAGCCTGGCGCAGGCGACCGCGGACACCGGGTCGAAGACGAGCGCCGTGTCCTCCAGCTCGGACGCGAGCGCCTCGAGCTCGTTCGCGGCGGCGGCGACGCGGTCCTCGAAGCCCCGCCCCGGCTCGACGAGCCTGGCGCGGATCAGCGCGGCAAGGCTGCGGCGTCGCTCGATCGTCGCCTCGCGCGCGGCGAAGTCGAGGACTTCCGGGATCACG
>Ga0210143_1000227_pt1 | contig 12334 bp, 9 predicted proteins | sample MayberryNW_TuleC_2_FD_185527 | JGI IMG/M metagenome (GOLD analysis project Ga0210143, IMG submission 185527) | Wetland microbial communities from San Francisco Bay, California, USA, that impact long-term carbon sequestration - MayberryNW_TuleC_D2... | ecosystem: Environmental > Aquatic > Marine >... | reverse complement strand
TTCCCGCTGCTGCCCCCAGGTCGCCCGGCGGCGGGGACGGAAGCCGGTCGTCGGCTGCGGCATCGCGACCGCCGCGCCCCGGGCCTCCAGTCTCACCGCCTCGGCCATCAGCGCGGCACCGGCGGGGACCAGCACCTCGCGCTGAAACGTGGCCAGGTAGTGGATCGGGTCGCCGGCCGGAACGGGATCCAGTGGGAACGTGCGCTGGAGCAGAATCGGGCCGCTGTCGAGACCATCGTCCACCCGATGCACCGTGACCCCGACCTGTGGCACACCCGCGAGCAGCTCGTAGAAGCCGGGCGAGGAGCCGCGGAACTCGGGCGCCTTCCCCAGGTGGAGATTGAGCGTGCCCAGGCCAGGGATCGAGAACAGCGACCGCTGGAGACGGTAGCAGGCGAACACGATCCCGAGGTCCGGCCGCAGAGAGCGCAGGTGGGCCAGGCACTCGGGCGCGTGCAGGTCGGGGTAGTGCAGGTGCACCGCCGAAGGCAGCCGGCGGGCGAGCTCGTCGGCGACGCGGGGCGCGGGCACGGGGGCAAGCGGCCGCGGCAGGCGAGATCGCACCGCCGCGAGCAGTCCCGGGGGCCCGAAGTAGCGGTACGTCTTGCGTGCCCGCTCCAGCACCGTCCCCGGCCTCGGCAGCGAGGTGGTGACGACGTGCAGGAGACGCACCTCTTCCAGCGCCGCCACCGCGGCGGCCACCTCGATACCCATCCGGTTCGAGGTGAACAGGACGACGTGGAGACCGCCGGCGCCCGTCACCGCTCGCCTTTGAGGCGACGCCACTCGCCCCGGCAGCGCGGCAGCAGCGGCAGCATGAGCAGAACGTAGATCAGGACGGCCGCCGCGTCCTCGCGCAGCCCCGCCGCGGCGTGGCCGGCCACGACGACCGCGCCCGCGCACCAGACGATCGGCCGCAGCGCCCTGGCCACCAGCTGCTCGGGCTGGAGGATGCCGCTCAGCCTGGCGTTGAGCCGGAGCACGGCCGCGGCGAATACGAGGTACCCGGTCAGCGACGCTGCGGCCGCTCCCTCCAGGCCCAGTCCCGCCGCCAGCGCGAGCGTGGCGAGCCCGAAGTTGACCGCGAGCGCGCCCACGGCATACGCCGGCAACAGCGTCTGCCGCCCCGCGGCGACCGCGCCGACCGCCGCCAGGTTCACGAGCCCCATGGCCGCGCCCGACAGAAGGAACAGCCTCGCCGGCCCGATTGCCGCGGTGTATTGAGGCGCGACCAGCGTCACCGCGGGCCCGATGACCGCCCCGATGGCGCCGAGCACCGGAGGTACCAGAGTCGCGAAGGGAAGCAGCGACCGCTCCAGGTGCCGCTGGAGTGCCGTCGCAGCTCCCGAAAGCTTCGCCTCCCCATAGACCTCGGTGAACACCACGGTGCGAACCGACAACGCGAGCGCCGCACCGGCGCTGGCGAGCGCCGCGCCGAAGGCGTAGTAGCCCAGCAGCTCACGCCCTCCCCATGCCGCGACCACCCACCGGTCGGCCGTCTGAAGCAGAGTGCCCACCACGCCGGTGACGGCCACGGGGAAACCGGTGGCAAGCATGCCGCGCACCGCCGCCGCGTCGACGCGGGGTCGCATCTCCATCCAGCGTGCGACCGCGGCGCCGAGGCCGGACGAGAGCGCGAGCGCGGCGAACGCGCCCGCCAGGCCGAAGGCGCGAGCCAGCGCCACGCCGAGCAGGAGGTGCAGCGCGGCAGTGCCCGCCTCCAGCAAGGCGTACCGGCGCAACGTGGCGCCGACCCGCGTCACCACGAGCGCGTACGCGTAGGTCGCCTCGGCCACCACGGCCGCGGCGAACCCCTGGAGGATCAGCCGATGGGTGGAAGACTCGACCAGCGCACTCGCGACGAGTGCCACCGTCGCGAGGGCACCCGAGACCGCGAGCATGAATCCGAGCGCCGCACCCGAGGCGCGCGAGCGGTGAGGAGCATCATCCGCGGCCTGGAGGAGCTCGACCTCGAGCCCGCGGAACACTCCTACCCCCGCGAGGGCGGCGTAGCGGGTCGCGAGCCGCAGCAGGGCCCAGCTGCCGAACGCCGCCGGGCCGAGGAGGGTGGCGAGGAGGATGCCGCGCAGGCCCAGAAGCGCCTCCGCCGAGCCGCGCATCGCGGAGTAGCCCGCGACCCTGCGGAGCAGCCCGCCGCTCCGGGCGGGCCGCGCCGCGGCGGCGCTCAGTGCCTCGGCGGCCGACACGGCGTGAAGCGGGCGAAGAGCCGGGAACCCAGCTTGAGGTAGCGAAGCTCACCCACGACCCGCGGCGCCGACCCGCTTCGATGGAGCGTCCGGCGCGATGCGGTGTTGGTCGGCGTGATCATCCGCCATCCTTCGCTTCGTCCGAGGTCGCGGGCCGTGCGCAGGCGCTCGGCCGCGAGCGCGGAGCCGAGGCCGCTGCCGCGTTCGGACGGGACCACGTAGAGGTCCCAGAGATAGGCCGCATGAGCCGGAAGCTCCAGGGGACAGTGACTCACTTCCGGTCGCATCTCCGCCGCGACCCAGGCGTAGCCGACAGGACGCGTGCCTCTCCAGGCGGCGAGCCCGATGCAGCCGATCTCGAGCAGCCGCCGGAATCGCGCCCGGTCGCGCTCAGCGGCGATCGGAGCCAGCGCTTCGACCTCCTCCGCACAAAGACGCGCGATCCTGACCCCGGGAGGTGGAGAAAGCTCCGGGATCTGCTCCAGCGTCTGCGCGAACACCGTGAGCCGGCTCGCGCGGATCAGCCGATGCACGGTGCGCGTGGCCACCGCCTCCCATACGCCGCGCAGGCCGTCGTTCCGGTACCCGAGCGCGGCGTCGCCGGGAAGGCTGGCCAGGTCGGCCGCGTACTTGGCGAGCGACAGCGAAGTCATGGGAGATCCTCGGCGTCTTCGTAGCATCTCGGCCCCCAGAGCGCGCCAAGCATGCGGCGCTCCTTGGCTTCCTGCCGCCACGCCACGGCCTGGCCCAGCGCCGCGAGCGCCTGATGCACGGCCGGGCTCGACCCGCGCACCAGCGCGACCCGTCGGCGGAGCCGTGCCCCGCGGAGAACCTTCGGATAGAGCGCGCTCATGCCGAGGTCGATGGTCTCGACGCCCCGCGCGCAGGCGAGGCGAATCGGCTCGTACACCAGATCGTTGAGATAGGCGCACCCGCCGTGCTCCTCCTGCCGGAACGCCGCGAAGGTGCCGTCCAGCACCGCTCCCGCCGTCAGGTTGCAGCTGGTGCCGGCGAGCTGCCCTCCCTGCCAGGTGAGCATCGCGTCGATGCCGGCGCCCGGTTTCTCGGCGATGCGGTGGAACCAGCCGGGCGCGAGCCTGGGATCGCGTCCGTTGCGCCGGCGGTACGCGGCACGATAGAGCGCGTCCATCCGCGCGGCATGCTCGGCGAAGTCGGAGCTGGTAACGGTCTCGAGACCCGCCGCCTGGAGCGCCGTCAGGTCCGCGCGGATGGTGCGGCGCAGGGACTTGCTGCGGCTGGCGACGTACTCCTCGAACGAGTCCCACCAGATTCGCATCCGCGCCGTCGCCCCCGCGGACACGATGGCGTATCCTCGCTCCCGAGCCAGCGCGATCACCGCCCTGTCCGCCGAATCCACGTACGGCCACACGACCGCCCTGGCGCCCTCCTCCCCGGCGATCTCCTCCAGCAGCGCGAAGACGCGCTCGAGCACCGGTCGGGGCAGCGTCTGGGCGTCGCCCAGGACGTCGGAGGTGAGGCAGAAGGGTGACTGGACCGAGAGCACGGGCCGAACGGCGAGGCCGATCCGCTCCAGGCCGCGGAGCGGCCCGAGCCAGCGCTCGTGCAGGTCGTGCGGCGTGTCGGCGCCGGTGAGATAGACGGGGAACACCGCGCGCGCTTCCCCGTCCCCGCTCACCAGCACGTGCCGCGGCCGCCAACCGGAGTGCTCGGCGGCGAGGAACCACTGGTGGAGATGGAAGCCTCGTTTCGCGAGCGCGTTCCACTCCGTCTCCGGCAGTGCGGCGGCGCCGGCGAGCGGCGCGGTGCGCCAGCACGATCCCACGGCCGCGCTGGTCACGGTCCCCCTCCGGCGTACACCCAGAGCCCGTGAACGCCTTCGGCGAGCACCGGCTGCCGCGCGAAGGCGAGGCGCGCGGCATCGGAACCGACCCACACCGCGGTGAGGTGCGCCAGCGGGTCGGACACCGCGGTCAGTCCCCACTTCCGCTTGTACTGGAGCACGCCGTCGGTGACGAACGGGGAGGTGCGCCCCATGTCCACCCGGGTACAGCCCTGCCGGCGGGCCCACTCGAAAGCGTGGGCATATGCTGCCGCCGAGACGCCGGCGCGAAGCAGCGTGCCGTCACCGTCGCGCACGCCGCTGAGTGGAACCCAGAGGGTCTCGCCCGAGCGCAGCGAGCAAAACCCGGCGACCCGCATGCCCTCACGGACCACGAAGTGGAGCTGACCAAGCGCCCTGAAACGACCGAGGAGATAGGACGACGGCAGCCATGCGTCGTCACCGAAGCGTGCGCTGGCGTGGGGCACCAGCATCCGGGTCGTGAACTCCTCCCAGGCCGCGTCGCCGCCCGCCTGCTCCAGGGTGAATCCCCTCGACCGCACCTTGCGGAGATCGTCCTTGAGGCTGCGAGACATGCCGGGCGGAGGTAGCTGCTCGAGATCGCCGGTCCAGCGTACGTGCCCCGGGACGACGACCCAGCCGGCACGGCGGAAGCGAGTGGCCAGCCAGCGATGCACCTCGGCGACCACGAGGTGCGCCGCCCCGGCCGCAGCCGCGGGATCGCGCAGGGAGCGGGAGGCGCCGTACTCCGGGGACGGCAGCTCGCCGAAGAGGCCGGCGCAGAGTGGCTCGGTCGCCTTCGCGCGACCGATCTCCAGCACGGTGATCTCGCGGCCGCCCGACTCCACCACCCGGCGGCGCATCGGCCCCCGGACCTGGAGCGGGAGCGCCAGCACCCGATGGGCCGCGACGCTGAGGGGAGACCAGCGCGAGGCGTACGTCGGCACCAGCAGGCGCTCCTCGACGGCCGCGGCGCTACGCACCCGCGATCTCTTCCGGCGCGGTAGCCCCGCGGGCCCAGCCGACCTCCGGCACGCGCAGCAGCAGGCACTCGTCGCAGAACTTGATCCGCCGGCAACCACGCCTCCAGCACCCGATCCGTCCCTGGCGTGCGAGCACCAAGCGCAGCAGGTGATCGGCCCGCTGGGAGCCCTTGAGCAGCACGAGGTCTCCCGGCACCAGCGTGGCCGAGAGGTAGCGATGCGCCTCGCGGATCGAGGGAAAGGCGCGGAGCGCCGAGCCCTTGGGGTGATTGCGCGCGCCGCCCGAGCGGACTGCCTGCGGGCCGACGAAGAGCACCTCGTCGGCGACGTGAAGTGCCTGGCGGGCCACGTCGGCGTACACCTGCGAGGCGCGGCCGGCATAGTCCGAGACGGTGCCGAACACCGCGACCTTTCGCACGGCGCGGGCGTCGCGGAGGAAGTTCACCGCGGGCGCGACCGACCAGAGCGAGGCCTTGAACTCGTCCCGGATGAAGGTGACGCCCGCGGCCTCGACCGGCTGGTACCGTCCGGGGAGCGGCTCGACCGCCGCGAGCGCGGCGGCCGCGGCCGGGAGCGGCACACCCAGCCCGATCCCGGTGGAGATGGCGGCGAGACAGGCGTGGATCCAATGCACCCCGCACAACCGGGTTTGCACGGCCACGCGCTGCTCGCCATGGATGAGAGTGAACGCGAGCCGGTCGGGCCAGGAGCTGCGCACCGACTCGGCGCGGACAAGAGCGTCGGGATGAAGCCCGTAGGTGAGGACACGTCCCCGGCAGCCGCCCGCCATCGCGAGCACCCGGGGATCGTCGGCGTTGAGCACCGCGAATCCCGCGCGCGGGACCGCGTGGACCACCTTGGCCTTCTCGGCGGCGGTCGCATCCAGCGTCCGGAAGGCGCTCCGGTGGTCGCCGCCCACGTTGGTGACGACCGCGATACGGGGGCGAACCAGGGCGATGGCGTCGTCGAGGCTGCCCGGGCCGGTGGCGCCGAGCTCGTGCACGCAGAAGCCGTCGCCCCGACGCGCGCCGAGGACGGTGTGGCTCACCCAGTGCGCCGAGTTGTGGGTGCCGGGGCTCTTGCTCCCTCGGTGACGGCTGGAGAGCACCGCGGCGATCAGATCCTTGGTCGTCGTCTTCCCGGCGCTGCCGGTGACCGCGATGAAGCTCACGCCGGCCACCGCGCGTCGGTGCCGCTCCGCCACGTTCCGCTCGAGGCGACGATAGGAGGACGCGATCATCGAGCCGCTCACGCCGCCTCCAGTCGCGCCTGCGCCGCGCCGTAGAGCTCGGCCGCGCGGAACCGCGACCCCGCCAGCGCGACGATCGCGCACTTGCCGTGGTCCAGGCAGCCGGTGGCGTAGGGCAGGATCCCCGTGCCTCGGTCGGGATCGAAGAGCAGGTGGCCGATCGCCGCCCTCACCCGGGCGAAGTTCCGTGCCCTGGTGTCCACGGTGCCCGACACGAACGCGGGCGCCTGCGGTCTGCCCGAGCGCGCCGCCGCGTCGTTGAGCCGGGCGCGGACGGCCAGAGGATAGGTGCCGCCGTTCACCCTGGGATTCACCTCCGCCAGGATCGCGCGAAGACCGCCGGTCCGCTGGTCGCGGTACTCGACGAAGTCGAAGCCGACCAGTCCGGAGTATCCCTGGCTCCGCATCCAGGTCGCGAGCATGCGCGCCCAGGCGTCCATTGCCTCCACGGTCCTCGCGGACGACGGGAGCTGGTTGCCGGCGTGAGTGAGGCCGCGACTCCAGCGCTGGTCGGTGACGCCGACGCTCACCAGCGGGCCGTCGTCCGCGGGCACCTGGATCTGTACGTTGGGCGACACGGTTGCCTCGACCATCGCCTCCACCAGATAGATCCGATTGTCGGTTCGCGAGGCGATCCGGCGCAGCACACCGGTGGTGTCCTCGCCCCCGCGTCCCACCACGAAGGTGGACGAGCCTGACGCGCCCGAGACGCCGCGGAGGATGACCCGCCCCGTGTGGCGAAGGCGCCGCTCGATCGCGGCGCGCACCGGCTCGAGATCGCGGCGCCGACGCCCGCCGGGGAACGCCAGCTCGGCCACCTCGCCCTCGGCCACCGGAATCCCCAGCTCCTCCGCCTTGGCTCGCATCAGGTGCTTCTGGTCTGCGTAGCGTGTGATCCGGGGAGAGCCGTCCACCCGGACGGGGATCCCGCTGTCACGCTCCATCACCTCGGCCAGCGCCAGCACCTCGGGCGTGGCCGCGTAGGGCTCGATCATCACCTCGGCCGCGCCGAGCGCCCGGGCCGCGCGGCTCAGCACCCCCGGGTCGCACAGCAGGCGCTCGGCCAATGGGCGCTCGGCGCTGCGGCCGTTCCCGTTCGGCACCACGATGTGCTCGGGTCGGGGGCCGAGGCCGAGCGCCGAGAGGAACTCGAGGAAGCGGGCGTCCACCGGCTTCGGGACGCAGACCACGTCGCCCTCGCCCGCCAGCAGCAGCGCGCGCTCGGCGTACCGGTCGAGGCCCGGCAGCGACTCGCCCAGACCCTGGAGCGAGCGCAGCGATCCCATGCAATGGAGAAAGAACCGTCGGCGCACGGCGCGTCCCGGGTCAGGCGCCGAGCGACCGGCGAGCCCGCACGGCGGGCTGCGCCGGCGCGAACCGCAGGCGGTCGTACTCCGAGTGTACCAGCGATCGCGAGGGACGCAGCTTGCCGGTCGACTCCTCCGGGATCCGCTCGACCACCCGCACCTCGAACGCCACCGCGGGGCCCAGCAGCGGCCGAACCGTTCGCCCGATCGTCTCCAGGCGTTCGGTCGATGGCGGGCCGTCGGTCACAGCATAGAGCACCACGCGATCCCGTCGCTCCTGGACCAGCTGATACCGTCTCAGCCACTCGCCTGGGCCCCAGACCAGCCGGGTCACGACCTCGTAGGGATGCAGCAGCCGGCCGTCGGGCAGCGGGAAGTAGTCGATCATGCGCCCCTGGATCTCGGCGATGGACCCGAATGGGAGTCCGCAGCGGCAGACGTCGGCCCGAGTCGCGACGTCGCCGATCCGGTAGCGGAGGAACGGCATGGCGTAGGCGTGCAGGTTGGTCACGACGACTTCGCCGCGCTCGCCCGGCTCCGCCGGCCTCTCGTCCTGCAGCACCTCGACCAGCACGCCGTCGTCGCAGGTGTGGAGGTCGCCCGAGTGACGGCACTCCCACGCGATCAGTGGACACTCGTGGCTGCCGTAGGTCTCGTAGAGCGGCGCCGCGAAGGCCTCGCGGATCCGGAGCCGCATGGCCGGCGTGGCGACTTCGCCCCCGATCACCAGCAGCCGCGGCCGCACGCCCGCCATGATCTCGGTCAGCTCGGGAGCCGTGAGCCGGTCGAGCATGCCCGGCAGCCCGACGAGGACGTCGGGGCGCGCCTCGCGGAGCTGCACCGCCACCCGCGCGGGCTCCTGGAGCCCGTCCACCAGCTCCCGGTTGTGAAGGCCGAGCGCCCGTAGCGTGCGGCCGATCAGCTTGTCATCGCCGCTGTCGGGCTTCCCACCCACGCCCACCGCAACGACGCGGTCGCGATGCCGCACGCCGAAGGCGGCGAAGGTGCGGAGCCGGAGCAGGTACTGAAGCTTGTCCTCCAGCCAGGTGCGATGGATGGTGAACGGCTCGCCCGTGGAGCCGCTGGTGCGCACGGTGAGGAGCGACGCCGTGTCGTGCCCCCTCGCCAGCAAGGCGGGGCCGCCTTCCGCCCGCATCGTCGCCTTGTCGGTGGTCGGGATCAGGTCGAGATCCACGACGCCCCGGATGTGACGGGGATGGAGCCGGCGGCGATCGAACAGGCGTCGGTAGAACGACACCGACTCGTAGGCGTGGCGCACCAGGCGGCGGAGCCGGGCGTCCTGCCACGCGCGGAGCTCGGCGCGGCTCGCGCGGGCGTGCCGCCAGGCGGCCGACAGCGCCGGGCCCAGCTCGGGGTGGGCGGCGGTCACCCGACCGCCTTCAGCGCTGGAGCGGTCGCGCCGCGCGCGGGCGACGTCGGGAGCCCGAGGAGCTCCCGAGCGCGCGCCGGGCTCGCGAGCCGGCGCCCGAAGCTCTCGGTGATGTCCGCGACCCGCTCGATCAGCCCCTGGTTGGTAGCCAGCTCGGTACGGTCGAAGCCGTGGTAGAGGTTGTCCTCCAGGCCGACGCGGCAGTGGCCGCCCATCGCGATGGCGAGGGTGTTCATCGGGAGCTGGAAGAGTCCGATGCCGGCGGCGGACCAGAGCGACTCGGGCGGGAGATCTTCCAGCATGCCGGCGAGGTGCCGCGCGGTGGCGGGCACCGAGTAGCGGGAGCCGAGCAGCAGGTTGAAGTACCAGGGCGGCTCCCCCAGCATGCCTCTCGCGATCAGCATGTTGGCCGCGTTGATCATGCCGTAGTCGAAGCACTCCAGCTCCGGCTTGATCCCGTTCGCAACCATCTTCTCCGCCAGGGCGATCACCATGTCGGGCGCGTTCTGGCTGGTGCCGGTCGGAAAGTCGAGGCTGGTGAGGGTGAGGCTCGCCAGGTCGGGACGCGCGGCGCCGGTCAGCTCGAGCACTTCGCTCCTTCGCTCGAGCTCCGGGAAGTTCCGGCCCGAGCAGCTCACGCACATGATGGCATCGGGATGCTCGGTCCGGATGCCGAGGATCATCTCCTCGTAGATCCGCGCGAGGTACGTCGGCTCCCCGTCCTCGTCGCGCGCGTGCAGGTGCACGATCGCGATGCCCCGGTCGAGCGCCTCGCAGGCCTGCTCCACCACCTCGCCCGGCGAGACCGGGACGTGCGGCGTCATCGCCTTGGTCGGGATCATTCCGGTGGGGCAGAAGTTGACGATCAGCTCGGTGTACGGTGTGAGCGGATGGGGGAACGGGCGGGTACGGCCCGCGCTCGCGCGCCGGCTCATGCGATCTCCAGGGAGGCGAGCGGCTCCACCACGCGGAACTTGGCTCGAGGGCCCCTCGGCAGACGGTCCACGAACTCCACCTCGGTCTCCAGGAAGGGCGCCACCTCGTGGCGGATGACGGAACGGATCCGTCCGGCCACCTGGGTGCGGTCGGCCCCACCGTCCAGGATGGCGCGGACCCGCAGGCGCGCGGGCTCGAGCTGCGTCACCTGATAGCGGATCACGTCGCCCACGCGCTCCACGGCGCAGGTGAGGGCGTAGGGAGAGACGCGGTGACCGCCTGCGAGCACCAGCATGTCCGCCCGGCGGCCCGTCACCACCCCGAGCAGCGGGAAGGGATGGCCGCAGGGACAGGACTCGGCCAAGAGGCTGCCGCGGTCGCCGATCCGGTAGCGCAGCAGCGGCATCGCGTGGTTCACCAGGAGGCTGGCCACCAGGTTGCCCTCGACGCCCCGCGGCACCGGTCGGTTGGCCTCATCCAGCACCTCGACCCGGACCACGTCGGCGTTGATGTGCATGCCGCCGGCCGGACACTCCCACGCGATCTCCTTGGTCTCCGAGCTGCCGTACACGTCGTACACCGGAGCGCCGAAGGCACCGGCGATCGCCTGGCGCACCCCCGGGCGGAGCAGCTCGCCGCTGGTGAAGATCCGCTTGACGCGCAGGCGCGCGCCTCGGTACCGCAGCTCCTGGCCTGCCTCCAGCAGGGCCGAGGGCAGGCCGTAGATCGTGTCCGGCGCAAAGGCGGCGAGCTCGGCCGCCACCCGAGCGGCGGGTTGCAGGATGCTGATCCGGGCCACCCGACCGGCCGCGCCCAACGTGGATTCCGACGGCGGCACCGCGTCGAGCAGCGCGACGCGATCGCTGGGCCGGATGCCGCAGGCGCTGCGGGCCCGGAGCTTCACCAGGATCTTGAGCGTCGCCCACGCGCGCGGCTCGTAGTACACCCGGAAGGGCTCCCCGGTCGAGCCGGACGAGCTGGACGAGCGCCAGTCGGGACGCACCCGCCCCCCGAGCAGCACGTCGCCGCCGGCCTCGCGCAGCTCCAGCTTGGTCACGGGAGCGAGCGCCCGGAGCACCTCCTCGGGACAGAGCTCCATCATCAGCTCGTCGTCACCCACGCCCGCTTGGTCCAGGCGCTGCCGGTAGAACGGCAGGGTCACGGCCGTGTGGAGCATCCGAGTCAGCCGCTTGCGGGCGAGCGCGTCGAGCCGATCGCGGCGCAGCTTCGCCGCCCGCAGCACCGGCCAGAGGTCTCGCGCGACCCAGAACCCGACGCGATCGATCACCAGGTGCTCGTTGGCAGCTCGGCCAGCGCCACCCGCGAGGGCGGCCGGCGAAGCACGCCGTTGTAGGTGGAGAGGTAGCGGGTGGTGACCCTGGCCCAGGAGAGATTCGCCTCGGCCTGGGCCCGGTTGCGCCGGCCGATCTCGGACCGGAGCTCGGGATTGTCGGCGAGGAGGCGGATCGCGGCGGCGAGCGCGCGAGGCTCGCGCGGCGGAACGAGGTACCCGTTCTTGCCGTGCTCGACCAGCTCGGGAATCCCGCCGACGGTGCTGCCGACCACCGGCAGCCCGGAGGCCATCGCCTCCGCGAACACGTTGCCGAAGGCTTCCTCACGCGAGGCGAGGGTGAAGATGTCGGCCTCGCGGTAGCGGCCCGGGATCTCGCTCCGGCTCACCGAGCCCGCGAAGATGACCTCGCGGCTCACCCCCAGACTGGCGGCCAGGTCTTTGAGCTTCCGCTCATCGGGGCCGGAGCCGAGAATCTCCAGCTCGAACCGGTCACGCTCGAGGCACGCGAGCGCCTCGATCAGGTCGCTCAGCCCCTTGCGCTCCACCAGCCGGGCAACGGCGAGGCAGCGGATCTTTCCACCGTGCCGGCTCCGGCCCCTGCTCGAGGGGCGGAACCGGCCGAGGTCCACCCCATTGGGGATCACGGAATAGCGCAGTGCGGGATCGGTGCGAGCCGCCAACCGGCCGAGGCTTTGGCAGACCACGACCACCCGGGCGGCGCGTCGCCAGATCCAGCGGGTGAGCGGGAGGAGGACCCGGTGGGCCCGCTCCAGCCGTTTGTGATGCCGGTCGTAGCCGGGGACGTCGGAGCCGCGGAGCGACACGATGACCGGCGTGTCGCCCAGGCTCAGCAGCGGCAGCATCGCGCCGGTGGGCAGCGAGAAGAACAGGTGGACGATGTCGTACCGCTCGTCGCGCATCCGTGCCCTCACCAGCGGGAGCGCGTGGCGGAGATAGCTGAGCGCGCCCCCCATGCCGGCCTCGTGCACGCCGTTGCGGCTGCACCGGACGCGGTAGACCGTGAGCAGCCCCTCTGCTCCGTGCCCGTCCCAGAGCACCTCGGAACGGCACTCGTCGCGCTCGCCCGCGGTGATCACGTCCACGGTGACGCCGCGCGACGCCAGGCCACGGGCGATCGCCTGGGTG
>Ga0210143_1000226_pt1 | contig 12351 bp, 11 predicted proteins | sample MayberryNW_TuleC_2_FD_185527 | JGI IMG/M metagenome (GOLD analysis project Ga0210143, IMG submission 185527) | Wetland microbial communities from San Francisco Bay, California, USA, that impact long-term carbon sequestration - MayberryNW_TuleC_D2... | ecosystem: Environmental > Aquatic > Marine... | reverse complement strand
CTCGACGTGGACAAGGCCACGAACGTCGTCGTCCTCAAGCGGAGCATGAAGCCGGGCTTCGCGGGGATCGAGAACGAGCTCTACTACAACCCGAAGACCGCCATGCTCTTCGGCGACGCCCGCGCGTCGATCGAGAAGCTCGTCGCCGGCGTCAAGGCGGTCTAGGGACGAGAAGGGCCGGCACGCGGCCGGCCCCTCCCGCGAGTCGGTGTCGGATACCGCTACTCGTCGTACTCCGGACAGAAGGGCGTCGGCTGGTAGAGGCCGTTCGTCTCGTGCAGGACGGCGCGGAGCGCGTCGATGCGCCCGTTGCCGAAGCACTCGTCGTAGCCCTTCAGGCCGATGTCGATCGCCGAGCCCTGGAGGTACGCGGCGACCTTCTCCGGCGCCATCACGACGTCGCCGTCCTTGAGCGTCCCGAACTGGCTGACGATCAGCGCCGCGACGCCCGCCGCGTGCGGCGAGGCCATCGACGTGCCCTGGATGCAGGCCCAGGTGTCGTTCGGGAAGGTCGAGAGGATGCGAACGCCGCAGGGGCCCGGGAACGCCGGGAACTGGCTCTGCGAGTTGCCTCCCGGTGCGGCGACGTCGGTCGCGCCGACGCCGTAGTTCGAGTAGAAGGCCTTCTCGCTGCCCGGACCGAGCGAGGCCGTGCCGACGACGCCCGGCGACTCGGCCGGGACGACGTCGCAGTTGTTCCCGTACGGGTCGGGCGGATGGGCCAGGTCGTTGTCCGAGTTCCCGAGCGCGGCGACCGGGACGACGCCCTGCGAGCGCGCGTAGGAGAGCGCCCGCTCGTTCGCCTTGCGGAAGGCCCGCTGCGCCGGGTCGTTCATGCACTTGAACTCCGTGGACTCCTGGTACTCGTCGTCGTCCACGAAGAAGCTCATGTTGATCACCTCGAGCCGCGCGTCGCCGGCGTACGTGATCCCGGCCACGGTCGAGCTGGAGTAGCAGTAGCCCTCGGCGTCGCAGACCTTCACGGGCACGAGGGTCACATTCGGCGCGACGCCGACGATCCCGACGCCGTTCGCGCGCGCGCCGACGGTGCCGGCGACGTGCGTGCCGTGGGTCTGGTTGTCCGTGCAGGGATCCGGCACGCCGATGCCGGGCCCGAGCGCGACGAAGTCGCGGCCGAGCGCGCAGTCCACGTTCGAGCCGTCCGCCCCGACGAAGTCGACATGGTCGCCGTCGATGCCGGAGTCGAGGATCCCGACCTGCACCGCCCGGGCGCCGGCCTGCGTCGCGTGCGCCTGCTGCGTCCGGATCTGCGCCATGTCCCACTGCATGGGCTCGAGCGGGTCGGCGTGTGCCTGCGGCCCGCCGCCCGGCACGCTCTCCGCGGTTGCGGCCTCGACGGCGGCGCTCTCGAAGCTCTTCACCTTGAAGTCCTGCCCCACGTCGGAGACGCCGGGCTCGGACCGAAGCGCGCTCGCGAAGAGCGGGTTCGTCGACTGGACGACGAGCACGCCGATCTGCCGCGACAGGTCGTAGAGGACGACGCCCCCGGCCGCGTCCACCGCGCCGAGCGTCGAGGCGCTCGCCTGGCCGGAGCCCTTGAGGACGACGACGTACCGCCCGTCCACCGTCTTGACGTCGGCCGCCGCCGGCAGCGCGGCGACGAGCGCCACGGTCATGCAGGCGGCCAGCAGCGCCAACGTCCGCAGAGCGTTCTTCCTGCTCACATCAACCCCTCCCCCTGGACGATGTTGTTGACAATCGTCGATACTACCGGCCATTCCGCCGTCGGGACGGCGGAGATCAAGGGGCTGTAAGGCCTGACGTTCCCGGGTTTTTCGGCTCCGTTACGCGGGGAATCGAGGCGCCATGGGAATAGGTGAACTCATCGCACTCATCGTCGTCGGCCTGATCGTCGGGGCGCTCGGCCGGCTCATCAGCCCGGGCCGTGACCCGATGGGGCTGATCATGACCATCCTGATCGGCGTCGCCTCGATGATCGTCGCCGGTCTGATCTTCGACGGCGTCCTCCAGTGGATCGTCGGGATCATCGTCGCGGTCGTCCTGGTCGCGCTGTACAGCCGGCTCGTGACCGCCGACCGCGCGCCAACCGCGACGGACGGGATCTAGCGCTGGATGCGGGCCGCCGGCCGCCCGTCCGCGGGCGCCGGCGGCCTCGTGTCCCGCCGGGCGAGCGGGAGGATCTCGTCGGCCTGCTCGACGACGAGCGGGTCGTGGGTCGCGCACACGACCGCCGCGCCGGTCTCGCGTGCGAGGGCGGCCAGCAGCGCGGCGACGGCCCGGCCGTTCGCCTCGTCGAGGCGCGCGGTCGGCTCGTCCGCGAGCAGCAGGGTCGGCCGACTCGCGAGCGCGCGGGCGACGGCGACCCGCTCCCGCTCGCCCGCCGAGAGGTGCTCGACGCGGCCGCCGGCGCGCTCCTGCAGGCCGACGTCCGCGAGCGCCTCGGCGGCCGGCGCGGCGTGCAGCCCGCGAAGCGCGAGCCCGAGCTCGACGTTCTCGAGCCCGGACAGGAACGGGACGAGCCCGGGATCCTGGCCGACGAGCGCGATCCGGTCGCGCCGGCAGGCGGCCCGCTCGGCGCGTGAGAGCGTGGAGATGGAGCGGCCTCCGACGAGCACGTCGCCCTCGTTCGGAAGCTCCAGGCCGGCGAGCAGGTGCAGAAGCGTCGTCTTGCCGGTGCCGGACGGCCCCGTGACCGCGTAGAGCCGCCCGGGCAGGAAGGCCGCGTCGACGCCGGCGAAGACCGCGCGAGCCGCGTGGCCGGAGCCGAAGTGCTTGGCGACGTCCCGGAGCTCCGCGACCGGCGTCTCGCCGGGCAGCGCCACGGGCTCCGGCCTGCGCTCGGCGTCGCTCTCGCGCGACGGCCCCGACGCCTTCCCGGCCGGGGCGACCACGATTGACTCGCCCTCGAGCCGGGCGGCCGCGTGCGCGCCGATGCCCGCCCGCCGGAGCAGCTCCTCCGAGAGCCGCAGCCAGCCGCCCTTGCCGACCACGATCGCCTCCTCGTCCCCGGCCTTCGCGGCCTCCTCGCTCACGCGCCCGTCGCGGACCCGCACGATCCGGTCGGCGATCGCGCCCGAGCGCGGGTCGTGGGAGACGATCACGGTCGTCGCGCCCTCCTCGCGCGCGAGGTCGCCGATCAGGGCGTAGACGGACGCCGCGTTCTCGGCGTCGAGCTCGCCCGTCGGCTCGTCGGCGAGGAGGAGCGCCGGGCGGTGCGCCAGGGCGGCGCAGATCGCGATCCGCTGCTGCTCGCCGCCCGAGAGCTCGTGCGGGTGGGCGTGGCGCCGGTCGGCGAGGCCGACGCGTTCGAGCAGCTCGTCGGCCCGGGAATCTCGCTCCCGCGCGGTCGCGCCGCCGAGGGCGAGGTGGAGCCCGACGAGCTCCCGCGCCGTCAGCTCCTCCGCGAGGGCGCGCCGGTAGTGCTGCTCCGCGTAGCCGAGGTCGCGGGCGCGGTAGCGGGCGAGCCGGCGTCCGCGCAGGCGGCCGAGGTCGGTGCCGAGCACGCGCACGGTGCCCGCGGACGGCTTGTCGAGCCCGGCCAGGATGCGCAGGAGCGTGGTCTTCCCCGAGCCGCTCGGGCCGAGGACGACGCAGATCTCCCGCGCGCGAACGGTCAGCGTGAGCCCCTGGAGCGCGGGCACGCCGGCGCCGTCCTCGGTGTACACGCGGAAGAGGTCCCGGATCTCGATCGCCGCGCTCATGCGGCCGCCTCCGCGGAAAGCGTCGGGGCGGGGGCGCGGAAGGCGCGCGCCGTGGCGAGCCCGACGAGCGCCGCGGCCGCGACCGCGTACGCGCCGATTGCGACGAGCACCACCGGCCAGTCGACCGTCACGAGGAGCGGCGGCTCCGGCCGCCCCGCGTTCGCCGTCAGCCGGACGAGGCTCACGACGAGCAGTCCGAGGATCGCCCCCGTCGCCATCCCGCCGAGCAGCCCGACCGCCGCAACGATCCCGGCCCGCAGGCGGACCTGGGCCCGGAGCGTCGCCGGCGCCGCACCCTGCGCCTCGAGGTCGAAGAGTTCCCCGCCCTCGTCGCGCAGGTCGGTGACGACGCCGAGCAGGAGGCCGACGAGCGCGAGGCCGAGCGCGACGAGCGCGGCGCAGGCGAGCGTGAGGAGCGCCGCGCGCGCGAGCGGATCCGCGCGCAGTCGCGACGTGATCTCTGCGTGCGTCGTGACGTCGAGCGCGGCGAACGGCGGGTCGGCGCGCGCGGCCGCGAATGCGCGCTCGTCCACGCCGTCCAGCCAGATCTCGTTCGGCTCGGCGGCGCCCGGCGTGGACGCGTTCGACGCGGTCACGAGCAGGTCACGGTCGCCGATCACGGCGTCCCCGTCGACGCTCGGGAACCGCTCGGCCGTCCCGACGACCTGCACGACGAGCGAGGCGCGGCCGACGGACACCGGCAGCCGTCCCTGCGCGTCGGCCGCGGCCGCGAGCCGCGGCGTCGCCAGCACGGGGATCGGCCCCTCGTCGCTCGCCTGCCGGGGGCGGAAGCGCGAGACGACGCGGTTCGTGAGCGCGAAGTGGAAGTCGGTCTCCGGCCCTGTGACGACGGCGGAGATCCCCGGGCTTGTCGGGATCCAGTCTTCCCAGGCGATCCGGGCGGTCTCGGTGCCGACGGCCTCGAGCGGCCCGGCGTGGACGACGCCCTGCACGGCCTGCCCGGCCGTCGCCCCGGTCTCCTCGATCCGCCGGGGCGGCGAGAACGTCAGGCCGACGATCGTGCCGCCCCGAGCCTCCGGGGGCACCGGCACGCGGAGGTCGACGGCGGGCCCGCGGTCGAGGCCGCCGAGGTCGAGCTGCGTGAACCGCCCTTCGGGGGTCTGCACGGTGACGGAGAGCCCGACCGGCGCTCCTTCGACGGAGACGTGCAGGCGAAGCTCGCGCGCGTCCTCAGGAAGCCGCGGCCCCTGGAGGGACGACGCGTGGCCCGGGTCGACGAGCGCGGCGAGCTCCTCGCGCGAGCGCGAGGCGAAGTCGTCGCGCCAGCCGCCCACCGACGCGATCGTGGCAGGCGGCAGCCCGAGCACCGTCACCCCGCCCGAGCCGGGCAGGCGGGACACGTTCCCGGGCAGCCGGAAGACCGCCGTCGCGCGGCCGCCGGAGGCCGCCTCGTACTCGTCGAGCGTGCCGGCCTCGAGCGGCAGGACGAGATTCCGGAGGTCCTCCTGGAGGATCGCGTCCGAGGGCGCCGCGAAGGCCGCCTGGTCGCTCTGTCCGCGCGAGAGCGTCGATCGGTAGGTCTCCGCGAAGAGCGCGAGGCCGAGGCTGACGGTGAGGAACGCGATCGCGATCGCCGCCGAGCCCGGGCGCCGAGCCAGCGAAAGCGCGGCCAGGCGAAGCGGGACCGAGCGCCCCCGCGAGAGCCGTTCGAGCGCCCGCAGGCCGGGCGACAGCGCCCGGGCGCACGCGACGGCCGCGACGAACGCCACGAGGCCGGGGAGCAGGAGGAGGAGCGCCCCCGTCCCGCCCTCGCGGGCGAGGGCCGAGGCGTCCGTCGAGCCGCGCGCGAACGCGAGCACGATCACCGCGAGGGCGCCGAGCGCCGCGACGTCGAGCGGCGAGAGCGAGAGGCCGCCGAGCCGCAGCGGGCGCGCGCGGACGGCGAGGAAGAGGACAAGCGCGGAGGCGAGCGCGAGCACGAGTCCGGCCACGAGCCCGCTCCCGGAGAGGACGGAGTGCCGGATCACCTCGCCGGCCGGCTCGCTGGCGCGGTCGGCGACGACCGCGGCGATCCCGATCCCGAGCGCCCAGCCGACGAGCGTCCCGACGAACGCGACGACGCCCGCCTCCGCCGCCGTCTCGAGCTCGAGCTGCCAGCGGCGGGCTCCGAACCACACGAGACGCCGCCTGGCCGCGGCCGTGTCGCGGCGGAGCGTCGCGGCGGCGAGCAGCGCGAAGGCGACGAGGAGCGCGCAGGCCTCGCCGCCGATCAGGAGCAGCCGCCGGCCCGCCGCGCTCGCGGTCGCGCCCGCCTCCTCGACGTCGGACTCCGGGGCGACGAGCTCGGCCCCAGGCTGGTCGGACGTGAAGAGCGAGCGCGCCCGCGCGACGCGATCGCCGAACGAGCCCGTCTCCCAGGCGCGGACCGCCCCGCCGTCCAGCGGCACCACCCAGGCGTAGCTGCGGTAGAGGGTCCCGAGCGAGGCCGCGGTTCCGAGGGCCTCGGTCCCCTCGGCGACGAGGAGCGGCGGCGTGTGCGTCTGGTGGTAGCTCCCCGGCTCGACGAACTGGCCGAAGAGGACATCCGAGCGGAGCGTCGCCTGGCCGACCTCGGCGATCGTGAACCCGTCCGGCTTCGGGAGCGGGCCGGCCCCGCGGATGCGGACGACCTCGCAGCGCTCCGGCCGGCAGGTCTCGGGCAGGCGGCCCGACCGCAGCCGGACCCACGGCTCGAGCCCGTCCACGGCGGCGAGGTCGACGAGCCCGCCGCCCATGTTCCGGCGCCGGAAGAGAAGGACGCTCGTCGGCTCGCCGGCGTCGACGGTCCGGAGCGCGCGGCGTGCGTCCGCGTCGATCGTCCGGAGGTCCCCGGCCGCCTGGCCGGGGACGCCGAACCACGTTGCGCGGACGGCGCGCTCGGGCGCGGGAACGGCCGCGAGCGAGCGCGCGACGCTCTTGTCCTGCGCGACGAGCCCGCCGGCGAGGACGGCCGAGAGCGTCGCGGCCGCGGCCGCCAGCCCGAGGCCGACCAGCGCGACGCGGCCGAGCCGGCGCCCCAGCCTGGCCCGGGCGAGCCGGAGCGGCGAGAGGATGCGGCGAACGCCGGTCACGATTACACGCTGCCATGCCGCGAGCGTTACCACAAGTGGACTTCCTTCGTCTAAGGTTAAGAGCTACTGATGCTCGACGTTCGCCGCATGCGCGTGCTCCGCGAGGTCGCGAACCGCGGCTCGATCGCGGCGGCCGCGCAGGCCCTCTCGTTCACACCGTCCGCCGTCTCGCAGCAGCTGGCCACGCTCGAACGCGAGACCGGGGTCGCGCTCGTGGAGCGCGGACCGCGCTGGGTGCGGCTGACCGAGGCCGGCCATGCGCTCGTCGAGCACACCGACGACATCCTCGCGCGCCTGCGCACGGCCGAGGCCGATCTCCAGGCGCTCGCCGGGCTCTCCCGCGGCACGCTCCGGGTCGCGTCCTTCCCGACGGCGTACGCCACGATCATGCCCGGCGCGATCACGGCGTTTCGCGACCGGCATCCCGACGTGGAGCTCCGGCTCACGGAGGCCGATCCCCGCGCAGGGCTCGCCAGGCTGAAGGCGGGGGAGCTCGAGCTGGCGCTCGCCTACGAGTACGACTTCGTCCCGCTCGCGGTCGACGAGGGCATCGAGCTCGTCCCGCTCATGGACGATCCGATCAACGCGCTGCTCCCGCGCGGCCACGCCGCCGCCGGGCGCGCGACCGTGCGCCTGCGCGACCTCGCCGACGAGTCGTGGGTCACCTCGACCCCGCGCTCGTCGTGCCACATGTTCGTGCGGCGCGCCTGCAACGCCGAGGGCTTCGACCCCGACGTGACGATGGAGTCGGACGACCACGGCGTCTGGCAGGGGCTCGTCGCCGCGGGCGTCGGCGTCGCGCTCGTCTCGGAGATGTCGCTCCCCGCGCTCGATCCGGGAGTGACCGTGCGCCCGGTCGCGCCCAAGCGCCTCAAGCGGCGGATCTACGCCGCGCATCGAACCGGCGCGGGCAAGACGCCGGCCGTCGAGGCGATGCTCGAGGTGCTTGCGGCCGAGATCGCCGCGCGGGCGCCGCTCGCGAAGACGGCCTAGCGAACGACCCGGTAGCGGAGGTGCGTGGCCGCCGGCGTCTCGAGGACCGAGACGACCTCGAGCGCGACGCGCTGGGCATCGAACATCCGGGTCCCGTCCCCGAGGAGGACCGGCACGAGATGGATGGAGAGCTCGTCGACGAGGCCGGAGTCGAGGTACTGGCGGCCGAGGCTCGCACCCCCCATCACGCAGACGTCCAGGTTCCCGGCGGCGGCCGCGGCCTGGCCGAGCGCAGCCTCGATCCCGTCGGTCGCGAACGTGTAGACGCCGCCCTCCGGGCTCTCGGCGGGAGCCTCGTGCGTGACGACGAAGACGGGCCGCCGCTCGGACGGCCCGTCGGGGCCCCACCAGGGGACCGACCGTTCGTACGTCGTCCGCCCGGCGACCACCGCGCCGAGCGAGGCGGCCGACTCCTCGAGCAGACGGCGGCCGGCCTCGCCGTCCGCGCCGAACGCCCACTCGAGCAGGGCCATCCCGCCCTCGCCGTTCGGCTCCTCGGGGCGGGGGTTCGGGCCGGTCGTGAACCCGTCCAGGGACATGCTCTGGTCGAAGACGACCTTGCCCACGCGCTACCCGACCCTCGCCAGGAGCTCGTCGAGGAGGTCGAAGCTCCGGTCGGCGCCGTCCGCCATGCCCGTCGCGATCGCCGCGTCGCGGGCCTCCTTCGACGGGTAGACGACGGTCGTCGTGATCCGCGTCCTCCCGTCCTCCTGGGTCAAGACCATCGTGTTCAGCGTCTCCGGCCAGTCGCCGCCCCACGATTCCGTCTGAACGAGCCGCTCGGGCGCCTCGACCTCGCGGTAGACGCCGTTCATCTCCATCTCGCGGCCGTCCTCGGTGTTTCGCCACTCGATGTGCCAGGCGCCGCCGGGGCGGAGGTCGAGCTCGCAGACCGGCATCGTCCAGCCCTCGGGCCCGAGCATCCAGTTCGGCAGGTGCTCGGAGCTCGTGAACGCCTCCCACACGAGCTCACGCGGCGCCGCGACGATGCGCTCCATGACGACCTCGGTATCCGACGGTGTGCTGATGGTCGTGGTCATCGCTCCTCCTCCTTCGCCTGGAGCGTTTCCAGGTACGCGTCCAGGCGCTCGTAGCTGGCGTCCCAGTGCTCGCGGTACCCATCCGCCCATTCGGCCACCTCGCGAAGCGGCGCCGCCTCGAGCCGGCACGGGCGCCACTGCGCGTCGCGGCCGCGGCTGATGAGACCCGCGCGCTCGAGCACGCGCAGGTGCTTCGAGACGGCCGGGCCGCTGATCGCGAACGGGGCCGAGAGCTCCTTCACCGTCGCCGCGCCGTCCAGCAGGCGCGCGAGGATCGCCCGCCGGGTGGGGTCCGCAAGGGCGGCGAACGTGAGGCTGAGGGAGTCGGCGGCCAAGAGAATCGAACCGATCGGTTAGGTAACCATTCGGTTATACACAGGCCGGGGCCGTGGCGTCAAACGGTGACGGCGCGCGTCTTCGCCCAGCGGCGCAGGGCGTCGACGATGACCTTGAGAGCGCGGCCCTCCTCGGTCAGGCGGTACTCGACCCGGGGCGGCCGCGCGTCGACGACCACGCGCTGGAGCACGCCGGCCTCCTCGAGCTCGACGAGCCGGGCCGCGAGCGTCCGCGGGGGCACGGGCCCGACCGCCTGGCGGAACTCGCCGAAGCGCACGGCGCCACCGTGCGCGGCGTAGACGATCTGCAGGAGCCAGCGGCGCTCGAGGAGGTCCGCCGCCCGGCGAACCTCCTCGGGCACGGGCTCACACTGCCGGCAGCGATGCATGGCCGGCCTGCTCGGGCTCGAGCGACAGCTCGAGCACCTCGCCGAGGCTCATGACGGGATGGAAGGCGATCGCCTCGCGGACGTCCGACGGCACGTCGTCCAGATCGGCGCGGTTGCGCTCGGGGATGACGACGTCGGTGAGGCCGGCCGCGTGGGCGGCGAGCGCCTTCTGCTTGAGGCCTCCGATCGGCAGCACGCGTCCCTGGAGCGTCACCTCGCCGGTCATCCCGACCGTGTGCCGCACCGGCCGCCCCGTGAGGAGCGACGCGAGCGCGGTCGCCATCGTGATGCCGGCGCTCGGCCCGTCCTTCGGGATGGCGCCCGCGGGGACGTGCACGTGGAACGACCGGTCGCGGAACGCGGAGTCGTCGATCCCGAGATCGTCACCGTTGGCACGGACGTACGAGAGGGCGATCCGGGCAGACTCCTTCATCACGTCGCCGAGCTGGCCCGTGAGGAGGAGCTCGCCGTCCTTGCCGGGCATCGCGGTCGCCTCGACGAAGAGGACATCCCCGCCCGTGCCGGTCACGGCCAGGCCGGTCGCGACCCCGGGGACGGCGGTACGCTCGGCGGCCTCCTGGTAGAAGCGCTGCTTGCCGAGCGCGTCGCGGACGAGCTCCAGGTCACAGACGACCACGGCCTCGACCTCGCCGGAGGCGATCCGGGTCGCGGTCTTCCGCAGGAGCCTCCCGAGCTCGCGCTCGAGCTGGCGGACGCCGGCCTCGCGCGTGTACTCGGAGACGACGACCTCGAGCAGCTCGTCGGTGATCTCGACCTCGCCCTCGCGGAGGCCGTTCCGCTCGAGCTGGCGCGGCCAGAGGTAGCCGCGGGCGATCGCGACCTTCTCGTCGACCGTGTAGCCGTCGAAGCGAATCGTCTCCATCCGGTCGAGCAGCGGGCCGGGGATCGTGTCCGTGATGTTTGCCGTCGCGATGAAGACGACCTCGGACAGGTCGAGCTCGACGTCGAGGTAGTGGTCGCGGAACGAGTGGTTCTGCGCCGGGTCGAGCACCTCGAGCAGGGCCGCGGACGGGTCGCCGCGCCAGTCGGCGCCGACCTTGTCGACCTCGTCGAGCATGATCACCGGGTTCATCGTCCCGGCGTCGCGTAGAGCGCGGACGAGCCGGCCCGGCATGGCGCCGATGTACGTGCGCCGGTGGCCGCGGATCTCCGCCTCGTCGCGCACGCCGCCGAGCGACATGCGCACGAACTCGCGCCCGAGCGCGCGGGCGATCGACTCGCCCACCGACGTCTTGCCGGTGCCGGGCGGGCCGACCAGCGTCAGGATCGCGCCGGAGCGCTTGTCCTCCTCGATCCCGCGCTCCTTGCGCAGCTTGCGGACGGCCAGATACTCGACGATCCGGTCCTTCACGTCCTCGAGGCCGTAGTGGTCCGTGTCCAGGACCTCGCGCGCGTGCGCGGGGTCCAGGCGCTCCTCCGAGCGCTTCGCCCACGGCACGGCGATCAGCCAGTCGAGGTACGTCCGGATGACGGACGCCTCGGGGCTCTGCTCCCCGATCGTCTCGAGCCGGTTGAGCTCGCGCTCGGCCTGCGAGCGGACCTCTTCGGGCATCTCGGCCTCGGCGATCTTGGTCCGGTACTCCTCGATCACGGAGCCCTCGTCCTCGCCGAGCTCCTTGCGGATCGAGTCCATCTGCTTGCGCAGGAAGTACTCGCGCTGCTGGGCCTGCGCGCCGGACTCCACGTCGTCGCGGATGCGCCGCCGCACCTGCAGCTCGGCGAGACGCTCGCGCTGGAGCGAGACCGCCAGCTCGAGCCGCTCGCGCAGGTCGACCGCCTCGAGCACGCGCACCTTCTGGTCGTAGCTGATGTCGGGCGCGTAGCCGATCGTGTCGGCGAGAGGACCCGGCTCGGAGATGGAGCGGACGAACGCGCTGATCCGCCCGTCGTCGCCCCGCAGCTCGAGGATCTCCTCGACGACCGCGCGGTACTCGCGCTCGAGCTCCTTGATGCGGGCGTCGACCGGGTGGTCCTCGTCGGGCCGCTCGTCGACCTCGACCCGCAGACGGCCAGACGCGTCCGTGTGGGCCGCGCCGGCGATCCCGCGGTGGAGACCCGTGAGGGAGACCGCGCGCACGCCGCCGGGCAGGCGGACGCGGTCTGAGATCTCGGCGACCGTGCCGACGGTCGCGAAGTCGCTGCCGTGGCGCGGGACGAGCAGCACGCGGCTCTCGTCGCCGGCGTCGACCGGCAGAGTCAGATCCATGTTCGGGAAGACGACGACGTCTTCCAGAGGGACGAGCAAAAGGGTGCTCAAGGTGCAAACTCCTCAGTAGTCATCACTTGTTGCGCTTACTATACCAATTGAACTGACCACCTCGCACGACCTCGCACGACGCGGCTAGCCTTCGCGGCATGACAGAGAAGATTCGGAAGACCGAGGAGGAATGGCGCCGGGAGCTGACGCCCGAGCAGTTCCACGTACTTCGAGAGAAGGGCACCGAGCGCGCGGGTACCGGCAAGTACGAGCACGAGAAGCGCGAGGGCACGTACCGCTGCGCCGGCTGCGGCGCGGAGCTCTTCCTCTCGGACACGAAGTACGAGTCCGGTTCCGGCTGGCCGAGCTTCTACGGGCCGGCGAGCGCGGAGGCAGTCGAGACCGAGAACGACCGTTCCTGGCTGATGCGCCGCACCGAGGTGCTCTGCGCCTCCTGCGGCGGGCATCTCGGCCATGTGTTCGAGGACGGCCCGCACCCGACCGGCCTGCGCTACTGCATCAACTCGGCCGCGCTCGAGCTCGACGCCGACGCCGACGCCGACGCGGTGGACTGACCCGCGCGAAGGGCCGCGTCCGCTCTGGACGCGGCCCTTCGGCGGGG
>Ga0210143_1000225_pt1 | contig 12443 bp, 16 predicted proteins | sample MayberryNW_TuleC_2_FD_185527 | JGI IMG/M metagenome (GOLD analysis project Ga0210143, IMG submission 185527) | Wetland microbial communities from San Francisco Bay, California, USA, that impact long-term carbon sequestration - MayberryNW_TuleC_D2... | ecosystem: Environmental > Aquatic > Marine... | reverse complement strand
TACCAGGCCGTGCTCGCCTTCCAGAAGGTCCACGGACTGGCCCGCACAGGCAGGGTGTCCGGCGGCCTCTGGGGCGCGATCGCCCGCGGCACCGTCCCACGGGCACGAGGTCCGCACGGCACGCACGTCGAGGTCTCGAAGACGAAGCAGGTCATGTACGAGGTCGTGAACGGGAAGGTCGCGAAGGTCGTGCACGTCTCGACCGGCGCGACGGGCAACACGCCGGTCGGAACGTGGCGGGTCTACCGGCTCGGGCCGGGCGGAAGCCTGAGCGGCATGTACTACTCGCTCTACTTCCTCCGCGGCTTCGCGATCCACGGCTACCACTCGGTGCCGCCCTACCAGGCGAGCCACGGCTGCGTGCGGACGCCGCTCTGGTTCGCCCCCGGCTTCTACCGTCGGTGGGGCCGCATCGGAACCGTCGTTCGCGTGTTCCCGTAACCTCAGACGCATGCCGCCCGACGAGGCCAGCGCCGATCCGGTCGTCCGCCAGCTGCGCGAGCAGATCTCGGACAACGACCGCGCCCTGCTCGAGGCGGTCAACGCACGCCTGAAGCTGGTCGCGCGGCTGAAGGACTACAAGGCCTCGCGCGGCTTCGAGTTCGTCGACCCGAACCGCGAGGAGCTCATGGTGCGCTACCTCGAGCGCGTGAACGGCGGGCCGCTCTCCCGCGACGGCCTGCACGAGCTCTTCGAGTCGATCCTCGCGCTCACGAAGCGCGAGGTCGCCGGCGACCGCGAAGCGGTGTAGGCGCGGGGCGTGTCCCGCCCGGGCGAGGCGTGCCTCGCCGCTACGCCTCCGCTTCGAAGTCCTCGGGCTTGACCTCGTCGAGGAACTTCTTGAACTCCTCGACGACCTCTTCCTCGTTCACGTCGCCGCCCTCGAACTCGATCGCGGACTCCTCGATCACGGCCTCGGCCGCGAAGATCGGGGCGTCCGCCCGGACGGCGAGTGCAATCGCGTCGGAGGGCCGCGAGTCCACCTCGATCTCCGTCCCGTCGACCGCGATCGTGATCATCGCGTAGAACGTGTTGTCGCGGAGCTCGGTCACCGCGATCCGCACGACGCGGGCATCGAGCTGGGTCAGCATCTCCGTGAAGAGATCGTGCGTCATCGGGCGCGGGGTCGCGGCGCCCTGGAGCTTCATGAGGATCGCGGCCGCCTCGGGGTGCCCGATCCAGATGGGCAGGAACTTGTTTCCGTCGGCGGTCTTCAAGAGCACGATCGGCTGCTTGCCGACCATGTCGAAGCTGACCCCGTAGATGACCATTTCCTCCATCAGCCCGTCCTCGTCCGGATGATACTCACGCCCCTTCCCCGGAAACCCGGAGGCGGGGGCGAGCCCTAACCCCGAGCGAACCGAACCTTTACGCCCGCCGCACCCGCGCTTCTGCCCGCCCCTCCTAGCGTGGGCTCCATGACCAACGAAGGGAGTCCCATGGGTTCGAGATCGCTCATGCTCGTCGCCGCCGCCGTGCTCGTCGCCGCGGTGGCCGCCGTTTACGCCGCGCCGGCCACGAGCGGCGGCCGCGAGGTGCGCCGCGCCGGGTCCTGCACCGGCGCCGCGACGTCCAAGATCAAGCTGAAGAACGAGAACGGCCGGATCGAGGTCGAGTTCGAGGTCGACCAGAACCGCAACGGCCGCCGCTGGACCGTGGCGCTCAAGCGGAACGGCAACCGCTTCTTCCGGGGCGTCCGGACGACGCACGCTCCGAGCGGCTCGTTCGAGGTTCGCAGGCTGACGGCGAACGGCGCCGGGCCCGACAGGATCACGGCCCGCGCCGTCGCGCACCGCGGCGGCCAGGTCTGCACCGCCTCCGCGACCTGGTAGCCGGGTCTCCTCTCCGGGTGGCAGCGTGGACCGCCTCCGGCCCGCCGGGGGGGTCGCGCGGTCCCCGTCCTGCCCTCGCGCCCTCGGCCCGAGACGAGAGACGCGGCGCCACGCCTTCGGCGACGCCGCGTCTCTCGCGGGTATGGGCGCACGAGGCGAACTAGTAGCCGGAGCTGCCGCCGCCCGAGTAGACGGCGATCACGACGATCAGAGCTGCTACGAGCGCCAACGCGACAACGATCCAGAGTGCGCGTCTCGAAAGTGGCATGGCACCCCCTTTCCTGGGCTCACTTCTGAAAACGGGGCGGGGCCCAGTCCGATTCCCCGCGCGGTCCGCGCACGCGAAAAAGGCCCCGTTTCCAGGGCCTTTCGATGGTGGGCGATCCTGGATTCGAACCAGGGACCTCCGCCTTATCAGAGCGGCGCTCTAACCGACTGAGCTAATCGCCCGCGCGACCGCGGATTGTAGCCAGGTCAGTTCGGCTGCCGTGCGCGCTCGAGATAGAGCTCGGCGGCGAGGAGAACCGTCTGGTCGGACGTGAGCTCGAGTACCCAGGCGCGCGTGGCCTCGTCGAGCTCGCGGTCGGCAAGTACGGCGTGCGCGAACGCCTCCAGCCGTCCCGCGCGGGCGAGCCGTGCGATCCGCAGGACGACGTCGGCGGTCGGCTCGTGCGCGGCGATCGCCCCGATCACGTCCAGGGGTGCGGCCCAGGGGTGCGGCAGGGTCACAGGTGACTAACGGCGCCGGCGGCCGGCCGGTTACGCGACCGCGCGCTCGAGCGACTCGACGATCTCGGCCAGCTCCGTCTCGTCGGCGAACGCGATCTCGATCCGGCGCGATCCGACCCGGACGCCCGCGCCCGTCGCCCGCTCGAGCGCGGCGTGTGCCCGGGCGGCGAGCTCCGGATCGACGGGGGCGGAGCGGCGCGGCTTCGTGCGCGCGCCCGCCCAGCGCGCGGCCCGCTCCGCGGCGCGGACCGAAAGGCCCTCGCGGACGATCCGGCGGGCGAGCGCCCGCCGCTCCTCGTTTCCCGGGACGGCGAGGACGGCGCGGGCGTGGCCCTCGGAGAGCGATCCGCGCTCGACGAGGTGGAGCACGTCGTCGGGCAACTCGAGGAGCCGGAGCCGGTTGGAGACGGTCGGCTTCGCGCGGCCGACCCGCTCGGAGAGCTCGCCGAGCGAGAGCGCGAACTCGTCCTGGAGCAGCGCGTACGCGCGGGCCTCCTCGACGGCCGAGAGATCCTCGCGCGCGACGTTCTCGACCAGGGCCAGCATGAGCGACTCGCGGTCGTCCGTGTCGCGGACGACCGCGGGAATGGTGGCGAGCCCGGCCGCGCGGGCCGCGCGCCAGCGGCGCTCGCCGGCAACCAGCTCGTAGCGGCCGTCTCCGAGCGGGCGGACGAGCACCGGCTGGACGATTCCCTGCGCGCGCACCGACTCGGCGAGCCCGCCGAGAGCGTCCGCGTCCATCCGCTTGCGCGGCTGGCGAGGGTTGGGCGCGATCTGGCCGACCGGGAGCTTGGCCAGCTCCGTCTCGGCGGCCGCTCCACCGAGCAGCACCTCGAGGCCCCGCCCGAGGCCGCGGCGGCGGGGGTCAGGCGCCGGCGTGGACACCGGCGAGAGCGGTCGAAGGGGTCGGACGAACGCGAGCGACGAGCTCGCCGGCGACGCGGTAGTACGCGTCGGCTCCGGCCGAGCCCGGGTCGTACGCCGTGATCGGCAGCCCGTGGCTCGGCGCCTCCGCGAGCCGAACGCTCCGCGGCACGACGGCGTCGAAGACGAGGTCGCCGAAGTGCCGGCGCACCTCGGCCGCCACGTCGGCGGAGAGCCGGGTCCGGCCGTCGGCCATCGTCAGCACCATCCCCGCGATCGAGAGGCGCGGGTTCAGACGCGAGCGGAGACGCTCGATCGACTCGAGCAGCTGGGTGAGCCCCTCGAGCGCGTAGTACTCGCACTGGATCGGGACGACGACCTGGTCGGCGGCGGCGAGCGCGCTGACCGTCAGCGGTCCGAGCGACGGCGGGCAGTCGACGAGCACCCAGTCGTACTCGTCCCGTGCGGGCGCGAGCGCGCGCGCGAGAAACGTCTCCCCGTCCGCGTAGCCGCCCAGCTCGACTGCGAGGCCGGCCAGCTCGCCCTTGGACGGGACGAGGTCGAGGTTCGCAAACTGGGTCGGCTCCGCGACGCGCCGCACGTCGGCGCCGTCGAAGAGGTCGCCGGTGAACGCGCCGTTCGCGCGGGCTCCGAGGCCCGAGGTCGCGTTCGCCTGCGGGTCGAGGTCGACCACGAGGACGCGCTCGCCGGCCTCGGCGAGGCAGGCGGCGAGGTTGACGGCGGTCGTCGTCTTCCCGACCCCGCCCTTCTGGTTCGCGAGCGCGAGGATCCGTCCCGGCACAGGGTCGAGGGTACTCAGGCGAGAGGACGTTTCCGCGCCACGCCCGGGCGGCGGGGGAAGCGCTCCGGCGTCGGCCCGGTCTTCGCGAAGACGAGCAGCCGGCGACGTTCCGAGCCGAGCACCGAGACCGTCGACTCGAGCCGGCCGGCCACCTGCAGAGCCGCCTCGGCGGCCCGCTCGGCGAGGTTCGCGCCCTCGCTCGTGAAGAGGACGAACCGGCCGCCCGGACGGACGAGCGGCAGGCACCACTCCACGGCGACCGGGGGCGGTGCGAGCGCGCGCGCGAGCGCGGTCCCGTAGGCGTCGCGACCGGCGCCGGCCGCGTGCTCCTCGGCGCGCGCGCAGACGACCCCCACGTCGGGAAGCTCGGCCGCCCACCGGCGGAGGAACGCGCACTTCTTCGCCGTCGCCTCGAGCAGATCGAAGTGCAGGTCGGGCCGCGCGGCCGCAAGCGGGATCCCGGGCGAGCCCCCACCCGAGCCGACGTCCACCACCGGACCGTCGCCGAGGAGCGGCAGGGCGGCGAGCGCGTCGTCCACATGGATGCGGCGGGCCTCGGCCGGGTCGTGGATCGCGGTCAGGCCGGGGGTCGACACGAGCGCTCGAAGCCAGCGCTCCACGGCGTCGGTCACGAGGGCGGTTGGGGCGCGACGACGACGCAGCGGTTCGGCTCGGCGCCCTCGCTCCCCGTCGTGACGTCGTTGCGCTCCTGGAGCGCCAGGTGGACGATCTTCCGCTCGGGCGCCGACATCGGCTCGAGCTTCACGGGCGTCCCGGTAGCGAGTGCGTCACGGGCCGCGTCCTCGGCGACCCGCTCGAGCGAGGCGCGCCGGCGGGCCCGGTAACCCGCCGCGTCGACCACCACCGCGCGCTGCTCCCCGCTCGCCCGGAGGAGCGCGTTCGCGAGGTGCTGGATCGAGTCGATCGTGTGCCCGCGCTTGCCGATCACGAGTCCGACGTCCGGCCCCGAAAGCCGCGCGCCCAGCTCGTCGCGGTCCTCGTGGATCGAGATCGACGCGCGAACGCCAAGGGACGCGCAGACGAGCTCGAGCAACTCTCGCACCAGCGCCGCCGGCGTGCCGGGCTCCTCGGTGCCGCCGGACGGCGCCGGGCCCCGGGTCTGCCCGGGAGCGACCTGGGCGAGCACGCGGGCCGGCACCTGGCCGACGCCGAGGAGGCCGCGCTCTCCTTCCGACAGCACCTGGAAGCGCACGCTGCCCTTGTCGAGGCCGGGGTAGCGCTGCTCCAGCTCGCGCAGCGCGGCCCACTTGGCCTCGCCGACGGTCTCTCCGGTTGCCTCGACGCTCTCGTCGGGGGCCGGAACGGGCTCGTCGGGCTCGCTCATCGCCGCGCTTGCGGGCCGCGGCGCTTTCGGCGTCGCACCTTGCGGGCGCCCGAGCCGCCGGCGCCGGTCGAGGCCGCCTTCGGCTGTTTCTCGGACGTCCCGTCACCCTTGGCCGCCGCGGCCGCCTCCTTGGGCGGCGTGCGCGACGTTCGCTTCGCCGGGGTGGCGGGTCGAGGCATGAGGCGCCGGGTGACGAGGCCCTGGCCGATCGTCCACAGGTTCGTCGTGACCCAGTAGAGCATCAGGCCGACGGGGAAGTTGATGACGAAGAAGATGAAGACGAACGGGAGCGCGATGAAGAGCATGCGCTGCGTCCGGTCGGTGATCGGCGTCAAGAGCGTCGAGAGCAGCTGGCTCGCCACGTAGAGGACGAGCAGCAGGTAGCCCGACCAGTGGTCGCTCACCTGGTCGGTGATGTTCGGGACGACGTGGAGGAAGCCGAGGTCGGAGCCCGGGTAGTTCGGGAAGACCTCCTTCTCGAAGTCCCGCAGGACGAAGAAGAGCGAGATGAAGATCGGGATCTGGAGGAGGACGGGCAGGCAGGAGGCGGCCGGGTTGACCTTGTTCTCCTTGTAGAACGCCATGACCTCCTGCTGCTGGCGCTGCTTGTCGTTCTTGTACTTCTGCTGGATCGCCTTCAGCTCCGGCGCGATCATCTGGAGCTTCTGCATCGAGTGGATCTGCCGGACGGTCAGGGGGACCATCACGATCCGCACGAGCACGGTGAGGGCGATGATCGAGACGGCCCACGTGAGCCCTACGGTTCCGTGGAACCACTCGAGCAGGCTGGTGAGGATGTCCTCGATCGGGCCGAGGATCGCGTACGGGATCACGCCGCCCTCCTGGCCCGGCCCGTACGGAAGAGCGTCTGGTCGTGCGCGTGGTCGACGCCGCCGTGGCTCCACGGGTTGCAGCGGAGGATCCGCCAGCCGGCCAGGACGACGCCGCGCACGAAGCCGTACTCGCGCAGCGCGTCGAGCGCGTAGCGGGAGCAGGTCGGGTAGTACTTGCAGCGCGGCCCGAGAAGCGGGCTGACGAGCACCTGGTAGGCGCGGATCGCGAGGGCGGCGAGGCGGCTCACGTGGTCGCCTCCTCCACGGGCTCGGCAGCGAGGCCGAGCGCCTCGGCGACCTGGGCCCTGAGCCACCCGGCGCCGTGCTGCTCGACCGCCTCGGCGAGTCCCGGGCGAGCGGAGAGCACGTAGTCGGAGTCCGGGCGTGCGTCCACCGCGAGCTCGTCCCACGCGGCGCGCAGGCGCCGCTTCAGCCGGTTTCGCGTCACCGCGCCGCCGACCTTGCGCGAGACGGCGAGGCCGAGCCGCGGGCCCTCGGCCTCCCCCGGCTCCTCACGCGGGAAGGTATAGACGGTCAGGTAGCGCGTCGACACGGACCGGCCCTTGCGGTAGACCGCGTCGAAGTCCCGGGAGCGGGACAGGCGGTGGCGGCGCTTCACGCGGGCGCCTGCCTCAGGCCGACAGGCGCTTGCGACCCTTGGCGCGGCGCCGCTTCAGGATGGCGCGGCCGGCCCGCGTCTGCATGCGCGCGCGGAAGCCGTGGCGGCGCTTGCGCCGGCGCACGTTGGGCTGGAAGGTTCGCTTCACGTCTCGGTTGCAGCCCCGGCTCGGCGGGGCTCGTGGATCGGTTTGGAGCGGCCCGGCCGGACCGCGAGGCGGAAGTATAGAGAAGGCCCTCGCCCGACCGCGGCGGCTGCGAGCGTGGTGCGTCGGCTGAAAACATCACACAGAGAAATCCACAGGTGGAAAGGCGCTCGCCATGCGCCTTCCAACCGGATGTCCACACTGTGGAGATGGTTGTGGATAACTGTGAAACCCCTGCACGCATGCGGTTTTGCGCGTTACGGTTTTCCCCAGGAAACCTCATTGTCCGACCTCGTGACCGTTGCTAGTATCGCCGCTCCCGAGCGTCGGAAGGAGCGAGTCAAGGCGAGGTGGAGCGGCCTCTCGAGGTGAGTGCTGAGACCCTGTGGACCGCGGTCGCGGAGCGGCTTCGGGGGGCACTGAACGACCACACGTACTCGACCTGGTTCGAGGCAGCACACGGGTCGGCGCTCGACGAGGAGATCTTCGTCCTCGGCGTGCCCAACGACTTCACGCGCGAGTGGATCGAAAACCACTTCCGCGGTCTCGTCGAGGCCGGTGTCCGCGACACGCTCGGAAGCGGCCGGCGCGTCGAGCTCCAGGTCGACGACGGCGCGGCACCCGCGGCGCCGTCCCTGCCGAGCCCGGCCGCGAGCTGGGAGCCGGCGCCGAGCGCGCCCGCGACGGCGCCGGCGTGGGGGGAGGAGACCCAGCTCCCGCTCCGGCGCGAACGCTCCGGCCTCAACCCGAAGTACACGTTCGACCGGTTCGTGATCGGCTCGTCGAACCGCTTCGCGCACGCGGCCGCGCTCGCCGTCGCGGAGGCGCCCGCGCAGGCGTACAACCCGCTCTTCATCTACGGCGGCACCGGGCTCGGGAAGACCCATCTCCTGCACGCGATCGCCGCGTACGTCGGCGAGCACGGAGACGGCCTGACGGCGCGCTACGTGACGAGCGAGACCTTCATGAACGACTTCATCAACTCGCTCCGCGACAAGCGGATCGAGGGGTTCAAGCACCGCTACCGCCACTACGACGTGCTGCTCGTGGACGACATCCAGTTCTTCGAGCACAAGGAGCGGATCCAGGAGGAGTTCTTCCACACCTTCAACTCGCTCTACGAGGCCGGCCGGCAGATCGTCATCTCGTCCGACCGGCCGCCGCGCGACATCGCGACGCTCGAGGCGCGGCTGCGCTCCCGGTTCGAGTGGGGCCTCATCACCGACATCCAGCCGCCCGACCTCGAGACGCGGATCGCGATCCTGCGCAAGAAGGTGCACGCGGACGGTACCCACGTCGCCGACCCGCAGCTCCTCATGTTCATCGCCGGCCGGATCTCGACCAACATCCGCGAGCTCGAGGGGGCCCTCACGCGCGTGGTCGCCTTCTCCTCGCTCACCGGACGGCCGATGACCGTCGACCTCGCGCAGGAGGTCCTGAAGGACGTCTTCCCTCAGGGCGAGATGCCCGAAGTCTCCGTCGAGCGGATTCAGGAGGCGGTCATCGAGCGGTTCGGCATCTCGCTCCAGGAGCTCACGGGCGACCGGCGGGCGCAGTCGATCGTCTATCCGCGCCAGGTCGCGATGTACCTCTGTCGCGAGCTGACCGACTCGTCGCTGCCGAAGATCGGCAAGAAGTTCGGCGGTCGCGACCACACGACGGTCATCCACGCGACCTCCAAGATCGCGAAGTTGATCAAGGAGGACCGCAGCGTCTACAACCTCGTCCAGGAGCTCACCGCCCGCATCAAGCAGGCGCGCTAACAGGCAGGTGGGGAGAGTGGACGCGCACCGTGTGGAGAAGCCCGCCGATCTCGCCGTTCTGGGGGTAACCGCCCGGTCCCCACAGGACCCGTCCCCAGCGCGACCCCGCTCCGCGCCAGGTCCCGCCGCCGTCTTCCCCGTAACTCACACTCCCTACTGCTACTACGAGGTTTCTTAAGACATGACATCTCTGGATACCGTTGCCGGCACGCAGATGAAGATCACCGCGCGCAGCGAGGAGCTCGCCGACATCCTGGCCGTGGCCGGACGGGGCGTCTCGACGCGGACGAGCGTCCACGTCCTGACCGGGATCCTGCTCCGCGCGGAGGGCGACCGGCTCGCGGTCGCGGCGACGGACATGGAGCTCTCGCTCCGGCTCGAGCTCGACGCAACGGTCGAGGAGGAGGGCGCGGTCGTCGTACCCGGCCGGCTCCTCGTCGACATCGCGCGCCTGCTGCCGCCGGGCGAGGTGACGCTCGAGTACCGCCCCGAGGAGGGCGTCGCACGGCTCACGTGCGGTCCGGCGACCTACTCGCTGCACACGTTCGCGGTCGAGGACTTTCCGCGCCTGCCGGAGCTCGAGGGCGAGAACCGCTTCTCGGTCGACCGGCAGGCCTTCCTCGAGACGATCGCGAAGGTGGGGCGCTCCGCGTCGCGCGACGAGTCGCGCCCCGTCCTCACCGGAGTGCTCGTCCGGTTCGAGGGCGGCACGCTCGTGATGGCGGCGACCGACTCCTACCGCCTGAGCGTGAAGGAGACGGACCTGCCCACGGGGCCGGGCCGTGAGCTCGAGGCGATCGTGCCGGCCCGCGCGCTCCAGGAGCTCGCGCGGCTGGGCGGCGCCGCGACCGCCGACACGATCGAGGTCGGCATCCTCGAGAACCAGGTCGTCTTCGCGCTCGAGGGCGTCACGCTCACGGCCCGCCGGATCGACGGGCAGTTCCCGAACTACAAGCAGCTCGTCCCGGAGAGCTTCGAGGCGGAGGTCGAGCTGCCGCGCGAGGAGTTCCTCGACGTCGTGCGCCGCGCGGCGCTCATGGCGCAGCGGAAGTCACCGCTCCGGCTGCGGTTCGAGGAGGGCGAGGTGACCGTCTCGGCACAGACGCAGGACGTCGGCGAGGCGCGCGAGTCGCTGCCCGTCCGCTACGGGGGGGAGCCGCTCGAGATCGGCTTCAACGCCGAGTTCCTCCGCGACGGCCTCGAGTCGGTCGAGGACGACAAGGTGCGCCTGAAGCTCATCAGCCCGCTGCGGCCGGGGCTGATCCAGGGCGAGGGAGACGACTTCCTCTACCTGATCATGCCGATCCGGCTCGCGGGCTAGCCGCGCCCGCTGCGGGGCGTGGTCGTCTCGCACGTGACGCTTCGCGACTACCGCTCGTACGTCGGCCTCGAGCTCGACCTCCCGGCGGGGCTCGTCCTCGTCACGGGGCGGAACGGGGCCGGGAAGACGAACCTGCTCGAGGCGCTCCACGTGGGCGCGCAGGGCTTCTCCCCCCGGACGCGCGCCGAGGCGCAGCTCGTCCGCTTCGGCCAGCCCGCCGCCCGCGTGGGCCTCCGCGGGGAAGAGGCGGACGTCGCCGTCGAGACCGAGGTGACGCTCGTCCCGGGCGAGCCGAAGAGGCTCCGGCTGAACGGCGCCGCGCTCGCGGGCGCCGAGGAGCTTCGAGCGCGCCTGGCCGCGCTCGTCTTCGTCCCCGACCGGCTGGCCGTCGTGAAGGGCGGCCCGATCGTGCGCCGTTCGTACGTCGACCGGATGCTCGGTCGACTGGAGCCCGCGCAGGCCGCCCTGCCGTCGGAGTACGGCAGAGCGCTCGCGCAGCGCAACGAGTCGCTTCGCCGGGTGCGGGCCGGCCTCTCGGGCCGGGACGCGCTCGACCCCTGGACGGAACAGGTGGCGGAGCTCGGCGCCGCGCTCGACCGTGCCCGCGCCGAGCTGGTCGCAGGGCTTCGGCCCGCCTTCGCGGCGCAGGCGGACGTACTCGGTCTCGAGGCTGCGTCCCTCGGCTACGAGCCGGATCCCCCGACGGTCGAGGCTCTCGAAGGCCGGCTCGAGCAGGACCTCCGTCGTGGCACGACGTCGCTCGGCCCGCACCTCCGCGACGTCCGTATCGCGTCGGGGGAGCGAGATCTGCGGAGCTTCGGCTCGCAGGGCGAGCAGCGGACCGCGGTCCTCGCGCTCGTCCTCGCCGAGGCCGAGCTCCTCGCAGACCGGCGGGGGACGCCGCCGCTCCTGCTCCTCGACGACGTCCTCTCGGAGCTCGACGCGGGACGCCGCCGCGCGCTCGTCGAGGCGCTGCCCGCGGCGGGGCAGACGGTCGTGACGGCCACCGGGCGGGCCGCGCTTCCCGACGGGATCGAGCCGTCCGCGCACGTCGAGGTCGTGCCGGGGGAGGCGCGGCTCGCGTGACCGACCGCTGGCGCTACCCGCGGACGATCGGCGAGAGCGTCCTCGACGAGCTCGGTCGCTTCGGGCCCGCGGGTGCGATCGGAGAGGTGGTCGCCGCCTGGCCGTCCGCCGTCGGCGAGGCGATCGCGCGCGAGGCCTGGCCGGCCCGCGTCGCCGGCGACGGGACGCTCCACGTCGCGACGAGCTCGAGCGTCTGGGCGTTCGAGCTGACGCAGCTCGAGGCCACCGTCCTCGACCGGCTGCGGGAGGCGCTCGGCGACACCGCTCCGACCCGGCTCCGGTTCGCCGCCGGGCGCGTTCCCGGGGCCGCGGGGGAGGTCCCCGAGGAGGGTCGAAACGAGCCCCCGCCCCCCGTGTCCGACGAGGCGCGGCGGGTCGGCGAGGACGTCGCCTCGGCGATCGAGGACGAGGAGCTCAGGGCGCTCGTCGCGCGGGCGGCGGCGCGAAGCCTCGACCGGCCGGACGACCGGTCGCTCTGATACACTTCGACTAGCCCGGAAGTGCCTCACTAGCAGGGCTTTTTTCATGGCCGAAACCACGTACACCGCAAAGGACATCACCGTTCTCGAGGGCCTCGAGCCCGTTCGCCTGCGGCCCGGGATGTACATCGGCTCGACCGGCCAGCGAGGCCTCCATCACCTCATCTACGAGGTGGTCGACAACTCGGTCGACGAGGCCCTCGCGGGGCGCAACGACCGGATCGAGATCACGCTTCATCCGGACAACTCCGTGAGCGTCCGGGACTACGGCTCGGGCATCCCCGTCGACGTGATGCCGGAGCAGGGTCTGCCGGCGCTCACAGTCGTGCTGACGAAGCTCCACGCGGGCGGGAAGTTCGGCGGTGACGGGTACAAGGTCTCGGGCGGCCTGCACGGCGTCGGGGTGTCGGTCGTGAACGCGCTCTCGGAGTGGCTCGTCGCCGAGGTTCGCCGCGACGGGAAGGTCTACCGCCAGGAATTTGCGCGCGGCGCGCCGACGACCGAGATGGAGGTGGTCGGGAAGGCGCCGAAGGGCGACACCGGCACGCTCATCACCTTCCTCCCGGACGCGGAGGTCTTCGAGGAGCTCGAGTACGCCTCGCAGCTCCTGACGCAGCGCTTCCGC
>Ga0210143_1000221_pt1 | contig 12646 bp, 11 predicted proteins | sample MayberryNW_TuleC_2_FD_185527 | JGI IMG/M metagenome (GOLD analysis project Ga0210143, IMG submission 185527) | Wetland microbial communities from San Francisco Bay, California, USA, that impact long-term carbon sequestration - MayberryNW_TuleC_D2... | ecosystem: Environmental > Aquatic > Marine... | reverse complement strand
GGATCCAGAGCAACATGGTCATGGGTGGTACCTCCTTCTGCGGCGCTTGTTCCCGTGATCCCCCGCCCCAACCTCGCAACGTCCGGACAGTTTGATGCGTGCCGGGAGGTTTGCCGGCCGTAGGTCCAGGTGGGTCAGGCGGTCGCGACGAGGGTGGCGAAGCGATCCAGCGCCGCCCGCGCCGCCAGGGTGTCGGTGACCCCGTTGCCCATGACCACGAGCACCACCGGCCGGCCGTCGACGGTGGCCGTGCCGGCCAGGGTGCTCACCCCGGTCAGGGTGCCGGTCTTGGCCCGCACCTCGCCGGCGGCGGGGGAGGTCAGCGGTACGTCCGACAGGAACCGCGCCGAGAGCGTCCCGGTGAACCCGGCCACCGGCAGGCCGGTCACCAGGTGCCACAGGCCACGGCTGCTGTCACCGGCGGCGGCGAGCAGCCGGGCGAGCACCTCGGGCGGGACGACCGAGCCGCGAGCCAGGCCGCTGCCGTCCAGCAGCTCCAGCAGGTCGGTGCCGGACCCGGGTCCGACGACCTCGTCGAGCACCTCGGTGACCACGGCCAGCCCGTCGTCGAAGGTGCCCCGCCGGTCGCTGCCGACGGCCACCAGCCGCAGCAGGGCCTCGGCCAGGTCGTTGTCGCTGGTCTGCAGCATCAGCTCGACGAGCTGCGCGAGGGTCGGCGACTCGACGGAGGCCACCTCGGGTGCCGCGGCCGGAGCTGCCTCGCGGCGTACCTCTCCTTCGACGTCGATGCCGCGCCGGGACAGCAACCGGGCCAGCGTCTCCCCCGCCGCCACAGCCGGGTCGGCCGCCCGCACGTCCGAGCCGATGCTCAGCCGGCCGGCGTCCACCGACAGCGCACTCACCGGCGACACGACCCCGGAGCCGACGTAGGACGGCGGCCAGTCCGGCGACACGGCCGGCCCTTCGAAGAGCGAGTCGTCGACGGCCAGGGCGACGCTGCTGACGCCGTCGGCCCGCAGCGCCGCAGCGGTGCGGTCGGCCAGGTCGGTGAGTGTCGCGCGGTCGGCGTAGGGGTCGGCGCCGGACCGACGGGTCAGCAGGCTCGCGTCTCCGGCCCCCACGAGCACCAGGGAGCCCGGGGTGGCGCCCGCGCGCACCACGGTCCGCAGCCGGCTGCCCGGGTCGAGGCGGTCGAGGACGGCGGCGCCGGTGGCCAGCTTGGCGATCGACGCCGGCGTCCGCGGCGTGGCCGGGTCGACCGAGAGCAGCGGCTCGCCGGTCGCCACGTCGAGGACCAGGGCGCCGGGGTCCGGCCCGAGGTCGCCAGAGGCCAGCACCCGCCGCAGCGCGGCTTCGGGCAGGGTGGGCAGGGCGGGTGGCGGCTCGGTCGCGCTCGACGTCGGCTCGGGCGACAGGACCGCCCCGGCGGCGACCGGCGAGGGGTCCAGCGGCCGGGTCGGCTCGGGCGTCGGCGTCGGGTCGGCGACCAGCCCGCCCGGCAGGTGGCCCGAGACGTCGAGCCCGGCGAGGACGCCCGTGACGGCGAGCAGGGCGACCAGCAGGGCGACGAGGACTCGACGCACGCGAACCTCGTTTCGAGCGGCTGACCGGCGTACGCGAGACTAGCGACCGGTCGCACCCGGGCAGGGAGCCGAGGAGGTTGGCAGCGTGGACTTCGACGTCCTGATCGAGATCCCCAAGGGGCAGCGCAACAAGTACGAGGTCGACCACGCCACCGGCCGGATGCGGCTGGACCGGATGCTCTTCACGTCGACGCGCTACCCGGCCGACTACGGCTTCATCGAGGAGACGCTCGGCGAGGACGGCGACCCCCTGGACGCGCTGGTGCTGCTGGAGGAGCCGACCTTCCCGGGCTGCCTGATCAAGGCGCGGGCGCTGGGGATGTTCCGGATGACCGACGAGGCCGGCGGCGACGACAAGGTGCTCTGCGTGCCGGCCACGGACCCTCGCCAGGAGCACCTGCGCGACATCCACCACGTGCCGGAGTTCGACCGGCTGGAGATCCAGCACTTCTTCGAGGTCTACAAGGACCTCGAGCCCGGCAAGTCGGTCGAGGGCGCCACCTGGGTCGGCCGGGTCGAGGCCGAGGCCGAGATCGTCGCGTCGCGGCAGCGGCTGGTCGACGCCCGGGAGCGCGGCGAGACCGACCTGCACTGACATCCGGCGCGCCGACGCTCCGGAGCGGATCCGCGGTCACCAGGCCGCGTTCCGTCTCCGGAGCAGCACCCGGGGCCGCCCTCAGATCCAGCCGAGCTCGCTGAACTCCGGGAAGCCGCCCTGCCAGACGCCGAAGGCGGCGAAGAGCACCAGCGAGGCGCCGTACGCCGTGGCGAGGTAGCGGCCCATCCCGTCGCGGGTCACCAGCCCCCACAGGAAGAACACCGCAGCCGTGGCGATGCCGAACCACGCGGTCTGCCCCTCGACCGAGTTCGTGAACCAGGTGAAGCCGACCACCAGCGCCAGCAGGTGGGCGCCGATCCCTCCGCGCGGCCGCCGGTCGGCCAGCGCCACCGCGAGGACGGCGACCAGCATCGCGAAGCCGCCGAACCACACGTAGTGCCCGACGGTCTCGTCCCACAGGTGCACCACGTCCGGGTCCTCGCCGGGCAGCGCGTTGCCCACCGAGTTGGCCGAGATGTGCAGGCCCTTGCCGAGCGTGTACGTCGTCGCGGCGAGCCAGAACCCGGTCCAGGTGCCCCGGCTCGCACCGGCACCGCGCAGGGCGCCGGCCGCGGCACCCGTGACGACGTACGGGGTCAGCAGGTCGATCCAGTCGGCCCACCGGGTGTCACTGTCCCCGACGTCGCCGAGCCCCGCGAACACCGTGCCGGCGTGGTGGAAGAGGCCGTAGCCCAGCGCGAAGACGACCAGCCAGCCGCCGAAGCTGCGCGCGTGCCGCTCGGTGTAGGCGCTCACGACCGGGTCACGCCAGGACTCACGGCCGGGCCGCGCCGAAGAGGCTGGACCGCCAGATGCTCGAGATGCGCACGTTCTCCCCGGTGTAGGGAGCCTCGATCATCTGGCCGCTGCCGATGTAGAGGCCGACGTGGTAGATCGTCCGGTGGTCGCCCGGGTCGCTGGCGAAGAAGACCAGGTCACCCACCCGCAAGTCGGTCAGCGAGACCCTCGCCGACTGCTCGTACTGCGCGACGCTGTAGTGCGGCAGGGACACCCCGCCCTGCTGCCAGGCCCGCATGGTGAGCCCGGAGCAGTCGAAGCTCGACGGCCCGTCGGCGGCCCACTGGTAGGGCTTGCCGATCTGCGCGCGGGCGTAGGCCACCGCCGCATCGGCGCCACTGGCCGTCCCTTCCGACGAGCCGGCCGGAGGTGGCGGGGCCGGTGCCGGCGACGGACCCGGGCTGCCCGACCCGCCCGAGCCGCCCGAGCCGGACCCGCTGCCCCCCGACCCGCTGCCGGCTCCTGACCCGCCGGACCCGCTGCCGGCCGAGCCACTGCCGACCGAGCCGCTGCCGGCCGAGCCACTGCCGGCCGAGCCGCTGCCGGCCTGGCGCGCGGCGTCGGACTCCCGGTCGCGCCGGCGCTGCTCCTCCGCCTCGCGGGCCGCCCGGTCCGCCGCCTCGCGAACCGCCCGGTCGGCCGCCTGCTGGGCGGCCGCCCGCGCCTCGGCCTTCGCCCTCGCCCGCGCCTCGGCGCGAGCCCTGGCCTCGGCGGCCTGGCGCGCGGCTTCCTCCCGGGCCTGCTCGAGCCCGGCCTGCCGTTCCCGCTCCAGCCGCACACTCGTGTGCCGGGCCGACGCCAGGGCCCGCACCAGCGTCTCGCGCTCGGCGGCGATCCGGGTGACGGCCTGCCGCTGCGCGACCAGCCGACCCTCGGCCGCCTGCTTGGCCTGCGTCACCCGCTCCTGCGCCCGCTTGCGGGCCACGACCATCCGGTCGGCCCGCGACTGCAGCAGGTCGGCGTGCACCTGCGCGGCGCGTACGTCGTCGAGAGCGCGCCGGCGGCTCGCGGCCACCGAGTCGAGCGCGGACACCCGGCTGATCAGGTCGCGGGGGCCGTCGGCGACGAGGAAGGCCGACAGGTCACCCACGTCGCCGCCGGCCCGGTAGGCCGCCGCGGCGAACCGGCCGAGCGCCTCCCGGGACGCGTCGACGGCGGCCAGGGACTCGTCGGCCCGCCGCTGCGCCTCGACCGCGCGCTGCTGCGCCTGCTGCAGACGCAGGCGGGCCCCGTTGTACGCCTCGACCGCCCGACCGACGGCGGCGGCCGCCCGGTCGGCCCGTGCGCCGGCCGCGGCCAGCCGGGCCTCGATCCGGCCGACGTCGTGGGAGGACGCGGAGAGCGCGTCCTTGCTGCGCTGCACGTCCCGCGCGCTCGGGTAACCCGGGTCGGCCGCGGCCGGGCCGGCCGTCAGCCCGACGATGCCGACGGGGCCGAGCAGACCGAGGACGAGCGCGACGGCTGCGGTCGAGCAGGCGAGCGCAGCGGGCCTGACCCGCATGTGCGGCCTCCTCTCGCACCCCGGTGGATGCAGCGCGCCGCACGGGTGCGTGCGTCACATGAGCCTCGACAGGTAACACCTGTCACAGGAGTGCCGTCAAGCGGCCGTCACGGAGCGTGACGAACGGCGCGAGGTCCCGGCGCGCCGGGTGGGTCTCAGCCTTGCGGAGAGTGGCGCTCGAGGGCGGCGGTGAGCGCCTCGACCAGCTCGCGCGCCTTGGCGGTGGCCTCGTCCTGCTGGGCGCGCAGGCCGGCGATCGAGCCCTCGAGCGTGCTCACCTGGGAGCGGGCGTCGCCCACGATGCGCTCCGCCTCGCCGAATGCCTCGTGGCGGGTCTGGGCCGCCTCGCGCTCCGCGTCGGTGCGCAGCCGCTGCCCGAGCTCACGGGCCTCGCGCTGGACCTGGGCCGCCCGCTCGCGGGCCGCACCGAGCAGACGCTCGGACTCGGCCCGGGCCTCGGCGACGGTGGCGTCGGCCACCCGGCGGGCGTTCTCGAGCAGCCCCAGCGCCTGCTCGGGCCCCCCGACGGAGCTCGGGTCGTCGTCGTGCACGAGGCGCAGGTCGGTGTTGCGCTGGTCGCTGCCAGGAACCTGCATCGTCATGCTGCCTCCTCGGGGGACTGCACAAGCGGGCACGTGGGTGCGCCACGCTACGCCGTCGACGCCCCGGGGTCACGTCCGGTCACGTCCGGTCACCAAGGGGTGGACTCGGCGGAGGTCCCGACCGACCGGACGGGCTCGGGCCGCGTGGCGGCGTCCCACGGTTGCGTGACACGCCCGCGGGGCCGAGACGCGGCAGGGACCATCGGCCGCCTGACGGGTGACTCATGGCCGGTCCCGGACGGGGTGCCTTACCTGAAGGTGGGAGCGAGGCCACGGCCGGACGGCCCGGGCCTCCTTGGAGGGTGACCCCGTGACCGTCTTCGTCAACGGCGCGCACTGCCGCCACGACGTGCCCGAACCCGTGATCCTCGAGAGCCGGTCCGGTCGGCGGTGGTGCATCGTGCGGTGCTCCGCCTGCGGCCAGCGGCTGACCTGACGAGGCGGGGGTCCCGCCACCGCGGCCGAACCGCGGCGCCCCCGGCGGCGTCGACATCGTGAGGACTACGAAGGGTGGGGGACATGCGACCACGTCGATCAGGTGGCAGGCGGACCGGACTGACATCAGCGGCAGCCTTGGCGCTGCTGACCGGAGGCCTGGTCGCCGCACCGGCGGCCGCGGCCGCTCCGGCCACGACCTGCGCAGGCGTGCGGGCAACGATCGTCGGCACCGCCCGCGGCGAGTTCATCCGCGGCACCGACGGCCGGGACGTCATCGTCGCCCGCGGCGGTCGCGACACCGTGGACGCCAAGGCCGGGGACGACCTGGTCTGCGGTGGCGACGGGACGGACCGGCTGGCCGGTGGCACCGGATCGGACCAGCTGCGCGGGGAGGCGGGTGACGACCTGCTGGCCGGCGACCCGCGCTTCCGGGCACTGGCGGACGTGGTGGTCGGCGCCGACCTGCTCGTCGGCGGTGGCGGCGAGGACGCCGCGATCCTGTGGAGGCACCAGAAGGCTTCCGGCCGCATCACGGTTGACCTGGGTGCAGGCACCGCGCGCGGCCAGGGCCGCGACACGCTGCGCTCCGTGGAGGCCGTCGAGGCCGACAGCGCGCACGACGACCTGCTGGTCGGGAGCCGGCGAGCCGACGCCTTCTACTCGGGTGCCGGCGACGACGTCGAGCGGGGTCTCGGCGGCGACGACGTGTTCTTCGCCGCCCGCGGCGACGACCGGCACGAAGGTGGCAAGGGGTCGGACACCGTCGACATGGGGCTCAGCTGGCAGGCCGTGGTGAGCCTGATCAGCGACACCGCACGCAGCGAGCAGACCGGCACCGACGTCCTGCTCTCCGTCGAGAACGCCACCGGTTCCGACGGCAACGACGTGCTGACCGGCGACGCCGCGGCGAACGTGCTCGACGGGGCGGGCGGGCAGGACGTGCTCCGCGGGCTGGCCGGTGACGACCACCTCCTGGGAGGCAGCAACGACTCGCTGCCCGACGCGGTGGACTCCCTGGCGGGCGGACCCGGCGACGACCTCATCGACGGCGGCACCCCCACCCGCAAGGACGACCAGCGCGACGAGGTCGACTACACCGGCTCCGACGTGCCCGTCACGGTCGACCTGGCGGCGGGACGGGCGACCGGCGACGGCACCGACACCCTCGTGCGGGTCGAGGACGTGATCGGGTCCAGCGGCGACGACGTGATCTCCGGCGGGCCCGGGCCGAACGAGCTCAACGGCAGCGTCGGCAACGACCAGCTGTGGGGTCGTGACGGCGACGACGAGCTCGAGGGGAGCCCCGGCGACGACTACTTCAACGGCGGCCCCGGTGTGGACGAGCTGCAGTTCAACTACTCGGCGGTGCCCGTGTCGGTCAACCTCGGTGCCGGAGCCGCGACCGGCCAGGGGAGCGACGGGATCGCCGAGGTCGAGAACCTCCGCGGCACGATCCACGACGACGTGCTCGTCGGTGACGGCGGGCCGAACACGGTCCGCGCCGGGCTCGGCGACGACACGATCAGCGGTGGCGCGGGCGACGACTTCCTGCTCGGCGAGCGGGGTGACGACACCTTGGCCGGCGAGAGCGGCGCGGACGTCATCTGGCCCGGCGACGACGAGGACGTCGCCACCGGCGGTGACGACGACGACCTGTTCGCAGGTTCGAACGACGACGACGTGCTCGACGGCGGTGCGGGGTCGGACTCGGTGGACTACGCGCGAGCCCAGGAGGCCATCCAGGCCGACCTGGTGGCGGGCACCGTGACCGGTCCGGCCTCCGACCTCGTGACGACGATGGAGAACGTGCTGGGCACCCGCTTCGGCGACGAGATCGTCGGCAACGCCTCGGCCAACCGGCTGGTCGGCGGGGAGGGTCTCGACCAGCTGGTCGGTCTCGAGGGCGACGACGTCCTGCGGGGCGGTGAGCGGGCCGACGCCTTGGACGGCGGCCTCGGCACCGACGCAGTCGACTACGGCGACGGCGACCGGCCGGTGCTGGTCGACCTGCGCGGCGGGTTCGCCGAGGGCATGGGACCGGACACCATCGTGTCCGTCGAGAACGTCCTGGGCTCTCCGTTCGCCGACGACCTGCGCGGCGACGCCGGCACCAACGTCATCTGGGGCGGCGACGGCGACGACCTGCTCAACGGCCGTGAGGGCGACGACAGCCTGGACGGTCAGCTCGGTGTCGACATCGGCGACGGCGGCCTCGGCAACGACGGGTGCGCGGTGGAGGTCCGGCTCGCCTGCGAGGCGTGAGCCCGTGGCCCCCGGCGGCGGGCGACGGCTGGTGCTGCACGTCGGGCTGCACAAGACGGGGACGACGTACCTGCAGAGCGTGCTGCGCGCCAACCGGGCGGCCCTCGCCGCGCAGGGGGTGTGGGTCCCGGTGCCCGACGTGGCCGGCGTCCCGTCGGCCACGATGGCGGCGTGGGACCTGCGCGGCCGGCGGTCCGAGCGGTCCCGCGACCGCCGTCAGGTCGGCCAGTGGGACGCGCTCTGCTCAGCCGCCGCGAGGTCACCGATGCCGGTCGCGCTGGTGTCGGCGGAGAGCCTCAGCCTGCTGACCCGGCGCCAGGCGTCCCGCGCGCTCGCCGGGTTCGCGGACCGGTCGCCGACCGTCGTCGTGACCTGCCGGGACCTGGGGCGGGTCCTCGTGTCCGGGTGGCAGGAGTCGGTGAAGAACGGCGCCGTCGAGGACTGGTCGACGTACGTCGCGCGGGTCCGCGACCGGGAGGCCCGCGGGCGGGACCCTGGCCGTGGCTTCTGGCTCAACCACGACCTGCCCGCGGTCCTCGACGTCTGGGGGCACACGGTCCCCACCGACCGGCTGGTCGTGGTGACCCTGCCACCTGCCGGCGCTCCTGCGGGCACCCTGCTGGCGCGCTTCGCGGAGGCCGTCGGGTTCGACCCGTCCCCGCTGGACACCTCGTCCGCGCGCGCGAACCCGGGGCTCGGTGTGGCCGGCACCGAGGTGGTGCGTCGTCTCAACGTCCGGCTCGGTCGACGGCTGAACGGGCGTCAGCAGGACCACGTGGTCCGTCATGTGGTCGTCGGGGGCCTCCGGGCAGCCGACGACGCGCGTGAGGGCCTCCCGGTCGAGGAGCTGCCCTGGCTCACCGGCGAGGCCCGACGGACCGTGGCGGCCGTCCGGCACAGCGGCGCCCGGGTGGTCGGCGACCTCGACGACCTGCGTCCGAGGCCCGACCCCGGTGCCAGGCGGCCGGGCAGCGCCACCGACGAGGAGGTCGCAGCGGCCGCCTTGGCCGGCCTGGAGCAGCTCACCCAGCGCTACGCCCGGCTGTGGTGGCGATCCCGGCGCGGCGACCCGGCACGGGTCGAGCCCGAGGGGCTGCGGACCAGGGCCGGCAGTGCCCGACGCCGGCTGGACTTCGTCTGCCGTCGGCTGGTCGCCGACGTGGCCGACCACAACGACCTCGCGGCGCGGGCGGTCGGCGCCTACCTGCGCACCGGCCGCCGCTGACCGCTACGCCCCGGTCACCAGCCCGATGAGGGACCAGGTCACGGCTGCCGGGGGGGTCACGACCTGGACCAGGTCGTGACGTTGGGTCGGGGCTTAGAGGGGCCAACGGCACTACCGGCGGTCGAGGCCGCGGACCAGCGTGGTCGTAGTGCCGCGGGTCGACGCAGACCCGCCTGACGATCAGGAGTGGGCGCCATGACCACAGCTTCCATCGACCCGACCACGACAGCCTCCGAGCGCAAGCCGCATACCGGGCTGGTGTGGACGCTCATCGTGCTGGCCGCGGTGATCGCGCTGGTGTCGTCCATGACGGTCTGGGTCAAGCGTCAGGCGCTGGACACCGACGCCTGGACGACCGCCAGCACCCGGCTGCTGGAGAACGACCAGGTCCGAGGAGCTCTGTCGGTCTACATCGTCGACCAGCTCTACTCCAACGGGGACGTGACCGGACGGCTGGAGGAGCGCCTGCCCCCGGACCTGGCCGGGCTCGCGGCACCGCTCGCCGGGGCGCTTCGGCAGCCGGCGGTGACAGCCACGGACAAGCTCCTGGCCCGGCCGCGGGTCCAGTCACTGTGGGAGCAGGTCAACCGGGTCGCGCACCAGCGGCTGGTGGCCATCCTCGAGGGGCAGCCGCGAGAGAACGTCTCCACGGACAACGGCACCGTCGTGCTCGACCTGCGGTCGTTCATCATCGACGTGGGCGCTCAGCTCGGCATCGGTGACCAGCTGGACCAGAAGCTGCCGGCCGACGTCGGGCAGGTGACCGTGCTGGAGTCCGACCAGCTCGCGGCCGCGCAGGACGTGGTCAAGGCCATCAACGCGCTCAGCTGGCTGCTCGGCATCTTCACGTTCCTGTTGTGGGGCGTTGCCTTGTGGTTGGCGCACGGTTGGCGGCGGGTCGCGCTGCGTGGGATCGGGACCAGCATGATGGTCGTCGGCCTGCTGCTGCTGGTGGTTCGCCGGGTCGCCGGCAACTACGTCGTCGACGCACTCACCAGCGGCGGAAGCATCCGTGACGCCGCGGACGCGACGTGGCTCATCGGCACGACGATCCTGGCCACCATCGGATGGGCCTTCCTCATCTACGGGTTCAGCGTCGTCGGTGGCGCATGGTTGGCCGGCCCGTCGAAGCTCGCCCGCAGCAGCCGGGACCTGGCGGCGCCGGTGCTCACGGACCGGCCCGGTCTCGCCTGGACGGGCCTGGGCTCGGTGTTCCTCCTCCTCGTCATCTGGGGCCCGACACACGCTCTGCACACCCTCCTGGGCGTGATCATCTTGGGCGGGCTGCTGGCTGCCGGGTTCGAGCTGCTCCGCCGCCAGGTGGTCGCCGAACAGGTGGTGGTACTTCCCGACGTCGCGCCTGCTCCCTCCCCGGTCCCGGCCGCCCGCCAGATGCAGCCCTGACGGCCTGGCCCGCGCTCGGACCGACCGAGCACCGCCCGGACGAGCAAGGCCGCCGACCCGGAGCTCCGGGTCGGAGGCCTCGTCGTGGAGCCGCCTGTCGGAGTCGAACCGACGACCTACGCATTACGAGGTGGAGGACCGTAGGTCCGGACTGGACCAGTGAGGTGCGTTTCCGCAGGTCAGCGCGTTTCGCGGCCGCCTGCGAACCGGCGCGGACGAGGGTGAACTGAGACTAGAACTGAGACTAAAGATCATCTAAGCGCTCCGCGGGTGTGCCGTGGAGCACAAGTTGTGTCTCGAGCCCTTTCCCCGCCGTGTGTTGATCCAGTGCACCTATCGGCAACCAGTCGGCGAAGACCAGCTGACGACACATCGATGGTCAGTAGCGAGCGAGCTGACGGACCAGGGCGGCAGGTCTTACGACGCGATCGTTGGCTGGTGAACGGCAGAACGGGAGCAGCGCTTGGCGGGCCGGACGGCCCTTGACGAGCAGGTCGGGCGTGGAGTGCGCTGAGGGCGTCAGGCAGGAGAGGGCATGCCAGGCCACACCCCGGGGACCGGCGTCGCCCGCGGTGACGCGGGCGGGCCGCTGCTGGTCGCGGTCAGCCTGGACTCGTCGCCGGCCGTGGTCCGCTGCGCTGCCCAGGCTGCACAGCGCCTGCTGGTGGGCCTGGTGGTGGTGCACGTCGACGAGGCCCGGGGCCCCGGCTTCACCCGCCCCGACGGCACCGTAATCATGCTGCCCATCGACCCTGACCTACCCGACGACGTCAACGCGGCCAGCATCCGGGCGCTGCGGGCGACGGTGGGGGAAACCCTCGCCATGACCCCGATCTCCTGGCGGTGGGAGGAACGGTGCGGCCCCGCGGCACGCGTCCTGGCCGAGCTTGCCGACGAGCTGGATTCGCCGTGCATCGTTCTTGGTGCGCCGCACCAAGGTCTGCTGCACGCGCTCGCCCGACTCGCCGAAGGGTCCGTCACAACCCAACTTGCGCTGCACCAGGTGCGGCCCGTGCTTGTGGTGCCCAGCCCGAATCCGACGACGCACCGGCACCTGCGGCAGCGCGACAGGAATCCAGCAGCCGGGGCTAGTTGACCTTGTAGGGTGAGCCGCACAGCTGATGGCGGTGGGGCTCGCCGATAACCGCGGCACCGGCCGCCAACAGTCCCTACCTGCGGGTAGGAGGCTGCGTGGAAACAGAGCACGGGCACGGCACAACGCCGCACGCTCGTGACCGGCCAGCGGCCCCGGGCTCGCCGCGCAGGACCGGCCCGCCACTTGGCCGCGACGCCGCGCTGCCGGTCGACCCCGACCTCGCCCCGGCCGAGCAGCTGCGCGGACGGGCCCGGGCGCGGCACCTGCGCAGGCGCACGGGTGCCGCAGTGCGGTCCCGCTGGGACATCCTGCTCGTCATCGCCGCCGGTGGCGCGCTCGGCGCCGGCGCCCGGTACGGCCTCGGGGTGGCCTGGCCGCACCGCCCGGGGCAGTTCCCGTGGGCGACGTTCACCGTGAACGTGACCGGTTGCCTCGCCCTGGGCGTCCTGATGGTGTTCGTCACCGACGTCTGGTCAGCGTCCCGGTACCTGCGCCCCTTCCTCGGCGTCGGGCTGCTCGGCGGGTACACCACGTTCTCGACCTACGCCTTGGAGACCCGCGACCTTGTCGCCGGCGGTCACCAGCAGACCGCCGGCGCCTACCTGCTCGCCAGCCTGGCCGCCGGGCTGGGGGCCGTGTGGGTCGGCATCCTGACCGGGCGCCTCACCCTCTCCGGCGCCACCCGGCTGGCGCGGCGCCGCGCCAACGGCCGACCTCCCGAATCAGCGCCCCCACTCCCCGGCACCCGCCCGACCCGCACCCCAAGGAGACGCAGATGACCGTCCGAGCGAACGCGGTAAGGCTCACCGTCCTGATCGGGGAGTCCGACCAGCACCACCACCGGCCCACCTACACCGAGATCGTGCACCGCGCGCACGCCGCCGGGCTGGCCGGCGCGAGCGTGTTCCGCGGCTGCGAGGGGTTCGGCGCCTCGAACCTCATTCACACGACCCGGCTGCTGTCGCTGTCCGAGGACCTGCCGATGGCAGTGGTCATCGTCGACGAGGAGGACCGCGTCCGGGCGTTTCTCGCCCAGCTGGACGGCCTGGTGGCTGAGGGGATCGTTCTCTTGGACCCGGTCGAGGTCATCTCCTACTCCGGGCGGCACGGCCGGCCGGACCGGTTCGAGTCCACCAGCTGGGAGACGCAATGACGCTGCTGCTGGTGTTCGCCGGCGC
>Ga0210143_1000219_pt1 | contig 12670 bp, 8 predicted proteins | sample MayberryNW_TuleC_2_FD_185527 | JGI IMG/M metagenome (GOLD analysis project Ga0210143, IMG submission 185527) | Wetland microbial communities from San Francisco Bay, California, USA, that impact long-term carbon sequestration - MayberryNW_TuleC_D2... | ecosystem: Environmental > Aquatic > Marine >... | reverse complement strand
CATGCGTAAAGAATGCTAAGGGAGATGTATTCTGTTATGAAACGCTTCCAACAATTGAACATTGTTTGAAGCCAATGGTCGAAGAAGATCCACCTCTTTGTATAAAGGGCAACTAACTAGCCCACTAACTTCTTCCAGAGTAAGCCCATGATAAGACACCATTAAAAGTACTCGCATCTTTGCGATTCGAACCATAATGATGCTGATAATGAATGAGCGGAGGATCCATAATAAAAGTTGGTTTCTTATCTCAAGAAGCAATACTCATCCATATGTATGACCTATAGTTCCTACAGCAGGACACGTTTATCATCCCTGTCCTGTTCTCGAGATATCGTAAGGATATACTAGCACACGCAAAGAGATGCTGAAGTCAGATTGGACATATTGCTATACACCCTAAATACACGAAGTTAATCACTGCACTCAGAACTCCCGTAGAAAATGGGGAAGGATATTTAGATAAAGAAGCAACTAACCATGACGATTGTTTAGATGCATTCAGGGTATCACTTCAGTTCTTGCCTTAGTTTGATTACGCTATGCCCTATTGTGAAAGTTACTTTGGCTCCTAGAACCCGGTATTATAGTAGTTCTATGATATTTTTAAGGATTCTAGTAGCATCTTATGTACAACTTTTTAATTATCCTTTTCTTTCATCCTTATCCTCTGAATCATTGTCTTCCTCTGGATCCAGAAAAGGCTAATGGACTAGAATAGTCATATCATTAGTAATAATATGACTGAACTTAAAAGGAAAAACCTGGAAAATGCACGTTATGTGGACAAGACGTTCAAGACCTGGCTAGGCATGTAAATGCTGACCATACTTAACAGGGGACAAGGCATACGTGATCAGGACTTTATGATAAGAATAAACCGGTTGGAGACCAAATTAATTGAGGAGTGGGGGCATGTTGGTGCTACCATTTGCGACGATTTGTTAGCGTCTCCTCCTGACATGCAATTATTACTTATTGCTGCGGCTGATCCTCTTATGTGCTGCTTCTAGTAATTTATTAGATCATTTAATTCTGTGACAGTCACACTCTCACATGTACTGCTAGGTTCCAAAGATTAACCGTCTGCAAAACCGGCATTACGCAATTTTTTGTCTTCTCTTTCGGCTTTTCGATGTTCATCAAGAGCTTCAATAGTGCTGAAAGTAGCGCCGCATTCTTCGCATATTAACATCTCACTTGAGGACATTTAGATCTAGTTTTCAACATTATATTTAAGTGAAACAGTTTTGAAAAAAGTCCATATTTAAAGAGATTAGGTATATGAAGAGCGCCTGAAGAATTCTTATTTTTTCATAATAATTTTTATAGTTAATAAAACTGTCGTTTATTTTAAAACTAAAAATTGAGTAAGTTGATAATTGCTATTCAGAAACTAGGTTAGTGATAATGCTTTACTCTTTCTGTTAACCTTCTCTATTGCTGATTGGAAATGTCTCATAGACACCTTTAATCTATCTCTAGTATGCTTAATATTTCCGCTTTTTCCCACTAAATCCCTATTTTGTGAATCTTGTCCAGATTTACTATCAGCCACAATGCGTTCTCTTATCGCCGATAAGGGCTGCTGTATTTACCATATTACCGATATCTGCTCCAGTCCATCCCTCTGTTAAATCTACTAACTTTCCGAGGTCTACATCAGTATCAAGCAACTTCTTCTTGGTATGTATACGGAGTATCTCCATTCTTGACTCCCTATTAGGAATAGGTATCTCCACAATTCTGTCAAACCTGCCAGGTCTGAGTAATGCTGTATCTAAGATGTCTAATCGATTGGTTGCCCCTATCGTAACTACATTACGCAGATCCTCTAAACCATCTAATTCAGTTAGCAGCTGAGACACTACTCGCTCTGTAACATTAGAGTCTCCAAAATCACCGCCACGTCTAGGTGCTATAGCATCTATCTCATCGAAGAAAATTACAGATGGAGCAACCTGTCTGGCTTTTCTGAACACTTCTCTAACTCCTTTTTCAGACTCTCCAACCCATTTAGATATTAATTCAGGACCTTTTACGCTAATAAAATTGGCTTCTGAATTCGTGGCAACAGCTTTTGCAATCAGTGTCTTTCCTGTGCCTGGAGATCCATAGAGTAGAATTCCTTTAGGTGGTTTAACATCTGCCTCATCAAAGAGATCTGCATGTTTGAGTGGCCATTCAATGGCTTCAGATAATTCATCCTTCACATTCACCGATCCTCCTACATCTTCCCATTTTACATTTGGCTTCTGAATCTGTACTTCTCTCATTGCTGAAGGATGTATATCTTTGAGTGCATCTTCAAACTCCTTATTCCCAACCCTGATTTTATTCAGTATCTCTAGGGGAATCTTTGTTTGGTCCAAATTGATTTCTGGAATGACTCTAGTTAACGAACGCATTGCTGCTTCTTTACAAAGTGATTCCAAATCTGCCCCTACAAAGCCATGAGTTATTTTTGCGAAATACTCTAGCTTAACTTCGTCAGTTAATGGCATCCCCCTAGTGTGAATGTGAAGTATGTCTAGTCTGCCTTCTTCATCCGGTATGCCTATTTCAATTTCTCTATCAAATCTTCCTGGTCTTCGAAGAGCTGGATCTATTGAATTTACTCTATTGGTAGCACCTATCACCACAACCTTACCTCTTGCCTCAAGGCCATCCATCAAGGTCAGCATTTGGGAAACTATCCTTTTCTCTACATCTTCGGATACTTCTTCTCTCTTTGGGGCTATGGAATCAAGTTCATCTATGAATATTATTGAAGGAGAATTATCTTGAGCCTGTTTAAATGTATCACGTAACCTTTCCTCACTTTCTCCATAAAACTTGCTCATTATTTCAGGACCAGCTATAGAGTAGTAGTTTGCATTTGTTTCGTTAGCCACGGCTTGCGCCAACAGTGTCTTTCCAGTTCCAGGTGGTCCGTACAGAAGAACACCTTTAGGTGCTTCAATCCCTATTCTTTCAAATATCTCTGGATGTCTAAGAGGAAGCTCTATCATTTCTCTTACCTTTTGTACTTCATTGCGTAATCCACCAATATCTTCATAAGATATTCTTGGAATTCCGGCCTTTGTACCTGCCTTAGAAGACGATGAACTGAGGATGAACTCAGTATCTTTGTGAATAGTATATGCAGCAGTTGTTCCAGAAGGCATTACACTATTTATAATGAGACCTGTTTTCCTACCCATAATATTGAGCGGGATAATGTCCCCTCTTGATACGACTCTCCCTTCAAGTATTCCTGTAAGATATTCTTCTATTCCTACTATATTCAGCTCTTCTGTTGGTGAAACAACTACTTGCTCAGCTTTTTTTATGTTCTGCACTTTACAAACTTTTACATGATCATCTATGCCAATTCCAAGATTATTACGTGTATATCCATCTATTCTAATTATTCTCATCCCATAATCTTCAGGTTGACCTGACCATAAAAGAGCAAACGTCTTTTTCTTGCCGCTAGACGTAGAGATTTCTATTACATCGCCTGTAGTAAACTGCAATTCTTCTACCACATTGGGATCTATTAGTGCCATACCCTTTCCAACAAATTTTGGATTAGTTTCAGTTACCTTCAATGATACAAAATCTGCTGGGTTAGATGTACTGTCATTTGTCACTCTACTTTTGTCACCTCCTCATTTTCGAATATTTAGATTTTGATCAATAAAAATAAATTCGAGTCCATCTATTTGTGAGTAATTATTCTACCTTTACCTCTTTTCCTTTTGGTTTCGGAGCTTGTTTCAATTTAATCTTCAGCTCTAGAATGCCATTTGAATAGGCGGCTTTTGCAGAAACATCTTCTACCGCTAAGTTCATTGGCACGTCCGTATGATATTTCTTATCACCTTTTTCCGCTTGAATTGTGACATATGTGTCCGAAATATTTATCTTGATGTCTTCTTTGCTCACACCGGGCATTTCAGCCGTAATGGTGAGTTGGTTATTCTTTTCATCTACTGATGTGTCTACCAGTGGTTCGCGTATTCTGCTTTGTTCTATTAGTCCTTTGGCAGCTGGTTTTACATTTCCAAACTCCCTTATGTGAGGCTTCCCGTCAGGGCCTACATTAATTTGGTACCCGTAGTAGTAAGGCAACTGCGACGTAGCGGCATCAGTTGGCGAACCTTCTCTCACAGTTCTAAACATCCTGTTCAGCATTTCTTCAGCTTCTGCGAATTCTCTGTCAGCATCCTCAAAAATTCTTGATGTATATCTCCATGGATCTCTCCACATCTATGATATCACCAGTTTTCATATTATGGAACCCAGATATTTATTTGTTACTCACTTCAGGTGTTTGTCAGCATGTTCTCATTTATGTTTTCCAACTTTTTATTATTCAATATGGTGTAAGTTTGGCGTTAGGAATGATATCCAATATAGAATTGGAATATTCTAATAGAAAAAAGTGGGTGCAAAGTACTATTCTACTCACATATCTTCGCCATAGTCGCCACCGCCATAACCTCCACCCATACCACCACCAGGAGGACCAGGAGGTATTTGGGATTTAGACGTAGCTATAACATCATCTATTCGCAGAATCATAGATGCAACTTCTGTCGCTCCATTCACAATATGTTCCTTTACTGCAAGTGGTTCATAGACATTTCTTGCATTCATATCGTCGATCTTCTTGTTGATCACATCAATACCGTATTTGGGTTTACTACTGTTAGTAATCTTTGTCCTTAACTGAACCTGCGTATCGATAGGATCCATACCAGCGTTCTCTGCAAGTACTAGCGGAATAGTCTCAATACTATCAGCAAATTGTTCAGCAGCTAATTGGGCGCGTCCCTCAAGTGAGTTAGACCATTCTCTTATTTCTCGTGATACTATCGCTTCTGGAGCTCCTCCGCCTGGTACAACGTAAGGATATTCCACTACGTCTTTGACTGTCATTAGCGCATCATGCACAGACCTCTCTACTTCATCCACAACCCTTTGTGAACCTCCTCGTAATAGGATTGATATTGCTTTAGGATTCTTGCAGCCTTCGATGAAAACCCACTTATCTGTTTCTATGTGTCGTTCCTCAACTAGTTGGGCATTACCCAGATCATCACTGGTGATTTCGTCTATATTAGTGATGATAGTGGCGCCTGTAGCTTTTGCTAGTTTGGACATGTCACTTTCCTTGATCCTTCTTACAGCAATCATTCCTCCTCTTGCCAAATAGTGTTGTGCCATATCATCAATACCCTTCTGACATAATACTACGTTCGCACCAGCCGATGAAATCTTGTCGACCATCGATTTAAGTATGTTATTTTCTTCGTCCAAGAATTTCTGCATCTGATTAGGGTTATTGATATTTAGCTTCGCATCAAATTCGGGTTTTTCAACTTCAAGAGGACAGTTCAACAATGCGATTCTCGCATTTTCAATCCTCTTAGGCATTCCGCCATGTACAACTTCTTTGTCCAATACGATTCCTTCTATCAACCTTGAATCATTTATTGATGCTCCTGCTTTCTTTTCGAGTTTAATATTGTCCAAATCTACCTTATAATTGCTGCTTTCCAAACTAGTACCACCTCTTTTGGTACCAGTTTCTTCAGATTCGTGTTCTTCAGCAATCTTTAGAATTGCATCGACAACTATATCTGCCAATGTTTCAGACTGACCAGAAACCATCTTTGATGCCATGGTTGTCCTTGCTATTCTGGCAAGGTCTTCCCTATCTTGGGGGTCTATCTCCGTACTTATTTCTCGTAATATCTTTACTGCTTTCTCTGATGCTCTTCTATATCCGTCCACAATAACGGTTGCATGCACATTCTTGTTTATCAAATCTTCAGCTTTTTCAAGCAGTGATCCAGCTAGAACAGCAACAGATGTTGTTCCGTCTCCAACCTCGTTATCAACTGACTTGGTGACTTCAACCATCATTTTTGCAGCAGGGTGTTGTACCTCGATTTCTTTGAGAATTGTAGCTCCATCATTGGTAATTGTTACATCTCCAATGGGATCGACCAACATCTTGTCCAACCCTCTTGGACCTAGACTTGATTTCAGAATTTGTGCTATTAACTTGGCAGCTGTAATATTATTTTTTTGCGCATCTTTTTTCTTTGTTTCAGTTGTACCCTCCTTTAATAATAAAACGGGTACTTGCGGTTGTTGTTGTTGCAATGAAGACATACCTTCTATACATCTCCTCCGTTACTAACTGCTGGTGTTTATTATATATAATTTTTTCTAAAATCATTTGCTTGTCATATGTGTAACAGTTGTTTACAGCTAATTATAAGAAAGTCGTTACACATGCTAAGTGAGTAAGTAAGATTTAAATTATTCGTAGTACAAGTACAAGTATTGCTTGGCCTTGCCTTAGCTGTCCTCCTTGTAATTACCAATTGTTGATTGTCCTTGTATTCATATGTAGCATGTGCGGAAAGCATTTTCAAAATCAAGATGACCTTGTGCATCACCGGCGTTTTGGGAGCGGGTAATTGATAGAATTAGATTCTTTTTACTAAGTAATAGCAAATCAAAATATACTATGTTAACATACATTCGATGATATTGTCTGTCGGTGATAAATTGTTTATTCCTACTGTTCAAAGAGCATTAGTTTTGCAGGGAGGTGGTGCTCCTGGTGCATATCAAGCAGGTGCTTTCAAAGCCCTATTTGAAAAACTAAGAAAAATAGTAGGTAATAGCGACAATGACAATAATGAGCCCCTATTTGATATCATTGCAGGGACTTCTATAGGCGCAATAAATGGAGCAATTCTCGTTAGCTATTTTCTTGAAAATAGAACTTGGAAAGGTTCGGCAGAAAGACTTGAAGGTTTTTGGAAGTATTTATCCACCCCTACTCCTGAAATTTCAGAAGCATTAAAACAATGGAAAGCAGAAAAAGTGAAAGGGACTAATCCTTTAATTGCGTCAGAAGAAGCAGCCAGACGATATTATTCAGTAAAGGAATTCTACAAATCAGGAATCAAAAATGTGTTCCAACCAATTCATCCCCCTAAACAAGATAAGCGATTCTGCGATTCTGAAAATCAATGGCTTGTTTACGACAATGAACCCTTGAGAAAAAGTGTAGAAAAATTTGTTGGATTCCCTATTGCAACTAGTCTTGACAGAAAGGAACCAAGGTTGCTTGTAATTAGCGTAGATGCAGAAGAAGGAACAACCGCCACATTCGACAGCTACGAGAAGGAGAAAGGAATAAGAGAAACACAATATGGTAATTCTGTATTAGGGAAATCTATCACTATCAAATATGACGAAGGTCTAAATATCAAACATCTAATGGCAAGCTCGACGTTACCTGAATTCTATGTTTATGAAGAGATAGGTGGACGAAAATTTTGGGATGGTGGGTTACTTAGTAATACTCCTATTCGAGAATTGTTAGAAGCACATAAGAGGTTTTGGGAAAAGAGGATAGGCGGTCATAATCTGGAGAATTCCCTTAAGAAAAAGGAAAGTAGTAAAGGACATAATAATCTAGATTACGGTGTTAGACAAGAACGTGCCCAGAGAATTCCTGATTTAGAGCTGTACATAATTAATGTATTCAGTCCCAATGAAAATAATACTACTACTGGAGAAGATATCATACGTGAAGATATTGATGCAGTAAGAGATAGAAAGATGGATATAATACTTAGTGATGGATATGATGCAAAAACAGACGGACTTTTCACTGACTACGTAAATCTAATTGAAAGATTAATCAGCCTTGGAGACCATGATGAGGCAATAAGGGACAGAATTAACAAAATTTTAGAAGAGTATACGCCAAGGCGTTTTAGCACGGGAGAGGTAAAGAGAAATATCGATATACTCAAGAACACTTTCAAGATATCTAAAGTAGTACAAATACAACGTAAAGACGACTATGACAGCATTTCAGGGAAGATGGGCGACTTTACCTTTGAAACAATTAACAAATGGATTCAAGAAGGGTATCATGATGCTATAATGCACTAAGGTTTTCATCTCAGATTACTTGAATTGATTTCTTTTGATCCTCTCCGAATAACTTATATTGTTATAATCATTTTAGTAAGTATCACAAGCAGAATTATACTGATATCAACATGACTTTAAATCACTTACCTTTCATTAGCGTAGCATGGATGTTGAGCAAAAGACCTCTCAAGAGTGCAAGGAAGCCAGACATGCTGATTGCTACTAGCAATCAGTATCTTGATTACCAGTAGAAAAATCGGGAAAAACAAATTGTCATTGCAGTTCTGTCATTAGTCCGAGCCGACTATGGCTATACGCTTACCATTTCACGTATCAATCCGTTTTGACTATATTCAGTGCCATGCTTTTCGCATAGACTGATTGGCACGTTTGTAGATATTAATGTAGCGTGCCATTTTATACTCAAAGAGCACCCATCTACTTGACATACTTCTCCGTCTCCTTCTGCTGCTACTGCTGTTGCTGCTACTGCATTACCTCCACCGTCTTCAGTACCCATAATCGGTTCGTATTTCGTAATGAATAAAAGGATTACAAGTCAATCCAGCCTTAACGCATTGCCTCGCTTGTTGAAAATATCCAGATTGTTTGCTTCAGAATGAATAAGCCCTAAATATCTTAATGAATAATGGCTAGCATGTCCAGCCAGCCGGAAGATAAGAGAAAAAAGAGACTTGGAAATTTATCCAACCTCCTGAGAGGCATTGACCGTTGGGATATGGAACTGATGATGTGCCGGTTATCACTTGAGTTCTATAGACAAGCGGCGTTGGCTGAGGGTTATGTCCATGGTGGAGACATTGTTGGAGCGGAAGGTCACAGGCTTATCGCAGAGGCAATACACGATATCTTAGGAACGTTAGAGGTAAAAAGACGTGAGGAAGTAGAGGCAGAGGTAACACCCAATGTTACTGATATCCAACGAATAAAGGAGGAGAAGTAGTAGTAGTAGGTGACTCATGGAGTCACAAATCTTATTTTATCACCTAATTCATTCTGGCAGTTCTGCACTAAGATGGTTACTTACTCTGGTTTCGATGCATTCAGGATGGCCAAAGTAATGCTGAGATCCACACGCATGAGCAGATAAAAAACACCTTGCTACGGTGATTCCGATATAATAAAGTAGTATCTGAGCCGCAATTTCAGGTCAAAAATGATTCACATACCTCTGGGCCCGCGACTATACCGGTTCTCAAATAGGATTCCAGGAATAAAAAGGTGTAAAAAAGATAGCGAAAGCGGTTAACCTTCAGTGCTGTTTATGACGCTGGTTCTCACAATTCAAAGTTATATTCTCAGAGACCTTAATAAGGAGTAAAGTCCTACCCAACTTTATAAAGCAGCCAAACACATTGAGAAGTGGATTTGTCGAAATGTGTTGTATGTCAGAGGGTGTGTTCTCAGCAATGTCAAGAATGTATGCAGTTTTTTTGCGGAGTTCATATCAAGGAACATGCGTCTATCCATAGAAAGAACAAGTAATGTTGTATCAATATATTACGTCTTAACTTTGACTTTTATATTTCAAAAAAGGATTGAATAAGAAGGTATTCTAGATTATTAGTCTTCGCTGAGGTTCAAGTAGAATTGGTTCGGGACCATTCAAAGTTCTTGAATAAGTCCAATTGTTAATTAGGCTAACCTATAATGATATTCTGATGAAAAGAATCAATGAAAGAATAAGTTAAAGCAGGACAATACACTGCACTATAACTTTCACGATAGGCCTTTCCTTGACTGTAAAGTTCTACAACGATTCTGAACTTTTCCTTTCTGCTTAAAACCTTCAATTTCGATAATTTCTGCTGCATATGAACGCATAACGAGCTAAAAAGTTTCTTGTGTGATGATACCTAAGTTACTCCTGTTACCCTATTATCGCTGTTGAACCTCTAACAAACGATTAGTTATGCCTAGTAATTCGTGAGGTAGTCCCATATGCTCTGGTGCATTTGTGTTTTACTGCTAAATGTCAAACTAGTACGAGAACAATAACCGTAATACACATTAACACGTGTTTAAGATGAGAGAAGGTCCATTTCATCTTAGTTCTTCTTGTTACCACGCGTTACCATTCATTTTAATGAACATTATAAAGTTGAGATTGAAATCTGTTCGTTTGAGAATGGCACAGAAGTTTTTTCTCCGTGATAGATAACTGAAGTTTAAAGCTATCTAACAACTAACGAATCGTATGGGTCTATTTACATTTCTTCTTGTTATTGTGGTCATCTTTTCCGTAGTGGGTTTGGGATGGAAGACCTTCTCTTCTGGAGTTCTAATCGGCATTGATATAGCTGTAGACATCGGAACTCCTGTCACCAAAACCTGACACAAGAAGCTAGAGATTATATGAATAGTCCCGAACAATTAAGGCCTACCTAATAGTTTCTCGTCGATTCCTTATTACCTGCCCAACAAACCGCGGATAACGAACACGTGGACCTATTCCTCTCGACCGTGTAACCTGTAGTTACACCCCCCTTACACCACATACAATACCTTGAGGAAAAGGGAGTACTAAGTGGTTTCAACAAAATGCCACTTGGGTGTTAATGGGAGTCGTAGCTGTAGTTGGAATTGGTTTTAGTTTTCGCTTTAAAACGTTAACCTATTCTATACTATTGTTACACGTCTCCTTGGTATTTCCAGCGTCCATACACCCATTTACAAATCCCTCTTTGTGTCAAGCATTAGCCACTAAGCTAAAAGCTAGGTGCCGACTGTTCTGTCATCCTTTTTTCCTCTAGTCTCCATAATTACTAAGTCTATATAATGTCTAACTTCGTTATCATCTAACATTGGAGATTCTACTGCTGTTTCTTTTTCCATAGCATCTGCGTGTTGGTGGATTAGTTTTACAAGCTTTCGCATAATCTCTGCGTTCTCTTGTGCATTGCCTAAAGTATCTAGCAGGGAATACTCCTTAACATATTTTCTAGCTAATTGACGCAATTCTGCATCTTGGGCCACTGACAGCGCGACAGAGTATATTCCTAAGCTAAAGAGAAATGAAGCAAGCACAAGAAAGGCACGTTGGATTGCTCCAAAGGGTGGATAAGAATTGTTGGTTATCCAGTTATTGGTCGTTGGAGAAATTAAAATGGTTGCCACTGCTGCTATAATCAAATAGTTAATGATCTTAATACGAGAAGAGGTAATTTGCCGTCCAAGTGTTTTTGCTACTAAAATAAATGCATAAGCTATTACAAAATCAGCTGCAACCCATCCTGCGGTACCTATTACCCTAAAGATAAGGAACTGGGATTCCATATATACCATTTCACTTCCAGTTGACTTTAAAAATTGAGGACCAAATACCCCAGTTAAAAAAAGTACAGGTGGTAAAATTATAATTGTCCAAAATCTTGCACTTCCTATCTGATCCTTAAAATAACGAAGGAAAAATGCAACACCAACTATTTCTGCGATAGCGATGGCAGTAACCTGAGGGACAAGAAACCCATAGAGATGAATGATAAGTTCCATACTAGTTAATTGTCTATGTGCCATAGAATTGCTAGCGGGGTAATTTGGATCTATAGAGGGTGGTCTTGAAACGACTAATTGCTTTATGTCAAGTGTAATAGCAACTGTCGTGCTGATGCAAAGGAGCATTGATGATACAGCAAACGCCAATATCATGATATAGTGTCGTTTGTTGGCACTCGAATTGAACCATGACAAGAATTTGTAAGTGCGAAAACCAAGGAACAAGATGGCCACTGCACTTATTACGAGAAGTAGAATCAGCAAGAAAGTGCTATATTGTGAAAATAACACCATTTCAACAATGATAGCACCGAAGACGACTAAAAGTGCATAAAGAAAAATAGGTGTTGCCTTGTACAGCCTATTAAAAAACGAAGGAGCCTCAAGCTCTTTGCGCAATGCAACCATATAATGTCTAAGGGCATACAGACCTGCAAAAAATACAGTGATACTCATTGCCATAAATAATATTACACCAAAAGTAGAAGTAAGAGGCTTTCCCAAAACGTCAAAAAAGGTGCCAAATATTACATCGGTCATTATTATGGCCCAAGCAATAAACGTCATCACATAAGTTTTTTTGTTAATGATACTTGTAGTAACTAGCCATGACATTTTTGTAGTCGACACTTCATAATATATTCTCCTATATACGTTTTCAGCAAATTGCTGAACTGCTTATACTTTTAAAAACCAGATTTTGACCACAAGGTATGCTTCATCATCAGCAATCTAATCCAAGGGTGTGCTGATACTGTTCCAGAGAAAAATAATTTGAAAAATACCAAAAGATTGTGATGCGGCACTATTATCTCAGATTGTACATTTTCTTAGCGTAGAAAATGATAAGGTATTGTTAAGAAGGATTTATGATAGCCTTCCGGATGAAGATGGTGTCATTCTAATCAGCGAATGGCAACTGAATGATGAGAAGACAGGACCCGTACCTCCAGCGTTAACTGGTTTTGGCTATGATTGTTGACCTGCCAGAAGGTTGAAATTATTCCTATGCTGAAGTTTCAGAAATGCTTACGGATATTGGTTTCATGAATATAGAAAAGAGACCATTACCGGGTCCAGCAGAAGTCATAATAGGGCATAAGCAAAAGAAATAGTCAACTGTCAAGTCTGCCGTATTTGCAGGTACAGAGTTACCCGGTGCAATCTAGTCTGTCGAGTTGCTGACTTTTGTAGCATT
>Ga0210143_1000218_pt1 | contig 12684 bp, 9 predicted proteins | sample MayberryNW_TuleC_2_FD_185527 | JGI IMG/M metagenome (GOLD analysis project Ga0210143, IMG submission 185527) | Wetland microbial communities from San Francisco Bay, California, USA, that impact long-term carbon sequestration - MayberryNW_TuleC_D2... | ecosystem: Environmental > Aquatic > Marine >... | reverse complement strand
GCAGCGGGAAATGCCTGAACGCGAAGCGCAGGTTCTCGCCGAACGCCTTGCGCGCGGCCTGAACGATCGGGTGCAGTGATCCACAGTGGGGGCATTCGAAGTCCCCGTACTCCACCAGGGTGACGCGGGCGTCCGCCGGTCCGACCACATGGTCGCGCTCGGACAGCGGCGGGGCGAGGGTGCTCATGCTACGCCAGGTGCTCCCGGACGCCCGTCTCCGCCAGCAGCTGGAGCAGCGCACGGACCGATGAGGGGCTCTCCACCCGGAAGCGCGCGCGGGTGGCGCCGGGCCCGACCTTCACGCTGATGGCGTCGGGCGGGAGCGAAGTGAAGAGGTCCTCGTCGGTGCGGTCGTCGCCGATCGCGAGAATGGTGGTGCGCGCCTCCCGCTCGGGCGACATCGGCCCGAGGATGCGTCCCTTGTGCACGCCGTAGGGCCGGATCTCCAGCACCCGGTTGCCTGCCAGGATCTCGACCGGCTGGTTGCTCAGCAACTGGTTGAGATGAATCCGCAACTCGTTGGCCCTCCGCGCGCCGGTCTCGAGGTCGGCCATACGGTAGTGCCAGGCGATCGCGACCGCCTTCACCTCGATGAGCGATCCGGGCGTGCGGGCGGTGATGTCGCGGAGGATGGCGAGCACCGGCTCCCGCCAGGCGGCGTGGATGTCGGCGGCCGGCGTCCATTCCGCCTGCCCGGGCGGGCGCGACCAGAAACCGTGCTCGGCGTGAAGCCAGATCGGCAGGCCGCCGATCCATTGCTCGAGCGCCTCGCGGCCCCGCCCGCTGACGATGTGCACCTCGGTGTCGGGGCGCCCGGCGAGCGAGCGGAGCAGGTGGGTGAGCGCCGCGTCGGGCCGGGCCAGCTCGGGCGTCGCGGTGAAGGGCACCAGGGTCCCGTCGTAGTCGAGGAGCAGCAGCAGCTCGTCGTTGCGCTCGAGCGCGCCGGTGAGCTCCTCGCGCAGCGCCGCCTCGCCAGCGGTGGGCGACAGCGCGCGGGCCGAAGGATCCGTCACCCGCTCGAGCTGCTCCATGAAGTGCGACACCCAGCGGTGCACGTCGAAGGTCGCCACCCGCTCGCGCAGCGGCGCGAGCCGCGCCCGGCGCTCCTCCGGCTCCATCGTGAGCGCGCGGAAGATGACCTCCGCGGTGCCCTCGGTATCGTACGGGTTCACCTGCAGCGCCTCCGGCAGCTCCCATGAGGCGCCCGCGAACTCGCTCAGCACCAAGACCCCGTCGCCGTCGGTCCGGGAGGCGACGAATTCCTTGGCGACCAGGTTCATCCCGTCGCGCAGCGGCGTCACCAGCATCACGTCCGCCGCCCGGTAGAGCGCCACCAGGTCCTCCGCGGAGAGCCCGCGGAAGATGTAGTGGACCGGCACCCACCGCGGCGTGCCGAACGCCCCGTTGATACGGCCCACCAGGCCGTCCACCAGCGAGCGGAAGTCCTGGTAGGCCTCGACCCCGGTGCGGGAGGGCACCGCCACCTGGACCAGGCGCACCTTCTCCCGAAGCTCGGCATGAGTCTGGAGCATCCTCTCGTAGGCGAGGAGCCGGCGGGGAATGCCCTTGGTGTAGTCGAGCCGATCGACCCCAACCAGGATCCGCACGCTCCCGTCCCCGCGAAGCGCTTCCGCCTCCGCCTCGACCGCGGGGTCGCGGGAGAGATTCTGGAACAGGCTCGCGTCCACGCCCATCGGGAAGACGCCGAGCCGCACTTCACGACGGGGAAGCTGCACCCGGTCGATGTCCACGGTGAGGCCCAGGATGTCGGTGAGAGCGGTGGCGAAGTGGCGGAGGTAGGTGGGGGTGTGAAAGCCGACCAGGTCGGCGCCGAGGAGGCCTTCGAGGAGCTGTCGGCGGGCCGGAAGGGTTCGGAACAGCTCCTCGGAGGGGAACGGGATGTGGAGAAAGAACCCGATCAGCGCCTCCGGCAGCCGGCGGCGCAGCAGCCCCGGCAGCAACAGGAGCTGGTAGTCGTGGATCCAGACCAGGTCGCCGGGCCGGTACTGCGCCGCCACCACCTCGGCGAACTGCTCGTTGGCCTGCACGTAGGCGTCCCAATCGCTGGCCAGGAGAGGGACCTGGTCGAGCAGGTAGTGAAACAGAGGCCAGAGCACCCCGTTGGAGTAGCCCTCGTAATAGCGGGTGACGAGGTCCCCGCTGAGTGGCACCCCGACGAGGCGCTGGGAGGAGAGCTGAGCCTCGAGCTGCGCTCGCTGCGCGGGGCTGAGATCGTCCTGCGCCCCGGACCAGCCGATCCAGAGCCCGCCTGACTGCTCGTGGGGGCGGGAAAGGCCGGTGGCCAGCCCGCCCGTACTCCGCTCTACCTTGACGCCACCGGGCGTGGGGCAGACGGTGACCGGGAGGCGGTTGGCAACGATCAGGAGCCGGGACATGGGGGAAAGGTAGTGTCGGCAGGGGGAAGCGGGAGCGTGGTGTTACTCTGGGCGCCTCGCTCGCCGGGTAAGGCGGTAAGCCGTAAGGCGATCCGAGCATTCCCTGTCATCCCGAGCGAAGCGAGGGACCTTCTCACCCGGTGTTTCGATGACCGGTAGAGAAGGTCCCTCGCTTCGCTCGGGATGACAGCGCGCCACGGACCGCCTCACCGCCCTACCGCGGCCACACTCCGTTCCACCGCTCGAGATCCGGGAACTCCCGGTCCGGATCGATCTCGATCGTCTTGATCGTCGGCTCCCGCGCGATCCTGACCGAGGCCTTCTTCTCCCCGGTGAACCAGGCGCTCACCGGGATCTCCACCTTCTGCGGCTCTCCGCTGCTCCTTCTGACCACCAGGTGCACCGGCATGAGGGCCTTGCCGCGGTTCTCCACCACGACCTGCAGCGAGTCACCAACGGTCGTGACGGTGTCGATGGCCTGATCCAGCTTCCAGGTCTCGAAGAACCACTCGCGCCAGAACCAGGAGAGGTCCCGCCCCGCGACGTCCTCCACCGTGTTGAAGAAGTCATAGGGCATCGGGTGCTTGTACTGCCACCGCTTGCCGTATTCCCGGAAGGCCTTCTCGAAGGTCTCCTTGCCGAGGATGCTGCGGAGCGCGACCAGCGCGGTAGCGGTCTTGTAATAGCTCGCGGTACCGTAGGCGGTGTAGTTCGGATACCGGTCGCCGTGGCGCATCAACTCCACCTCCCCGCCAGCGAGGGCGAGGTTGATGTACGGCTCCCGGTTCTCCGCCTCGTCGTCATAGCCCTTGAAATAGTCCGCCATCGCCTGGGACTGGTCGTACTGGGCGAAGCCCTCGTCCATCCAGGCGAAGCGCTTCTCGTCCGAGCCCACCTGCATTGGATGCCACATATGGGCGATCTCGTGGACCACCACCTCGTACATGGTGAGCGTATCCCATTGTCCCCCGATGCAGGTCATCATCGGGTACTCCATGCCGCCGCAGGACGTGGGGCCATCCACCGCGGTCATGTGCGGATAGGGGTAAGGCCACAGGTACCGCGAGAGGAACTCCACCGAGTGCCGGCCGTAACGGGCCGCCTGGTCCCAGTGGCTCTGCTCCGCCTCCGGCCGCCAGAAGGCGTCCACCCGGCTGGTATCCGGCGCGCCATCGCCGTTCGCGTCACCGACCACCGCGTTGGTGGCGTCCCACAGGTAGTTGGCTGAGGTCCCCCAGGCCACGTCGCGCACGTTTTCCGCCCGGAAGCGCCAGGTGAGCTTGCCGTCCTTGCCGGCGGTCGTCGCCTTCCCCACCCCGCGCTGGTCCGCGGTCACCACGTGGACGATCTCCGCCGCGTGCATGGCCGAGTCCACCCGGGCCCGGGTCTGCTCGGTCAGCACATCCGCGGCGTTGGTCAGGGTACCGGTGCTGGTGACCAGCCAGCCCGCGGGCACGGTGAGGGTCACGTCGTAGTTGCCGTAGCCCATGTAGAACTCGGCGTTTCCATAGTACTGGTCGATCTGCCACCCGTTGATGTCGTCGTAGACCGCCATCTGGGGATACCAGTAGCTGATGTAGTAGACCTCGCCGTCCTGGCCACCGCGAGGCGCGCCGTCGGGCGGGATCCGGATGCGGTAGCCGAAATCGAGGTCGGCGGTGCCGCCGGGAGGGATCGGCTGGGGCAGCCGGATCTGCATGATCGTCCCGTTCACCTGGTATCCGGGGCCCTCACCCTTGTCGTCCGCGAGGGTCTGGCCCTGGGCCGCGACCTTGGAGAGCTGGTACCCCTCGACCGCCCAGGGCACGTTGGTGTTGTGGCGGGCCTCCGGGGCGAAAATGTTGTGGAGGAGCTGGACGTAGACGACCGCGAGGGTGTCGGGCGAGCGGTTGTAGTACCGGATCGCGGCCGTACCGGTCAGACGCTTGGACGTCGGGTTCAACTCCGCCGCCAGTCGATAGTCCGCCCATTGCTGCCAGTAGCGGGGCCCCGGCGCGCCCGAACGGGCTCGGGTTTCCTTGGCCAGCGCCCGGTCGAACGCCTCCATCGAGGGGACCTCCATGACCCGCGCGGTGGGAGCCGCCGTGCCGGCCCGGCTGGTTTCGGGCGCCGGTGCCGGGGTATCGGTTCGGCCGGAGCTGCAACCGGCCAGAGCCAGGAGGGCGACCAGCCCAGCCCACGGGGCGCGAGCCATGTGCATGCGGTCCATCAGCTTCTCCAGAAGGTGGTCGGCGCCGGGCGGCCCCGGGGGCCGGATGATCGCCTGACTACGGGTCCCAGGCAAGCCTCGTTTCGCTTGGTGCGAACGGAAACGTGGGCCGCGACGCTGAACCCCGCTCAGGCATCAGAACCGGACATCAGGGCGGGTGCGTCCGCCCTTTCACCTGTGGAGATGCCCATGAAGCCTCGAGGTTCGCTGCGCCGATTTCCTGTCGTCGGCTCAACCCTTGCCTTCCTTACCGGCCTGCTGCTGGCAGGCGTGCTCAACATCCCGGGCTTCTCGGAAGCCCAGCAACAGGACTCCCGTTACACTGCGGGAACAACCGCCGCACCGACATCCCCACCCACCGGGGTCGCCAACCTCCAGAACCTGAGCGAGGCGTTCGCCTCGGTGGCGGAAGCAGTGAAGCCCAGCGTGGTCTTCATCAAGTCCGGGAAGCACAACGACGCGAGCGACGACGACCAGCCCCAGTTCCAGCTGCCGCCGGGGTTCGAGCAGTTCATGCCGCGGCTGCCGCAGATGCAGCCCCAGTTCCAGGAGGCGGCCGGCTCCGGCTTCATCGTCTCCCGCGACGGGTACATCCTCACCAACGCCCACGTGGTGGACGAGTCGGACGAGGTCACCGTCCGGCTGCTCGACCGGCGTGAGTTCAAGGCCAAGGTCGTCGGCACCGACGAAGGCACCGATCTCGCCGTCCTCAAGATCGACGCCAACAACCTCACCCCCGCCCCCCTGGGCGACAGCGATGCGTCCCGCGTGGGCGAGTGGGTGCTGGCGGTAGGCAACCCGCTGGGTGAGAACCTGACCTTCACCGTCACGTCGGGCATCATCAGCGCGAAGGGCCGGAGCCTGGGCCTGCCCAACGTGAGTGACCGGAGCATCCAGGACTTCATCCAGACCGACGCCGCGATCAACCCGGGCAACTCCGGCGGTCCGCTGGTGAACATCAGCGGCCGGGTGCTCGGCGTGAACTCGGCTATCGCCAGCCGAACCGGCTTCTACTCCGGGTACGGCTTCGCCATCCCGATCAACCTGGCGCGCCAGGTGATGGACCAGCTCATCTCCCACGGAGAGGTACGCCGCTCGGTCCTGGGCATCGCCGTGCGGAATGCCTCCGCCAACGACGCCGCCTACGTCGGCCTGCCCGAGATCCGCGGGGTGCTGGTCGAGGACTTCGGCAGCGACACGTCGGCCGCCAAGAAGGCCGGCATCCTGCCGGGCGACATCATCATCACGCTGGACGGCAAGCCGGTAGAGTACGTGGCCCAGCTGCAGCAGCGCATCGCCTTCCGCAGGCCGGGCGAGACGGTCAAGGTCGAGGTGGCCCGGAAGGGCGGCGTCCGCAAGAGCTACGACGTGAAGCTGCAGGCGCTGCCCGGCAGCGCCGCCGTGGCCGACCGGAAGGCCGGTGGGACGCACGAGGGGTCGAACGGGGCCGGAGCCGCAGTGGGCAAGCTGGGTGTGACCGTGGCGCCGGTGACGCGGGATGACGCGGCGCAGTTCGACCTCGGCCCCAGCCAGCGCGGACTTCTGGTCACCGACGTCACCGCCGGCGGCCCCAGCTGGGGCGAGCTGGCGGACCCCGACAACGGTGGCCCCGACATCATCCTCGAGGTCGAGGGGAAGCCGGTGAAGACCATCGCCGACCTCCGCGAATTCGTCAAGGGCATGAAGGCCGGCGACATCGTGAGCCTGCGGGTGTACAACACGCAGGGGAAGACCCGGCGGATCGAACGGATCAAGCTGGGGGAGTAACACTGTCAATGTCACCCTGAGCGCAGCGAAGGGGGCCATGCGGGAATAGCCCCCTTCACTTCGCTCAGGGTGACAGCGCTCTACTTCACCACAACCCTCGCCACCCTCGCCGGTATCCCTGGCGACGCCCCGTACGCCAGCCAGACCGCTCCGGTCCTGGGATCCACCACCAGGTGTCGCACCAGGGCACCGCGACTCGGCAACGGAAACATCTCGAACTTCCCCGAGCGTGGCTCGTAGCGGAGCAGCGCATCGGCGGCGGCCGTGCCGATCCAGAGCGCGCCGTCGCGCGGGTCCACCCGGGCCACGTACGGCAGCGCGTCCTGCACCGGCAGTGGAATCTCCTTGAACTCCCCGGTGGCGGGGTCCAGCCGCACCAGCAGGTTTGCCGAATAGGCCGGGATCCAGAGCACACCCTTGGCATCCATGTCGAAGCGCCGCGGCCCGCTGTGTGGGGTCGGCATGGCGTAGGTCTGGAATTTTCCGGTCTTGGGCGCGAAGGACACCAGCCGGTTGCCCTGGAGCTCGCCGAGCCAGATGCGACTGTCGGGCGCGGCACGGATCTCGTACGGAATGGGGCCGCCGGGGCCCTTCGCCAGAGTGGGATGTGCCGGGATCTGGAAGGTCGCGACCGTGTCGCGTGCGCCCCTCGGCATCGCGGTCGATCGCGCGCGGGTTGGCGCTCGACACCACGGGGATCGCGATCTCGCTCATCGCGCCCGACTCCGGCTTCAGCCGATACAGCCGATGGGTGAACATCCCGGTGATGAGCACGTTGCCGTCCGGCTCCACGACCACGTCGTGCGGCAGGTCCTGCGCGACCGGCATCATGTACTCCCGCACATCGGCTCGCCGCGAGGCGGGCACCGGAATGTCCGTTACTTCCCCCGCGCCCAGGCTCTTCGCCAGCCAGGCCGCGGTAGCCTTCGCATCGCGATCGGCCGCGATCACGGGGAAAGAGGTCGTTGCCCCGGCGTAGCCCAGCATGCGGGTGACCGCTTCGACCCACTGGGCTTCGGTTCGAGGCGAGCCTTGCGGCCGGGCGATCTTCTCGTCGAACTGGTGGCAGCCGGTGCAGTCGAGGATGAACTTTCGCTTGGCCTCACCGTCGGGTAGAAGCGACAGCCAGGCCGAGCTGCGGGGCGGGTCGGCGGGCAGAGGAGCCGCCGCGGCGAGTCCGCCGAGTATGAGGGCGACGGCGTGGCGCGCGCGGGTCATCCCCTGCTCCCGGGCTTGTACTCCCACAGCACGTTCACGATCACCCAGCGGCCGTCCACCTTGGCCATCTGCATGTAGTCGATCCAGTCCGCCATCACGGTCTTCACGCTGGCCGCGTTGCGGAAGATGTCCAGGATAGTCACGTCCTTCTGGCGTCGGTTGGCGGCCGTCTCCTTGCCCCACCCGCGCCGGGCGCCGTTGACCAGGGCGGTGGCGCCCATCGTCCGGATCACGCTGTGCTTCGTGGCGGTGTCGCTCTCCACGATGCGCTTCACCAGCTCGGGATGCACGGCCCGGCTCATACGCTCGGCGTTGCCCTCGTACCACCCTTCCACGTAGTCCAGCGCCGTTGCGCGAATGGCCGAGGAGTCGGCGGCGGTCTGGGCCCGCGCCACGGCGGGGAGGGCCAGCGCCGCGACCAGCAGGCCGTAACGGGCGATCATGGGGTCTCCTGGGAGATTGGTGCAGTCTCGCCTCTACGGCGAGGCGGGTCGTGGTGTTTCGCGCTCGAGAGCACAGGCATCTCATCTCGGTGAGGCCTGTCACATCCTCCCGGCCTCCGGCGCGGTCATCATCCTCCAGCGATTCGTCCGACCATTTCAGGAGGTACCTGTGGCCGTGAAGAAGAGAGGCGCGCGCTGGTCCGGAGCGAAGAAGGCGGGCAGCGCCGCCGCGGGAAAATCGAAGGCGGCATCCGATCGACGGCTCCAACGTGAGGCGCAGCAGCGCAAGAAGGCGGGCGGCAACGGCAGGCAGGAGAGGGCTGTCCAGGCCGGTGAGCGGAAGCAGCCCGAGCCCCCGCAGCCGAGGCAGCACCAGCAGAAGCCGGGACTGGAGTCGGACCTGGAGCCGCGCCCCGAGTATCTGGCTCCGGAGTACCGCGGGTCGGGCAAGCTGGAGGACAGGATCGCGCTGATCACCGGCGGCGACTCCGGAATCGGCCGGGCGGTGGCGGTGCTCTTCGCCCGCGAGGGTGCGGACGTGGCCATCGTCTACTTGAGTGAGGACGAGGACGCCGAGGAGACCAAGCGCGCCGTCGAGGGTGAGGGCCGGCGCGCCCTCCTGATCGCCGGCGACGTGACCGACTCCTCCTTCTGCGAGGACGCGGTCGAGACCACGGTGCGGGAGCTGGGCGGGCTCGATATCCTGGTCAACAACGCCGCCTACCAGGAACACCTGCCGTCGCTGGAGCAGATCACCGACGAACAGCTCGACCGGACGTTCCGCACCAACATCTACGGCTACTTCTTCATGGCGCGGGCGGCCCTCAAGCACCTGAAGGAGGGCTCCGCGATCATCAACAGCGGCTCGGTGACCGGGATCCAGGGGAGCAAGGAGCTGCTGGACTATGCCTCCACCAAGGGAGCGATCCACGCCTTCACCAAGTCGCTGGCGCAGAATCTGGTCGAGCGGGGGATCCGGGTGAACGCGGTGGCGCCGGGACCGGTGTGGACCCCGCTCAATCCGGCGGACCAGGACCCGGAAAAGGTCGCGAAGTTCGGCACCGACGTGCCGATGAAGCGGCCGGCCCAGCCGGAGGAGGTCGCGCCGGCATACGTCTTCCTCGCGGCGCCGGTCTGCTCCAGCTACATCACCGGCGAAGTCCTGCCGGTGCTCGGTGGCGAGACCGTAGGCTCGGGCTGAGGCTCAGCGGAGGGTGACGGTGAGCTCGTATCGGGCGCCCTCGTCGGCCGGGACGACGCTCACCACGTAGTCCTGCGTGGCCGGCAGCTTGCCGCCCCACAGCTGGCGCCGCTCGGGCAGCGGTGCCAGCTGCACTCCATCGTCCAGGCCATAGACGTGCAGCGTGACCGGATCGGGCTCGCGCACCGACGCGGCGAACGCCTGTCCGGCCTCCCCCGCGATGACGTAATCCACCGGGGCGCGCGAGGGAGCGGTGCCCGTGATCGCGGCGGTGGGGTCGCCTCCGCCCGGCGTCAGCCGCCGCGGAATCTGCACCGCGAGCGTGTACGCGGTAGGCCCGGTGGCGCTCACCCGCACCGCGTAGTCCCCGCTCGAGGGGAGCCGCCCCGACCAGAGGGGGCCGGTTCCGACTGGTGCCGTGAGCTCCCGGCCCTCAGCCACCGAGTAGACCCGTACCGTCGCCGCCGGCTGCGGCGCCTCACCCTGCAGCACCGGCCAGGTGATCGCGTGCACCATCATCACCTGTGCCCGCTCCGCGCCGATGAGATAGCCGCGGGTGTCGCCGGCGCGCAGGCTGTCGTTCACCAGACCCGACGTCGTTCCGCGCGCGAACCGCACCCGGAACAGCCCCACAGTATCGGAAGGCGACGTGGAGGCGCGGATGGCGGCGGGGGCGGATTCGGGCGTGCTCTTGGCCCCGCCGCATCCGGCGGCGGTGAGTGCGGCGGCGAAGGCGGCGAGATGAATCGGCGACCGCATGCTTCGGATCTCCCGGGTGGATCTGGGAGAAGAATAACGCGCGGGCCGTGTACCTGGTGATGGACCTCGGATGGTGCTACAGCTGCGCACCCCGCTCGAGCACCGCGAGGGCCACGCCATCACCCTCGCGGCAGCGGGAACCGATGACCCCGAGCGACTGACTGGTCCCGTCCTTTCGCCGGAACCGCACACAGGCGGTCCGGTGTTCTTCGTCATTGGTCAGGGCGATTACGAGCGGCAGCTCCTCCGGGCCCGCGAACAAGCCGAACGCCTCGCTCAGCCGCTGAAGCTCGGCCGCGGAGTCGTAACCCAGCAGCCGGGCGAAAGGCAGGTTGGCCACTCGGACCGTCCCGCCGGGGCGCATCAGACAGAGCCCGGTCGGCGCCGAGTCCCCCAAGGCACGGAGCTGCTCCTCGGAATGCCGGATCGCGTCCTCCACACGGCGGCGGATCACCATCTCGGCCTTGAGGTCCGCGACCTGTTTGCGGAGCCCGGCGAGCTCGTCGCAGAGCTCTTGTTTGGAGCGGTATTGATCGCGCATCGTGCATGAAGGACGGTTGGGAGAGCCAGGCTTGCACCCGCCGGCAGCGACCGGCAGTCGCAGGGTTCACCGCTGCAACGCAAGTGCAAGCCGCCGCACACCTTTCACCGGGCAGGTCCCATGAGATTCGAGCTGGCGTCTTCGTTGGACATACTGCGCCGCACGCCCGTCACGTTGCGCACCTTGCTGGAGGGGGCGGGCGACGGCTGGACCCGAAGCAACGAGGGCCCGCACACCTTCAGTCCCTTCGACGTGGTGGGGCACCTCATTGACGGCGAGGAGACCGACTGGATGCCCCGGGCGCGCCTCATCCTCTCCCGGAATCCCGAGGCCGCCTTCACGCCCTACGATCGCTTCCGCCACTACCAGAGAAACCGGCGACGGTCGCTTCCGTCGCTTCTCGACGAGTTCGCCCGGCTCCGCGCCGGGAACCTCGAGGCTCTCGCGGCCTGGAACCTGGGCGACGCCGAGCTGGATCTCCGGGCGATGCACCCGAGCCTGGGGGCCGTCACCCTGCGGCAGCTGCTCGCGACCTGGGTGGCGCACGACCTCGGACACGTCGCCCAGGTCGCCCGGGTGATGGCCAAGCAGTACCGGGACGAGGTCGGGCCCTGGGTGGAGTACCTGCCGGTGCTCACCGACCACGAGTCACCGCGCTCGTGAGGTCCGTGAGCCGAGTCACGCCGCCGGCCGTGCACCGCGGCGCGGTCCTCGCCGGCCTTATCATGGTTCTCCTCCTCGCCGCGCTCGACGGCACCATCGTCGCCACCGCGCTCCCGACCATCGTCGCCGAGCTTGGCGGCCTCGCCCATCTGGCCTGGGTGGTGACCGCGTACCTCCTGGCCCAGACCGCCGTCATCCCACTCTACGGCAAGTTCGGCGACCTCTACGGGCGGAAGCGCGTCCTCCAGGCCGCCGTCATCATCTTCCTGGTTGGCTCTGCGCTGTGCGGGTTGAGCGGCAATCTCACCCAGCTCATCGTCTTCCGCGCGATCCAGGGCCTCGGCGGCGGCGGGCTGATCGTCGGTGCGCAAGCGGCGATCGCCGACGTCGTGTCGCCCCGGGAGCGGGGACGCTACCAGGGCATGTTCGGCGCCGCGTTCGCGGCGGCGAGCATCGCCGGTCCCCTGATCGGCGGATTCGTCACCACCCACCTCTCCTGGCGCTGGATCTTCTACATCAACCTGCCGGTCGGCGCAGTGGCGCTGGGGGTGCTCGCGGCCACGCTCCCGGCCTCCGGGTCGCGCACGAGGCACGACCTGGACTGGCTCGGCGCCCTGGCCCTGGCGGGCGCGCTCTGTGCGTCGGTGCTGGTGGCGGATCTCGGCGGGAACCTGCTGCCCTGGACCTCGGTGGAACTGGTGTCGCTCGCCGTCGCGGCGATCGTCCTGCTCGCCGTGTTCGTGCGGATCGAGCGGCGGGCCGCGGAGCCGATCCTGCCGCTCCGTCTCTTTCGCGACCGGGTCTTCGTCATCGCCGGTGCCATCAGTCTGGTGGCGGGACTCGCCTTGTTCGGGACCGTCACCTACCTGCCCCTCTATCTCCAGACGGTGCGCGGCTCGTCGCCGACCGCGTCGGGGCTGGAGCTGTTGCCGGTGATGGGCGGCTCGTTTCTCACCTCGCTCGTCTCGGGACAGCTTATCAGTCGCCGGGGTCGCTATCGTGTATTCCCGATCGTGGGAACCGCGCTGGCATCGGCCGGCCTGTTGCTGCTCTCCACCATGGGTCCCGCCACCGGGCGAGCGGCGCTGTATGTCTACCTGCTCCTCTTCGGACTCGGGCTGGGCATGGTGATGCAGGTGATGGTGCTGGCGGTGCAGAACGCCGTGCCCTACGAGGATCTCGGCGTCGCCACCAGCGCGGTGACCCTGTTCCGCTTCATCGGCGGCTCGCTCGGGACGGCGGTGCTCGGCGCCATCTTCGCCGCGAGGCTGGGCGACGCCGTGGATATCGGCGTGCTCCGTGAGTCCGGGCGGATCGACCCGGCGGTCTTCATGCGGGCGCTGGACACCGTGTTCCTGGCGGCCGCGGCCGTCTCCGCGCTGGGCATCCTGCTCGCCCTGCTGTTGCCGGAGCGGCGGCTGCGGGAGTCGGTTGCGGCGGGAGCGGCCCGCGAGCAGGGATCCACGGTGCCCACGGGCGACCCACTG
>Ga0210143_1000214_pt1 | contig 12766 bp, 9 predicted proteins | sample MayberryNW_TuleC_2_FD_185527 | JGI IMG/M metagenome (GOLD analysis project Ga0210143, IMG submission 185527) | Wetland microbial communities from San Francisco Bay, California, USA, that impact long-term carbon sequestration - MayberryNW_TuleC_D2... | ecosystem: Environmental > Aquatic > Marine >... | reverse complement strand
GACCTCGGCACCGGCCGAGACGTTCACGGCGTAGGCGACGAACTCGCCGGTGAGGGCGAGCCGAACCATCTCGGCCACCGTCGTGCCGGCCTTGTCCTGGGCCTCCTTGGTCGAGGCACCGAGGTGGGGCGTGACCACCACCGACGCGAGCCCGAACAGCGGCGAGTCGGTCATGGGTTCGGCCGCGAAGACGTCGAGCGCCGCCCCACCGAGGTGGCCGTCCTCGATCGTCTTGGCGAGCGCCTCCTCGTCGACGATGCCACCGCGGGCGGTGTTGATGAGCCGCGCTCCTTGCTTCATGAGCCGCAGCTCGTGCTCGCCGATCAGTCCCTCGGTCTCGGGCGTGAGCGGCAGGTGGATCGAGACGAAGTCGGCCTGCACCAGCAGTGCCTCGAGCGAGGGCATCGCGTCGACTCCCATCTCCTTGGCACGGTCTGCGCTCACGTAGGGGTCGAACGCGATCACGCGCATGCCGAACCCCGCGGCGCGCTGCGCCACGAGCGCCCCGACCCGCCCGAGCCCCACCACCCCCAGCGTCTTGCCCGCGAGCTCGACGCCTTCCCACGCGGATCGGTCCCACGAGCCCACCTTGAGCGCCGAGTGCGCTTGCGGGATGTTCCGTGCCTGCGCGAGCAGCAGCGCCATGGTCTGTTCCGCCGCGCTGATCACGTTGGACTGGGGAGCGTTCACGACCATCACACCTCGCCGCGTGGCGGCCTCGACATCGACGTTGTCGAGGCCGATCCCGGCACGCGCGACGACCTTCAGGTTCGGGGCGGCCGCGAGCACCTCGTCGGTCACCTGCGTCGCGCTTCGGATGATCAGGGCGTCGTAGGGGGCGATCTCGGCGGCGAGGTCCCCGTTCGCGAGATCGGTCCGTTCGTCGACCTGGAAGTCGGCCCGCAACAGCTCGAGCCCCTGGGGCGAGAGCGGCTCCGTGACGAGGACCTTCACGAGCCGGGTGCCTTCACGACGGACGTGCGTCCATGAACGCGGTCTCCGCGGCGGCCACCGACGCCCCGCGCTTCACGGGATGCCCGAGCCGCTCGAGCGTCATCTCGAGCGCCGCCAACCCCCGGATGATGTCGAGCTCACCGAAGTACCCGAAGTGCCCGATGCGGAAGACCTTCCCCTTCAGGGGGCCCTGCCCGGGCGCGAGCACGCACCCGTACTCGGAGCGGATCGTGTCGCAGATCGTGTCGGCGTCGGCGGACTCGGGCGCGCGGACCGCGGTGACGGTCCAGTTGTCGTCGAGCCCCTCCCCGAACAGGTCGAGGCCGAGGGCCTTCACGCCTTCCTTCACGGCTCGCGAGAGCATCTGATGGCGCCGCATCGCGGCGTCGATGCCGTCCTGGAAGTAGAGATCGAGCGCGATCTGGAGCCCCTGCATCACGCTGATCGCGGGCGTCCACGGGTTCTCGGGATGCGGGAGGTCGGCGAAGCGCTTGTACGTCGCCCAGTCGAAGTAGAAGCGGGGGTTGGTCGCGGTGCGCGACGCTTCCCAGGCGCGCTCGCTGATCGCGGCGAACGCGATGCCCGGCGAGGCACTGAGCGCCTTCTGCGAGCCCCCGATCGCGACGTCGACACCCCATGCGTCGAACTCGAACGGCACGGCGCCCAGCGAGGACACGACGTCGACCACGACCATCGCGCCCGCCTCGTTCGCGACCCGGGCCAGCTGCTCGACCGGCTGGATCACGCCGGTCGAGGTCTCGGAATGGGTGAGCAGCACCGCCTTGACGGGGTGTTCGGCGAGCGCAGCCGCGACCTCGTCGGGGCGGATGCGCTCCCCCCACTCGTGGTCGACCGTGCGGACGGTGAGCCCGAACGTCTCGGCGAGCGCCTTGAACCGCTCCGCGAAGAACCCGGCGAGGGGCACGAGCACCTCGTCGCCGGGCGAGAAGCAGTTCGCGATCGCCGACTCGAGGCCGCCGGTGCCGCTCGACGTCATCAACACGACGTCGGCGGTCTCGGTGCGGTACAGCTCCTTCAGCCGGCCCGTCACGTCGCGCATGATCGCGCCGAAGCCCGGCCCCCGGTGATACACGAGGGGGCTGCCCTGGGCGAGCAGCACCTCGGGCGGGATCGGCGTGGGGCCGGGGGCCAAGATGATCTCGGGCCTGTTCACGGTGCGGATCGGCTCCTCGCGGGTGGTCGTGCAGGTGTCGTGCAGGGCGCGAAACCTCAGCCTAGCAGGGGCGTGAGCGGCGCCCGGCGGGAGCACGATTCCGCAACCGGCGCGCACGGCAAGGATGCGCAGGTCCGTATCATCATGCGGGCGCTCCCCGGGGCGCCACCTGCAGAGATGGCGACCCTCCGGCTGTTGTTCAAGCGGTTCGTGGCCCAGCGATCGCTGGGGCTGGCCGTCGTCGTCACGCTCGCCTTCACGATCGGCGTGCTGGTGGCAGGACCGATCTATGCGGACTCGGCCCGCGAAGCGATCCTCACGTCGTCGTTCGGCAACGAGACCGTCAACGTCAGGAACGCACGGCTGCAGGTGTTCGGAGGAACGGGGTTCGACTGGACCGCGGCCGACCAGGCGATCGAGGAGGCGCTCGCCGGCGTGCCGACCGACGCCGTGGTGTCGCAGGGCCTCGGCACGGTGAGGCTGAACGGTGTCGACGGGCCCTCGGTGCCGTTCCTGTTCCGCGACGGCGCCTCCGAACATCTCGAGATCCAGGGCGAGGCGCCCGGGCCCGGCGACGTCACCCTGTCGGCCGGCGTGGCCGGACCGCTCGGGATCGATCCCGGCGAACAGATCGTCGTCGTCGGCCCCAACGATCAGACCCGTGCGCTGACCGTCTCCGGCACGTACGAGACGCCGAGCCGTGAGGACCCGTTCTGGTACGGGACGAGGAGCCCCTTCCCCGCGCCCGACTCCACCGATCCGGCGCCGTTGCTCGTCGACCGCGCGACGTACCTCGACACCGCGCTTCGGCTCGGACTCACGAACGAGTACACGTGGGACGCCTTCCTCGCTCTCGAGGGGGTCCCGTTCGATCGGGCGTCGCAGATCCCGGGCGAGCTGGCGGCCGTCGAGGAGATGGTGCGGCAGGAGCCTCAACTGTCGTCCGTTCGGTTGGCGACCGGGCTGGGCACGTTGTTCGACCTCGTCGACCTCCGGGTCCAGAACCTGCGCGTCCCCATCCTGCTGGTCGTGTTCCAGATCGGGGCCGTCACGCTGGCCGTGCTAGCCGGGGTCGGGGCGCTGGCACTGGCGCGTCAGACGTTCGAGCTCGCCGTGCTCCACAGCCGCGGTTTCACGAGGCGCACGCTCATCGCCGTGCAGAGCGCCCAGGCGATCCTCTGCGCGATCGTGGCCTATCCCCTCGGGCTGTTGCTGGGACTCGGCCTCGCGAAGCTCGCCGGCCGGTTCAACGGCGAGCAGCTCCCCGGGGTCACCTTCCCGGTCCGCCTGAACGAGGGGGCACTCTGGCTCGGCATCGCCGTGGCCCTGACCGGGGCCCTCGTGCTCGTGGCGCTGTCGTTGCCGGCCGTGTCCCGCACCGTGATCGAGGAGCGCCAACGTGCGTCCCGCGAGGACCGACCGCTGCTCTCGCGTGTGCCGGTCGAGCTGATCGTGCTCCCTCTCGGGATCTTCGCGTTCATCCAACTGCGGAACGGCACCAAGCCGCAGGTGGGCGAGGGAGCGATCGAACCGTTCGTGCTGGCAGCGCCGACGCTGCTGCTGTTCGCCGCGTCGTTCGTTGCGCTGCGCCTGCTGACGTTCGTGCTGCACAGGTTGGACGGCGCGATCGGGCGTTCCCGGCGCCTTCCCACCTACCTCGCCGGGCGACGCCTCGGACGATCCCCCGGAACCGGATCCGCGGCCGCATTGCTCTTGCTGCTGTCGATGGGCCTGCTCGTGATCGCGACGTCGTACCGGGCGATCGTCGTACGCAACCACTCGGACGCCGCGCACGTCCAGATCGGCGCCGACTGGCGCGTGAGCGCCAGCCCCCCGGATCAGGCGCTCTCCGCGGTGGATCAGATGCCTCCGCAGACGATGGCGGTCGTCCGCACCGATCCGAGCTTCAGGGAGACGAGCTTCTCGCTCCCCCCGACGGCCCTGGGCATCGACCCGGAGCGGTACGAGGAGGCGGGATGGTGGCGCGACGACTTCTCCGAGTCGTCGATCGAGGAGATCCTGCGGAGCATCGACGCCGATCCCATCGGACTGCCCGTGCCCCAGGGCGCGACCCGGCTCACGATGACCGTCGGGTCGGTCGGCAACGTCGAGGGGCTGACGGTGCAGGCGACGTCGATCGCGTCCGGCGGCGACATCAGCACCGGCGAGCAGCCGCTCGAGGCGGACTCCCAGGCCGTGTCACTGCCGTTGCCCGATGCGGAACGACTGCTGTCGATCACGTTCGCGGCCGGCACGGGAACCGACGTCCCGGACAGGATCTCGGTGACGATCGACGACGCCGCTCTCGACGGCCAGCCGCTCGACCTCGGAGCGTGGCGGCCCACGACCTGGCGCGGCAGCTCGGGATCGGTCCGATCGGGCGGGGACGGCTCGGTCCGGTACGACTTCAACCCCGGCGCAGGCAGCGTCGTCGGCGGACTCCTGCCTGCCGCTCCCGCCCTGCCCGCGCTCGTCTCGGACCACTTCGTCGGCGATGCGGGTGGGCCGGTCGATGTCGCGCTCACCGGCCAGCAGCTGCAGGTCGAGCCGATCGCCGTGGCGAGCCAGTTCCCGGGCATCGTGCCGAACGCCCCGTTCGTGGTCGTCTCCACCCGGGGACTGCTCGAACGGCAGTTCTCGATCCCCGAAGCGGGGGTGAGCCTCAACGAGGTGTGGGCGAACACCGCGGAGGATCCCTCGCCGCAGCTGCGGGAGGCGGGATGGACGCCGGGTGTGGTGAACGCCAGCGCACCGATCGAGGGGCTGCTCGCCCAGCTGCCACAGTCCCTGGCCGTCGGCTTGAACTTCACGGCCGCGGTCGCCGGCGTCGGCCTCGTGATCGCCGGTGTGGCGGCGGGCCTCTACTTCACGATGCGACGGCGGGACTACGAGTTCGCCGCGCTGCGGGCCATGGGCACCCGACGCCGCCAGATCCGCAGGACCCTCGTGCTGGAGCAGGCCGGGCTGCTGGGGTTCGCCCTGCTCGCCGGCCTCGGCATCGGGTACTGGCTGCTGCGGCTCGTGATGCCGTACGTGGACACGAGCCTCGGGGTCTCGTATCCGGCTCCCGTGCTCGTGCTCGACTGGCCGGCGCTCGGCGCCGCCGCGATCGCGATCGTGGCCGCGAGCGCGCTCGCGATCGGCGCGGCGTTGCGGACCTTGATGCGATCGTCGGTCACGGGCGTGCTGCGAGGTGAGGCGGAATGACGATGGTGAGCCCGGGCATCTTCGCTCCGACGGAGCGTGAGGTCCTGATCCGCTTCCGACAGGTGTACAAGGTCTACCGTGTCGCGGAGACGGGGGTGGTCGCCCTCGGCGGCATCGACCTCGACATCGCTCCCGGCGAGTTCCTGGCGATCGTGGGCCCGAGCGGCTCGGGCAAGTCGACGATCCTCAACCTGATCGGCGGTCTCGACCGCTCTTCCGCGGGGTCCGTCGAGGTCGAAGGTCGGGACCTCGGCCTGCTCGACATCGACGAGCTCACCGACTACCGGGCCGAACGGATCGGCTTCGTCTGGCAGGGCACGGCGAGGAACCTCGTGCCCTACCTCACCGTGCGGGAGAACGTGCGACTGCCGGGGGCGGTCGATCCTCACCGCGATCATGCGGAGCGCCGCGACGCAGAGGACCTCCTGCACCTCGTGGGGCTCGGAGAGCGGACGCGCCACACCCCCGGCATGCTCTCCGGGGGCGAACAGCAACGCGCCGCCATCGCGGTGGCGCTCGTGAACACGCCGACGATCCTGCTCGCCGACGAGCCGACCGCCGAGCTCGACTCCGAGAGCGCCGCGACGGTGCTCGACGCGTTCCGCGCCGTCAACCGGGAGTTCGGGGTCACGATCGTGATGGTGACCCACGACCTCGCGGCGGCCAGGGAGGCCGATCGGCGGATCCGGGTTCGCGACGGCCGCGTGCTGCACGAGGGCGCGGCGATGGAACCCGTCGCCCGCGACGGCAGGGTGCGCCTTCCCGACGAGGCCGTGGCCGCGCTCGGCGACGGCGAGCTGGAAGCCGAGATCGGGGCCGACGAGGTCCGGCTGCGACGGCGGAGCGACACCGGCCATGCCTGAGATCGACGACCTTCGCGCGAGGTGGGGCCGCCCGCCGGACGAGGAACGGCCGGAGGGGACTCGAACGGCGACCTCGGCCGGGGCCGGCGGCCGTGATCCTGTCCCCTCACGGACGGCGCCGCTCCTGGAAGGAGAGGGCATCGTGCGGACCTATCCCGGCGGACGAGGCGTGCTCGCGGTGCGCGGCGCGTCCCTCGCCCTCGCTCCCCGGGACTTCGTGGCCCTGATGGGTCCCAGCGGATCGGGGAAGACGACGTTCATCGGAGCGCTGAGCGGGCTCGATGCCCCCGACGCGGGAGCGGTCCGTTGGAAGGGAGAGTCGGTCCTGGCGATGTCACGAGACGAGCGGACGGCCTTGCGTCGGACCGGCATGGGGATCGTGTTCCAGTCGTTCGGGCTCCTGCCGACGCTGTCGGCCGTCGAGAACGTCGAGCTGCCGCTGCGCGTGATCGGCACACCGCTCGACGATGCGAGGGACCGGGCGAACGCATGGCTCGAGCGGCTCGGCCTCGCGGATCGCTCGGACAACCGCACGTTCGAGCTGAGCGCCGGCCAGCAGCAGCGGGTGGCGGTCGCGCGAGCCCTGATCGCCGAGCCCGAGGTCGTGCTCGCCGACGAACCGATCGCCGAGGTCGACACCCAGAACGCCGACCTGATCCTCGCGGCCCTGTGGGACGTGATCGGACGGGGAGGCGCCGTGCTCGCCGCGACCCACAACCCCGAGGCGCTGCGCTACGCGAACAGGGTGGTGCTCTTCCGCGACGGCACGATCGAGGCCGAAGGCTCCCCCGACCAGCTCGCCGGCCACCTCACGACGGACTGACCGGCTGGGCAGGATCGAACCTCAGAATCGGAGGGACTTCCAGACGTCGTCGCCTCGGTCGACCGCCGTGTCGGGATCGAGATCGAGGGGCAACGGGCGCTCCCCCGGTTCGCGTCGCAGGACCCGGTCGAGCAGTGTGCGGCGGTTGGCCGGCTTCGCCACCGCCACCGCGATGCGGTCGCGCCGCGTCTCACGGATGCGGCGTTGCAGGTCGAGGTCTCAGGTGGGGTGGCCGATCGCGGGCCCGCCGATGTGCACCGGTTCAATCCTTCCCCGGGACGAGGGTGCGCAGATCGACGTCGGGGTCGGCGAGGGCGGCAGGGTCGGGCGCGACCTGGGCCGAGATCAGCCCGAAGGAGCGGCGGACGTCGCGCTTCCAGTCGAGGCTCACCGTCGAGCGGACGATGCCGGCCTCGTCGAGCAGGAACGCGCAGAACGACCTGTCCTCGATCGAGCCGCGAACGACCATGCGGTCCCAGGTCGCGGCGAACCCCGCCATCTGCACCTGCGAGTCGTACTGGTCGCTCCAGAACCAGTGTGGATCGTCGAAAACGGCCCCGGCGCCGAGCATGTTCCGGGCGGCCGCCTCCCCCGTCTTGATCGCGTTGTCGAAGTGCTCCACGCGGATCGGCCCGAACACCGGATGATCGTGGCGGGCGACGTCGCCGGCCGCGTACACCCCTGGCACCGACGTCTCCAGGGCCGGCCCCACCGGGATGCCGCCGCCCTGATCGAGCCCGGTGCCGGCCATCAGCTCGACGCTCGGCTCGGTGCCGACCCCGACGATCGCCACGTCGGCGTCGATCCGCTTCCCGCCGCTCGTGAGCACCGACTCGAGTCGCCCGTCGCCCTCGAAGCTCGCCACCGCCTCGTTGAAGAGCATCCGCACCCCGTGATCGCGGTGGATCCCCTCGAGCGCTCGCCCGATCTCTCGGCCGAGCACCCGGTACAGCGTGGTCTCGAAGACCTCGACGACGGTGACGTCGTGGCCGAGCATGCGCATCGACGCCGCGACCTCCGCGCCGATGAACCCCATGCCGACGCAGAGGATGCGTGCGCCGGCGGACGCCGCCTCCTTGATGCGCTGTGCGTCGGCGACCGTGCGCAGGTCGGAGACGCCGGGCAGCGAGGCGCCCGGCACGTCGAGCCTCCTGTTGCGGCTGCCCGTCGCCACGAGGAGCGCGTCGTGCGCGATGCGCTCTCCCCCGGCGAGCACGACCTCACGACCGGCCACGTCGATCTGCACCGCCCGGGCGCCGAACCGCGTCTCGACCTCGTGATCGGCGTACCACGCCTCCTCCCGGACGAACTGCTCCTCGAAGGGCTGCTCGCCGCGGAGGAACTCCTTCGAGAGCGGCGGACGTTCGTACGGCGGGACCGGCTCGGCACCCACGAGCACGACGCGCCCGTCGAACCCCTCGTCGCGCAGCGTGGCCGCCGCGGTCGCACCCGTGAGCGAGGCGCCGACGATCACGAACGTGCGGTCGGGCGTCACGAGGGAGCCTCAGGCTTCGATCCGCAGGTCGCCGCCCTCGTCGGAGACCGGGTAGGTGGCGATCGGCTCGGTGGCCGGGCCATTGACGACTGCGCCGGTCACCATGTCGAAGATGCTGCCGTGGCACTCGCACTGGATCGTGGTGCCGTCGATCTCACCGCCGAGCGACAGGTTGCACCCCCGGTGCGTGCAGATGTCGCTGAACGCGTGCAGCTCGCCACTCACCCGTGATACGGCGACCTGCGCGCCGCTCACGTCGAACGCGGTCGCGTCCCCCTCGGCGATCTCGTCGGCCTTCCCGACCGTGATCCACTCGGCCACCGGCGCACCTCCCTCGGTCGTTCGCGCCCACGCGAGCGCGCATCCACAGAGCTTACGCCGCAACCGCGGAACGCCGGCACGCGTTACCGAGGGGGCGGCGGCAGCGGGGGGGCGCGGTCGTCGGCCGCGGCTCTCGCGCGCGCGCGGAGCACCGTGCCGACGCCCAGCACCGCGTAGAACGCCGCCAGCAGCAGGATGCCCGTCCGGAAATCGATCGGCAGCAGCGCGGGAGCGAACGCGCCCGCAACCCATGCGAGCTGGAACAGCGCTTCGTACCGAACGAACACGCGTCCCTGGGCGCCGGGTGGCGCGTACCGTTGCATCAGGCTCTGGAACGCGAGGCGCCCGAACTCCGTCGTCGCGCCGGCCACGAGCGCGAAGACGGTGAGCAGCGGCAGCCCGAACAGCTCGAACGCGAGCACGGCTCCGATGCACGCGGCGCTCACCGAGGCCACGACGACGGCCTCCTCGCGGGTGGAGCGGGGAACCCGAGGCGCGACGACGTCGGCCACGAACGTGCCCACCACGGCCGCGCCGGCGAGCACCGCGAACCAGTAGACCGGCGCCTCGTCCTGACGGAGCGAGAACGCGAGCAGGAAGAGCAGGAATCCGCTCGCGGCCCGCATGCCGACCGCACCCACGGCCGGCACGGCGAGCTCGGGAACGGCCCCACGGCGAGCCGCCTTCGGTCTCCGGGCCGGCGGGATACCCGGGTGCGGCAGCCGGAGCGTGAGCAAGGCGGAGGCGGCGTACACGACCGCCGCTGAGTAGAGCGCCGCAGGTGCGTCGCCGAGGCGGATCGCGCCGAAGGCGATCGGTGCGGCCAGGATCGCCCCCACTGCGCCGAGCCGACCGAGCCGGGCGTTCGCCTGCATCAGGCCGTCGCCTCGACCCGCGTACGCGATCGTGAGGCCGTTCTTCGTGATGCCGTGCACCTTCGAGAGTACGAGCAGCGCGAGCGCCGCCGGGAACAGCACCAGCGTGTCGAATCGGGGAGCCGCATAGATCGCGATCGCGAACCGGCCGGCCGCCGAGACGAACGCGATCAGCCGCCGCGGCCCCGCTCGGTCGAGAAGCGGCACGAGCAGCGGTCCCGCGAGCGCGAGCGGAACCATCGTCAGGCCCAGGTAGGCGGCCACCCGGATCTTGGCCTCGCCGACCGGCAGCGAGAAGAACACCGAGTCGGCGAGTGCGATCGCGAGCATCGCGTCGCCGGCCACGCTCGTGAAGTGGTTCAGCGCGTAGCTGTCGATCGGATCGGTCGAGCGCCACATCCGCACGAACGGGTGCACCACGCCACGCGCCAGGCTCGAGAGGCCGAAGAGCACCAGCTGCCAGACCGGGATGCGGTTCGGGCGGCCGCCGGGGGCATGCACCGGCGACGCGCCCTCAGCCCTGCAGGCGCTCGCGCAGCAGCTGCTGCGCGAGCTTGGGGTTCGCCGATCCCCCCGAGGCCTTCATGACCTGTCCCACGAGGAACCCGACCACGCTCTCGTTCCCGTCGCGGAACTTCTGCGCCGCCTCGTCGTTGGCGGCGAGCACGTCGTCGACGATGGCCCCGAGCTCCCCGCTGTCCGAGACCTGCCGCAGGCCCTTCCGTTCGACGATCGCCTCGATCGGGTCCCCCGTCTCGACCGCTTCCTCGAGCGCCTGCTTCGCGCCGGCGCCGCTGATCGTGTCGTCGGCGAGCAGTCCGAGCAGATCGGCCAGGTGCTGCGGCGTCACGCGGGCCGCAGCATCGGTGCCGTGCTTGTTGGCGAGGCCCGCCAGGTCCTGCGTGATCCAGTTCGCGCCGGCGGCCGGCTCGGCGCCCAGGCCGACCGTCTCCTCGAACAACGCCGAGGCCGCACGGTCGGCGACCAGCACTCGAGCGACCTCGGGCTTCAGTCCGTGCTCGGCCACGTAGCGTTCGCGTCGGGCCCGAGGCAGCTCGGGAAGCGCCGTCCGCAGCTCCTCGATCCACTCCGTCGACGGCTCGATCGCCGGGATGTCCGGCTCGGGGAAGTACCGGTAGTCGAAGGCTTCCTCTTTCGAGCGCATCGACGCGGTCGCTCCGGCGTCCTCGTTCCAGTGGCGCGTCTCCTGCACGATCGGCTCACCGCCCTCGAGCGCCTTCGTCTGCCGCGAGATCTCGAACGCGAGCGCTCGCTCGAGCGACCGCACCGAGTTCATGTTCTTGATCTCGACCTTCGTGCCCAGCTGCTCTGTTCCGACGGGCCGCATCGAGACGTTCGCGTCACATCGCAGCGAGCCTTCCTCCATGCGCACGTCGCTCACGTCGAGCGCCTCGAGCGTGGCGCGCAGCTCGCGCAGGTACGCTCCGGCCTCCTCGGGCGAGCGGATGTCGGGCTCGCTCACGCACTCCACGAGCGGCACGCCCGCGCGGTTGAAGTCGACCAGCGCGGCGGCGGCGGCGTGGATGCGACCGCTCGGGCTGCCGTGCGTGGTCTTGCCCGTGTCCTCCTCCATGTGCACGCGCGTGATACCCACGCGGCTCGACGTGCCGCCGGGCAGCTCGACGTCGAGGTGCCCGCCCACGCAGATCGGCAGGTCGTACTGGCTGATCTGGTAGTTCTTGGGCATGTCCGGGTAGAAGTAGTTCTTCCGGTGAAAGAGCGAATGCGGCGCGATCTCGCTGCCGAGCGCGAGCCCGATCGTGACGATCCTCCTGATCGCCTCCCGGTTCGGCACCGGCAGCGAACCCGGATGTCCGAGGCAAACCGGACACACGTTCGTGTTCGGCGGCGCCCCGAACTCGTTGCGGCAGCCGCAGAACATCTTCGTCTCGGTGCTGAGCTCGACGTGACACTCGAGCCCGATCACGGCCTCGTACTCGGTCATCGCGGCCAGCCTACCGGGCACCGCCGGGCCGCGTGCCTGCGCGACCGGGTCAGTGGCCGGAGCGGTCGGAGTCCATGACGCCGTCCGGACCGTCGAGCCCGGCGAGCTCGCCCAGGTCGTCGTCGCTGAGCTCGAAGTCGAACACGTCGATGTTCTCGCTCATCCGGGACGGCTTCGACGTCTTCGGGATCGGGATCAGCCCGAGCTGCACGTGCCATCGCAGGACGATCTGTGCAGGCGTCCTGCCGTGGCGTCGAGCGAGCTCCACGATCGCCGGCTCGGCGAGGAGATCGTTCCCCGCCCCGAGCGGCGACCAGCTCTCGGTCACGATGCCGTGCGCGGCGTGGTATCGGCGTTCGTCGGGTCGGCTGTGTCTCGGGTCGAGCTCGATCTGGTTGACGTGGGGCGCCACGCCGGTCTCCTCGAGCAGCCGATCGAGATGTGCCGGCTTGAAGTTCGAGACGCCGATCGAGCGCAGCTTCCCTTCTTCGAGGAGACCGATCAGCCCTCGCCACGCATCGACGTAGCGGTCCTGCCGGGGATTCGGCCAGTGGATCAAGAGCAGATCGATGCGCTCGAGGCCGAGCCGGTCCGCGCTGTTCGAGAAGGCCTGGCGAGCCTCATCCTCACCGTGCCACCGCTCGTTGAACTTCGTGGTCACGAAGACCTCGTCGCGATCGACGCCACTCGACCTGATGCCTCGGCCCACGCCTGCCTCGTTCCGGTAGTTCTCGGCCGTGTCGATCAGGCGGTAGCCGGCGCGGATCGCGGCGGTGACCGCCTGTTCGGTCTCTGCGTCCCCCATCGGCGAGGTGCCGAACCCGAGAGCGGGCATCGCGACGCCGTTGGCGAGCATCACGTTCGGGACCGTCATCTGTTCCCTCGAGGCATCGCTCGGCATGCTATCGCCGTCGAGCCCCACGCCTCGTGGGATCAGGGAACGCCCGGATGGCGAGGGGCGTCGGTGACCGGCGCTGGCGCGTGCCACACGGCCTCGACGTTGTTCTGATGCAAGTCGTTGACGAATGCCCCGTAGTAGCGCTCGGAGTACTGGGTCCAGACCCCTGGCCCGTCGCGGACGGTCGCGC
>Ga0210143_1000213_pt1 | contig 12802 bp, 13 predicted proteins | sample MayberryNW_TuleC_2_FD_185527 | JGI IMG/M metagenome (GOLD analysis project Ga0210143, IMG submission 185527) | Wetland microbial communities from San Francisco Bay, California, USA, that impact long-term carbon sequestration - MayberryNW_TuleC_D2... | ecosystem: Environmental > Aquatic > Marine... | reverse complement strand
CCCGCCGTACGCGGGCGTGCACGTGGACGTCCTGCCTCATCTCACGGTCGCGGAGGTTCCGGTGGGGTGCGAGCGTCGGCTTCGCGCCGAGCTCGAGCGATGCCTGCCGTTCGCCGCCCGCCTCTCGGAAGCCTGGCTGTACGCGCAGGACGCGGGCCGGTGGCGCCCGCGGTCCGGACTTCCGCTCGAGGGCGGCCGGTGAGGCGCCGCCGCGACGAGCCCGTCCGGCTCGACCGGATCTACACGCGCGGGGGGGACGCGGGCGAGACGAGCCTCGGAAGCGGGGAGCGCGTCCCGAAGGACGACCCACGGATCGAGGCGTGCGGGGACGTCGACGAGCTGAACGCCGTGCTCGGCGTCGCGCTCGCGCGCGGCGCGCCGCGCGACCCGCTCGGCCGGGTGCAGAACGACCTCTTCGACCTCGGCGCCGACCTTTCGGTGCCGCTCTCCGACGCGAAGCGCGAACGGCTCCGCGTCACGGCGGAGCAGGTCGCATGGCTCGAAGGACTCTGCGACGAGGCGAACGCCGATCTGCCGCCGCTCCGGTCGTTCGTCCTGCCCGGGGGAACGGAGACGGCGGCGCTCCTCCAGCTTGCCCGGACGGTCTGCCGCCGCGCCGAGCGCCGGGTCGTGACGCTGGCCGCCCGCGAGGAGGTCAACCCGGAGGCGCGCGCGTACCTGAACCGGCTCTCCGACCTGCTCTTCATCCTCGCCCGCGCCGCGAACGCGCAGACCGGGGCGGAGGAGCCGCTCTGGAAGCCCGGCGGGGCCAGCGACGACGCCTGAACGCGGGCGGGATTTCCACCGTAGTCCCGCGCGGCGCGCGCCTTCGTGCCGGATTCGTGCCGATTTCGGGTCCACGGCCCCCTCGGGGGGAGCGGGCGCCCCAACACGAACGCTACCCCGGAAGGTGTGCCCTGTCCGTCGCCGAACGTGACGGAATGGTGAACGCTTCGCGCCTTCTTCGTTCCAGGCGTCGCGGCCGCCGCCTCGTGCGGTAGAAGCACGCCGGCGTGGACCCCCTGGACCTCGTGATCGTCGCGGCCGGCTCGTTCGCGGCCGCGCTCCTCGGGTCGGCGGTCGGGCTCGTGCTCGGGAGCCTCCGCCTGCCGGCCGTTCTCCTTGCCTCGGGGAGCCCGGCCTCGGCGGCGGGGACGAACATCGCGGTCAGCGCGGTCTCGGCGCTCGTCGGGGGGATCGAGCACGCGCGCGCGGGTCGCGTGGACTGGCGGATCGTGGCCTGGATGGCGCCGCCGTCGGTGCTCGCCGCCTTCCTCGGCGGGCTCTTCTCCGGCGTCGTCCCCGATGCGGCGCTGCTCGCGCTGATCGCCGCGGTGCTCGTCTACAGCGGACTCGATCTGCTCGTCGGGCTCGCGCCCGCGCCCCGCCGTCCGGGCGACCCGCGCGCGGTCGCCGTCGCGTCGGGCACGCTGATCGGGCTCCTCGGGGGCGCCGTCGGCCTCATCCTCGGGACGCTCCGGCTCCCGGCGCTCCTCAAGGGGATCGGCATGACCGCGCACCGCGCGGTCGGCACGAACCTCGTGGTCGGGTTCTTCCTCGGCGTCTCGGGCTTCGCCGGGCACCTCGTCCGGGGCGAGGTCGAGTGGGCCGTTCTCGCCGTGTCGGTCGCGGCGGCGATCCCCGGATCGCTGCTCGGCGCACGGCTGACGGGCCGGCTCTCGGAGCAGGCGCTCCGGCGCGCGATCGGCGTTGCGCTGCTCGTGGTGGGGGTGGTGATCGCGGTCGCCGCAGCCGGGTAGCCAGAACGCGCTCCGTAGAATGCGACGCATGGCGACGGCGGAAGAGCGGGCGGCCGCGGACAACGCAACGGGGGCGTGGCGCGAGGAGCTCTACGAGGCGAAGCCGGAGCGCGACGCCCTCTTCACCACCATGTCGGGTCTCGAGGTCGAGCCGCTGGCGACGCCCGACACGGTCGAGGTCGACTACGACCGCGACCTCGGCTATCCCGGCGTCTATCCGTACACGCGCGGCGTGTACCCGTCGATGTACCGCGGGCGCCTCTGGACGATGCGCCAGTTCGCGGGGTTCGGCACGGCGGAGGAGACGAACCAGCGGTTCCGCTACCTCCTCGAGCACGGCCAGACCGGCCTCTCGACCGCCTTCGACATGCCCACGCTCATGGGCTACGACTCGGATCACGCGAAGTCGCTCGGCGAGGTCGGCCGCGAGGGCGTCGCGATCGACTCGCTCGAGGACATGGAGCTGCTCTTCAGCGGCATCCCCCTCGACGAGGTCTCGACCTCGATGACGATCAACGCGCCCGCGGCGATGCTGCTCGCCTTCTACATCTGCGTCGGCGACGAGCAGGGCGTCCCGCCCGACAAGCTCCGCGGGACGATCCAGACGGACATCCTCAAGGAGTACATCGCGCAGAAGGAGTGGATCTTCCCGCCCGAGCCGTCCATGCGGCTCTGCGTGGACATGATCGAGTACTGCGCGAAGGAGGTGCCGCTCTGGCACCCGGTCTCGATCTCCGGCTACCACATCCGGGAGGCCGGCTCGACCGCGGCGCAGGAGCTCGCGTTCACGCTCGCCGACGGGTTCGCGTACGTGGAGGCGGCCATGGAGCGGGGCCTCGACGTGGACGACTTCGCGCCGCGGCTCTCGTTCTTCTTCAACGCGCACATCGACTTCTTCGAGGAGATCGCGAAGTACCGCGCCGCGCGGCGGATCTGGGCGAAGGAGCTCCGCGAGCGTTACGGCGCGAAGAACCCGCGCTCCTGGCTCATGCGCTTCCACGCGCAGACCGCGGGCGTGTCGCTGACGGCCCAGCAGCCGGAGGTCAACATCGTCCGCACGGCGCTCGAGGCGCTCGCGGCCGTGCTCGGCGGCACGCAGTCGCTGCACACGAACTCGTTCGACGAGGCGCTCGCGCTCCCGACCGAGCACGCGGCGAAGCTGGCGCTCCGGACGCAGCAGGTGATCGCCCACGAGACCGGCGTCGCGTCGACGATCGACCCGCTCGGCGGGTCGTACTTCGTCGAGGGCGTGACCAACCGGCTCGAGGCCGAGGCGTACGACTACTTCGGCCGGATCCGCAGGCTCGGCGGCGTCGTGCCCGCGATCAAGGAGAACTTCTTCCAGCGGGAGATCGCCGAGGCGTCGTTCCGCTACCAGAACGAGGTCGAGCGCGGCGAGCGGGTGATCGTCGGCGTGAACCGCTACGAGGATCCGGACGAGAAGCAGATCGAGATCCTGAAGATCGACGCGGCGCTCGAGCAGAAGCAGATCGAGCGCGTCCAGTCGCTCCGGGCCCGTCGCGACGCCGCGGCCGTCGAGACGGCGCTCGCCCGTCTCAAGGACGACGCGGCCCACGAGGACCGCAACCTCATGCCGCAGATCGTGGACGCGTCGCGCGCGTACGTGACGATGGGCGAGATGTGCGACGCCCTGCGCGACGTCTGGGGCGTCTGGCGCGAGACCCCCGTCTTCTAGGCGCGACCGCAGCTCGTCGCACCTGCCTCACCCTTCGGGGGGATTCCGCGAATCCCCCGTTCGGCCGACCCAAGGTGGGAACCCCGCCTCCTCACACATGCTGGCTAGTTCGGAAAACGAGAACCCCATGGAGCAGTCCAACGGCACGCGCTGGGAGCGGCCCGACGCTCCGCTCGGCACCCTGGTCTACCGGGCCGGGCTCCTGAGCAAGGAAAAGCTCGAGGCGGCCCTCGAGGAGGGTCAGCGCTCGGGCCGTCGGCTCGGCGAGATCCTGCTCCAGAAGGGCTGGATCGACGAGAAGGACCTGGCGCGGCTCCTCGCCGGCCAGAAGGGCCTCCAGTTCGTGAGCCTCAAGGGCCGCGGCTACGAGCGCGAGACGGCGAAGCTCCTGCCGGAGCGGGTGTGCCGCTACCACAACGCGCTTCCCGTCGAGGCCTCGGGCGAGCGCATTCTCGTCGCGATCGCCGACCCGACCGACGAGGGCGCGCTGGCCGAGATCCGGGACGAGCTCGGCCGCCCGATCGAGCTCGTCGTCGCGACCACGAGCGAGATCCGTAGCGCTCTCGACGAGATCTTTGCGACCGCGGCTCCCCCCGCGCCGGCCGAAGCCTCGCCGAGCGTCTCGCCGGTCGGCGAGCTGGGCCTCCGGATCGCCGTTCCCGCGCCCGTCTCGGAGCCGGAGCCCCCCGCGGCGCCCGAGCCCGCCCCCGAGGCCGACCCGGTCGTGGCGGCCGTGCCCGAGCCGGCGGCGGCCGAGCCCGAGCCCGCGACGACTCCGGAGCCGGTCGTCACCGCGCTGCCCGATCCGGCGCCCCAGCCTGTCCCGGAGCCGCGCGTCAGTGCGCTGCCCGACCCGATCGCGCATCCCGACCCCGAGCCCCAGGCCGAGCTGGACGTTCCGGCGGCGCCGGAGCTCCCGGCCGTGCCGGCCGTTCCGGCGGCGCCGGAGCTCCCGGCCGTGCCGGCCGTCCCGGTCCCCACCCTCGAGTCCATCACGCACGCCCTGCCCGATCCCCTTCCTTCCGCCTCCGAGCCGACGATCGAGCGCAACGAGGAGGCCCACGTGAGCGTGGCCTTCAACACGCCGGCCGTCGCCGAGCCCGCGCCCGACCCCGAGCTGGAGTCCCTCGCGCCGCCGGAGCCTGTGCCCACCGGGCCGCAGCCGGTCGCGGACGCATCCGACCACCGCCCGACGCCGGCCGCTGCGCCGTACTGCCTCGTGCTCAACCTGGTCGACGGCGAGCAGGTCGACGTGGCGTACTTCGCCGAGCCGGCGGAGGCGACGGCCGCCGCGCGCGCCCTCGTCGCCGGCATCACCCGCGACGCCGAATGGCCGCAGGTCGGCCGGACGTTCTACCCGCCCGAGCGCATCGCCTCGGTCGAGATCCGCGAGCCCCAGCGGTTCGGGGGCAATGCCGCCCGCGCCGGCTGGGGCGGGGACGACCGTCCCGCGTCCTAGCTTCTAGCGCGGCTGAACCGGCACGACGAGCCCGTCCCAGGCGAGCGGGATCCCGTCCGGAGCCGGCAGCTCCGCCGGCCGGTGGGTGAGCAGGATCGGCCCGTCGCACGCCTCGAGCGCCTCGGTGGCCGAGAGGTGGCCGCGCACCTCCCCGTCCAGGGTCCCGTCGGCGAGCGTCGCCTCACAGAGGAAGAGGTCGGCTCCCGCCGCGAGGTCGCAGAGCTCCTGGCTCGGGGCGGCGTCGCCGGAGTAGGCGAGGAGCGCCCCCGACTCCGTGTCCCGGATCCGGAACCCGTAGGCCTGGAGGCCGTAGTGGAAGACCTGCCGCGCCTCGAGCACGTAGCCCGCCGCCTCGAACGGCTCGCCGGGCGTGAACTCGCGCAGCTCGAAGGCCTTCTCGAACATGCGCTCGTTCCCCCAGAGCGAGGCGAACGTCGAGAGCTGCCCCATCCCCCCTGGGGGAAGCCAGAGCTCCGCGTGGCGGGCGCGTTCCTGTCCGTACGCAACGAGCCACGCCCAGGGCACGAGGTCGCCCCAGTGGTCGAGGTGGAAGTGGGTGACCGCGATCGCGTCGACCTCGAGCTCGCCGCCCTCGCGCAGCCGCCCGAGCACGCCGGGACCGCAGTCGAGCAGGAGCGTCCCGGCCCCCTCGACGAGGTAGCCGGACTGGGCGCTGCCCGGGTTCGGCCAGGCAGGCGAGGAGCCGATGACCCTCAATCGCACCCTCATATACTCCCATCGTGGCCAGGACGATCAGAGTCGTTGTCGCAAAACCGGGTCTGGATGGGCACGATCGCGGCGCGAAGATCATCGCCCGGGCCCTTCGGGACGCGGGCATGGAGGTCATCTACACCGGCCTGCACCAGACCCCCGAGCAGATCGTCGAGACCGCTCTCCAGGAGGACGCGGACGCGGTCGGCATCTCTATTCTCTCGGGCGCGCACATGACCCTCGTACCCAAGATCCTGGACGGCCTGCGCGAGCAGGGCCTGGACGACGTTCTCGTCGTCGTCGGCGGGACGATCCCCAAGCCGGACATCGATGCGCTGAAGGAGCAGGGCGTGGCCGAGGTCTTCACGCCGGGCGCGCCCGTGTCCGAGATCGTCGACTTCCTGCAGGCGAAGGTTCCCGCCGAGGCCTGACGGCTGCGCGCACCCGTGACACTCCCGCGCGCGTCTCGGCACCTCTCGACACACACACGCGCGAGTTTCGCCGATAGCGTCATGAGCGGGGGCGAGGGGCCGAAGGCCCCCGGGGGTACAGATACACGAGAGGCCCGGCGCTGATGCCGGTCGAGGTCGAGCGTGAGGGCGGGGTCGCGACGCTGACCGTCAACCGCCCGGACGCGATGAACGCGCTCGACCTCGAGCACGCCGAGGAGCTGCGCGACCGGCTCGAGGAGCTCGCCGTCGACGAGGAGGCCCGGGTCGTCCTCATGACCGGTGCGGGCGACCGCGCCTTCGTGGCCGGCGCGGACATCAAGTACATGCAGGCGCTCGGCGTCATGGAAGGCCGCCGCTGGGGCGAGCTCGGTCAGCGCTGCGCCACGCTCCTCGAGACGATGCCGAAGCCCACCGTCGCGGCGATCAACGGCTTCGCCCTCGGCGGGGGCTGCGAGCTCGCGCTCGCGTGCGACATCCGGCTCGCTTCGGCGACGGCCCGGCTGGGCCAGCCGGAGGTCAACCTCGGGATCATCCCCGGCTGGGGCGGCACGCAACGGCTCGCCCGGACGACGACGCTCGGCTACGCGAAGGAGCTCGTCTTCACAGGCCGGATGGTCGGCGCGGAGGAAGCGCTCGCCCAGGGCCTCGTCGAGCAGGTGCACCCGCCCGAGGAGCTCATGCCGAAGGCGCGCGAGCTCTGCGCGACCCTCGCGTCGAAGAGCCCGGTCGCGCTCGCGTACGCGAAGGAGGCGGCGAACCTCGCCCTCCAGGGCGACCACCGCGGCAACCTCGAGACCGAGGCCCGGCTCTTCGCGATGCTCTTCGCGAGCGAGGATCAGAAGGAGGGCATGGCCGCCTTCGTCGAGAAGCGCGAGCCGCGCTTCACCGGGCGGTAGCCTCCGCTCGCTACCCTGAAGCGACGACGCGGGAGTCCCTGATCCGGGGCTGAGAGGCGGCCACGGAGGCCGCGACCGCCGAACCTGATCTGGGTCATGCCAGCGAAGGGAGCGAGATGACAGACAGCCTCACGATCGCCGGCCGCGAGTTCGGCTCGCGCCTCATCACCGGCACGGGCAAGTACGACACGTTCGAGACGATGCGCGACGCGGTCGCCGAGTCCGGCTGCGAGATGGTCACCGTGGCGCTGCGGCGGATCGACCTGGACGTTCGCGGCGGCGGTGAGGACATCACCGACTTCCTGCCGGAGGACCTGCTCCTGCTGCCGAACACGGCCGGCTGCGAGACGGCCGACGAGGCCGTGCGGGTGGCACGGCTCGCGCGCGCCGGCGGGCTGCCGGACTGGGTGAAGCTCGAGGTGATCCCCGACCCGCGCTACCTCCTGCCCGACCCCGTCGAGACCCTCCGCGCGGCCGAGCAGCTCGTCGACGACGGCTTCATCGTGCTTCCGTACATGCTCCCCGATCCGGTGCTGGCGCGGCGGCTCGAGGAGGTCGGCTGCGCGACGGTCATGCCGCTCGCGGCGCCGATCGGCACCGGCCGCGGGCTCAAGCTCCGCGACGCGATCGCGATCATGATCGAGCAGTCCGGCGTGCCGGTCGTCGTCGACGCGGGTCTCGGCTCGCCGTCCCACGCGGCCGACGCGCTGGAGATGGGCGCGGACGCGGTGCTCGTGAACACGGCGATCGCACACGCGGACGACCCGGTCGCAATGGCCCGCGCCTTCCGGCTCGCGGTCGAGGCGGGGCGAACGGCGTACCGGGCCGGCGTCATGGCCGAGGGCGAGACGGCCAGCCCGTCGAGCCCCGTCGGCGGCCTCGTCACGCGGCCGTGACGGCGACCTGCACCGTGAACGGACGCGAGCACCCGCTCGAGCCGGGCGAGACGATCGCGCGCCTGCTCGAGCGGCTGGAGCTCGGCGGCCGCTTCGCGCTCGTCGAGTGCAACGGCGAGGCGGTCGACCGCGACCGCTACGGCGACGTCGAGCTCGCGGCGGGCGACTCGCTCGTCGTCGCCCGGCCGGTCGCCGGTGGCTGAGCTCTTCGCCGGGAGGCGCCTCTACCTCATTACGCCGTACCGGCCCGATCTCGCCGACCTGCTCGAGGCCGCCGTCCGGGGCGGCGTCGACCTCGTCCAGATCCGGGAGAAGACCCTGCCGGACGGGCGCCTGCTCGACGCGCTCGCTCAGGCGCGCGAGCTCACGCGGGATCTCGGCGTTCCGCTCGTCGTCAACGACCGCCCGGACCTCGCGGTGCTCGCGGGAGCCGACGCGGTCCACGTCGGCCAGGACGACCTGCCGGCCGCGAGAGCGGCGACGTTCGGCCTGCCCGTCGGCGTCTCGACCCACCGGCCGGCGGAGCTCGCCGCAGCCGCGGATGCGGCGTACGCGGGGGTGGGGCCGGTGTTCGCGACTCCGACGAAGGAAGGCCGCGCGCCGGCCGGGCTCGAGTACGTCCGCCATGCCGCCGGGCACGCGCCCGTGCCGTGGTTCGCGATCGGCGGCGTCGACCGCACGACCGTGGACGACGTGGTGGCGGCGGGCGCGCGACGGATCGCGGTCGTGCGCGCGATCCTCGACGCCGCCGATCCCGAGGCTGCCGCCCGCGAGCTCCGGGCCGCGCTGCCCTAGCGCTCGTCGAGGCCGAGCAGGAGGATCCGAGCCGAGGAGACTGCCCGCGGCGCGGCGAGCCGCGTCGCGAGCGTCGGCTTGAACTCGGGCGTCCAGAGCTTCACGAGCTCGTCCAGCTGCGCCGTGGCGAGCGACGCGGCGGCGACGCGTCCGTCCTTCGCCCGGCGCTCCACGATCGTCTCGGGCGGGAGGCCGATCCGCACGCGGCGCGCGATCCAGGTGGCGCCCGGCCCGGTCGAGACGAGGACGCGGCTGACGCGCAGGACGACCGAGTCCTCCCCGACCTCCCTGAGGATCCCCGTGAGCCTGAGCCGGAGCAGGTCCACGCCGCCCGGCGCGGTGTAGAGGAGCTTCGGCGCCTCGCGCAGCCACTTGTACGGCGAGACCGCGCGGCCGCCGTTCGGGTGCAGCTCGAAGTGCAGGTGCGGAGCGATCCCGCGCGCGTCCCCCGAGTTGCCGACGAAGCCGATCAGCTCCCCGGCCTTGACACGCTGGTCGTTCTTGAGCCCGGGCGCGTAGGCCACGCCGAGGCGGCAGTTCGTCGCCTTGTTGTCGTCCTTCGTCGTCAGGTCGTCGTTCAGGTGGACGTACATGTAGGTGGTGCCGCTCGCACCGTAGAGGTAGAGCATGCAGCCGGCGCTCGCGCTCCGGCGGTAGATGCGGACGCGGCCCGGCTCGACCGCGACGACCGGCGTCCGGCGCGCGGCCATGAGGTCGTTCCCCTGATGGCGGTGGGCGCCCCGCGGGGCGCCGAAGTCGTTCGTGTACCGCGTCAGGCCGACGACCGGGAAGATGAGCCGATCGGGCACGGCGGCGCCGGCGGGTCCGGCGAGCGAACCGGCGATCACGGCGGCTAGAAGGATGCTTCGGGCTGTCGTCCGGTGGCCTGAGCGCATGAGCTCCGGTCGTCGCGCGAAGGGCGGAACCCTAGCAGACATCCCGGCGAGGGCATCTGCGGCCGGGGCCAGGCGTGCTGGATATGCTCGCGCCCGTGAAGATCGTCGTCTGCGTCAAGGAGGTGCCGGACGCGGCCGCGCCCAAGCGGCTCGATCCGTCGACGCACCGGCTCGACCGCTCCGTCGACGGCGCGCTGAACGAGTTCGACACGCACGCCCTCGAGGAGGCGCTCCGTGTCAAGGACGGCGACCCCGACACGGAGGTGGTCGTGGTGTCGATGGGCCCGGCGCGGGCGGCGGAATCCCTGCGGAAGGCGCTCGCGATGGGCGCCGACCGGCTGCTCCTCGTCGCCGACGACGCCGCCGCCGGGTCGGATCTCGTGGCGACGACCGCCGTCCTCGCGGCCGCGATCGAGCGGGAGAGCCCGGATCTCGTCCTCTTCGGCCAGCAGGCGGGAGACTCCGACGGCGCCGTCCTCTGGGCCGCGCTCGCCGACCGGCTCCGGCTGCCGATGATCTCCCAGGCGGCCAGCCTCGAGCTCGTGGACGGCAGGGCGAAGGCGAAGCGGCAGACCGAGTACGGCTACGACGTCCTGGAGAGCCCGCTCCCGGTCGTCGTCGCCGTCTCGGACGCGATCAACGAGCCGCGCTACCCGTCGCTCAAGGGGATCATGGGGGCGAAGAAGAAGCCGCAGGACGTGGTGACGCTCGCGGACCTCGGCGTGGATCCCGGCGCCGCCGGCGAGGCCGGCTCGAAGACCGAGGTGCTCGCCGTCTCCGACCCACCGGCCCGTGGCGACACCGTCCGGGTCGAGGACGAGGGAGGCAGCTCCGCCGAGGCGATCCTGTCCTTCCTCCAGGAGCGGAAGCTCGTCTGATGGCGAAGACCCTCGTCTTCGTCGAGCACCACGACGGCGAGCCCGCGAAGGGCTCGCTCGGCGTCCTCGCCAAGGCTGCGTCGCTCGGCGGGGAGGTCGCGGCCGCCGTCGTCGGGCCGGGGGCCCGAAGCGTCGGCGAGGGCCTCGGGGCGCACGGCGCCGCCAAGGTTCACGCGGCCGAGGGCCCGGCCCTCGAGTCGCCGCTGCCCCAGCCCCGCGTGGACGTGCTCGCGCGTCTCGTGGCCGACGGGGGCTACGAGACGGTCCTCTTCGCCGCGAGCGTGCTCGCCGCGGACGTCGCGGCCGGCCTCGCCGCCCGCCTGGAGGCGGGCCTCAACTGGGATCTCGTCGACCTCGAGCTCCGCGACGGCGAGACGCTCGTCGGGCGCCGGCCCGCGCTCGGCGACACGGTGCTCGTCGACGTGGGGTGGAAGGAGACGCCCAGGATCGCGCTCTTCCGCTCCGGAGCGTTCGAGCCGGCGGCCGGCGGAGGCGGCGCCGCCGAGGTCGTCGACGCGCCGGTCGAAATCGAGGAGTTCTCGACCTCGACGGCGATGCTCGAGCAGGCGCACGAGGAGTCCTCGGGCCCGTCGATCGAGGACGCGGACGTGATCGTCGCGGGCGGCCGCGGACTCGGCGAGGCGGGCAAGTTCGCGCTGCTCGAGGAGCTCGCCAAGGCACTCGGCGGCGCGGTCGCCGCGACGCGCGCCGTCGTCGACGCGGGGTGGTACCCCTACGCCGCGCAGGTCGGGCAGACCGGCAGGTCGGTGTCGCCGAAGCTCTACGTCGCCTGCGGCATCTCGGGCGCGATCCAGCACAAGGTCGGCATGCAGAGCTCCGGGACGATCGTCGCGATCAACAAGGACGCGAACGCGCCGATCTTCGAGTACGCCGACCTGGCCGTGGTCGGCGACCTGCACGAGATCGTCCCGAGGCTGACGGAGCTCGTCCGGGAACGCCGGGGATAATCTCCGCCGCTCGTGCGTCCTGCCGACTTTCCGCCTCCGTTCGATCCGGCCGAGTTCGTCCGCGAGCCGACCGACCCCGCCGACGAGCGGATCGACGTGGGGATCCTGATCGTCGGCGCCGGCCCGGCGGGCCTCGCCGCGGCCGTGCGGGCCGGGCAGCTCCTCGCCGAGCGGCCCGAGCTGGCCGAGCGTCTCGGCGACGTCCCGATCGCGGTGCTGGACAAGGGCAGAGCGCCCGGCGCCCACCTGCTGTCGGGCGCGGTCGTGAACCCGAGGGCCTTCCGGCAGCTCTTCCCGGGCCTGACCACGAAGGACTTTCCCTTCCAGGGCGCGGTCACGAGCGAGGGCGTCTACTACCTGACCCGGCGCTCCGCGATCCGGATCCCCGCGCCACCGCCCATGTGGAACCACGGCAACTACGTGGGCTCCGTGGACGAGATGGGGCGCTGGCTGGCCGAGCGCGCCGAGGAGCTCGGCGTCGCCGTGATCCCCGAGACCTCCGCGACGCACCTGCTCGTCCAGGGCGGCCGCGTCGTCGGCGTGCGCACGGGCGACAAAGGCCGCGGCCGGAACGGCGAAGAGCTCCCCAACTTCGAGCCAGGGTCGGACCTCAAGGCGCGCGTGACGATCTTCGCCGAGGGCACGCAGGGACACCTGACCGGAGTCGCGCTCGACCGCTTCGGGCTCCAGTCGCGCCCGCAGGTCTGGGCGCTCGGGGTGAAAGAGGTCTGGGAGGTCGAACGTCCGCTCAACCGTGTCATCCACACGATGGGCTGGCCGCTGCGCGGCGCGCCCCACCGGCGCGAGTTCGGCGGCTCGTTCGTCTACCCGATGGGCGAGGGCCGCGTCGCGCTCGGCATGGTCGTCGGGCTCGACTACACCGACGCGACGCTATCGGTGCACGAGCTCCTCCAGGAGCTGAAGACCCACCCGAAGATCCGGAAGATCCTGCGCGGCGGCACCCGGGTCGCCTGGGGCGCCAAGACGATCCCCGAGGGCGGCTACCTCTCCTTCCCCGATCGATTCCACATGCCCGGCGGGCTGATCGCGGGCGACGCCGCCGGGTTCGTCAACGTGCCGGCGCTCAAGGGGATCCACTACGCGATGCGGACCGGGATGCTCGCCGCCGAGACGGCCGTGGAAGCCGTCGGGCCGGGGCGGACCGCCTGGGCGCCCGGCGCGCTCGCCGGCTACGACGAGGCGATCCGGACGGACTACGTCTGGCGCGACCTCAAGCGCGTGCGCAACGTGCGTGCCGGCTTCAAGTACGGGTTCTGGCGGGGAGCCGCGCTCGCGGCGATCTCGATCACGTCCCTCGGGACGTTTCCGCGCCGGGACTTCAAGATCGAGCCGGACGCGGAACTTCCCGTCGGGATCCCGAAGACGCCGAGGCGG
>Ga0210143_1000210_pt1 | contig 12853 bp, 16 predicted proteins | sample MayberryNW_TuleC_2_FD_185527 | JGI IMG/M metagenome (GOLD analysis project Ga0210143, IMG submission 185527) | Wetland microbial communities from San Francisco Bay, California, USA, that impact long-term carbon sequestration - MayberryNW_TuleC_D2... | ecosystem: Environmental > Aquatic > Marine... | reverse complement strand
CCGTACCTGTCCGTTCCGGCCGTGAACCCCGCCGAGCGGCAGATCGCGCGACACGAGGCCGGCGGCACGCTGCGCGAGATCTACGCGGCCGAGGTGCTGGAGCCCGCGCGTGTCTGAGGACGAGCGCGAGCTCGCGGAGCGCCTCGCCGAGGAGCTGCGCCGCCTCAAGGTCGAGGACGTCCTCGTGCAGACGCTCATGACCGTCTCGTCGATCGGCTACCGGCGGCTCGGGCTCACCGAGGACACGAACGCAGATCGCGACCTCGACCAGGTCCGCCTCGCGATCGAGACGATGCAGGCGCTGACGCCCGTGCTCGGGCAGGTCGTGCCGGCCGAGCTCGTGCGCGACTTCGAGCAGTCGGTCGCGAACCTCCAGCTCGCCTACGCGCAGGCCGCCGCGGACGCGTAGGCTTCGCCGCCGTGCCGGCACAGGCTGACATCGGCGTCTTCGGCGGCTCGGGGTTCTACTCGTTCCTCGAGGACGTCGAGACGGTGGAGGTGGACACGCCGTACGGAACGCCGTCGGCGCCCTTCACGATCGGGGAGATCGGCGGCAAGCGGGTCGCGTTCCTCCCGCGCCACGGGCCGAACCACGAGCTGCCGCCGGCGCAGATCCCGTACCGGGCGAACGTCTGGGCGATGCGCGAGCTCGGAGTCCGCCGCATCATCGGGCCGAACGCCTCCGGCTCGCTCAAGGCCGAGATCGGGCTCGGCGAGTTCGTCGTCACCGACCAGTTCGTCGACCGGACGAGCGGCCGGGCCGACACGTTCTACGAGGGGCCGGAGACGACGCATGTCTCGGCCGCCGACCCCTACTGCCCGGGGCTCCGCTCGCTGCTCGTCGAGACGGCCCGCGAGCTCGGCATCCCGGTCCGGGACGGCGGTACGGTCGTCGTCATCCAGGGTCCGCGCTTCTCGACCCGGGCCGAGTCGGCCTGGTTCCAGGCGATGGGCTGGGACACGATCAACATGACCCAGTACCCGGAGGGCTACCTCGCGCGCGAGCTCGAGCTCTGCTACGCGAACATCTCGATGGTCACGGATCACGACGTCGGCGTCGCGGGGGCCGAGCCCGTCTCGCACGAGCAGGTCGTCACCGTCTTCGAGGAGAACAACGAGAAGCTGCGCGAGCTGCTCTTCGCGGTGATCCCGAAAATCGGGCCGCAGCCCGAAGACGCATGCGCGACCGCGCTGCGCGGCGCGCGGATCTAGCGCGGCGCACGTCCGGACTTTGTGCATAGAATGCCGCCCGGCAAACCGGCTTGCGCACGGGGAATTGGCGGCCCGGACGCGTTCGGTGGGCCCTACTTTGTGAAAACGAGAAGGCGGAGGCAGTGAGCGAGTTTTTCCAGGATCACAGTGTGCTGTTCGCGCTGATCTGCGCGGCGGTGGGAGTCGCATGGGCGGTCGTCCTGACCGTCCGTCTGCTGAAGCTCCCGGCCGGGTCGGAGCGCATGCAGGAGATCGCGCGTGCCGTCCAGGAGGGAGCGTCCGCGTACCTCCGCCGGCAGTACCTGACCATCGCGGGAGTCGCCGCGGTCCTGTTCATCGGGATCGGCCTCTGGAACGACCTCGGGTGGGGGACGGCGTTCGGCTTCCTGATCGGCGCGGTGCTCTCGGCCTCCGCCGGGTTCATCGGGATGAACGTCGCCGTCCGCGCGAACGTGCGCACCGCCGAGGCCGCGCGCCACGGCGTGAAGGCCGCGCTCGGCGTCGCGTTCTCCTCGGGCACCGTGACCGGCCTGCTCGTGGTCGGGCTCGGACTGCTCGGCGTCGCGGGCTACTACGGCGTTCTCACCGAGTGGTTCGACCGGAGCTCCGAGGAGGCGACGCGCGAGCTGATCGGCCTCGCGTTCGGCGGCTCCCTCATCTCGGTCTTCGCCCGCCTCGGCGGCGGCATCTACACGAAGGCCGCCGACGTCGGCGCCGACCTGGTCGGAAAGGTCGAGGCCGGGATCCCCGAGGACGACCCGCGCAACCCGGCCGTCATCGCGGACAACGTGGGCGACAACGTGGGCGACTGCGCCGGAATGGCCGCCGACCTGTTCGAGACCTACGCGGTCACGGCGGTCGCCGTCATGTTTCTCGGTGCGATCCGATTCGGGAGCACCGACCTCGTCGTCTACCCGCTCGCGATCGGCGGCATGGCGATCCTCGCCTCGGTGATCGGGAGCATGTTCGCCCGCATCGGGCGGAGCGGCTCGATCATGAACGCGCTCTACAAGGCCGTCCTCGTCGCCGTCGTGCTCTCCGCGATCGGGTTCATTCCGATCACCGCCGCGTTCGACACGGCCGAGTTCTCGTTCGGCGAGCTGTACGGCTGCACCCTGATCGGCCTCGGCGTCACCTTCCTGCTCGTCGCGATCACCGAGTACTACACCGGCACCCGCTGGGGCCCGGTGAAGGGCATCTCGCGCGCCTCGACGACCGGCCACGCGACGAACATCATCGAGGGGCTCGCGATCGGCATGCAGGCGACCGCGCTGCCCGTGATCGTGATCGCCGCCGCGATCGTCGGCGCGAACTCGCTCGCCGGCCTCTACGGGGTCGGCGTCGCGGTCATGGCGCAGCTCGCGATGACCGGCCTGATCGTCGCCCTCGACGCGTACGGCCCGGTCACGGACAACGCCGGCGGGATCGCCGAGATGGCCGACCTCCCGGAGGAGGTTCGAGGCGTGACCGATCCGCTCGACGCGGTCGGCAACACGACCAAGGCCGTCACGAAGGGGTACGCCATCGGCTCGGCCGGCCTGGCCGCGCTCATCCTGTTCGACGGCTTCACGTCGGATCTCGCAAGCGAGGGGCTGACCGAGACGTTCAACCTGAGCGACGCCTGGGTGATCGCCGGACTCTTCATCGGGGGTCTCATGCCGTTCCTCTTCGCGTCGCTCGCGATGCAGGCCGTCGGCCGCGTCGGCGGGCAGGTGGTCGAGGAGGTTCGGCGGCAGTTCCGCGAGAACCCCGGGATCATGGAGGGCACCGTGCGGCCCGAGTACGGCCGCACGATCGGCATCGTCACGGGCGAGGCGATCAAGCGCATGATCCTGCCGAGCCTCATCCCGGTCACGTTCCCGATCATCGTCGGGATCATCGAGCCGAAGATGCTCGGCGGCCTCCTGATCGGGACGATCATCACCGGGATCTTCCTGGCGATCGCGATGACCTCGGGCGGCGGCGCCTGGGACAACGCGAAGAAGCTGATCGAGGACGGCGAGTTCGGCGGCAAGGGCTCCGAGGCCCACGCGGCCGCGGTCACGGGCGACACGGTCGGCGATCCGTACAAGGACACGGCCGGCCCGGCGATCAACCCGATGATCAAGATCGCGAACGTCGTTGCGATCCTGATCGTGCCGCTGATCGTCGCCATCCACGGCTAGCGGCTCCGCGCGCTGCGAGCGTTTCCTGCGGCCCGGCTCAGCCGGGCCGCAGCGCATCTCGGCCGGTCGGGCTCGGCCGGGCCGCGGCGAGCTCGGCCCCGCCCGGGCCGCAGCGAACTCGGCCCCGCCGGGCCGCGGCGAACCTGACACCTTCGCGGCACGAAGCCGGCGCATCCGTGACCGATCTGCGCGGGTTTTCGCGCTAGCGTCTCCAGCAGGGGGTCGAGGGCCGAAGGCCCCGGGGGGAAATCACGCGCGCGAGGCAGGAAACGCCTGCAAAACGAGCGCATTCAAGGAATGGTGCGAGCCTGCCGAGCGTTGGAATAGACACGATGCCAGAGATCATCCTGCTCATCTTCATGCTCCTCGTGGGACCGCTCGCGGTGCTCTACGGCGCCGACTCGAGCATCTACGAGGAGCGCCCGCGCTCCTGGTCGCGGTAGCGGCCCGCGGCGGACCCCGTCCGCCTCGCGCGTACCTCGCGCGTACCCTTAGCGGCGCATGCGACTGCTGCTCGGCACGCGACGTCGGCGCGCCCTTGCGGCGGCGGCCGGCGTCGTTCTCACGGCGGTCGCGGCGTCCGTTCTGGCGCTGGTCGCGGTCGGGGGAAGCCGCACGGAGCCCGACCGGGAGGCCGGCCCGACCACGCTCCCGACGGCGCATCCGGTCGCCGGGAAGTTCGAGCCGGACGACACGGCCCTCGGCGACTGCGAGCCGGACGACTACCCGTGCCAGGAACAGGCCTACGGCAACCTGGCCTTCGACGACGGGCCCGAAGCCGCCGTCGACGCGGTCGAGGAGGCCCTCCCGACGGACGCGGCCGTCCAGGGCGACTGCCACCGGATCGTCCACACGATCGGCTCCGCCTCGCTTGCCCGCTTCGACGGCGACGTCGGCGAGGCCTTCGCGCACGGCGCCGCGACCTGCGCGTCCGGCTACTACCACGGGATCCTCGAGCGTGCCTTCACCGGGGTCGCGTCGCGCGACGACGCGGCTCGCACGGCGGGCGGCCTCTGCCGCGGGGAGAAGATCGAGGAGACGGAGTTCCTCCTCTACCAGTGCGTCCACGGCCTCGGGCACGGCCTGATGATCTACTCGGGCTACGACCTGCCCTGGGCGCTCTCGGTGTGCGACGGCCTGCGCACGGAGTGGGACCAGACCTCCTGCACGGGCGGCGTCTTCATGGAGAACATCTCGTCGTCGTACGGCGTGACCTCCAAGTGGGTCCGCGACGACGACCCGATCTACCCGTGCCCCGCGATGAAGGAGCGGCACAAGCTCTACTGCTACCTCATGGTCACGTCCCGCGTGAACCAGCTGAACGGCTTCGACTGGAAGGAGACGGCCGCGGTCTGCCGGACGCGGGCGGAGCGGAACTGGGTCGCGACGTGCTTCGAGTCCTACGGGCGGGACGCGAGCGGCCAGACGCAGGAGGATCCCGACCAGGTGGCCCGCATCTGCCTCCTCGCGGGCCGCGAGCAAGACGTGCTCTCGTGCCTCTACGGCGCTGCCCGCGACCTCGCCTACTTCGACACGACCGGCGCGCGGGCCCGGGCGCTCTGCACGCAGGTCGCACGGCGGTATCGCGCCGAGTGCTTCTTCGGGATCGGGACGATCATGGGCGGCCTCTACCGCGCCGACTCAGAGCGGCGCGGGGCCTGCGACCGGCTCGCGCCGCGCGCGTTCCGCCGGTCCTGCTACTCGGGCGCCGGCCTGGCCGTCTAGGCCGAGCGGCGCCGGCGGATCTGCGGTCCCTGCTGGCCGAGCGCCGCGTAGGCAAGCGCCTGGAGCGCCTCGTTCAACCCGCGCAGCTCGTGCTCGATCCGGGCGAGCGAGTCGCCGTGGTCGAGCCGGCGGTTGAGCGCCTGGAGCTCGTCGCCGACGCGGTCGAGCCGCTCGAGCAGGGCGTCGAGCTGGCGATCGTCGAGCGGCTTCTCGGGCATCACGTCCGATCGTAGCCGGGCGCCGCGGCCGCAGCGGCGAGGCCCGTGCCGTCGAGAACGCTCTCGAGGCCGGGCCGGGCGCCCGGCCGCAGCTCGTCCACCGAGCGGCCGACGCCGAGGTGGGCGACCGCGACGCGTGCGAGCTCCTCCGGCGCGTCGGTGACGATCGCGATCCGCGCGCCGGACGCCTTCAGCCGGCGGAGCGCGCGGTTCGCGTCGGGGTCCGGGCGCAGGTACACGGGCGCGTGGTCCTCGGCGAAGCGCTCGAGCGCGCGGCGCCAGTCCCCGACGCCGCCCTCGGCCCACCGGTCGAGCGCCGCCGCGGCGTCGACGCGGTCGAGCGGCAGGGCACCGGGGTCGAGCGGCTCGATCGACTCGAAGCGCCGCGCGGCGTCGGCCAGGAAGGCGTCCCAGAGCGGGCGGGTGTCCCCGAGGGCGCCGTCGAGGTCGACGGCGACGGTGGCGCTCACCGCGCCGCCCACCACATCGCCAAGGCCACGCCCGCGAGCACGCCGGCCGTGTCGATCGCCCAGTCGACCGGCGAGCCGTGCCGCCCCTCGACGAACGTCTGGTGGATCTCGTCCGTGACCGCGTAGAGCGAGCCGAGCGCCACCGCCACGATGGGGGTGCCCGCCGCGCGGAAGAGGAGTGCGCCGAGCACCGCGAACTCGGCCAGGTGCGCGATCTTGCGCAGCACGAGATCCCACGTCCCGAGGCCGGTCCCGAGGCTCGGGATCGACGAGAAGGCGAAGACGACGGCCGCCCACAGGAAGACGGGGCCCCAGCGCTGCAGGCGTGGCAGGACGGCCATTGCCCGCCAGCGTAGTCGAGTGGTACGGTGCCGCCCGACAACCCGAAGGCGAGCGCGCAAGGGAAGCCGGTGCAAGTCCGGCACGGTCCCGCCGCTGTGAGGGGAGACGCTCCTTCGCCACACGCCACTGGCCTCGGCCGGGAAGGCGGCGAAGGGGGGAGCCCCGAGTCAGAAGACCTGGCGCTCGTCGATCCGTTCCCCTCGCGGAAGGAGGAAACGTGCCCCATCGACTCACCGCCCTCGCCGGCGCGACCCTGGTCGCGCTGGGCCTCGCCGCCTGCGGCGGGGAGGGCTCCGACCCGGCCTCGACCGGCGCGGCGTCCGTCCCGTCCGAGTCCGTCCCGGCCGCGGCGTTCCCCGTCACGGTCGAGGGCGACAACGGCAGCCTCGTCGTCGACCGCGCGCCAGCCCGGATCGTGTCGCTCTCGTCGACCGCGACCGAGTCGCTCTTCGCGATCGGCGCCGGCGACCAGGTGATCGCCGTGGACGACCAGTCGAACTACCCGGCCGAGGCTCCCGTCACCGACCTGTCCGGATTCCAGCCGAACGTCGAGGCGATCGCCGGGTACGAGCCCGACCTCGTCGTCGCGGCCTACGACCCCGGCGGCCTCGTGAAAGGGCTCGAGAAGGTCGGCATCCCCGTGCTCGTCCAGGACGCGGCGAAAGATCTCGACGGCGCGTACGCGCAGATCGAGACGCTCGGCGCGGCCACCGGCCACGTCGAGGAGGCCGGTGACGTGACCGACGGCATGAGGGCCGAGATCGACGAGCTCGTCGCGTCGGCGCCGGATGCCGCGGAGGGCCTGACCGTCTACCACGAGCTCGGAACCGACCTCTTCTCCGCCACGTCCGCCACCTTCATCGGCTCGATCTACGAGCGGCTCGGCCTCGAGAACATCGCCGACGAGGCGAAGAAGGCGGGCACGGGCTACCCGCAGCTCTCGGCCGAGTACGTCGTCTCCTCGAATCCGAGCCTGATCGTCCTCGCCGACACGAAGTGCTGCGGCCAGAGCGCCGCGACCGTCGCCAAGCGCCCCGGCTGGAAGCAGATCGACGCCGTGGCCGACGGGAACGTCGTCGAGGCCGACGACGACGTCACGTCCCGCTGGGGTCCGCGCACGGTCGACTTCGTCGCGCTCGTGGTCGAGGCGCTCGAGGGCGTGGGGAGCCGCTAGTGCTGGGCGCGAGAGGACTGCGGGCGAGGCTCCCGGCGCGGCCGGCCGCCGCGCTCCCGGGCATCACCGTCGCGTGGGCGCTCGCGGCGGGGGCGTTCGTCGTCCTCGCGACGCTGCTCGGCCTGGCGCTCGGCCCCGTCGGCTTCGGAGCCGGTCGGGTCGCCCGCGAGGTGCTGAGCCACGTCCCGTTCCTCGGCGTCGACTCGCCGTTCACGCAGACGGAGGATGCGATCCTCTGGGATCTTCGCGCGCCGCGGGTCGCGCTCGGGCTGCTCGTCGGCGCGATGCTCGCGTCGGCGGGAGCGGCGTACCAGGGCGTCTTCCGTAACCCGCTCGCCGACCCGTACTTGCTCGGTGCGGCGGCGGGGGCCGGGCTCGGGGCGACGCTCGTGATCGTCTACGACATCGGCGACCCCGTGGGCATCGACCTGCGCCCGGTCGCGGCGTTCGCCGGCGCGATCGGCGGGGTCGGGATCGCGTACGCCCTCGGGCGCTCGCTCGGCGGGGTGCGGACGACCGCGACGCTCATCCTGGCCGGCGTCACGGTCACGTGCTTCCTCACGGCCGTCCAGACGTTCGTCCAGCAGCGGAACACCGAGACCGTGCAGGAGGTGTACTCGTGGATCCTCGGGCGGCTCGAGACCTCCGGCTGGCAGGACGTGCTGATCGCGCTCCCGTACGCGGCGCTCAGCGCGGCCGTCCTCCTCTGGCACCGGCGGCTGCTCGACGTGCTCGCGGTCGGGGACGAGGAGGCCTCGAGCCTCGGCGTGCCCGTCGCGCGGGTGCGGCTGCTCGTGGTCGCCGCCGCCACGCTCGCGACCGCGACGGCCGTCGCGTTCAGCGGCCTGATCGCGTTCGTCGGGATCATCGTGCCGCACGCGGTCCGCCTGCTCGCGGGAACGAGCTACCGGATCGTGCTGCCCCTCTCGCTCGCGGTCGGAGCCGGGTTCCTCGTCCTCACCGATCTCATCTGCCGCACCGCGATCGCGCCGGCCGAGCTGCCGATCGGCGTCGTGACGGCCTTCCTCGGGGCGCCCTTCTTCGCCGTCGTGCTCCGGACGACGAGGACGGTCGGGCCGTGACGAGACTCGTCACCGAGCGGGTCGCCGTCACGCTCGAGCGGGCTCGGGTGGTGGACGGCGTCTCGCTCGCGCTCGAGCCGGGCGAGTGGGTCGGGCTGATCGGGCCGAACGGCGCGGGGAAGACGACGCTCTTGCGGGCGGTCGCCGGGCTCGTGCCGTACGAGGGGTCGATCGCGCTCGCGGGCCACGAGGTCGCCTTCCTCGGCCGCCGGGAGCTCGCGCGCCGGACGGCCGTCGTCCCGCAGATCCCGGTCATCCCGCCGGACATGAGCGTCCTCGAGTACGTCGTGCTCGGGCGTACGCCGCACCTCGGGTACGCGGGCGCGCCCGGCCGGCGGGACGCGGACGCCGCGCGGGCGGCGCTCGGCGCGCTCGACGCGCTCCATCTGGTCGACCGGCGGCTCGGCTCGCTCTCGGGCGGGGAGCGCCAGCGGGCCGTGCTCGCGCGGGCGGTCGCGCAGGACGCGAGCCTCCTGCTCCTCGACGAGCCGACGAGCGCGCTCGACGTCGGGGGGCAGCAGCAGGTGCTCGAGCTGGTCGCCTCGCTCCGGGCCGAGCGCGACCTGACCGTGCTGAGCGCGATGCACGACCTGACGCTCGCCGGGCAGTACGCCGACCGGCTCGTCCTGCTCGACGGCGGGCGCGAGGTGGCCAGCGGCGTGCCCGACGACGTGCTGACGGAGGAGCTGATCACCCGGCACTACGGCGCCTCGGTGCGGGTCGTGTCCGGTGAGGACGGGCCGACCGTGCTGCCGCTTCGCCCCCGCGTCGACGCCCGCCGGCCCGTCTCCTGATGGCGCTGACGTTCCTCCTCGGCGGGGCCCGGAGCGGGAAGTCGTCGCTGGCGGTGCGGCTGGCGTCCGAGTGGACGGGTCCGGTCGTGTTCGTCGCGACGGCCGGCCGGCGCGACGACCCGGAGATGCACCGGCGGATCGAGGCGCATCGCGCGGAGCGGCCCGGGGCGTGGACGACGGTCGAGGAGCCGCTCGAGCTCCTTCCCGCGGTGGCGGGCGCGCCGGCGGCCGCGTGCCTCGTCGTGGACTGCCTCACCCTCTGGGTCGCGAACGCGCTCGGGGCGGGGTGGAGCGACGAGACGACCGAGGCCTTTGCGTCGGAGGCCGCCCGGTCGGCCGGCGGGCGGCCCGCCCCGACGATCGTCGTCTCGAACGAGGTCGGGCTCGGCCTCGTTCCGGAGACGCCGCTCGGGCGCCGCTACCGGGACGTCCTCGGCCGCGTGAACGCCGTCTTCGCGTCCGAGGCCGAGCGCGCCGTGCTCGTCGTCGCGGGCCGCCCGCTGGAGCTGGGGTGAGCGACGCCGAGCTCACGGCGCTCCTGCGGCGCGTCCGGCCCGTGGACGAGACGGCGCGGGCGGCCGCGCAGGCGGCGCTCGACGCGAAGACGAAACCGCGGGGGAGCCTCGGGCGGATCGAGGAGCTCGCCACCCAGGTCGCAGCGATCCGCGGCACCTCGACCCCCGGACGGCTCTCCGCGGCGATCGTCCTCGCGGCCGGCGACCACGGCTACGCCGCGCGCGGCGTCAGCGCGTACCCGCCGGAGGTGACCGGCCAGATGCTCGCGACGTTCGCCGCCGGCGGCGCCGCGATCTGCGTCCTCGCGCGGGAGGCAGGCGCGCGGCTCGTCGTCGTGGATGCCGGCGTGCGGGCGCCGATCGACCACCCGTCCGTCCGCCGGCTCCGTCTCGGCGCGGGAACCGCGGACGCGACCGTCGGCCCGGCCATGGCGCGCGCGGACGCGCTCGCGGGCCTCGCGGCCGGCGCGGCCCTCGCCGGAGAGGTCGTCGCGGACGGGGCGGGGATCGTGGCGACCGGGGAGATGGGCATCGGCAACACGACGGCGGCCGCGGCGCTCTGCGCGGCGCTCCTCCCGGCGGCGCCCGAGGACGTCTGCGGGCGCGGGACGGGCGTCGACGACGCCGGTCTCGAGCGGAAGGTCGAGACGGTCCGCGCGGCGCTCGCCGCGAACCTCCCCGACGCCGGGGACCCGGTCGGAACGCTCGCGGCGCTCGGCGGCTTCGAGCTCGCCGTCCTCACGGGCGTCTGCCTGGGCGCGGCGGCGTCGGGTGCGGTCGTCCTTTTGGACGGCTACGTCACCGGGGCCGCCGCGCTCGTCGCCGCGCGTCTGGCGCCCGCCGCGGCGGGCCGGATGGTCGCCTCCCACCGCTCGCCCGAGCCGGGCCACGCGCTCGTCCTCGCCGACCTCGGGCTGCGGCCTCTGCTCGACCTCGGGCTGCGGCTGGGGGAGGGGAGCGGCGCCGCGCTCGCCTTGCCCATCGTGCACGCGTCCCTCGCGCTCCTCGCGGACATGGCGACCTTCGCGGACGCCGGCGTGGCCGATGCCGGTGCATGAGGCCGCGAGGGCCGCCGCGGCCGCCCTCGCCTTCCTCACGCGGGTGCCCATCGGCTCGCGGGTGACCCTCGGCCCGGCGGACGTCGCCCGCGGGGCGGCGCTCTTTCCGGTCGTCGGTGCCGGGCTGGGCGCGCTCGCCGGCGCGCTCGCGGCCGGCCTCGACGCGCGGCTCTCGGCCCTCCTCGCGGCGGCGCTCGCGGTCTCGCTCGACGCGCTGCTCACGGGCGCGATCCACCTGGACGGGCTCGCGGACACGGCCGACGGGCTCGGCGCGCCCACCCGCGAGCGGGCGCTCGAGGTCATGCGCGAGCCGGCGATCGGCGCGTTCGGCGCGACGGCGCTCGGCCTCGATCTCGTCGTGAAGACGGCCGCGGTCGCCGCCGTTCTCGCCGGGCCCGAGCCGGTGCTCGCGCTCGTCGCCGCCTTCGCCGCGGGGCGGGCCGCGCCGCTCGCGCCGGCGGCGCTTCTCCCCTACGCCCGTGCGGAGGGAGGCACCGGGCTCGTCCTCGCCGGCGGCCGGGCGTGGCCCGTCGCCGGGCTCGTGCTCGGCGTGGCGATCGCGGTCGCGGCGCTTGGCCTACGGAGCGGATGGATCCTGCTCGGCGCCGCGCTCGCCGTCCTCGCGGTCGTGCCGGTCGCGCGGCGGCTGGGCGGGGTGACCGGCGACGTTCTCGGCGCGACGGTCGAGCTCGCGACCACGTTTGCGCTCGTCGCGGCGGCGGCGAGCCGGTGATCGAGAGCCTGCCGCACCACGGGGCGGCGACGCGCCTCGTGCTCGTCCGCCACGCCGAGCCGGACGGGTCGGCGCGCGGCCGCGTGTGCGGACGGACGGACGTCCCGCTCGGCGCCGCGGGCCGGCGGCAAGCCGACGCGCTCGGCGTCGCGCTCGCCGCCCCGCCGTTCGCCGCGGTCTATGCGAGTCCGCTCGCCCGGGCGTTCGAGACGGCCCGGCCGATCGCCGCCGCCCACCGGCTCGACCCGGTCCGCTGCGACGACCTGCGGGAGCTCGACTTCGGCGAGGCGGACGGGCTGCGCTTCGGTGAGATCGAGGCCCGCTACCCGAACCTCGTCCGCGCGTGGGCGAAGACGCCGGGAAGCGTCCGGTTCCCGGGCGGCGAGAGCCTGACCGACCTGCGGGCCCGTGTCCTGCCCGCGGTCGAGACGATCCGCGGCCGCCACCCCGGCGCGGCCGTCGGGATCGTCGCGCACGCCGGCGTGCTCCGCGTCGTGCTGGGCGACGCGCTCGGGCTCCCCGACGACGGCTTCTTCCGCCTCGACCAGTCCCACGGCGGCGTGAGCGTCGTCGACTGGCTCGACGGGACGCCGCTCGTGCGAGTCGTCAACGCGGCCGCGGGCCTATAGTCGGCCCGTATGGCGGCGCCTGCGACGGCGGTGCTCCTCACCGTCGGCAACGAGATCGTCTCGGGGGACGTGGAGAACACGAACGCGTCGTGGCTCGCCCGGCGGCTGGCCGCGCTCGGCGTCTCCGTGCAGCTCACCGCCGCCGTGCGGGACGAGATCGAGACGATCGCCGCGTTCCTGCGCGCCGAGACTCCGCGGGCCGACGTCGTGATCGTCACGGGCGGCCTCGGCGGGACGCCCGACGACCTGACGCGCGAGGCGGTCGCCGCCGCCTTCGACCTCCCCACGGAGGAGCAGGAGCCGCTCGCCTCCGAGCTGCGGCACCGCTTCGCCGGGCGCGGCCTGGGGGAGTACGCGGCGCGGTGGGCCCGCCTGCCGCGCGGCGCCGAGCCGCTCGCGAACCCGCTCGGCGGCGCACCCGGCTTCGTCGTCGGGAACGTCTACGTCCTGCCGGGCCTGCCGAGCGAGATGGAGGCGATGTTCGACGGGATCGCCGGCCGCTTCGCAGGGGGCGCGCCGATCGCGTCCTGGCGGGCCCGCTACCGCACGACGGAGGGCGAGATCGTCGCCGTCCTCGAAGAGGCGACGGGCCGCTTCGCGGCCGTCTCGGTCGGGAGCTACCCGCGCTTCACCGCCGACGGGCCCGAGGTCGACGTCGTGCTCAAGTCGTCCGACGAGGCCGCCCTCGCCGAGGCGATCGCGTGGGTCGCGCGGGAGTTGACCGACCGGGCCTGAG
>Ga0210143_1000209_pt1 | contig 12856 bp, 8 predicted proteins | sample MayberryNW_TuleC_2_FD_185527 | JGI IMG/M metagenome (GOLD analysis project Ga0210143, IMG submission 185527) | Wetland microbial communities from San Francisco Bay, California, USA, that impact long-term carbon sequestration - MayberryNW_TuleC_D2... | ecosystem: Environmental > Aquatic > Marine >... | reverse complement strand
CGGTGTAGAAGGACGCGTGACGGGGGTGCAGGACGTGCCTCGGCGAGTGGTCGATGTCGAGCAGTACGCCGTCGACGACCCGGCCGGGAGCCTCGATGTCGACCCGGGAGTGGAGCTGCACCCTGAAACCTCCGCCCGACGCCACCGCGGCGAAGAAGTCGGCCTGCACCAGTCGCAGCCGCGGGTCGGCGGCCAGCCCCGCGGTCGCGGGCAGCAGGTCGCGCCGGTGCCAGTCGATGACCTCGGGCAGCGCCTCGAGCACGGTCACCGAGGTGACCCGGGAGTCGTCGAGAGCAGCCCGCGCGGTGTAGCCCAGGCCGAGGCCGCCGACCACGACCTCCAGGTCGGTGCCTTCGATCGCCGCGAGCCCCAACCGGGCCAGCTCGACCTCGGCGACGGTGAACAGGCTGGACATGAGGAACTCGTCGCCGAGCTTCACCTCGTAGACGTCGACCCCGAGCTGCGGGTCGCGCCGGCGGCGCAACGTCAGGTCGCCCATAGGCGTCTCGCTGAACGCGAGCTCCTCGAACCGGCGCGACACGGTCGGCACTCTGGCAGGTCGCCGAAGTGGCTGAAGTAATGGTTTCGCCAACTGCGTCGCCGCTGGTCGCAGGCGGCCCACACTCGCGGGCGTGGCGGTCTCCTAGGGGTCGTGCCGCCGCAGGTCGCGCAGGGGGGACCAGCCATGAGCGCACGCAGCAGCACGGACGATGCCGCCCCCGACGTGGGCGCCGTCCCGCCGCGAGGCGACCGGTCAGGGAAGTCGGGTCCGATGGACCGCGGCCTGGCGGCCCTCCTGGCGTTTTTCGCGCTGGCGGGTGCGGTGGTCGGCCCGCTGGTCTACCAGCAGGCCCCGGACCTCGGCGGCGCGCGGATCGTGGACGTGGAGCTCGCCGGGGAGCGGGTGGCCGGCGTGGACCTGGAGGTCCTGCGAGAGGTCCTCTGGTGGGACTTCGCGCTGATCGCCGGCTACGGGCTGGCCCTCGTGTGCGGGGCGTGGCTGGCCTCGGCGGTCCTGTGGAGCCCGCTCGGCAAGCGCCTCGCCGGTGTCGGCGTGCCGCTGGCGCTGCTCACGGTCGGCGCCGACGTCCTGGAGAACGTGCTGCTGCTCCGCAACATCGACGACCCCTCGGACTGGTCCCTGGTCGCAGCGGCGATCTGCGCGGTCTGCAAGTTCTGCGCGCTCGTCCCGGCGGCTGTCATCGCCGCGACGGGCTGGCTCACGGCGGTGACCCGGTTGTGGGTGAACCGGCGCACGAAGATGGCGGAGCGGGCGAAGGAGCCGCAGGTCAAGGTGCATCCGCGGGTACCGGTCGGTGACAACGACCGTGGCGGCCCAGGAGCCGAGCTGGGTGAGGAGGAGGACGGAGCGTCGATCCTGGCCAGCGGGAAGGCGGGAGCGCGCGGCCGGTGGGATCGCGGCTATGCGGTGCCGGATATCACTCCGGCAGGACTCGAGCAGCGGCGCGGTGAGACCGTCGGGTTCTGCCTGTCCGGTGGCGGTGTCCGGTCCGCCTCGGTGTCGATGGGAGCCCTGCAGTCGCTTCGTGACGAGCTGTTGTCAGCGCGCTACCTGGCCTCGGTCTCCGGTGGTGGCTACACGGCCGCGGCCTTCCAGCTCGCGCTGACCGGGGCCGGCACGGAGAACGTCGAGGAGCTCGGGAAGGTCGAGAGGGACCCGACCAGCGCGCTGATGCCGGGCTCGGTCGACGAGGACCGGGTCCGCCGGCACGCGAGCTACCTGGCCAACTCGCCGGCCTCGATGCTGATGGCGCTCGGTGTGCTCGCTCGCACCGTCGTCCTGTCCATCACGGTGTTGTTCGGCCCGGCGGTCCTGGTCGGCCTGCTGGTGGGCCAGTGGTACTCCCGGGTGCCCTTGGTCGAGGGCCCAGGGGTCGAGAGCGGCTACGACCTGTCCAGCGATCCGCAGTTCCCGGACGTGCGACCGGCGTCCGTGTACCTCCTCGCCGGGCTGGTGGGCCTCGCGTTCGTGGCCTACGCCGTGTCGGTCGTGATGTCCGGCTTCCGGCTCGAACCGAACGGCACGACCGAACGGGTGGCGAGCTTCGTGCGCGCGCTGGGGGCCGGCATCACGGGCTTCACCCTCCTCGTGGCGCTGCTTGCGGTCGGCCTGCCGGCCGCCGTCTACGCGGCCGCCTGGGTCCTGCACGACAGGGCCGGCGAGGTCTCGCTCGGCGCGCCGCTCGGCGCCTTGCTGCTCGCGTACGGCACCACGATCATGGCAATCGGTCGGCAGAAGAAGGTGCGCACCCGGGTGCGCGGGCTGTTCAAGCGGGGCGCGCCCGTCGCGTCGGTGCCGTCCGGCGCACTGCAGCTGCTGCTGGTCATGCTGGCGCTGCTGGTCCTTGCCGCCGGCTGGCTGCTGCTGGCGGGTGGGGTCGCGGCAGTGGAACCCCGCCTCGGCGACGGCGAGCAATGGGCGATCGCGGTCCTCTTCGTCGGGGGGCTCGGCTTCCTCGGCGGCATCCTCGACCAGACCGTCCTGAGCCTGCACCCGTTCTACCGGCGACGGCTGGCGGGCGCCTTCGCCGCCCGGCGGATCACGAAGGGCGGCCACAGCTTCGCGAACGGCTACGCGTTCACCGAGCGCACCACCCTGTCGGACTACGCGAAGCGGATCGAGATCGTCGGCGAGGACGGCAGGACGGAGTTCACGCTGCCGGAGCCGGTCTACGTGGCCGCCGCCAACCTCACCGGCGAGGAGCTGGCGGCCCTCAACGCCGTCTCGTTCACCTTCACCGCCGACTGGGTGGGCGGCCCCGACATCGGCTACGTCCGGACCGAGGACCTGCAGCGCATCGTCAAGCCGCAGCTGGCCAGGGACCTCACCCTGCAGGCGGCGGCCGCGATCTCGGGAGCGGCGGTCGCATCGTCGATGGGGCGGTCGGGGCGCTGGTTCGGCACCCTGCTCGCCGTCACCGGGGCCCGGCTGGGCACCTGGCTGCCCAACCCCAGTCACGTCTCCCGGTGGCAGAAGGCGATCGACGAGAAGGACTGGACGATGTCGGGCCTGCCGCGGGTGCGACGGCTGCCCTACCTGCTGCGCGAGGTCCTGGGCACCCACTCGATCCAGGACCGGATGCTGCAGGTCACCGACGGCGGGCACTACGAGAACCTCGGCCTCATCGAGCTCTTCCGCCGGCGGTGCGACGTCATCTACTGCATCGACGCCAGCGGCGACGGACCGCCGACGGCCTCCACGCTGGCCAACGCCGTCACGCTCGCGTACGAGGAGCTCGGCGTCGTGGTGCAGCTGCCCCAGGACGCATGGCGGCTGGCTCCCGGCTCCGGCGAGCCGTTGGGGTCGTCGGCGGAGCTCGCCGACCTCAACAAGCGCCTGGCAGCGTCCGCGGTGATCACCGCGCCGTTCGAGTACCCGGAGCAGAGCGGGCTGCCGGCGGACCGCCGCACAGGTGTCCTTTACGTCGGCAAGTCGGCGTTGACCGCCGACCTGGACTACGCACTGCTCTCCTACGCCACTCGCAACTCCGTCTTCCCCCACGACTCGACGGGTGACCAGTTCTTCGACGACGACAAGTACTGCGCCTACACCGGGCTCGGCCGGGCGCTCGGTGACCGCCTCCGGACCGCCGCCACGCTGTACCAGGTGGCAGCCGTGCCGGCCCCGGCCGTGCTCCCGTCGACCGGGCCGACAACGACACTGACGATGCCCGAGGTGCCGGCCGAGCCCTGAACCGGCCGAGCCCTGAACCGGCCGAGCCCTGAAGCGGCAGGGCCCGGAAGCGGCAGGGCCCTGAACCGGCCGAGCCCTGAAGCGGCAGGGCCCTGAAGCGCAGGGCACGGCCTCAGGCGATGCGGCTGACCATCGCGCCCGGCTGGTGCACCGGCCGCAGGTCGCGCCGGTCGGACATGCCGCCGCTCAGCGCGCTGCGCGCCTCGTCGGCGGCGTCGGCCCAGATGCGCACGCCGCCGGCCCCGAACGACGGAGACGCCCACGTCCCCTCCAGCGCCACCAGTCGCAGCCCGGGGCGCTCGAGCCAGCGGAGCACGCACTCGGTCTCCTCGGCGGTCGCTGCCGGCGTCGGGCCGATGCCGGGCGCCACCACCTCGGCAGCGGCCACCAGCGCATCGGCCAGCGGCCGCGGGTCCTCGTCGCGGCCGGCGACGCCGGTCGCGGCCAGCCGGCCGCGCCGCACCACCACGACCTCCCACCCGCCGTCGTCGGTCAGGCGGGCCGCCACCATCTCGCCGCACGACGTGAGCGCGGACAGCCGCTGGACCCGGGCGGCAGCCCGGACGAAGGCGGCCAGCCGGTCGCGGTGCAGCGCCGCCTCCTCGAACCGCTCGACGCCGGCCAGCCGCTCGACCTTGCGGGTCAGCGCCGCCACCAGCGGCCGGACGTCGCCGAGCATCGCCTGCCGGACCGCCTCGGCGTGCACGGCGTAGGCCTCCACCGACTCGGTGCCGTCGCACGGCGCCCCGCAGCGGCCCATCTCGGCCAGCGCGCAGGCCGAGCCGGTGCCCCGCAGCGAGATGCGCTGGGTGCACTGGCGCAGCCGGAACGCCTCGTGCACCGCCGCCGTCGCCAGCTCGACCTGGCGTGCCGAGGCGAACGGGCCCAGGTAGGTCGCCCCGTCCTCCCGCACCTCGCGCACCCGCGACAGCCGCGGAAACGCCTCGGCGGTCAGCTTGAGCCACATGGCCCGCTCGGGGAAGCGGGACCGCCGGTTGTAGCGCGGCTTGTGCGCCGCGATCAGCCGCAGCTCGCGCACCTCGGCCTCGAGCGGCGTCGCGCACACCACGGGACGCACCTCGACCGCCAGACCGACCATCTCGGCCATCCGGGCCCGGGTCTCGGCCGCGGTGAAGTAGGTGCGCACCCGGGCCCGCAGGTCCTTGGCCTTGCCGACGTAGAGCACCTCACCGCGCTCGCCCACGAACTGGTAGACGCCGGGGCGCCGCGGCAGCCCCTCGGCCAGGTGGCGCTTGGTCCGCTGGGCCGGCGAGACCCGCGACGAGAAGGTGGACAGCTCGTCCAGCGAGCGGACCCCGATGTTGCCCAGCCGCTCGATCATGCCGTGCAGCACGTCGACGGTGGCCCGCGCGTCGGACAGCGCCCGGTGGTCCGGCGTCGTGCTCGCCCGGAACAGGCGGGCCAGGCTGGCCAGCTTGCAGTTGGGCGCCTCGTCGCGGGTGACGACCTGGCGGGCCAGCCGCGCCGTGTCGAGCACCCGGTTGCCCGGCCAGTCCCGCCCGGTCGCCGCGCAGGCCGCCTTGAGGAACCCGATGTCGAACGGCGCGTTGTGCGCCACCAGCACCGCGTCGCCCGCGAACTCCAGGAACGCCGGCAGGGCCAGCCCCAGCCGTGGCGCGTCGCCCACCATCGCGTCGCTGATGCCGGTCAGCACCGAGATGAACGCCGGGATCGGCACCCCCGGGTTGACCAGCGTCTGGAACTCGCCCAGCCGCTCGCCCCCGCGCACCTTCACCGCGCCGATCTCGGTGATCTCGCAGCTCGCCGGCGAGCCACCGGTCGTCTCGAGGTCGACCACCACGAACGTCACCTCGTGCAGCGGGGTGCCCAGCTCGTCGAACGTGCCCTGCACGGCCTGGGCCCGCTGCGGGCTCATGGTCGACGGGCTGGTCACGTCCCTGACGCTAGGCAGACCCCTGGACACATCGGTGGAGGCGCACCGTGGCGACGCGTTGCCGTCCAGCGCTGGGGACGGCGAGCGCTCCGGAGACGACTCGCGGTGTCGTGACCGCGCATCCCCTCCGGAGCGACCCCCGCAGCGGGGCAGGCCGGGCCGAAGGTCCTCTCCGGAGCGACCCCCGCAGCGGGGCAGGCCGGGCCGAAGGTCCCGGGGCGGGCGGCCCCTGGAAAGTAGGCTCGCAGGCGTGCCCGGTCCGACGCCCGCGATGCCGACCGCCACCACCCGGTGGCGCTGCCGGCAGTGCGGCAACCTGACCCGGTTCGACGTCACCCGCACCGCGCGGACCAGGGAGTTCGTGCACGTCGACCTGTCGGGGGAGCCGGTCGTCGAGGAGACCGAGGTGCTCGCCGAGTCGGTCGAGTCGGTGCGCTGCCGCTGGTGCGACCGGGCCGACACGGTCGAGCTGGTGCCGCGCCCCGTGCCCGGTGAGGCCGGTCCGCCGTGAGCGACCAGGCCGAGCAGCCCGAGCCGCCCGAGGCGCCCGAGCCGCCCGAGCCGCCCGAGCCGCCCGAGCAGCCCAGTGGCCCGCTGCCGGACGCGGTGCGCCTCCGGGTGGTCGCCTACGCGTCCGACACCCTCGGCACGATCCCCGACGACGAGGTGCCGCAGGCGCTCAAGGCGTTCAAGCGGTGGGCACCGGCCCACCGGGCCAAGCGGGCGGCGACCCCGCTCGCGGCGGCGGTCGAGCGCGACGTGGTGTTCCGCCAGCGGGTGTTCTCCCGGGTCCGCGAGGCCCTGCCCGACCTGACCGACGCGCTCGCCGAGGGCACCCCGCCGCACGCCGCCGACCCGGTGGACGTGGCGGCCGTCGCCTACCTCGGGCGTACGCCCGGCTGGGTCGCCCTGGTCGACGCGGCAGGCGAGCGGCTGGCCAAGGCGGCCGAGGAGGCCGAGACGTCCAGGGCCGCCGCCGAGGTGGCCCGGCTGCGCGAGCAGCTCGAGGAGGTCCGGGCAGCGGCCAAGGCCGACGTCGCCGCGGCCCAGGAGGCCGCCGACGCCGCCCGGGCCGAGCTCGACACGGTCAGCCGGGCGCTGCGCGAGGAGAAGGGTGCCCGCCGCCGCGCCGAGCGGGCCGCCACGGCGGCCGAGGATTCAGCCGTCGCCGCCCGGGCCGAGGCGGCCGACGCGGTGGCCGCCGCCGAGGCCCAGGTCAGCCGGGCCCACCACCGGCAGGCCGAGGCGGAGGCCGCGCTCGGCGCCTCCCGCAAGGCGCAGAAGGAGGGCCGCTCGCTGGAGGACACCCGGCTGCGGCTGCTCCTCGACACCGTCGTCGAGGCCGCCGCCGGGCTGCGCCGCGAGCTGGCCCTGCCGCCGCCGGGCGACCACCCGGGCGACCTGGTCGACGCGGCCCACCCGGGCGACGAGATGACCGGCACCCCCGAGCGCGCCCTGCTCTCCGACGACCCCGCCCTGCTCGACCAGCTGCTCGCGCTGCCCCAGGTGCACCTGGTCGTCGACGGCTACAACGTGACCAAGACCGGCTACCCCGACCTGCCCCTCGAAGGCCAGCGCTCGCGGCTGCTGACCGGCCTGTCCGGCCTGGCGGCGCGCACCGGTGCCGAGGTGACCTGCTGCTTCGACGGCGCCACGGTCCTCGGCCGGGTCCCGGCGGTCAGCGCCCGCGGCGTCCGCGTGCTGTTCAGCCGGCCGGACGAGATCGCCGACGAGCTGATCCGCCGCCTGGTGCGCGCGAGCCCACCGGCCGGCCGGTGGTGGTCGTCTCGTCGGACCGTGAGGTCGCCGACGGCGTACGTCGCGCAGGCGCCCGCCCGGTCTCCGCCGCGGCGCTGGTCCGCCGCCTCGACCGCGGCTGACCGACCAGTCATGCGTCCGGGCTGGCGGGCCAGCGGTGCAGGAAGTGCGCCGCAGAGCCGCCGGCCCGATTCCGCGACGAGGGGTTGTGTCCGACCCCCTTCCTAGCGTCAGCCGTACGTCGGGCGACCGCCTCGGCGCACGGCACCGCGAGGAGGCCTGACGTGATCATCGACTGCGACAGCTGCACGGTCCGGGGGCCGGACGCCTGCGGTGACTGCGTGGTGACGGCGCTGCTCGGCGCCCCGCCCGGCGAGATCGACGACCACGAGCGTGAGGCGCTCGAGGCGCTCGCCGGCTCGGGCCTGGTGCCGCCGCTGCGGCTGGTGCTGCCGGTCGAGGTGGTGCGCCACCACGAGCACGACCCGCCGGCCGCCGACGTCGGCTGACGGCGACGCTCCCGAGGTGGCCGACATGACGATCGGATGACGCAGGAATGACCTGGCGGGTCGTGGGCACGAACCGTCGACATGGGCGTGCTGAACGCACTGGTGGACGCGTTGGCCGCGGCCGGCTCGATGGGCTGGCACATCCTGTGGCCGCTGATCCTGGGGTTCGCGCTCTCCGGGGCCATCCAGGCGGTGGCCCGCAAGGAGGAGGTCGGCCGGTTGATGCCGGACGACAGCCCGCGGTCGCTGGCCGTGGCGACCGGGCTGGGTGCGGCCTCGTCCTCCTGCTCCTACGCGGCCGTCGCCCTGGCCCGGTCGCTGATCCGCAAGGGCGCGAGCTTCACCTCGGCCATGGCCTTCCAGATCGCGGCGACCAACCTGGTCCTCGAGATGGGCATCGTGCTCGCGCTGCTGATCGACTGGCGCTTCACACTGGCAGAGTTCGTCGGTGGCCCGATGATGATCCTGCTCGTCGCCTTGATCTTCCGGCGTTGGGTGCACGGAAGGGTCGTCGCAGCAGCCCGCGAGCAGGCCGACCGAGGCCTGGCCGGGTCCATGGAAGGGCACGCCGCCATGGACATGTCGGTGCAGGGGCAAGGTCCGTTCTGGCGCCGTCTCGCGTCGCCGGGCGGCTTCACCTCGACCGCCCACTACTTCGTCATGGACTGGGCGGCGGTGTGGCGCGACGTCGTGGGCGGCCTCCTGGTCGCCGGCGCGTTCGCCGCCTGGGTCCCGGACAGCTGGCTGCAGGCCTTCTTCCTCGACGGGCACCCGACCGCCCAGGCGATATGGGGGCCTCTCGTCGGCCCGCTGGTCGCGATGGTGTCCTTCGTCTGCTCGGTCGGCAACATCCCGCTGGCCGGGGTGCTGTGGAACGGCGGCATCAGCTTCGGCGGCGTGGTGAGCTTCCTCTTCGCCGACCTGCTCATCATCCCGATCCTGCTGATCTACCGGAAGTACTACGGGACGGCGATGATGCTGCGGATCCTCGGCGCCTTCTATGCCGCCATGGTGGTCACGGGTTACGTCATCGAGATCGTCTTCGGCCGGCTCGGCCTCGTCCCGGACGAGCGGGACGCGCAGGTGGGGGACACGGGGATCACCTGGAACTACACGACCTGGCTCAACATCGTCTTCCTGGCGCTGGCGGCCGTCCTGCTGCTGCGGTTCGTGCGGACCGGCGGGGTGCCGATGCTGCGCCAGATGGGCGGCGAGCCGGCGCAGGTCGACCAAGGAGGTCGCGCATGACTGCCCGCGGACGTCACGGTCCGGCACCCGGCGTCGAACGCCCGGCCGAGGCGGACCGGCCGACCCCGCTGGCCGGCCCGGCCCGAGGGCGAGCGCTCGGCACCCGGCGCGACCGGTTCAGCCCCGCCGGTGTGTGGGCCTCGGTCGCCTGGATCATCGCGGCCTGCGCAGTGGTGGGGCTCGGCATCGTGCTGGCGTCCCCGTGGGTCGTGACGGCAGGCGTGGCCGGTGCCGCGGTCGGGTCGGTCGCGGCGTGGGCCTTCGGCATCCTCAACGACACCCGCTGAGCGGTGGCGCAGCACGCCGGGGGCGTCACTCGATGTCGCGCACCGCACGTGACTCGATGTCCTGCAGGACCTCGTCGGCGGCGGCCGGGCTGACCTGACCGCGCCGCCGGGCGTCCAGGACGAGGTCGCGCTCCGCCTCGCTCGCCCGCCGCAGCGCCTCCGCGACCCCCCTGCTCGTGCTGCGCGGGTCGCTGTCCTGGTCGTCGGCCCCGCCATGGGACCGGGCCTGCTCGAGGGTGCCCTGGGCGGCCAGGTAGCCCTCGTACTGCTGCTCCGCCGCTCGGACCGCGACGTCCGGCAGGTCGTCGCAGGCTCTGCGGACCTCGTCGAGGGCCGCCTCCGCCGCCCGCCTGCGCAGCGTCGTGACTTCGCCGGGCAGGTCCTCGTCGTCGGCGGACACGCCCAGCCGGCGGACCAGCGGGGAGAGGGTCAGACCCTGCAGGACCAGCGTGAGCAGCACGCACGAGAGGGCGACGAGAGCGATCTCCGCACGGTCCGGGAAGTCGCTCGCCTCGTCGGTCGACCGCGGCAGGGCGAGGGCGGCGGCGACCGTCACCACGCCACGCATCCCCGCCCAGGCGACGACCGTCGTCTCCCGGGCGCCGTACGGCATGGCCGCGTCACGCCGCCGGGACCAGGCGCGCCCCAGCGCCGCAGCCGGGAACAGCCACCCGAACCGCACCACCACGAGGGTCAGGACCACGCCCCCGGCGAGCAGCGCCTCGTCGTGCCCGATCGACACCTCCTCGAGCACCACGGTCAGCTCGAAGCCGATGAGCACGAAGACCAGGCTGGTGATCAGGTAGTCGGCGAAGCTCCACACCGCGCGGCCGAGCAGCCAGCCGCCCGAGGTCAGGGCGGGATGGCCGTAGCTGCGCAGGAACAGTCCGAGGGAGAGCACGGCAAGGACCCCCGAGCCCTCCAGGTGCTCCGCCAGGAGGTACACGGCGAACGGCGCGGCGACCGTCACGGTGGTCTCGGCCGCGGCGTCGTGCAACGCCCCGAGCGCGGCGCGGACCAGGACCGCGGCCAGCAAGCCGATCCCGGTGCCGACCAGCACGGCGAGCAGGAACGCCCCGGCAACCTCGCCGGTGGACAGGTGCCCGGAGACGACGGCAAGGACCGCGACGTTGTAGAGCACGAGGGCGGTGGCGTCGTTGAACATCCCCTCGCCCTCGAGGATCGTCGTCAGGCGGGCCGGCAGCCGCAGTCGCCGGGCCACCGCCGTGGCGGCCACCGGGTCCGGGGGCGCCACCACGGCGCCGAGCACCCAGGCCGGCCCCCAAGCGAGACCGGCTTGGTGGGCGACCCAGGCGACCACTGCAGCGGTCGCCAGGGTGAGGCCCACCGCGAGGACGAGGATGGGCCGCGCGTTGTCGCGGAACTCGTGAGCCGACGAGCGCTGCGTCGCCGCGAACAGCAGCGGCGGGAGCACCGTCGGCAGGATCAGGTCCGGGTCGATCCGTATGTCAGGCGTGCTCGGCACCAGCGGCACGAGCAGTCCGAAGACCGTCAGTGCCACGGGCAACGGGACCCGGGCGCGGTCGGCGACCGGAGTCAGGACGACGATGCCGGCGACGAGGACGCCGGACAGCAACAGGATGCTCACATCGTCCTCTCGTCCGGGTGCCCACACCCTGCCAACCCGACGCCTGTGGGGGAAGCCGCCGTCACGCAACCGTCATGTCACGCGTGTGTGGCCCCCGCCGGGTGCGGGTAGCCGCGAATGCGGACGGGCGGAACCGACCCGGCTCGCAGGGGGCCGGCTGCACCCGGAAGCCGAGGCAACCCGAAGGAGAACGCCGTGTCGCGCATCGCGTCCGAGGCACTGATCGAGCGACTGGCCGACTGGGGCGTCGACACCGTGTTCGGGCTTCCCGGCGACGGCATCAACGGGATCATGGAGGGCCTTCGCCGGCACCGTGACAAGGTCCGCTTCGTCCTCGTCCACCACGAGGAGGCGGCCGCCTTCATGGCGACGGGCTACGCGAAGGCCACCGGCCGGCTCGGCGTGTGCCTCGCGACCTCCGGGCCCGGCGCGATCCACCTGCTCAACGGCCTGTACGACGCCAAGTTGGACCACACGCCGGTGCTGGCGATCACCGGCATGCAGGAGACCTCGGTCCTGGGCACCGGCTACCAGCAGGAGGTGCACCTCGAGCACCTGTACGCCGACCTGACCGAGTACAACCTGGTCGTCGACAACCCGGCCCAGCTGCCCGGGGTTGTCGACATCGCGGTCCGCACGGCGCTGGCCCGCCGGGGAGTGGCCCACCTGAGCCTGCCCAACGACGTCCAGGTCGCCGACGCCGACGCCGACCCCTACCAGCACGTGGCGCCGGCCCGGCCGCCGGCCACCGCCCCGGTCTACCTGCCTCCCTCGGGGCTGCCGCGACCCGACGACGTGACCGCTGCGGCAGAGGTCCTCAACGCGGGAGAGCGGGTGGCGCTGCTGGTGGGCACCGGTGCGCTGCACGCGCGCGACGAGGTGCTCGCCGTCGCCGAGGCGCTCGGCGCACCGGTGATCAAGACGCTGCCGGGCAAGGCGGTGATCCCGGACGACTCGCCCTATGCCGTCGGCGGGATAGGCCTGCTCGGCACCCGGCCGGGGGAGGAGCTGGTCGAGGACTGCGACACGCTGCTCATGGTCGGCACCAACTTCCCGTACACCCAGCACCTGCCCGAGCCCGGCAAGGCCCGCACGGTGCAGATCGAGGCCGACCCGACCAGGGCCGGGGTGCGCACTCCCACCGAGGTGCCCATGGTCGCGGACGCCAAGGAAGGCCTGGCCGCCCTGCTCCCGTTGCTGCGCCCCAAGGAGGACCGCAAGCACCTGACGAGGTACCAGGAGGCGATGGAGTCCTGGCGCTCCGACATGGCCGACCTCGAGTCGCCCGACCGCAGCCCGATCGCCCCGCAGTACCCGATGTCCGTCATCGACGACCTGGCCGGCGACGACGCGGTCCTCACCTGCGACAGCGGCACGATCGCCACCTGGGCGGCCCGGCACTGGACCATCCGGGGTGATCGTCAGTTCTACCTGTCGGGCAACCTCGCCACGATGGCGCCGGGCCTGCCCTACGCGATCGGCATCCAGCACGCGTTCCCGGGCCGGCAGGTGATCGCCTACGTCGGGGACGGCGGCTTCGCCATGCTCATGGCCGAGTTCCTCACCGCCGTGCGGGCCGGCCTGCCGGTCAAGGTCGTGGTCAACAACAACAACTCGCTCGGCCAGATCCTGTGGGAGCAGATGGTGCTCGGCTACCCCGAGCACGGCGTCCGCTTCCCCGAGCCTGCCGCGGACTTCGCGGCCTGGGCCACGGCTTGCGGCGGGTACGGCGCCAAGGTGCGGGAGCCGGGAGACGTGCGGTCGGCGATCGAGGGCGCGCTGGCGTTCGACGGGCCGGCGCTGGTGGACGTCGAC
>Ga0210143_1000206_pt1 | contig 12881 bp, 16 predicted proteins | sample MayberryNW_TuleC_2_FD_185527 | JGI IMG/M metagenome (GOLD analysis project Ga0210143, IMG submission 185527) | Wetland microbial communities from San Francisco Bay, California, USA, that impact long-term carbon sequestration - MayberryNW_TuleC_D2... | ecosystem: Environmental > Aquatic > Marine... | reverse complement strand
TATTATTGGATTTATTTTTTATTTAAAATCTAAAAAGAAAAATAATAAAACAGGGAGATTTAATTGAAGACTTCAAATATCGAGAAGATTGAGATATCGAAACAAAATTTACCTATTAAAGTAAATAGTAGTTTACTAAGAGACATTTTTAATGTAGCTAAATCAGAAAATAGTCCATTACTTTCTGTGGTAATCGGCACGAAACCAGATTTCTATAAACAGGCTCCCTTGGTTGTTGAGGCTAAAAGGGAAAAACTCCCAGTCTTTGTTATAGACACAGGCCAACATTTTGATGATATCTTAGGTTTTGGAATTAAAGAATTTAAATTAGAAGAGTCAGTTGGCTGTGACTTGCAGATTAGAGGAGATCTAATGGAAAAAGCTAGTGAACTGATACTTAAATTTGGGTCCTTTGGTCGGTATTGTAAACAAGAATTCGGTTCTACCTCCAAATTACTTCCTGTTGTTCATGGAGATACGTTGGTTGCAGGTATAGCGCCATTGGCTTGGGTTTTTGGAATGGGTCAAAAAGTAGCTCAAAATGAGGCAGGATTGCGATCGATGAGTCCTGAAATCATGAAGAAGTTAAAAATAACGCAAGAACCCACATTAGATCTCATAGAAAAATATATTCAAGAACAATTCGATGGAAAATGGTTCATCGCTAGAGAAGAACCATTTCCAGAACAAATAGATACCTGGATATGTTCTGCAGGGACACAATATTTTTTTGCTCCTACACAATTAAATAAAGATAATCTTATTAAAGAAGGATATCCTGATGAATTTGTCCACGTTGTTGGCAATTCGGTAGTAGATGCGATATATCTTAAAAGAAAACAAAAAGTCTCTCAAAGTATTTTTGATATATATCCAGAATTAGAAAAAGGAAAATGGATTAGAATGGATATTCATAGAAGGGAAAATTTAACTGAACATCGATTCAAGTCAATAATCCATGGCTTAGTAAATATTGTAAAATATTCGGATCACAAAGTCGTTTTAGTTATGCTCAATGCAACAAAATCTGCATTAAAATTCTATGGTCTAGAAGAAAAAGTTAGATTGCTAGCAGATGAATTTCCTAACAAATTCTTAATCACTCCATTATGGAAAGAGTATGGTCAAGTAATTGAATTCCTAGATAGTGGACGATGTTGGGCCGAGATGACAGATTCAGGTTCCATGCAAGAGGAACTATTATATTTTAAAAATGTGCTATCGCTTACTATAAGGTTAAACACAGACAGACCTGAAACAATTTTTGATGCTAAAAGCAATTTATTGATTCCTCCCATTAATTCTGAATGGATTACATCAATGGTAAATCATTTATATGATAAATTTGAAGACTTTGGAGTACAATCAAAGAATAAGAAGGAAATTTATGGCGAACCTGGACAAGTATCTAAAACAATTGCAAAAATAATTAAGAAACAGTTTGAAGACAAGAATACTAGTTTTTATCCTTGGTTTCATCAAAGGATCAATTTATGGAAAGAAGATAATGACCTACAATATATGTAGTAATAATTTATAACCAGTTGGATATAAGTATCATGCTCAACTTTTAGTGATATAATCTCACGATCAAATTATTGATTAAATGTTATTTATTTCTATAATTGTGTAAATTAAATCTTCCATCTGAACCACAAAAATTTGAAATAATAGGCTGTTTCTCTATTTTTAACTATTATTAGATAAATTAATTAATGTGAAAAATCTTAAAATAATAAGGTCCTTTTTTGTCAAATGGTAATAATGGCGAGAATCTTTTAGGAAGAGATTTAATAACTAGGCAAAATAAGAATTTTAACTGTATCATTGTGCTGGGTATCGATCGAGATGATGATATTGGATCGAAAGGTGGTATTGATACACCTGTTATAGGCAGGGATTCATGCATCAACGCTGGTATTTGTTTAGCCATTGAAGATCCTGAAGATTCTGATTCTAATGCCATATTTGCTGCTGTAAAAACTTACGAAGATCTTTTGAACAGAGGATATAACGTGGAAGTTGCACTAGTTGCAGGTAGGTATAATAGAGGGATAGAAGGAGACGAAAAAATCGGTGCAGAAATAAAGTATATAGTAGATAAATACAAGGCAGATGCCTCTGTAATCGTTTCTGACGGTGAAGATGATGAGACTGTGGTACCAGTAATCCAATCTCTAGTGCCAATAATATCTGTACAAAGGGTGGTGATTAAACATAGTAGAAGTGTGGAGTACTCTTATGCAATTTTTGCTAAATACATCAAAATGTTGGTATATGATGCTAGGTATTCCAAATTCTTTCTAGGAGTTCCAGGTGCGTTGTTATTAGCGAGTGGAATCTCTACTATTTTCGGATTGACAAGGGAAGCTGTTGCACTAGTCCTAAGCATCTTGGGTTGTGCTTTTATCATACGTGCCTTTGACATCGATAAATCCATAAGTGCACTTGGTAAGCCAACCCCTACAAGTTTCATTAGGATTTTTTCTTTAGTTTCTGGATTATTAATTATAGTTGTATCCATAGTGAATGGTTTATCACATATACCCGAGGGAATCATTCGAGAGGATATGACAAATTTTGAAATTCTTACCAACAAAGCGATAGTTGGAAGTTTTCTGAGAGGTACGATACTGCTATTATGGATTGGGATTGGAACTATCTTGTCTGGAACCTTATTGAGTAATTGGTTTAGAGGAAGCATTAAAACTATGTCTGATATTCTTAGATTGGTAATATTGATTTTGTTGTACTACCCAATTTTACAATTTACTTCAGTACTCACGGAAGGAACTAGCCCATTTAATCTTATTTCTTCATTACTAATTGGCTTAGCTATAACATTGGTTGCAGCCACATTTTTATACCAATATTACAGAAATAGAAAGGGTGGAGAATCCCTTAAAAATTAATATTTAATAAAATAAAATAAATAAGTATTAAACACTTTATAATTTAATGAAAAATATTAAATGAAAATGATAAGTTTTTCTAGTCAAATTTTATTTGAAATAATATTTAAGTTATCAGGTTTTTATAAAATATATGAAAGGTGGTTGGAGTCTCAGATATCAAGAGATCCTTTACCAAAACATATCGCTATAATTTTAGACGGAAATAGACGATGGGCTAAATATCATTTTTTTGGAATTGATAAAGCGCATTACCTCGGTGCTGAAAAAGCAGAAGAATTGTTAAATTGGATATATGATTTAGAAATAAAAATCACTACAGTTTATGTTCTTTCGAATGAAAATCTTGAACGGGAAAATGAGGAATTAACTAATATTTATGATTTATTAAGTAAAAAATTAACTAAGCTTAAAGATGACAACCGAATTCATAAACGAAAGATGAAAATTAAAGCTATAGGAAATATAGAATTATTGCCTAAAAAATTACAACAAATACTAAAAATCTTAGAAGAAGAAACTTCTTCATACAATTCAATGTTTTTAAATATCGCCGTAGCATACGGTGGACAACAAGAGTTAGTGGATGCTATTAAAAAAATAGCTTCAATGGTTACTTCAGGAAAATTAAAAATTAATGATATTAATAAAAAGATCATTGAATCATGTCTATATACTTCTCATCTTCCCCAATCTGATCCGGATCTAATCCTTCGAACTTCAGGAGAAAAAAGATTAAGCGGTTTTTTACTTTGGCAAAGTGCCTATAGCGAATTGGTATTTATGGATGTTTTTTGGCCAGAATTCCGAAAGATAGATTTTATGCGTGCTATAAGGACTTATCAAAATCGTATAAGGAGATTTGGAAAGTAACGTAACAACTAAAAATACCAAGATTGCTATATTAACAAAATGCATGAACATGGTTTTTATGATCCTGATCTAAAAAAATGGTATTGTAGTTATTTTATGGATGAAGAAGACTGGCTTAAAATACATGATTATCTACCCAGTCAAGTTCATAAAGATTTATCCAATAACGCATCTTCTGAAGAAAATTAAAATATTTCGAATCTGGGAAGGTGATTTTTTTGAGAAAAGAAATTTCTTGTGGAGCCTTAGTTTATTGTATTGAAAATCAAAAAATAAAGTTTCTTTTATTACATTATTCTCAGGGCCATTGGGATTTCCCAAAAGGAAATAAAGAAAAAGGAGAGAGTTATTTAGAGACAACCAGAAGAGAAATCAAAGAAGAGACAGGTATTTGCGATATTATTTTTATAGATAGATTTGAGAGGGAGATGTCTTATAAATATAGACGTCAGAACGAGAATATCTCTAAAAAAGTAATCTATTTTTTAGCACAAACTAAGGTTACGAATGTTGTATTGTCATCAGAGCATACAGATTTCGTATGGGAGCCTTATGAAAATGCTTTAAAAAAACTTACTTATAAAAATGCGAAGGAAATTCTCATTCAAGGATATAATTTCCTAAAATATTTATAAAGTCGTTACTTTAAAATTAGGTAACCAGTAATTCAACAGAAAAATTATTTTATATGAGGTTAAATTACATTTATAATGAATTTAAATGATAAATATTATAATGTATTCAAAAATGAACTTCAACTTTCCGATTTAGAAATAAAGATATTCTTGCTTATAATAAGCAGAGGCAGATTAGAACTGCAACATATTTCATTAGAATTAAATCTTAACAGTATGACCTGTCAACAAATCATAGAATCACTTATTGAAAAAAATATGGTAATTGAATACTCAAGTAATTTATTTGAAACCTTTCATCCTAGATTTGCTATAATAAATAGATATAAAAGAATGTGTTTACAAAAAGATATTCCATGGAAAAAAAATTCAATAATTGATAATCTTGCAATCATGTTAGAACAACCATTTGATGCTGCAAGAACTAAATAAGGAATACTAAAAATATCATGTTCTATGAATGAAAATGATTCTACAACAAATGACAAGATCGTATATTTTGGTGTCATTAATATAAATGAGAACGGTAAAACCATAGGAGCAATAGATATTTGGAGAAGTGCTATAACGAAGGAACTTTTTTGCGAGGAAAAGAGGTTAGGCATCCTAGATATAGCAGATTATATAGGCATGCCTAAGATAGAAAAAGGGAAAAAATGGGCAGTTGCTGTTAATAGAAATCGTTTTGGTAAAGATAGATGGAAATTAATTAAAATATTGGAAGAAGGGAAATTTAAATTCTATGATACTGATGATGAGACAATTATTAATACGAGTGTAAAAAACTACCAAATAATCGATAATGACTGGTGGAATTTTCTTGTTGAAAACAATATAAATCGGAGCATCGAAATTACAAAAGAGGTATAGACTATGTATGGATTCGGAGATAATGATGATCTTAAAGTAGATGTTTTTATAAATAACTCCTCAGGAGGAGAAGTTGCGAGTAAATTGACTGGATATTTTGTTGTTAAAAACAAAACCTTCAGATTTTCTGCTATTGCATTTGGGAGAATTGGAGGACACAATATTAGCTTAAAATTATCTAATTTGTCTATTAACAAACTAAAAAAAATGGAAATTGATGCAGAAAAATTACAACTTACTATACAGAGAAAGTTAATTGAAGGTGATGTTAATCTTCCTCCAGATATCAAATTACCTTGATAAATATGTATAACTCTTCTCAAGGTAAATTGAAATTAAACGTGTTAATAATAATCAATTCTTTACTTGTTTATAGATATAATAAAAAATTATAATTATGCATCGATTCATTAAACTAATGCGTTTTCTAAGGAGTTTGAACAATTACATATAGTTCTCTCCTCCGTTATTTTGGGGATAATTGTTAGCAACAATTTTTTCGTTTTATCAACATTTTTACTTAATGTTTCAATTATTTCCTTTGAACTTACAGAAACTTCCGCCCAAACATCATAATCAGTTACTGTAGATATGGACACATAACACATCTCCATTTCTCTAGCTAAAATGCATTCTGGGATTAAAGTCATTCCTATTATGTCAGCTTTAATTAAAGTTCTATAATAATTAGATTCAGCTTTAGTAGAAAATCTTGGGCCTTCTATACAAATATAAGTGCCATTTGGATGGAACTTAAACTGTAAGTTATTTAAATCTTTTATAATGGTTTGTCTCAAATCAGGACAAAAAGGATCAGATTGAGATATATGACAAACTACCGGACCATCGTAAAAAGTATATCTCCTTTTTTTTGTAAAATCTATGTACTGATCAGGCAATACTATATCCCCTGGTTTGTATTGTGATTGTAGACTTCCTACAGCTGATGGTGCTAGAATTACTTTAACCCCGAGTTCTTTCATCGCCCAAATATTTGCTTGATAATTGACTTTGTGTGGAGGAATCCTATGATTTTTTCCATGGCGAGGAATAAAGGCTATTTTTTTCTCATTGTAGGTACAAATCGTTATTCTATCTGATGTTTCTCCATATGGAGTATTAATTTTAATTTCGTCTATTATATTAAAAATATTTGAGTCGTATAACCCCGTCCCCCCAATTATTCCTATTGTTGATTTATATTTTAAATTTTTAATCAAAATATTTCACCAATGCACGAACATCGTACCCTTTTTTTCTTAATATTTCTCCTCCTTTTAGATATACTAATTCTATAATAAATGCAAAACCAAAAATTCTACCCCCCATTTCCTCGATTAATTCAGCGGTTGCGATGGCAGTTCCACCTGTAGCAACTAAATCATCTGCAATTAGAATATTTTGACCTTTTTGAATTGCATCCTCCTGTATTTCGATCGCAGAACTACCGTATTCAATTTCATATTTTTTTTTTATTGTTTTACCTGGAAGCTTGCCAACCTTCCTCACCAAGATAATTCCTTTGTTAAAATTTTTAGCTAATAAAGAAGCAACTGTAAATCCTCTAGACTCAATTCCTGCTATCAAATCAATTTTAGACAACTCCTCTTGTTTAATAAATTCTTTAGCAATCGTTTGAATTGCACCAGAATTCCTGAACAATGGATTTACATCTCTAAAAACCACTCCATCTTTGGGGAAATTATTAAAAGTTTTGATTAAAGATTTCAAGTCTACCTTATTATCATACAACATCACAAAACATATCTTAGTATATAAAAAACCTTCCTTTTAGTATGAAAAAAAATTCAAATGTATTATAGTATTAGGTATCAGAGAATAGCATCATCTTTCCATTCAGTAAATTCAAGTTTAGCTGATTTAATAAAGGCATTTTTTTTGTTTAACTCATTTAAAAGAGAATGTCGTAAGTTTGCTTCTATGAAAATTGTATTTGAAAGATTGCTCTTACTCAAATCTGAATTTTGTAGATTTGCCCACATAAAATTAGATCTATTCATGTTACAGTTTCGTAATTTACACTCCTTCATTTCGGCATACATAAACAATGCATCAGTGAGGTCAGAATTATCAAAAGTTGAATTATTTAGTTCCGCTTGTACTAAGTTGGTTTTTTTCAAAATACAATGAGAAAAATTAGTATTATTACAAATTGCTCCATTGAGAAACGCAAAGGAAAGATTTTTTCCAGAAAAATCCTGATTATCTAAATTCGGTTTGTAGACTAGGTTATGAATCCGATAGTTATTAAATTCCTTAATCTTTTCAGCATTAAGAAGATCAACTCCTTCTTGGTTCAAATTTTTCATTGTATAAAAAACAAATAACTGCTATATCAATTTTCAAGACATACAAAGAGTATTTTTAAATTATTAACTAAAACTAGAGTAACTCAATTATAGAATAGATAACATTTTTAGTAGGAACTTATAAATTAAATAGGCGTGAATCTCTCTAAAACTACTAACATACCGCCTAGAATAATGGTTGTTGATGATGAAAGAGATATTTTATCTATTGTAAAAAGAGGGCTTGAATCAAAGAACCGATTCCAGGTAGAAATATTTATCGATGCAGAATCAGCTTTAGCATCTCTAAAGGAAAATTCAAATGATTATTATGATTTGGTTCTTACAGATATCCGAATGCCTAAGATTAATGGATTCGAGTTATATAGACGGATTAAGGAAAGTAACCCTAGTATGAAAATAGTGTTTATAACCGCATTTGAAATAAACAAAGAAGAGTTCAGTAAAGTAATTCCTTCATTGGATGTTGTAGACTTTATTAGCAAGCCGGTCAGCATGTCTACCTTAATTTCCAAGTTAAATTCTATTTTAAATCATATCAAATGAGCTTTCTAAAAATTGATGATAATTTACTTTTAATACTCCCTCTAATCAATTCCAACTATTGGTAATGCTTTTTTTTCAGGAAAATTAAAACTATTATCGTCTATCTCTTCTTTTGTAACTTTTTCGAATTCTAAAGTTATTTCAACTGGAATTGAAAACTTCAAACTAACCTCATTAGCTAATTGACCTATATGATATGAATCGTAAATTTCTTTTGACCCTTCTAGAAATACTCTTGATTGTCTACTTAAAATTTTTCCACTAAATTTTGATACTAGATAATCCGTTAACTCCTTAACAATTTTCTCTGGTATCTCATTATAGTAAAAGCAAATTCCATGAACAGGCTCTTTATCGAATGGAGTTCCATATTTATACCAATATATTCCAAAGTGTTCATGTTCTCCATACAAGCACTTTATTTCCCAATGGTTGACCTTATCAGTAGGGTATTTTGCCTTTAAAATTTCAGATATAGATAGATGCCAATATCTTAGACGCATAAGAATATCTTATTTTTACAAATATAATAACCTATGAAAGATTAATATGAAGACTTGAATTTAAAAATCAAGATAAATTTAGCGTGAAGATTGATTATAATGAAAATTATGATAGGTTAGAGTTAATAAGAGAAATGGAAACTGAATTCAATAATAACAATATTCAATTTTTCAGTACATTATCCTTTCATCATGATCCTGTCATTAGGACTAGATCTATTTGTATTCTTGCTGATATTGGCGGGGAGCAGGCAGTAGAAACCATAAGTAAAGCATTAATGGAGGATAGAGATGATTTGGTAAGACATGAGGCCGCTTTTTCACTTGGACAGTTAGGATTTACAACTGGCATCAAGACATTAAGTTATGCAGTTGAAAATGATCCGAGCATTTTTGTTCGACATGAAGCTGCTGTTGCATTGGGAGTGATAGGTTCTGAGGCTGCTAGACCTGTATTGGTAACAGCATTAAGTGATCCAAGTGAGGAAGTCAAAAAGTCAGCTAATGTTGCATTGGCAAACTTAGATTATATACTCACATCAAAGAAAATAACCAAATTCACGCGAATGACTGGAGGATAATGAACATGAAATCAGGTTACTATTTCGTCCATCCTATTCAATTTAATAGCATGTTTAATTTCTCTGCTTATTCTTCTTCCCATACTCATGGGTTCATTATATAAAAGATCCGAATAGGGTGATCCATTGATAAAGAGATTTGTGCCAGCTACGATTCTCGCAGAAAATTCAAATGTAACAAATGTGCCATTTTTGTCATAAACTCCCTCTATGCAGAAAGGACCAGGTATGCCGGGAGGGGCTAATTGTTTTGTTTTTTCAGCAAAATTCTCAGCCATAGAAAAGACTTCTTGCAATAATGACTCTCTAAGTACTAGAGGAAAATTACCAATAACATTATACGAAGGATCTAGATCCAATTTAATCTGTATATGTGCTGGTATTCGCCCAATGCCATCTATATCAGTCTCATACCTTCTATCTATACCTAATAGTTCAACTTCTTTATTTAAAGGAGAATAAAAAAACTGTAAAAAAATAGGCACTCCTAATACATATTCTTGTATATATAATTCATTTTCAGAATTAATTACTTTTTGTTTGATCAACTCTTTACATCCGTCGTCAAAACTTTGTTTGTTCCAGGCAAGAAAATAGCCTTTACCGCCTGCAGCCCCATGTAATTTAACAATACATAAATTTTTAATCTCATTTTTATTATTAACTTGTAATGGAGTTTTAAAATTTGATTCAGTCATCAATTTTTGTTTTAATGTGCGATCAGCTTCCCACCTCAAAATCCATTTGTTACCAAATATTGGTATATTGATCTTTTCCAACTCATCTAATTTAAGATTGGATATTAAAGTTCCATGAGGAATTAGAATTATTTTTTTATCTAATAATTCATTTTCTACATTTTTATTTAATAAATCCCTAAAATTATCAATAATAAATAAATCATCTATAAACTTAAACCTTTTATAAAAACTCTCCCTTTTTTTTTCACATAGTAGCAATGTCTTAAAACCTTCATCTTTAGCCCCCTTTAGAACTTGTAATGAACAATGGGAACCAAGTGTACTAATAACGTGGTCTTTATCTATTACATTTAACAATATTTTCAATTGCTATTTCGGGAGATAAATTATTTATGGTATAAAAAGGTCCCCTAGATTGCCTTTCTCTGATATAATTAAAAAAAAACAAATATTGCCTTATATTCTAGAAATTTATGACAACTAAAAAAAACGTGAAAAAATTTAATATTAATGATATATTAGATGATGATAATATTTCACAATTACTATTAAGTTTAGAAGGTAAAATTCGTTCTGGTGAATTTAAAATTTCAATATATGGCCTTGGGCATGTTGGTTCTCCAATTGCTGCGGCATGGTTACGTGCAGGTGCTCATGTAATAGGGGTGGATAAATCGACGTCTATTTTAGAATATGCAAAACAAGGAAAAACATCTATTCCAGAACCTGGTGTCAACGAAGCATTTGAAAAAGGTATTAGCAATAAGAAATTATCTATTTATGATGATTTAGTTAAAGCATCTAAGGATTCTTTTCTTAAAATGATATGTGTTCCTGTTTTGGCTGCTGATGGTTCTGCTGATTTATCTGCCGTAAAGAACGTTGCCTTAGCAATAGGAAAGGGCTTAAAGAAAAATGATGTCGTCGCTTTGAATCCAAGTGTTCCTCCTGGAACAACCGAAAAGATAGTTATTCCAATATTACAAAAATATAGTGGATTGGTTGTAGAAAATGATTTTTATATGGTTTATAATCCTGAGCGGATCTATGAAGGTAGAGCAATAGAGGATATCGAAAAAAGGTATCCTGGAGTTGTTGCTGGATATGGTAAAAAAAGTTTAGAAATTAGTACAAAGATTTTTTCTCTTATTTATCAAAAGGGAATAATATCAATGAGTAATATTAAAGCCGCGGAAGCAGAAAAATTATTCGAGGGAGTATACAGAGATGTTAATATTGCATTAGCAAATGAATTAGCAATATTTTCAGAACATCTTGGAATTAATTTTTGGGAGGTGCGTTATGCTGCAAATTCTCAGCCATTTTGTCATATTCATAAACCAGGTATTGGAGTAGGAGGAGCTTGTATTCCAGTATATCCTCAATTTATTCTAAAAACTGCAAAGTCTCTTCAGGTGGATTGTAAACTAACGAGATCAGGTAGAATACTTAACAATTCCATGCCAAAATATTGTGTTAGACAAGCACTAAAACTGCTTAAGTCTAAAAGTTCCAAAAACTTGACAATAACATTATTAGGACTAGCATTTCGAGGTGGTGTCTCTGATACAAGGTTATCCCCCACCTATGACGTAGTCAAAGAGTTACAGAAACTAAAAGTTAAAGAAATTAGAATTCATGATCCACTTGTAAAAAAAGACGATCTTTTCTCTAAATATAGTAATATGTTCCTATTTAATGATCTCGACTCGGCAATAAAAGGAGCCGATTTGATTATAATTATTGCGGATCATGATGAATATAAAAAACTAAATGATACCAAGATAGGAAAAAGTGTATTGTATGATGGAAGAGGTATAATTATGGCAGATAACCTTCAACGGGTAAATTATTCGATGATAGGGAATTTAAATTAGCTTATTAATTCAATCAAATATATTAACTGAGAGAATTCTAAAATAGTTGTATAACTTGAATTCATCATCTAATCAACTTCTAACCCTTGAATGGAAGAATAATTATCTTCTTTTGATTGACCAAACAAAACTACCAACTACGTTATCGTATGTAAAGTGTATGAATCACGTCGATGTTGCAGATGCCATTAAAAGCCTTGTTGTTAGGGGAGCACCTGCAATTGGAGTTACTGCAGCATTTGGCTTAGCCTTGGCAGCAATTAATAGTAAAACCAGTAATTTAAAAATTTTTTTAAGGGAATTATCTATAGCATATTCATTAATAAGATCAACGCGTCCTACTGCAGTTAATCTCCAATGGGCACTTGATAGAATAATGCAAAAAATAACTAATCTCGGTAATATCTCACAAATAAAGAAGGTTATCCTAGACGAAGCATTACTAATGGCTAAAGAGGACATAGCTACAAACAAATCGATGGGACTCAATGGCGCCAAATTATTTTCTGATGGTGATACTATAATGACTCATTGTAACGCAGGATCATTAGCTACTGTCGCTTACGGAACTGCGTTGGGAGTTATAAGAGCTGTCAAAGAATCAGGTAAAAAGATTAGTGTTATTGCAACAGAAACCCGACCTGTAATGCAAGGTTCTCGATTAACTGCATTTGAACTGCAACATGAAAAAATAGATGTAAGTCTTATTCCTGATACTGCTGTTGGATACATAATGTCAAAGGGACTCGTTAAACATGTCGTAGTCGGAGCAGACCGAATATTACGTACTGGACATGTTTTTAATAAAATAGGTACATATCAGTTGGCCGTATTAGCAAAAACACACTCTATTCCATTTTATGTAGTCGCTCCTTGTTCTACTTTTGACTTGAAGAATATGCCTAAAGATATAGTTATTGAAGAACGTTCAAAGGATGAAGTTATCAGAATTGGTAAAAAAATAATTGCTCCACCAAACATTGGGGTTATTAACCCTGCCTTCGATATCACCCCTCCCAAATTAATCACAAAAATAATAACTGAGAAGGGAAT
>Ga0210143_1000205_pt1 | contig 12923 bp, 9 predicted proteins | sample MayberryNW_TuleC_2_FD_185527 | JGI IMG/M metagenome (GOLD analysis project Ga0210143, IMG submission 185527) | Wetland microbial communities from San Francisco Bay, California, USA, that impact long-term carbon sequestration - MayberryNW_TuleC_D2... | ecosystem: Environmental > Aquatic > Marine >... | reverse complement strand
CCGGTCCGAAGCGCGAGGAGATCACGGCGCTCGTCGAGCCGCTCCTCGGCCCGAACCCCGAGCGGAAGCCGCGTGGCGCCCCGAGCCGCTGGCAGAAGGAGCAGCTCGAGTGGTCGCCGATCAAGCCCAAGCTCGTCGTCGAGGTGCGCTACGACAAGTGGCAGGCACACCGCTTCCGCCACGGGACGAGGTTCCTCCGCTTCCGGCCGGACAAGGATGCGGAGCAGTGCACGGTCGAGCAGGTGGAGCAGAAGCCGGGCGCCGGCGACACGACCGTGTCGCAGCTCCTCCGCCGCTAGCGGGTGGCGGAAGGCTTGAGCCCGAGCTTCTCGAAGCGCGCCGCATCCCTGCGGTGAGGTCGCCGACGGCGTCGCGCCGGCCGATCGGCATGCTCACCGCTAGGAGCCGACCGCGAGCCGAACGAGGTCGAGGCGGAGGCGGAACCCATCGGCGGCAACAGCCGCGACGCGCGCCGTAAGGCGTCCGCCCGCGGCGGCCTCGAGCGGGAGCGCCAGGCTGCGGGCCCGGTCCCGGGCGCCGGCCCGGAACGACCCGACCCGCTTCCAGCGTCCGGAGACGCGGACCGTCGCGCCGACGCGGGCCCCGGCCGGGAGGGACGAGAGGTCGAGCTCGAGGCGGAGGCGCTTCGGCGCCCGGGCACAGCGCGGGAGCCGCACCGCGGCCTCGAGGGAGGCTCGGTGGCCCCGGCCGCGCGGGCCGGCGGCCAGCTCGATCCGCACGCCGTCGTTCCACGCGAGGCGGGTGGGAGCGATGCCGCGAAGCGCACGGCCGGAACGGACGTGGACGGCCGCGGGCGCGTACGTCGCGCGCGTACCCGTCGGCGTCCCGCAGGCGGGGCTCGAGCGGCCGCTCTCGTTGTCGGCCGTGTCGACCGCGCGGACGGCGTAGTGGCGCGTCTCGCCGTTCGGCACGGAGTCCGTGAAACCGGGAGCCGAGAGGGGCGCCGGCGTCAGCCGCGTCCACGGCCCGGACGGCGAGGCGGCACGCTCGACGTAGTACCCGAGGACGTCCGGGTCGCTGTTCGGCTTCCAGGCGAGCGTCACCTTCTTCACCCCGGGGCTTGCGACGAGTCCGGCCGGCGGGGCGGGCGGGACGCTCTCGGGCGTCGGCGCGGGGCCGCCCTTCAGCCCGCCGCAGTCGACGGTCCCCGCGTGGGCCGCGGCGATGGCAGCCTTCGCGTACGTGTAGCTCGACTTGCGCGTCCCGTCGGCCCACAGGAGCCCGGACTGCCAGTCGCCGAGGGGCGTGTCGTCGAGCAGGCGGTAGTTGAAGAACGCCTGGACGTACGGCTGGCAGGCCGCGAGCCGGACCGCGTCCACGAACTGGGCGCGCAGGTCGGGCGCGAAGCTCCCGATCGGACCGCCCGGGGGATCGCCGCCCACGTCGTCGGGGATGACGTTCGCGGTCGGCTCGGTGCCGGAGTACGCGGACTCCTTCCCCGTGGCCGGGATCGTCTGGAAGCCCGCCTCCGTGTACCAGATCCAGACGCACCCACCCCCGAAGCACTGGCCCGGGATCGCCTGGCCCGTCCCCGAGAACGCCTCCGAGAGCGCGGACATCAGCCTGCTCCAGTCGCCTTCCGAGATCTGGCGGGAGTCGCCGTGCACGATCCAGGGGCGCTCGCGCGGGCTGACGCCGTACGCGTGGTGGGCGACCGTGTCGAAGATCCGCGTCGTCCGTCCGCTCGCGCGGTAGGCGAGGCCCATCTGGCGGATGAACTGCGTCGGCGAGTGCGAGATGTTGCTGGCCGCGGCCGGGTTGTCGTTGCCGTTCGGCGAGGTGTTCGGCGCGATCACGTTCACGTCCGGCCGGAAGGCGTGCAGGACGTCCCAGCAGCGGGCCAGGAGCGCGACGTAGGCGGCCGGGGCGCGGCTAGCGGCTCCCGCCTCCGCGCCGTCGTACTGCGGGGCCCACCCGGCCGTCTTGTTCGGCTCGTTCCAGATGACGACGTCCCGGACCTCGGGCACGCGGTCGAGGAGCTCGCGGACGAACCCGCAGTACTCGTCGCGCGCGGCGGCGTCGAGAGGCGTCGCCGGCACGCCGTCTCGCAGCCCGGGACCGCCGACCCCCACGACGACGCGGGCCCCGGGCGGGAGCGCGTCGACCGTGTCGGTCACGGAGGCGACGTCCTCGTCCGAGAGCGCGTGGCCCGAGGCCCAGTGCACCCAGACGTACGCGGCGCCCACCCCGAGGTCGGCGAAGCTCGTCTGCGCGGACCCGGCCAGCGTCGGCGGCTGCTCGACGACCCCCGTGAAGAACCCCGGCGTCGCGTTCGCGCCCGCGGTGAGCCAGCCCGTGAGCGCGAGCAGGACGAGACAGACGGCGGCGCGGCGTTTCACAAGCGGTTTCCCCCGGTCGAGGCGCACGCAAGGGTGTCAGACCGACTCCTGGAGGTCTAGCAGCATTCCCCCTTCGGAGGGTGGATCGCACGGGCGGGCCGTCGCACGATGAGCGTGCCGGCTCCCCTCAGACCCCGGCACGACGACGCCCGTCTCCCATAGCGGCTCCCCATGGCTCGCAGAGGCGGGCTTCGTCACGTCCGGGGCGAAAAGGGCCGCGGACGGCGTTGGTACCATCCGGCCCACGGAGAAGTGGCCGAGTGGCTGAAGGCGGCGCCCTGCTAAGGCGTTAGGGGGGCACAAGCCTCCCTCGAGGGTTCGAATCCCTCCTTCTCCGCTTCAGAGAGAGAAAGGCGCGCCGCTCCCCGCGGAGCGCCGTGGGCAGGCGGGAGCTAGGCGGTGCGCCGACGGTGGCGCACGGCCGACAGGGCGAGCGCCCCGACCGAGACGGCGAAGAGGAAGGCGAGCAGCCCGATCAGGCGCGCGGCGCCGGCTCCGTCGGCCGTGATCGCGGACGAGAGCGCCGCGGCGGCGGTGACGTCCTCTTCCGGCGACGCGGAGCTGCCGCCGGCCTCGCGCCGTTCCATCTGGGCGCCGGAGATCGCGTAGCCGCTCCGTTCGGTCTTCCGCTGGAGCGTCGTCTGCGGCGCGCCGTAGTCGGAGGACGAGGCGACCTGGTTCAGGAGGTCGGCGTCGGAGCCGCCCTGGGTCGCGATCTGCGCCGTGACGCCGGGCGGCAGGTTCGTCTTCTTCGGCTTTCCCTTCGAGCCCGGCACCGACGAGCCGCCCCCGGTCGGGACATCCTCGACGTACTGGTCGACCGCCGAGGGATCGTCCGCCGTCTGGGCGGCAGCCGTCCCCGGCAGAGCCAGTAGGGTGGCGACGCCCGCCGCGCCGACGAGGAGAAGCGCCCTCCGCGCGCGCCGGCCGCCGCTCTCGATGCAGAACCCGAGCACGAAACCCATGGTTGCGACGAGGGTGAGCCGTGTCAAACCCCACGTGCCCGGCCTCGCGCTGACGGCGGCCGTGGCGGCGGTCGTCTTCTGGCTCGCCTACGACGGCGGCTCCTACGGGCTCGAGAGCCGGGCCTCCGCGGCGATCGCGCTCTGGTGGGCGGCGGTCATCGCGGTCGTGCTCGGACTCTGGCCGCTCGTGCGGCCGCCGCAGGCGGCGCTCGTCGCCGGCGGCCTCCTGGCCGCGTTCTGCGCGTGGACGCTCGCGTCCGTCATCTGGGCCGCGAGCGCGGAGCGGGCGTTCCTCGAGTTCGACCGCGTGTCGCTCTTCCTCGCCGTCTTCGTCGTCGTCGTGCTCGCGGGCTCACGCGGAACCCTGACGCGCTGGTGCGACGGACTCGCGATCGCGACTGCCGCGATCGGCGTCCTCACCCTCGCGAGCCGGCTCTTTCCCGACGCGCTCCCGAGCGGGGACGTCCCCGACTTCCTGCCGTCCGCGCTCACCCGGCTCTCCTGGCCGCTCGAGTACTGGAACGGCCTCGCGATCTTCGTCGCGCTCGGCCTGCCGCTCCTCCTGCGCATCGCGACCGACGCGCGCAGCCGGCTCTCGCGCGCGCTGGCCGTCGGGGTACTCCCCGCGCTCGCCGCGACGCTCTACCTCACCTCGTCGCGCGGCGGCTTCGGAGCCGCGGCGGTCGGGATCGCGGCGTTCGTCGCGCTCACGCCCCGCCGCTGGCCCGCCGCGGGCGCCCTGACGCTCGGACTGGCCGGCGCCGCGCTCGCCGTCGCCACGCTGGACGCGCGAGACGCGCTCGTGAACGACCCGTTCGACGCGCCGGAGGCCGTCGGGCAGGGCCGTTCGGCCGCGCTGCTCATCCTCCTCGCGTGCGTGGGCGCCGGGCTCCTCTTCTGGCTCGGCGGCCGCGTCCTCGCGGGGCGTCGCCCCCCGCGGGCGGCCGGGATCGCGCTCGTCGTGGTCGTCGTCGTCGGGGCGCTCGCCGGCCTGGCGGCCGCCGACCCGGTCGAGCGCTTCGACGAGTTCAGGGCGATGCCGGCGACCTACGACGAGCAGGACTTCATCCGCAGCCACCTCCTGTCGGGGAGCGGCAGCGGACGCTGGCAGTTCTGGGGGGCGGCGGTCGACGAGTGGCGGACGCGGCCGCTCGTCGGGCGCGGCGCCGGGTCGTACGAGGCCTGGTGGGCCCAGCACGCACCGTTCACGTACTTCCTCAAGGACGCGCACTCGCTCTACCTCGAGACGCTCGGGGAGCTCGGGCTCGTGGGCTTCCTCCTGCTCGTCGGCGCCCTCGGAACGGGCCTCGTCGCGGGCGTCTCGCGCCTGCGGGCGGCGGCCGGCGAGGAGCGCGTCGCGATCGCGGCGCTCCTGGGCCTCTTCGCCGCCTACCTCGTCGCGGCCGGGATCGACTGGATCTGGGAGCTGACGGTCGTGACGGTTGTCGCGCTGGTCGCGCTCGGGCTGTTGACGGGGCCGGCGACGGCAACCCGCGGCCGGCTCGTGCTCGCGGCCGAGGGCCTGCCCGCCCCCCGCGGTCGCCGCCTCGCGGTCGGTGTCGCCGCGGTGCTCGCCGGCTGGCTCCTGATCCTGGCGCAGGCGGTGCCGTTGCTCTCGAGCCTCGAGATCACACGCAGCCAGGCCGCCGTGCGCGCGGGCGACGCGGACGCGGCGCTCGACCGGGCCGAGGCCGCACGGGAGCTCCAGCCCTGGGCGGCCTCGCCGTACCTCCAGCTCGCGCTCGTCCGGGAGGAGACGGGGGACCTCGCGGCCGCCCGCTCGGCGATCGAGGACGCGATCGAGCGCGACCCGCTCGACTGGCGGCTCTGGCTCGTCCGGACCCGGCTCGAGACGAAGGCCGGCGACATCGCCGAGGCCCGCCGGAGCCTCGCCCGCGCGACCGAGCTGAACCCGAGGTCGCCGCTCTTCGCGCCGGCCGGTTGAGCCCCGACCGTAGGGTGTCCCGACCACACCCGTGCGTCGGTATCCTCGCCGCGCATGAGCGAATCGCCGATTCTGGAGCAGCGACCCCTCCCGCCGCCGCTCCCGGCCCCGCGCTCGGCCCAGCCCGCCTTCCCCGTCCTCCTCCCGCCGCTCGCCGGCCCGGCGCGGCTCGGCGCGTGGCGGGATGCGCTCCTGCGACGCATGCTCGCGCTCGCGGACGCGACCGCCGCGCTCACCGTCGCCGTCTGGCTGGCGGTCGTTCCGGGCGGGACGATCGTGGACGCCTTCTGGGCCGCCGTCTTCGTCCCGGCCTGGATCCTCGCCGCCAAGCTGCTCGGCCTCTACGACCGCGACCAGCGCGCGCTCCGGCACCTGACCGTCGACGAGCTCCCGAATCTCGTCCTGTGGGCCCTGGCGGGGACCGCGGCCCTGAACCTCTTCCTCTGGGTCACGCCGGCCGGCCCACAGTCCTTCGGCGCCCGCGCGACCGCCGGGCTCGTCGCGGTCGCCGGCGTGATCGTCCTCCGCGCGTCGGCGCGGTTCGCCTGGCGCCGGATCGTCCCCCGCGAGCAGGCGATCGTGATCGGCAGCGGCCGGCTCGCCGCCGAGACGCGCCGCAAGCTCGAGCTCTTTCCCGACATCCACGTGGACGTGGCGGAGCAGCGCGGGGAGGAGGACCTCGCGGAGGCGGAGCTCGCCCGGGCCGACCGCGTGATCCTCGCCTCGGGGTCGCTCGACGAGGCCCTGATCGCGCATCTCCTCGCGGGCTGCCGCGAGCACCACGTGAAGCTGTCCGTCGTCCCGCCGGCGCGGGGGATGTTCGGCACCGCCGTGCGGCTGAACCACGTGGCCGACCTCCCGGTCGTCGAGTACAACACGTGGGACGTCTCGCGCTCGACCCTCCTGCTCAAGCGGACCGTCGACGTCGCGCTCTCCGTCGCCGGCCTCTTCGTGCTCGCGCCGCTGCTCCTCCTGGTGGCGATCGCGGTCCGGCTCGACTCGCGCGGCCCGGCCGTCTTCAAGCAGGTCCGTGCCGGCCAGGGCGGGCGCACCTTCCGGATGCTCAAGTTCCGGACGATGGTGCGCGAGGCCGAGGCGAAGCTCCCCGAGCTCGTCGCCCTCGACCGGCTGGAGGATCCGATGTTCAAGCTCCGCGACGACCCCCGCGTGACGCGCGTCGGACGGGTGCTGCGCCGCACGAGCCTGGACGAGCTTCCGCAGCTCGTGAACGTCGTGCGTGGCGACATGAGCCTCGTCGGCCCCCGGCCGGAGCAGACCGAGCTCGTCGAGCGCTACCGGCCCGAGCACCGCTTCCGGCTGCTCGTCCGCCCCGGGCTGACCGGCCCGATGCAGGTGTTCGGACGCGGCGAGCTCACGTTCGAGGAGCGGCTCGCGGTCGAGCGCGAGTACATCGAGAACCTCTCGCTCGGCCGGGACGCGCGCATCCTCGCGCTCACGGTCTCGGCCGTCGTGCACGGCAAGGGCGCGTTCTAGCCCGCGCGGGCTCCGTGACGCGGCTCTCGGCTCCCGACCGCCTCTCCCCGGCCCCGTGACGGAGCCGCTGCGCGAGCGGACGGCGATCGTCCACGACTGGTTCCAGGGCTTCCACGGGTCGGAGCGCGTCGTCGAGGCGATGCGCGCCGGGCTCTTCGCCCCGGGCGTCGCGCCCGACGTCTACACCTTCCAGGCCGCGCGCGAGCTCCTGCCGCCCGAGCTCGCGCACTCGATCCGGCAGGAGTCGCGCCTCGCGAACCTCCCCGGGATCCGCCAGCGGGGCCACGACCCTGGCCGCTGGCGCCTGCTCCTCCCCTACATGCCGACGTACTTCCGGCACCTCGACCTGGATGCATACGACGTCGTGATCTCCTCGTCGCACGCGTGCGCGGTGCAGGTGCGCCCGCGCGAGGATGCCTTCCACCTCTGCTACTGCTACACGCCGATTCGCTACGCGTGGCTGCCCGAGACCGAGTCGAGGCGGGTGCGCGGCCCGACCGCCTTCGGCCTGCGCCTCGCCCGCGGCTGGCTGCGGCGGAAGGACCTCGAGGCGTCGCGCCGGCCCGACGTCTACGTCGCCATCTCGGAGGCCGTCCGGGAGCGCATCCGAAGGGCGTACGACCGCGACGCCGTCGTCGTCCATCCGCCCGTGGACGTCGAGGACTTCGACCCGGGCGCGGAGAAGGAGCCCGGTCTCTTCCTCTGGGCGCACCGGCTCGTCGCGTACAAGAACCCCCAGGCGGTCGTCGAGGCGTTCCGGGGCCTCCCCTACCGGCTCGTGATGGTCGGCGTCGGCCCGCTCGAGGCGGAGCTCCGTGCGTCGCTCCCGCCGAACGTCGAGCTGCGCGGCTGGATGTCGCGGGAGGATCTCGCGCGCCTCTACGAGCGGGCGTCCGGATTCGTCCACGTCGGCGAGGAGGACTTCGGGATCACCATGGTCGAGGCGCTCGCCGCCGGCGCGCCGGTCGTCGCGCTCGCGCGCGGCGGGGCGACCGACATCGTCAGGCCGGGCGAGGACGGGCTGCTCGTCGAAGACGCCGACCCGGCGACCGTGCGCGAGGCGGTTTGCGAGGTCGCCGAGCACACCTGGGACCCGCAGGCGCTCGCGGCGCGGGCACGGCTCTTCTCGCGGGAGCGCTTCCTCGAGCGCCTGCTCGCGACGATCGAGGGCAACCGGTGACCGGACCCGTGCTCGTGACCGGAGCGGGCGGCTTCGTCGGCGCGCACCTGGCGCGCGAGCTCGGCGGCACGGCCGTCCCCGCAGAGGCGGACGTGACCGACGCGGCCGCCCTGGCGGCCGCGCTTCGCGCGGTCGCGCCCGCCGCGGTCGTCCACCTGGCGGCCGCGTCCTCGGTCGCCGACTCGTGGCGCGACGGGCTCGAGGTCTGGCGCGTGAACGCGCTCGGCACCGTGGCGCTCCTCGACGCGGTGGCGGCCGAGGCGCCGGGCGCGCGGACGCTCGTCGTCTCGACGGGCGAGGTCTACGGCCCGACACCGGACCGGCCGGCACGGGAGGACGACCCCGTCGCTCCGCTCTCGCCGTACGCGGCGTCGAAGGCCGCGGCGGAGATCGCCGCCGGCCGCGCCGCGCGGGTCGCGGGGCTCGACGTGCTGGTCGCGCGGCCCTTCCAGCACACGGGCCCCGGCCAGGACGAGCGCTTCGCGATCGGCTCCTGGACGCACCAGATCGCCCGCCTCGAGCGCGAGGGCGGTGGGGAGCTCGAGGTCGGCGACCTGACGATCCGGCGCGACCTCACCGACGTCCGCGACGTCGTCCGCGCGTACCGGCTCCTGCTCGACCCCGCCACGCCGGCCGGCACGTACAACGTCGCCTCGGGCCGGGCCGTCCCGCTCGCGGCGGTGGTCGAGACGCTCGTCGGGCTCGCGCGCGCGCCCGTCACGATCCGCGAGAATCCGGCCCGGATCCGCCGCGTCGACCTGCCCGTCCTCGCGGGCGATCCGGGCAAGCTCCGGGCCGCCACGGGCTGGGAGCCGGCGCTCAACCTCGAGCGCACGCTCGCCGATGCCCTCGAGGCGGCGCGGGCGGCAACGGAAGCGGAGGCGAGATGACGACCAGGCGGGCGCTCATCACCGGCATCACGGGCCAGGACGGCTCCTACCTGGCCGAGCTCCTCCTCGACGAGGGCTACGAGGTGGTCGGCATGGTGCGGCGCGCCTCGACGGAGAGCGTCGAGCGGATCGCCCACCTGCTCGACCGCGTGACGCTCGTCCAGGGCGACCTGCTCGACCAGGCCTCGCTCGTGGCCGCGCTCGACGAGGCCCACCCGGCCGAGGTCTACAACCTCGCCGCGCAGAGCTTCGTCCCGACCTCGTTCCGTCAGCCCGTGCTGACCGCGGAGTTCACCGCCACCGGCGTCACGCGCCTGCTCGAGGCGATCCGCTCGGTCGACCCCGCGATCCGGTTCTACCAGGCCTCCTCGTCGGAGATGTTCGGCCGCGTGCGCGAGTCCCCCCAGAACGAGCTGACCGCCTTCCACCCGCGCTCGCCGTACGGCGTCGCCAAGGCGTACGGGCACTACATCACCGTCAACTACCGCGAGGCGTACGGCCTGCACGCGTCCTCGGGGATCCTCTTCAACCACGAGTCGCCGCGGCGCGGGCTCGAGTTCGTCACGCGCAAGATCTCGGACGGGGTCGCGCGCATCAAGCTCGGCCTCGCCGACGAGCTCCGCCTCGGGAACCTCGACGCGCGCCGCGACTGGGGGTTCGCGGGCGACTACGTGCGCGCGATGTGGCTCATGCTCCAGGCCGACGAGCCGGCCGACTACGTGGTCGGCACCGGGACGATGCACTCGGTCCGGAACTTCGTCGACGCCGCCTTCGCGCACGCGGGCCTCGACCCGGAGGGCCACGTCGTGGTCGACGAAGCGCTCCTGCGCCCGGCCGAGGTGGACAAGCTCGTCGCCGACCCGTCCCGCGCCCGCGACGAGCTCGGCTGGAGGCCGGGCACCTCGTTCGAGGAGCTCGTAGCAATGATGGTCGACGCCGACCTCGAGCGGCTCTCGGCAGCGCCCGCGCTGGCCCCCGGCGCGGCGGGGTCGATGGCCTCCCCGTCGCTCGGCGAGGGCGACCGCGGGCGCCGCTAGGCATTTCAAGCGTTTTGTGAAGAGCCCCTCCAGTTGCGGGAGCGGGCCCGAACCGTCACTACACTCCGACCGGTGGGGCGGGGACTGATCCTGGTTGCGTGCGCATGTGCGTGCGCCGCGCTTGCCGCGGCGCCGGCGGGGGCCGGACCGTTGCGGACGGCGATCGCCGACGCGACGCACTTCGGCGGGCCCAAGCAGGGCGCGGCGTTCGCGCGAACGAAGGCGAGCGGCGCGACGGTCGTCCGCCTCGTCCTCACCTGGCGCTCCGTTGCGCCGCAGAATCCCTCGCCCGCATTCGATGCGACCGACCCGGCCGACCCCGAATACAACTGGGGCTGGTTCGACGACCAGGTGCGTAAGGCGGAGGGAAAGGGGCTCGACATCATCGCGACGGTGCAGGGGGCGCCCGACTTCGCCCAGGAGGCGCCGGCGAACGAGGAGGGGACGAACCGCCCGAACGCGGCCGCGTACGCGGCCTTCGCGACGGCCGCCACCCTGCGCTACAAGGGGAACTTCGACCCGGCCGGAGGAACGGCTTACCTCCCGGCGATCCGCTACTGGCAGGCCTGGAACGAGCCGAACCGCGACTACTTCCTCCTGCCGCAGTACGAGAGCGGGGTGATGACCTCGCCGGCCCTGTACCGCTCCCTCCTGAACGCGTTCTCGGACGCCGTCCACGCGGTGAACCCCGACAACCGGGTCGTGGCCGGCGGGCTCGCGCCGCTCGGACGGACCAACAAGCCCGCTCCGCTCCCGTTCATGCGCAAGCTCCTCTCGGCGCCGGTTCGCTTCGACATCTGGTCGCACCACCCGTACACCTCGGGCGGCCCGACGCACCGAGCGGCAGGAACGGGGAACATTTCGCTCGGCGATCTGGGCGACATGCGGAAGGTCCTGAACGAGGCCGTGCGGGCCGGCCACGTCCAGTCGATCGGCAAGGTCCGGTTCTGGGTGACCGAGTTCAGCTGGGACACGAAGGGCCCTGACCCGGAGGCGGTGCCGATGAGGCTCCACGCGCGCTGGACGGCCGAGGCGCTCTACAGGATGTGGCGAAACGGCGTCTCGCTCGTCACCTGGTTCCGGATCCAGGACGACCCGCTCAAGGTGTCCCATTATCAGTCGGGCCTTTACACGGTGAAGGGCACGCGCAAGCTCTCGTTCCGGGCGTTCCGCTTCCCGTTCGTCGCGTTCCGCCGGCCCGGGCGCATCCTCGTCTGGGGCCGGACGCCGACGAGCAAGCCCGGAACCGTGCGCCTCGAGCGCCGCGTGGGCGGCCGCTGGCGCCGCATCGGGATCGCGCACGCCTCGCCGGCCGGGATCTTCACCCGCACGGTTCGGACCACTGCGCGAACCGGCCTCGTCCGCGCCGTCTTCGCCGGCGAGAAGAGCGTCGGCTTCGGCCTCACGCCGGTGCCCGACCGCTACGTAAACCCCTTCGGCTGCGGCGGAGGCATCGCCTGCTGAACCCGCGGCGGCGCATCCCGGGGGCAATCGCGGCGCTCCTCCTCGGCGCGCTCGGTCCGGCGGCGTCCGGGGCGGCGGCGCAGCCGCTGAACACCGGGTTCCTCGATCCGGTCACGTTCGAGTCCCCCGTCGGACAGACGACCGCGTTCGACCGCGCCCGCTCGGCCGGGACGACGAACGTCAGGCTCGTCCTCCACTGGGTCTCCGTCGCGCCGGCGACGCGGCCGGCGGGCTTCGATCCGACCGACCCGGCCGACCCGGCCTACAACTGGGGCTGGTTCGACGCGCAGGTCCGCCTCGCCAAGGCCCGCGGGCTCGTCCCGATCGTGCCCATCTCGATCGCCCCGGGCTGGGCGACCGCCACCGGCGACCACGTGACGAAGCCGGACCCGGCCGCGCTCGCCGCGTTCGCGACCGCCGCGGCGAAGCGCTACAGCGGACACTTCACGCCGCCCGGCTCGACGCTGCTCCCCCGCGTCCGCTGGTGGCAGGTCTGGAACGAGCCGAACCGCGACTACTTCCTCATGCCCCAGTACGACGGCGCCCGCCGGATCGTGTCGGCGACGTGGTACCGGAAGCTCGTCGCGAGCATGGGCGCGGCCGTCCGGGCCGTCGACCCGACGAACCGCGTGATCGGCGGCTCCCTCGCGCCGATGGCCCGCAAGGGGAAGCCCGCGCCGCTCGGATTCATGCGCACGCTCCTCTGCGTCTCGGAGAAGCTCCGGCGGACGTGCGACCTGCGCAAGACGCCCGTCCGGATCGACGTCTGGGCCCACCACCCGTACACGCCGGGCGGCCCGAGCCATCGCGCCTCGAACGGCGGCGACGTCCTGATCAGCGGCCTCCCCAAGATGCACCGCATCCTGAGGGCGGCGATCCGGCTCGGCCAGGTCAAGACGCGCGGCCCGATCGGCTTCTGGGCGACCGAGTTCGGCTGGGACACGCGGCCGCCCGACCCGAAGGCCCTCCCCATGTGGCTCCACGCGCGCTGGACGGCCGAGGCGCTCTACCGGATGTGGAAGGCCGGCATCAGCGTCGTCACCTGGTGGCGGGTCGAGGACGACCCGCTCGCGGAGACGAACTACCAGTCGGGCTTCTTCACGACCGGCGGAGAGCAGAAGCTCTCGTTCCAGGCGTTCCGCTTCCCGACGGTCGGCTTCCGCACCTCGAGCGGGATCAAGGTCTGGGGCCGGACGCCCTTCGGCCGGCGCGGCTCCGTCGGGATCTTCGTCAGGCGCGGCGGCGCCTGGCGCTGGATAGGCACGCTCTCGACGAACGCCTACGGGATCTTCCAGAAGACGTACCGCGTCCCCCTCCGGGGCAGCGCCGTGCTCGCCCGGTTCAACGGCGAGAAGAGCCTCTCGTTCTCGCTCACACCGGTCCGGGACCGGTCGGTCGTGCCGTTCGGCTGCGGCGGGACCGTGCCCTGCGACTAGCCTGCCTGGCCCGGGTACCATGGGTCGGCCGCGCGGGCGAAGGCCCGCGTTTTGTCGCCGGAGGGGTGGCAGAGCGGACGAATGCGGCGGTCTCGAAAACCGTTATCCGTCGTTAGGCGGATCGAGGGTTCGAATCCCTCCCCCTCCGCTCT
>Ga0210143_1000204_pt1 | contig 12941 bp, 13 predicted proteins | sample MayberryNW_TuleC_2_FD_185527 | JGI IMG/M metagenome (GOLD analysis project Ga0210143, IMG submission 185527) | Wetland microbial communities from San Francisco Bay, California, USA, that impact long-term carbon sequestration - MayberryNW_TuleC_D2... | ecosystem: Environmental > Aquatic > Marine... | reverse complement strand
GCCGTCTCCGAGGGTCATGAAGGCGGTGCCGCGCGGCGAGCAGAGCCACTTGTACGCGTGGCAGGCGAGGACGTCGACCCGCGTCGCGTCGACGGGGAGCCAGCCGCATGCCTGCGTGGCGTCGAGCACGACGAGCGCGTCGCGAGCGCGGGCCGCCTCGACGACGGCGTCGAGGTCGAGGATCTCGCCGGTCGCCGACTGGACGAGGCTTGCGGCCACGACGTCGGTCCGCTCGTCGACCGAGTGCGCGAGCTCGCCGAGCGGCACCGTGTGGGTCTCGACGTTCCGGCCTCTCTGCGCGAGGAACGGGAAGAGGAGCGAGGTGAAGTCGCCCTCGGGCGCGAGGACGCGCGTGCCGTCCGGCAGCGAGCCCGCGACGAGCCCGAGCAGCTGCGAGACCGACGCGCCGACCGCGACGTCGTCCGGCTCGGCGCCGACGAGCCGCGCGAAGGCCCTCCGCGCCCGGTCGACCGCCTCGGTCCAGGGCTCCCAGCTCGTCCGGCCGTGGCGCCACTCGTCGAGCGCGCGCTCGAGCTCGGCGAAGGCCGGGCTCGGCGGCAGGCCGAAGCTCGCGGTGTTCAGGTAGACGCCGGCGGGCTCCCAGAGCGCCCGGGCGTCTGCGACGTCCACGATCAGTAGGCGACCGCGCCGCGGCCCGTCGCGGCCGCGTGGCGCTGCTCGTCGGCGCGGTAGGACGACCGCACGAGCGGCCCGGAGAACACGGAGCCGAAGCCCATTGCCTCGCCCTGCTCGCGGAGCCAGCGGAACTCGTCCGGGTGCACCCAGCGATCGATCGCCGCGTGCTTCGGCGACGGCTGCAGGTACTGGCCGATCGTGACGACGTCCACGCCGTGGGCCCGGAGGTCGCCCAGCGTCTCGACCACCTCGTCGTTCGTCTCGCCGAGCCCGACGATGATCCCGGACTTCGTCATGACGTCGTAGTCGGCGACTTCCTTCGCGCGCGCGAGGAGCCAGAGCGCCTTGTCGTAGTCGGCCTTCGCGCCGCGCATCCGACGGTGGAGGCGGCGGACCGTCTCGATGTTGTGGTTGAAGACCTCGGGCCGAGCACCGAGCACGGTCGCGAGGGCCTCCTCCTCCACCCCGAGGAAGTCGGGCGTCAGCACCTCGACCGACGCAGCCGGAAGCTTCCGTTTGATCGCGCGGATCGTCGCGGCGTAGTGGCCGGCGCCGCGGTCGGGAACGTCGTCGCGGTCGACGGACGTGACGACCACGTGCTTGAGGCCCATCTGGGCGGCCGCGTTTGCGAGGCGGAGGGGCTCCAGGGGGTCGGGCGCCTCCGAGGGTCGCCCCGAGTGGACGTAGCAGTAGCGGCACGCCCGCGTGCACGTCTCGCCGAGGATCTGGAAGGTCGCGGTCCCGCGTCCCCAGCACTCCGCGATGTTCGGGCAGCGCGCCTCCTCGCAGATCGTGTGGAGCCCCTGCCCGTGAATCAGCCTGCGGACCTCGAAGTAGCGGCCGTCCGCGCTCGGCGCGCGGACTTTCATCCACTCGGGCCGGCGTGGGCGCGGGGCGACGGGGAGCGACGTCTCCATCGCCCGCAGTCTAGTTTCCGCGTCCGGGCTAGCGGCTGCGGAAGGGATCCAGGAAGACGTTGTCGACCTGGAACAGCGCGCCGGTGCCCTTGGCGCGCAGCCGGAAGCTGACCGCCTTCGTGAGCCCGGTGAGGCCGCCGACGTTCGTGAGGAACGCGCTGACCTCGGGCGACGGATCCCAGGTGCCGTCCGCGCGGACCTCGCCGCCGTCGAGGACCGAGACCAGGCCGAGGAGGCTCCGCACGACGACGTCGACCTCGAGCCGGCCGCTCGTGGCGCCGGTGTTCCGGACGACGAAGCGGCTGTGCCAGTCGCCGTAGGCGAAGCACATGGCGGGCGACGTCGCGGTCGAGCCGGCCGGCAGTGAGAGCGAGTGGGTGCCCGAGACGAGCCGGAAGGGCTCGTTGCCCGCGACCACGCGCGCGCCCCCGGCGAGCGACCAGGCAGCACCGCCCTCGAAGGTTCCGCCTGGGACGAGACGGTAGTAGGCGTCGTCGCCCCAGGCCGAGAAGACCTGCGTGGTGTCGGGATCGCATTCGGCCGCCGTGCCCGTGCTGAGCAGGCCGGCCGACGCCGCCGCCGGCGCGGCGAACGCCGCCAGCAGAAGCACCGCCGCAAAGGTGAAGGTCAGTGCCGCTCTCATCCCGATCCGGTTCCTCACAGGTCTTCCTCCCGATGGAAGTCGCCGCAAAGCGAGTTGGTCTCAGTCTTCCCGGCGCTCCCCGAGCCGCCATCACCCGAAGGGGTGGTCTGGGCGCTCCGCTTGATCCCTCGTTCGAGGGAGCGCGTTAAGCGACACGCGCGTGAGGCCGATCCAAGAGAGCGTGTCCACGGCGGCGACGGTGAGCGGCAGAGCCGAGTCGCGCCTCGACGTCGAGGTGCAGCGCTCGATCGAGGAGGGACGGGCCCGGCGGCTCGGCGAGCTCGCGCGCGGCGAGCGGATGTCGCTGATCGTGTCGAGCGTCCTCTTCGTCGTGGTCGTCGCGGCGCTCGCGACGTTGATCCCCTCCGACCGCTCGCCCTCGCCGGCGACCGTCGCGCTCCTGGTCGGCGCCTACGTTTTCGCCTACCGGCTCGAGTTCGAGATCAACACCGGCTGCGCCGTGCCGACCCAGCTCGTGCTCGTTCCGATGCTCTTCCTGCTGCCGCTCGGCCTCGTACCGGTCGCGGTGGCCGGGTCGATCGCCCTCGCCTGCCTGATCGACGCCGTCCGCGGGCTCATGCACCCGCAACGGATCCTGCTCCAGGTCGGCAGCAACGCCTGGCACGCCGTCGGGCCCGTGCTCGTGCTCGGGCTGGCCGGCGAGGCGCCGCCGGAGCTCGCCTCGTGGCCGCTCTACCTCGCTGCGCTGCTCGCGCAGTTCGCGTTCGACTTCGCGGCGCCCGCTCTCCGCGAGTGGGCCGTGCTGGGCGTCCCGCCGAGCCTGCAGCTCCGGCAGATGGCGTCCGTGTACCTGATCGACGCCGGACTCGCACCGGTCGGGCTCGCGATCGCGTACGCCGCGGTCGCGTCGCCGCTCGGCGTGGCGCTCGCGCTGCCGCTCATCGGTCTGCTCGCGGTGTTCTCGCGCGAGCGGCGGGTGCGCATCGACTCGGAGCTCGAGCTGCGCGACGCCTACCGCGGCACCGTGTTCCTGCTGGGCGACGTGGTCGAGGCGGACGACGATTACACGGGGGCGCACAGCCGCGACGTCGTCGAGCTGTCGCTCGCAGTCGCGCTCGAGCTCGGGCTGTCCGTCCGCGAGCGGCGCGACACGGAGTTCGTGGCGCTTCTCCACGACGTCGGCAAGGTCCGGATCCCGAACGAGATCATCAACAAGCCGGGCAAGCTGACCCCGGAGGAGCGGGCGATCATCGAGACGCACACGGTCGAGGGCGAGCGGATGCTCCATCGCGTCGGCGGGCTGCTGGGCGAGATCGGACGGCTCGTGCGCTCCTGCCACGAGCGCTGGGACGGGACCGGCTACCCGGACGGGCTCGCGGGCGAGCGCATCCCGCTCGTCTCGCGCATCGTCTGTTGCTGCGACGCCTTCAACGCGATGACGACCGACCGCTCGTACCGCAAGGCGCTGCCGCACGAGGAGGCCGTCGCGGAGCTCGTCCGAAACCGCGGCACCCAGTTTGACCCCCGCGTGGTGGATGTCCTCGTCGCCCTGGCCTCCCGCGACCGCCTGGCCGCCTAGTAGGCCGTCCCGCGGCCCGCGCGCCAACCGTTTCTGGGGCCGGCAAGCTCGTAACAGACTGTTACTTGCAGCGGCAGGCACGGGCCAGCGCTCGCCGTGGGTCGAGGGTGGCCCTCGTTACAGAGTGTTACGAAGTGAGAGGCGGCGTGAAGCGCGGCGCTCTCGCGACGGACAGGGGAAGGCGCTACGTCGCGGCCGCGAGGCGCTCGTGGACGGGCTGGGCCCAGAGCCCGGCGCCGTCCTCGGTCGGCAGCTCTTCCAGCGTCAGGTCGAACACCTCTGCGAGCGCGGCCGTCGCGGCGGGCCGTACCTCGTCGACGGAGACCGGCCGCGCGAGCTCGCGGGCCATCGTCGTGAACGCGGCGTCCTCGAGCCCGCACGCCGTGATCCACTGCGTGAAGGGCGCGGGATCGAGGTCGACGTTCAGCGCATAGCCGTGGGTCGTCACCCAGCGCGAGATGTGGACGCCGATCGAGCAGATCTTCCGCGGCGGCCGCTCGACCCAGACGCCGGTGAGCCCCTCGATCCGCCCGGCCTCGATGCCGAAGGCGGCGAGCGTCCGGATGACCGACTCCTCGAGGTCGCGGCAGTAGCGCTTCACGTCGCGTCCGTGCCGGTTCAGGTCGAAGATCGGGTACGCGACGAGCTGCCCGGGCCCGTGGAACGTCGACTTCCCGCCGCGGTCGGTCTCGACGACCTCGACCGCGGCGTCTTCGGGCACGTGGAGCTCGCCCGAGTCGGTTCGCCGCCCGAGCGTCACGACGGGCGGGTGCTCGAGCAGGACGACCGTGTCCGGGATCGCGCCCTGCGAGACCGCGCCGGCGAGCGACCGCTGGAGCTCCCAGGCCTCGCGGTACGGCGTCGGGCCGAGGTCGAGGACGTAGCCGGGCCGCGGACTCATGCCGCCAGCCTAGCCCGCGGGGGCTAGTACGCGGCCTCGTCCCACGACTCGAGGCGCTGCTTCAAGTCGCGGAGGAAACGGCCGGCGTAGGCGCCGTCCACCAGACGGTGGTCGTACGTGAGCGTCAGGTTCATGATCGGCCGGATCGCGATCACGTCCTGGCCGAGCTCGTCCTGGATCACCCACGGGCGCTTGACGACCGCATACGTCCCGAGGATCCCGCTCTGCGGCTGGCTGATCACGGGCGTCCCGTGGAACGTGCCGTACCCGCCGGGGTTCGTGATCGTGAAGGTTCCGCCCTGGACGTCGTCCGGCAGGAGCTGCTTGTCGCGCGCCCGCTGCGCGAGGTCGGCAACCCCCTTTGCCATGCCGAGCAGGTTGAGCGTCTCCGCGTTCTTCAGGACGGGGACGATCAGGCCCTTGCCGTCGGCCAGCTCGACCGCGAAGCCGAGGTTCACGAACGGCCGCGTGACGATCTGCTCACCGCGGATCTCGCCGTTCACCCAGGGGTAGTCCTTGAGCGTCTCGACCGCCGCCCGGGCGACGAAGGAGAGGTACGTCGGGTTGACGCCGTAGGCGGCCTGGTACTCCTTCTTCAGCTTCTCCCTGATCGCGACCACCTGCGACATGTCGACCTCGATAGCCGAGGTGACGTGCGCGGAGGTGTCGAGGGAGCGGCGCATGTGGTCCGCGATCCCGCGGCGCATGGCGGTCATCGGCTCGAGCTGCTCGCCCTCCACGGGCTCGGCCCGCGGCGCGGCCGCAGGCGCCGGAGCCGCGGCGGGAGCGGGGGTCGGCGGGGCCGCGGCCGGAGCGCTCGGCTCGGCGGCCGGGCTCGCCTGGGCCGGCGCGCCGGACTCGATGAACCCGAGGATGTCCTTCTTCGTCACGCGGCCGCCGCGGCCGGTCCCCGGCACCTGGGCCGGGTCGACCCCGTGCTCGGCGGCGATGCGCGCCACGACCGGGGAGACGAATGCCTTGTCGCCGGTCCCGTCGGCCGGAGCCGCGGGCGCTGCAGGTTCAGGCGCGGCCGGAGCCTCCTCCGCCGCAGCCCCGGAGGGGGGCGCGCTGGGTGCGGCTTCCGTGGCCTCCGCGCTCGCGGTCTCGCCCTCGGCGCTCGACGCCTCCTCGGCCTGCTCGGCGGCCCGGGCGGTCGCGGGCTCGGGCGGAGGCTCCGCCGCATCGGCCTCGGCGCCCTCGGGCCCGATCAGCGCGATCACGGTGCCCACCTCGACGGTCTCGCCTTCCTGCGTGAGGATCTTCTGGACGATCCCGGTCGCCGGGCTGGGGACCTCGGTGTCGACCTTGTCGGTCGAGATCTCGAGCAGCGGCTCGTCGGCCGTGATCGCGTCGCCGGGCTGTTTCAGCCACTTCGTGATCGTCCCCTCGGAGACCGAGACGCCCATCTGCGGCATCACGACCTCGACTGCGGTCTGCGTGGCCATCGGCCTCTAGTACCCCGCCAGGTCCCGGAGCCCTGCCACGACGTCCTCCACCTGCGGGATGAAGGCCTTCTCGAGCGGCGGCGAGAACGGGACCGGGCTGTCCGGCGCAGTGATCCGCCGCACGGGCGCGTCGAGGTTCTCGAACGACTCCTCGGTGATCGTCGCGGCGATCTCGGCGCCGAAGCCGCCCGTACGCGTGTCCTCGTGGAGGACGAGCACCTTGGACGTCTTCTCCACCGACTTCAAGACGGCCTCCTTGTCCCACGGCACGATCGTCCGGAGGTCGATGACCTCGACGGAGACATCCTCCTCCGCGAGCGCGTTCGCGGCCTCGTCGGCCGTGTAGACCATGGCCCCCCAGGTGACGACCGTGATGTCGTCGCCCTCGCGGTGGATGCGTGCCTGGCCGAAGGGGACGGTGTAGCGCTCGTCCGGCACCTCGTCCTTGATCCGGCGGTAGAGATGCTTGTGCTCGAAGTAGAGAACCGGGTTCGCGTCCTCGATCGAGCTTGCGATCAGGCCCTTCGCGTCGGCCGGCGTGGCCGGGCAGACGATCTTGAGGCCGGGGATGTGCGCGAAGCTCGACTCCGGGTTCTGGGAGTGGAACGGCCCGCCGGAGAAGCCGCCGCCGGAGGGAAGGCGGACGACGATCGGAACCGGCGTCCCGGCCCGGTAGAACTGCTTCGCCGACACGGTGACGAGCTGGTCCCACGCGCAGGAGACGAAGTCGGCGAACTGCATCTCGGCGACCGGGCGCATGCCCATGATCGCCGCGCCCGTGCAGGAGCCGACGATCGCCGTCTCGGAGAGCGGCGCGTCGATCACGCGCCACGGACCGAACTCCTCCTGGAAGCCCTGCGTCACCTTGAAGGCGCCGCCGTACACGCCGACGTCCTCGCCGATCACGTAGACGCGGCGGTCGCGCTGCATCTCCTGCCGGAGCCCGTCGGAGATCGCCTGGAGGTAGGTCTTGACGGCCATCACTTGTGATGGGGCGTGTCGAGGTCCTCGGCCGACGCGAACACGTGGTCGGTGACGTCCTTGCCGTCCGGGAGCGGGCTCTCGTCGGCGCGCTTGATCGCATCGTTCAACGCCTTCTTGATCTCGGCCGCGATCTCGTCCTCCTCGTCGTCCGTCAGCTCGGCGTTGTCGCGGAGCCACGTCCGGAACCGCTCGAGTGGATCGCGCTTCGCCCACTCCTCGAACATCTCCTTCGGGACGTAGAACGCGTCGTCGTGCACCGCGTGCCCCTCCATGCGGAGCGTCAAGCACTCGATCAGCGTCGGGCCGCCGCCCTCGCGCGCCTTCTCGATCGCGCGCTTGGCCTCGCGGTAGACGGCGAGCACGTCCGTGCCGTCGACGACGACGCCTTCGAAGCCGTAGCCCTGCGCACGGTCGGCGAGCGTCTCGCACGCGTACTCGAGGTGGGTCGGGGTCGAGTAGGCCCACTGGTTGTTGTCGCAGACGAAGACCACGGGCAGGCGCCGCGTGCCGGCGAGGTTCATCGCCTCGTGGGCGTCGCCGCGCGCCGAGGCGCCCTCGCCGTACCAGCCGACCGCGACGCGACGCTCCTCCCGGATCCGGAAGGCGAGCGCGCAGCCGACGGCGACGGGGAGCATGGCGGGAAGGTGGCTCACCATCGCGATCAGGCCCAGGCGGCTGTCCGCCATGTGGACGTTCCCGTCGCGCCCGCGTGTCGGGCCGTCGGCGCGGCCCATGTACTGCGCGAAGATGCGCCACGGCTCGACGCCGCGGACGACGTGGACGCCCATGTCGCGGTGGAGCGGCGTGCCGACGTCGTCTCCGCCCATCGCGGTCGCGACGCCCACCGACGCGGCCTCGTTCCCGCGCCCGGTGTAGAAGCTTCCGGGGATCTTCCCCTGCTTGTAGAGGATGTGCCCCCGCTCCTCGATGCCCCGCGTGAGGAGCATGGTGCGGTAGACGCCGAGCAGGTCCTCGCGGTCGAGGCCCGCGTCGCGGACCTCCTTCAACGTGCCGACCGGCTCGGCCTCTCTCGCAATGGCCATTCGTCCCCTCCCTGTCGCCCGGGCGAGTGTACCCGCTGGGGGAACGCGCGATTCCGGCCAAAGCCGCGACCCGCGCCGTGGCCTCGGGCAGCTGGCACCATGGTGGCGTGGGGAAGGCCTCCGACTGGCTGCGCGAGGAGCGGCGCAAGACGCTCGGCGACTGGGTCGCCTTCTGCCTCGCGTGCGGGCACGCGCAGCGCTACTTCACCGACCTCGAGGACGAGACCCTGCCGGGCGCGTGTCCGCAGTGCGGCGGCGAGCTCCGCAGCCGGTGCCCCGTTTGCGAGGCGCGGATCGCCTCGATGTTCGCCGTGACCTGCGAGGACTGCGGCGAGTCGCTGCGCCCTCCGGACGTCGGCGGCGTGCCGATCCGCAAGCCAGGCCGGTAGGTGCGCTAGCCCGGGTGGAACGAGGCGAACCCGGGGTTCAGGATCTCGGAGAAGTGAATGACCGTGACGGTCGCGTCCGGCGCGATCTCACGGTTGTAGAGTCGGCTCAGGAACGTGAGCATCTCCTCGGGCCGGCGGATCTCCGGGTTGTCGTGTTCGATCTCGCGCGGGGAGAGGTCCATCAGATCCTTGACCTCGACCTTGTCGATCACGGCCTCGAAGATCTTTTCCCGCGGGCCGAAGCGCGTCCCGACGAGCACCTGGACGACCATGCCCTTCTTGTACTTCCCGGACTTGTCCCCCAGCCGGATCGTCGCCGTCTTGCGGCGGGAGCGAAGCTGGTCGGCGACCATCGGTGAGTAGAAGTTCAGCGCGTACATGGAGGACCTGTGGGTCAGGGCCGACCGATGATAGTGCCTCGGCTCACGTGGTTCGCGGTTCGTCCGCGGCGCCGAGGACGGCCAGGGCCTTCATGGCCATCTCGCGCTCGCCGCGGTAGGCCAGGAGACGGGGGGCATCGGCGAGCGGCAGCCACCGCGCCTCCGCGACCTCGAAGGCCAGCGCCGGGTCGAGGTCGCCGATCCGCCCGCGCGTGGCGCGCACGAGGAAGAACGAGACGATCTTGAAGATCCGCTCGCCGTCCCACGTGTAGACGTAGCGCACGTCGCCGAGCTTCCCCAGGAGCGTCCCGTCGAGACCCGTCTCCTCCCGCACCTCGCGGAGCGCCGTCGCCGCCGGGTCCTCGCCGTCGTCGACGAGGCCCTTCGGGAGCGCCCAGGTCCCCGGCGCCTTGCCTCCGGGCCGGATCGCGGCCAGCCGCCAGTCGCCCCGGATGCGCCTGACCACCACCCCGCCGGCCGAGAACTCCCGCCGCACGCCACGGATCCTACGGGCCGGCGGGCGGGCGGATCGACAGCCGGCAGGCGGGCGGATCGACGGTCGGCGGGGGCGGGCGGGCGACGGGCGGACGGAGGCGCGACGAGCAGCGGCTCCGCGCGGAGCGCGCGTTCGGACGTGTCCCACTTCGTTGCAGTCTGTTACGTGCTTCGCCGCCCCGGCCGCAAGCTGTTTCTGCGGGACGGGCCCGACCTTGTAACAGTCTGTCACCAGGCCGCTTCCGCGCGGAAGCCTGGGCAACCGCGTGACGGATCCAGGTGTGCGCCGGGGCGCCGAGCGGCAGCGTGGCGGGGCGCGGCCTCGTGGGCGCGGGCCGATCGTCTAGCGTCGCGGCGTGCGCCGGTTGCTCGCCCTCGTCTCGGCCGTCGTCCTCGTGGACACGATGCTCTACGCGGCGCTGACGCCGCTCCTGCCGCACTACGCGGAGGAGTTCGACCTCTCGAAGGGCGGGGCCGGGTTCATCGTCGCGACGTACGCCCTCGGCGTCCTCGTCGGAGCCTTCCCCGCGGGCATCGCGGCCGCGCGGGTCGGCGCGAAGCAGACCGCCCTGGCCGGACTCGTCGTGATCGCCGCGGCCAGCGTCGCGTTCGCCTTCGCGGGGGACGTCTGGACGCTCGGCCTCGCCCGCTTCGCACAGGGGCTCGGCAGCGCGTTCTCGTGGTCGGGCGGGCTCGCCTGGCTGATCGCGGCGGCGCCGGGGGGACGGCGCGGGCAGCTGCTCGGCACCGCGCTCGGCGCGGCGATCTTCGGCGCGCTGCTCGGGCCCGTGCTCGGGGCCGTCGCGTCCTTCGCCGGCACGGAGCTGACCTTCAGCCTCGTCGGACTCCTCGCCCTCGCCGTGGCGGCCGCCGGTGCGCGGCTGGAGGGCGTTCCGCGCGAGCGCCCCTCGCTCGCCGCGGTCGGCCGCGCGCTTCGCGACCTGAGCTTCGTGGGCGGCTTGTGGCTGATGGTCCTCGCGGCGCTCCTGTTCGGCGTGCTCTCGGTACTCGCCTCGCTCGATCTCGACCGGCTCGGGTGGGGCGCGGCCGCGATCGGCGCCGTGTTCTTCGTCACGGCCGGCGTCGAGACGGTCGTGGCGCCGCTCGTCGGGCGCGAGGTCGACCGGCGTGGCGCCCTCGTGCCCGTCCGCTGGGCGCTCGTCTGCGGGGTCGCGGTGGCGCTCGGGCTTGCCTGGGCCGGGCGGCCGTTCCTGATCGCCGCCTTCGCGCTCCTCGCCTCCGTCACGTGGGGAGCCCTGTTCACGCCCGGCATGGCGCTCCTCTCGAGCGGGGCGGAGGACGTCGGGCTCTCGCAGGGGATCGCCTTCGGGCTCATGAACGCCGCCTGGGCGACCGGCGCCGTGATCGGTCCGGGCCTCGGCGGCGCGCTCGGGGAAGCCCTGGGAGATCCGGTCGCCTACGGCCTCGCGGCGCTCGTCTGCGCGCTCACGCTAGTCCCCGTCCTGCGCGTTGGCACTGCGGGGGCGCGAGTGCCGACGAAGCCTTGATCGGTCCGGGCGTCTTTCGCTAGGATTGAGGTCGGCACTCGGGGAGTCCGAGTGCCAGAACCGGTACCAACAGCACGTGAAAGGAGGCCGCATGGACCTGAAGCCGCTTGGCGATCGCCTGATCGTCGAAGTCCTCGAGGACGAGGACACGACCGACAGCGGCATCGTCCTGCCCGACACCGCGAAGGAGAAGCCGCAGCGCGGCCGCGTCCTCGCAGTCGGCCCCGGCGGACGCGACGAGGATGGCGAGTACATCCCGATCGACCTGTCGGAGGGCGACGAGATCATCTTTTCGAAGTACGGCGGCACCGAGATCAAGCTCGGCGTCGACGAGTACCTGATCCTCCGCGAGTCCGATGTGCTCGCGAAGGTCGTCGGCACCCGCGAGCCCGCGGGCGCCAAGGCTTAGTCACCAGGAGGTGGATGCATGGCTCACAAGGAGCTGAAGTTCGACGAGGAAGCGCGCCGCTCACTGCAGCGGGGCGTCGACATCCTCGCCGACGCCGTCAAGGTCACGCTCGGTCCGAAGGGCCGCTACGTCGTGCTGGACAAGAAGTTCGGCGCGCCAACGATCACGAACGACGGCGTCACCATCGCCCGCGAGATCGAGGTCGAGGACGTCTTCGAGAACCAGGGCGCCCAGCTCGTCCGCGAGGTCGCGACGGCGACGAACGACGTCGCCGGCGACGGGACGACCACCGCGACGGTCCTTGCGCAGGCCATCGTACGCGAGGGGCTGAAGAACGTCTCGGCCGGCGCGAACCCGATGGCCCTCAAGCGCGGCATCGAGAAGGCCGTCGACAAGGTCGTCGAGGATCTGAAGACGCAGTCCAAGGAGATCTCGGGCAAGGAGGACATCGCCCGGGTCGCCACCATCTCGGCGCGCGAGCGCGAGATCGGCGACGTGATCGCGGACGCGATCGAGAAGGTCGGCAAGGACGGCGTCGTGAACGTCGAGGAGGGCCAGACCTTCGGCCTCGAGCTCGAGTTCACCGAGGGCATGCAGTTCGACAAGGGCTACCTGTCCCCGTACATGATCACGGACTCCGAGCGCATGGAGGCCGTGCTCGACGACCCGTACATCCTGATCGCGAACCAGAAGATCGGTGCGGTCAAGGATCTCCTCCCGGTGCTCGAGCAGGTGATCCAGGCGGGTCGCCCGCTCATCATCGTGGCGGAGGACGTCGAGGGCGAGGCCCTCGCGACAATCGTCGTGAACAAGCTCCGCGGCACGTTCCAGGCCGTCGCCGTCAAGGCGCCCGGCTTCGGCGACCGCCGCAAGCGGATGCTCGAGGACATCGCGATCCTCACGGGCGGCGAGGTCATCACCGAGGAGATGGGCCTCAAGCTCGAGAACACGAAGATCGCCCAGCTCGGCCGCGCCCGGAAGGTCGTCGTGGACAAGGACTCCACCACGGTCATCGACGGCGCCGGCGACTCGGAGGCCATCAAGGGCCGCATCAAGCAGCTGAAGCAGGAGATCGAGAACACGGACTCCGACTTCGACCGCGAGAAGCTCCAGGAGCGGCTCGCGAAGATCTCGGGAGGCGTCGCCGTCGTCAAGGTCGGCGCGGCCACCGAGACCGAGATGAAGGAGAAGAAGCACCGCGTCGAGGACGCGCTGCAGGCCACCCGGGCCGCTCTCGAGGAGGGCATCGTCCCGGGAGGCGGCGTGGCGCTTCTGAACGCGACGTCGGCGATCTCGATCGACGACTTCGAGGGCGACGAGCGGACCGGCGCGGGCATCGTCGAGCGGGCGCTCGAGGAGCCGATCCGCCAGCTCGCGCAGAACGCGGGTCTCGAGGGCTCGATCGTCGTGAACGCGATTCGCGAGGGCAAGCCCGGCCACGGCCTGAACGTCGACACGGAGGAGTACGAAGACCTCGTGAAGGCTGGGATCATCGATCCCACGATGGTCACCCGCTCGGCGCTGCAGAACGCCGCGTCGATCGCGAAGAACATCCTCACCACCGAGGCGGTCGTCGCCGAGGCCCCGGAGAAGAACGCCGTGGGCGCCGGCGCCGGCATGCCGGACATGGGCGGGATGATGTAGCCGTCCC
>Ga0210143_1000201_pt1 | contig 13012 bp, 14 predicted proteins | sample MayberryNW_TuleC_2_FD_185527 | JGI IMG/M metagenome (GOLD analysis project Ga0210143, IMG submission 185527) | Wetland microbial communities from San Francisco Bay, California, USA, that impact long-term carbon sequestration - MayberryNW_TuleC_D2... | ecosystem: Environmental > Aquatic > Marine... | reverse complement strand
AGTAATATTTTCATTAAGTTCAATCACTACAAATGTAAGGCTTTATTCTAGTTGGCTTATGAAAAAAATTGCTGCCCTTTATTTAGCTCATCTTAATCCATTTACGAAAGCTCATCAAGAGATAATATTTAGTTTACAGAAAAATTATAGAGTATATGTTTTTCCAGTCAGATTTTTCCAAAATGGAAAAGAGATGAATACACGCAGTTTTCCATTTCCTTATGAGATTAGAAAATTAATGATAGAATCAGTTTTTCCAAATGACGAAAATGTAATTGTTTCACCAAATTACACATTTTTTGCTCCTTTCATCAGGTATTGTCCCCCAGTTTTTTCTCCATATTCTTGGAAAATTAGAGAACAGGTCTTAAACTCCGTTGTAGAAAAAAAATTTATATCTTATACAGGTGACCGAATAGAAAGATATGCTCTAAAGATTTATAGATTTAATCCAATTAAAGCCAAAAGACATCCTATATCTGCTACTCAGGTTAAAGAAGATATTTATCAGCAGGCTCTGAATAAAGGAGAAAATTCAAAGAATTCACAATGGAAAGTTAAAATTCCAAATCCAATAATCAAAATTATTGAAGATAACTGGAATATAGTTGAAGAATTTGCAAATAAAAAAGATGAAACTTTAAAAGTAGTCGGAGTAAAATTCCCTACAAAAGGATTTTTTAAATCGAATAACTATAGAAAACTTTTTTAAATTCTTAAAAATACGTTTCTTAAAATGAAGAACAAGGGAGCAGAATACGTTTGGTTTGATGGTAATTTTATTGAATGGGAAAACGCATTAATTCCAATAAATACGCATGCATTACACTACGGTACTTCGGTCTTTGAAGGAATTAGAGCCTATAAATCAAACAGCAATTTACATATTTTTAAATTAAAAGAGCATATGGAAAGACTATTCCGCTCCGCCTCAATTTATTCTATTAAAATTAATCATACTATAGATGAATTGATAGATGGGACAATTCAGTTGTTACGAAAAGTCAACATGAGGGAATCATGTTATATTAGACCACTTTCATTTGTAGGAGTTCACGGTATAGATCTCAATGTAAATTATGGATCTCCTACCCATACCTTCATTATTGTTTTCCCTTTTGCCAGATATTTCAATACAGAAGGGATTAGAGTAGGTGTTTCGTCTTGGAGAAGAATCCACGATTCTTCCACTCCTCCCATAGCTAAGGCAGGGGGAAATTATCTTAACTCCATTCTGGCAACACAAGAATGCAAAAGAAATGGTTATGATGAAGCTATAATGCTTGACAAAAATGGAAATGTAAGTGAAGCCCCTGGCGAAAATATTTTTGTTATCAAGAATAAAACTATATTCACTCCTGACATGTCTTCGTCTATTCTAGAAGGGATTACTAGGGACACAGTAATTTCACTTGCAGAAGATCTTGGGTATACTATTATTCAAAGACCAATATCTCGCTCAGAACTTTATATTGCGGAAGAGATTTTCTTAACAGGAACAGCTGCCGAGATCATTGGCGTGATTAGTGTTGATGGAAGAAACGTACAAAATGGAAAAGAAGGTCATATAACTAAAAAAATAAGGGATACTTACAATGATATAGTAACTTCTAATCACACTAATACTAATGAGAAATACAAAGGATGGACGACTGAGGTATGGTAAATGATACTAAATCTTCCAACAGTAAAGATGTAACCGGTAGTAATGTGATAGAATTAGGAAAAGAAGGAAAAGATATGATTGAAAACAAATCAAGACTAGAGCAAAGTGGATTAAAGAATAATGATGTAAAAATAGGCATTATAGGTGTTGGTGGTTGGGGAAAAAATCATTCAAGAGTGCTTCATGATTTCGGAGTATTAACATCCATATGCGACATGGATAAAATTAAAGCAAAAAACCTGGCAACTCGATATAATGTAAATTATTATGGTTCAATAGATGATATGATAGCTACTGAAAGTTTAGATGCATGTTTGGTTTGTACTCCGACTAAGACACATTATCCAGTAGCTACAAAATTGATGGAAAAAGGAATCAATGTATTCGTTGAAAAACCATTATCATACTCCTCAAAAGAATGCGAAGAAATGATACAAATAGCAAAAAAGAATAAAATATCATTGACATGTGGCTATATTGAAAGATTTAACCCGGCTGTCCAAGAAGTAAAAAAAATCCTATCTGAAAACATGTATGGAGAGTTATTGATGATTGAATTTCACCGAGAAAATAGAATGCCTTTACATATCAAGGATGTGGGAATTATATACGATACTTCCGTTCATGATATAGATACAGCAATTTACCTTTTTGGGAGTAAACCTCAAGTTGTATTTGCGAGAGCAGGTAAGATTTTTCACTCCTTTGAAGATTTTTCTAATATTATTTTAGGGTTTGGAAAAGATAGAGTAGCAGTAATTTCTTCAAACTGGATTACACCAAAAAAGGTCAGAAATTTTAGTGCTGTTTGCACTGAAGCAATAATTAATGGTGATTTTATTAAACAGGAAATAACTATAGAAGATTCTCTTTGCACAACTACTCCCAGAAGGCAGAATTTAGTTGAACCTCTTTCCCTAGAATTAAGAAATTTTATTGAAGTTATTGAAGGGAAAAGAGACCATCCAGAGGTATCTCCCGAAGAAGCTACCAACGTAACCAAGATTGCAGAGGCAGCACTTTTATCTAGCAATACAGGAGCTCCTATTTATCTTAATTTAGGATGATATAAATGAAAAAATATATGTTGGACATACTGGCTTGCCCCATTGACAAATACTATCCTTTGGAATTAATAGAGTTAACGATAAAAAATATAGAAAAAGACAATCTAAAAGATAATGAACATTCAACAAATAATGAGGAGAATAACAATAGCATAAAAAAAATTCGGAATAATAGCGGACTCAACCATAAGAATGAAATTCATGACAATGAGCAAGTAACAGTAGTAATTGATGGAATATTATTATGTAAAAAATGTTCTCGTTTTTATCCTATTATTGATGAGATTCCCATCATGTTACCTGATGAATTACGAGATAAACAAAAAGATCTTCAATTTTTAAAAAAATGGGAAAATTATATCCCTGAACTTATATTAAAAAATTCTAATCCGTGGCATTTATAGGGTATTCTTAACTGCTATATAATAATGAAAATTATCCAAAAAAAAATTAATCAAAAGGAGTCTAAAATAAAGAACAAAAATAAAAAGGATATTAAAAGTAATAATAATAGTCAAAACAAAAGAAAAATTGCTACAGTTAATAATTATGTATCCAAGACAGCAAAAATTGGGAAAAATGTAAAGATATGGCATTTTGCATATGTTGGTGATAAAACCATAATAGGAGACAATGTTATGGTGGGGTCTCTTTCTCATATAGATTATAATGTCAAAATTGGAGATAATACTAGAATTGAGGGCTCTGTATATATTCCACCTTTAACAGTAATAGGAAACAATGTATTCATTGCCCCTGGCGCTACATTTACTAATGATCCATATCCTATGAGCCCAAAAATGATAGGAGTTACGGTCCAAGATGGGGCTATTATAGCTGCAAGAGCTGTAATCAAACCTGGTGTTACAATTGGAAAAAATGCTGTCGTTGGTATGGGTGCTGTTGTTACAAAAGATGTGCCCTCTGAAACCGTCGTGATTGGCAATCCTGCCAGAATTAAATATTCTAGAAAGGAATATGATGAAAAAAAGGCAGTATGGGAAGACCCTGACACGTAGATTAGTTTTAAGAAGATTAAACTAACTAACTAACTAACTACCTAATCTCAGAGTAGATACCTTTCTAAAAGAGGAAAAGTGTCACTACAATTATTATTCTTGTTTTTGTTGATTTAAATGTATTATACCACTTCGCAAAAAGGATTTGCCTTTATAATAATCGTTTCTGCACTATTATTTTTTGATAAAGAATGAAAATCTGTTTTAGAGCCGGCAATAGATATAGTAGTCTTATCACTCGGATAATTGTCAAGCGTATTTTTTCCTCTTCTCTCCACATCTCCTATATAATCTCTTAACCTTGATTCTAACAGTGTGTATACATCTATCTTGTCTCCTCTCATCTCGTTAACATCTAACGTCCATGAAATTGAAATTTTGGTTTTACTTGCTTTGAGATCTCTTTTTTTGAGAATATATCTTACTTTGTCGATAAGATTTTTAGTGTAACCTTCTATGCTTTTGATCGTACCGTTAACAAGATAGACAAGAGGATTAGAACCATGTAAAGAAGACTGAATTATTCTTAGGTCATGTAATCCATTTGTAATGTCATCTAAATAAAGATCTTTGTGAAAATTATCAACGATTCGATTATCTATACCATACCCAGTTGCAAATTTGCAAACTTCTAGTACACTTGCAATTCCCGAATAATGACGTAAAATTCTGGAAACATAAGCCAATTCGGCAGATAAAACATCAACAAAATTAATTTCCTGATTAGTAAATTTTTTTAATATCTCCTCTAAAAAAATATCTCTCTTAGAGTTGAAGTTACCCAAAAGAGTAGTAGTAGACAGAATAGGACCTGAACTAAGAGGCATATAATAATAATTTAACTTCTCGCCAACTGTCATACCTGTTGTGTGTTCTAAAATATCTATATTCTCTTCATTCCCCGCTATCCCCGTTGGAAGCGGATAGACAATAGATGTATTATTATTGATAGGTTTAATGGCATCGATAAATTTTGAAGATATATCAATTTTAACTTCGTGACCAATCTTTCTTATTTTAGGAAAAAAGAATAGATATGATGCAGAAGATATTACGTTATCCATTGACTCTACTTCAAGTAATGGTTGGTCTTCGATAAGGTCCGATGCATTAGAATATGTTCTAGTAATATCTTTATTTAATAATATTCCCATTTTCGAAGATTCATCAATAATTGAGACTTTGTGCCCTGCAGATACAATAGATGAAGCGAAGTTATATCCTTCTGTACTTAAACCATAGACTGCAATATTTGGAGAAGATGGCACTTTAACAATCAGATATAGAAAAGAGCTCCTTAGTAAAGTTATTCATTTCTTTTAGCTAATAATTATATAGTAAAAAACTCAATTCTTATTTTATTCATTACAAGGCTCGGAAAAAGCACCCTAACTAAAAAAGAAAAGTATATTCAATGATGATATTACGTATTTATACTATTGAGAATTTGGTTTGATATACTTACTCCAAAGCAAATAATGTTTTTTAAATATTTTGTAGATATGTTAAAAGAAAATGATCATGAAATACTGTGTACTGGAAGAGAATATAGAGAAGCGAAAGAATTAGCAAAAATAAAGAAAATCAACATACAAGCAGTGGGTAAACACGGTGGAGTTAACAAATATGAAAAATTAAATACAAGTACTGAAAGGGCTTTCCTTCTTTCCAGTTTAATAAATTCCTTCAACCCAGATTTGACAGTCTCTTTTTCTTCTCCTGAGGCATCAAGAGTAGCTTTTGGATTGGGAATAAAACATTATATATTTAATGATTCACCACACGCTACTGCAGTTGCTAAACTAACTGTACCGCTAGCTGATAGATTATTTTGTCCTTGGATAATTCCTTTGGGAGAATGGACAAAACTTGGTTTAGAAAAAAATAGGGTAACACAATATAGAGCACTTGACCCTATAGTTTGGTTAAGAAAAGAATTACAATATAATAATATGCAAAATATTTCAAAGTTACAAAAGATATTAAAAATTGATAAAGACAAAAAGACTATACTCGTTAGACCTGAAGAAATAAAAGCATCCTATATTGCAGATAAAAAAGTAAAGAGTTCTATAGGCTTAATAGATGAGATAGTTAGAAAATTCTCTCATAGATATAATATTTTAATTCTTGCAAGATATCTTGATCAGGTTGATTTTTACAAGAGTAGATTTGAAAAAATAGATGGAACCAAAATAATAGAAACGGTTATGGAGGGTAATCTATTATTAAGACTTGCAGATCTCTTTATAGGGGCTGGAGGTACAATGAGCGCTGAAGCAGCATTAATGGGCAAGCCTGTTATTTCAATAACTCCTATAAATTTTTATGTTGAAAAATACCTTATTAAGGTAGGGTTAATTAAAAAGATAAGAAATTCGGTCACCTTAACCAAATATATCAAAAGTATTCTTTCTAAAGATGCATTAATAAAAAACAAAGATAATACTCTTAATAACAATAAAAAATTGTTTAACCAGAGCACCGTAAAGGAGACATCTTTAAAAATTCAATCAGAAATGGAAGATCCCATAGAAATATTCAAAAAATTTCTCTTTATTCCATAACATTATAATTCTAGTAAATTACACGACATTATGCCCGGAAGCCCGGTGGAGGAAATATATTGTTTTCCGCCGAGTGTAGCGGCCAAGCATAAAGGCCTTTGGAGCCTTTGACCCCAGTTCGAATCTGGGCCGGGCTATAAATTTTTTATTAAATTCAATAATTAATTATTTTAATTTTCTTATGATAGAAACAAAAAAAATAGAAACAAAAAATATAATAGAATTTGAGTTCGGAAATTTTGCTAATTCTATTATTTATTTTTATCTTCAACGAAAGTATGTAAAATAACCTCTTTCTCCAAGTTATGAAATGCTGCATACAGCATTTCTTTTCTTTCTGATACTTCTTTACTGTAAAACAAGAGTGATTTATCGATTGAATTTACCATTTCATTCTGCTGGAGTGGGTTTGGAGATCCGGAGGATTTGCGGAACAATATTGATTTTTCAGGAGTTGTGTCCTTTATAATCAACATAAGATCATCTACATCTATTTTTATTTTTAAAAGATTTAAAATCTTATTCAGATCCTGTTTAGAAAGTTGACTTAATGAAATATTCTCACATTTTACAGCTTGTTGTACTAATGCACCGACTAATTTGTGTACTTTTCTAAATGGAATATGGTATTTGATTACAATTTGTTCAGCTATATCTAAAGATACACCATAGCTTTTGTTAGCAGAATTAATGGTATTTTTTTTGTTCACTTTTAAAGTATCAATAACACCTTTCATTATAAGTAAAGATTCTTTGACTATTTTTGACGAGTTTGACAAAAGAGGTTTAAGATCCTGTAAATCTCTATGATATCCAGATGGAAGATTCTTTATTATAGATAGTGACGCTATTAACATTCCATGAACTATTGAAGTACGTGATCGAAGTATTTCAAGAGGATCAGGATTCTTCTTTTGTGGCATAACGCTTGAGGTAGAGCTGTACCTGTCTGATAGTTCAATATAATTAAATTCTGAAGTAGACCATAAAATAAAATCTTCAGCGATTCTACTGAGCGTACTCATCAAGATTGAAAGAAAAGACATATACTCCATCAACGAATCTCTCGAACTAGTGGCGTCAATGGAATTCTCCAATAGGCCTCGAAATCCCAAAAAGGAGGCGGTATAGTTTCTATCTATTGGAATTCCTGTTCCTCCAATAGCACAAGATCCAAGCGGTGATAGGTTAATTCTATCAAAGGAGGAACTTATTCTCTCCAGATCTCTTAATAGGCTAAATGAATAGGATAAAAGATAATGAGATACCGTTCCAATTTGAGCTTGTTGTAGATGAGTATAGAGAGATATTATTGTATTCGTGTGTTCTTTGGATTTTTCAACTAGAGATTTAATAATATTCATAATAAATTCACAAATATCAATAATATCATCTCTCAATTTCATTCTTACATCCAGAATGACCTGATCATTTCTAGATCGACCGGTGTGCATTTTTCCTCCGATATCTAGTCCTATATCTTGAATGACTATGGATTCGACTAATTCATGTATATCTTCTGATAAAAATAGTTCATTTGGAAGTATATTCTGGCTATTTGTTGAGTCAAATCTTATTTTACTCAAGGAAGAAAGAATTTTAGATAATTCAGCTGATGTTAAAATTCCAATCTTGTTTAGCATAAGACAATGAGCCTGAGTTCCCAAAATATCATAGATGAGTATATTAGTATCTTCATGAAGAGATGAAAGAAAATTTAATACATCTTTATCTAAATTTTCTTTTTGCCTCGAGCGATACAAAATACTACATAATAAAGTGAAAAAAGATATAATATATTCATTTATTCTTCAAAGATAACCATTGCTACCACCAATCTGAATATAAAATAATGGGAGTCAATTCAATAAATAGTTAAATATGGTTTTTCATAACCTTATATAATGTCTCAAGATATGCAACAAACTCGTAGACTAATTTTTGATGAGTTGTCAAAAATTGTAGATCCTGAAATAGGTGTTTCGATTATGGAATTAGAATTAATTGATAAAGTAGATATTGCAGAAAAAGATGTAAATGTTGATTTCCATTTAACAAGTCCATTTTGTCCTGCTGTTTTTGGTTTTAAGATTGCTCAAGATGTAAGAGATAATATTTATAAAATTGAAGGAATTGAAAAAGTAAAGATAAATGTAAGCAATCATTTTATGGCTGAAGCTATAAACAAGCAGGTAAATGAAAGCAAACTTCCTTCGAAGGGAGAGAAGGAAGGGAAGGAAGAGAATCAAGAAAATACATAATAGTACTATCTGTTTTCTTGTATCTAATAGATTACTATATTAAATAAATTAATTAATGAGTTAATTAAACAATTTTCTTATTTTATATTTCCCTTTTTTTATTTCATCTTCGTTTATTTATAGCACATGTAGCATCTTAAATAAAGCTAGTCAGGTTAGAGCATCATCAAAGGCTTGGTTATTTTTTCATTTATCATAATTCTCATTTTTTTCTGTATATCCTTTTCCTTCTCCTTCTCCTTCTTCTTCTGCGGTATAGGAATTAGATGATGATCTGTCTTGAAGTTTTGCAATTTTTTTTTCACTATTTGAGAACCCCAATAGATGACTCCTAAGAAGCTGTATACCCAAAGCTGGATCTACTCCTTTCGGACAAACATTGCTGCAAGAACCTGCAAAATGACATCTTGATATCCCATGACTGGTATCAATTACTTTTAATCTATTTGATTTGTCTGTATCGCGTGAATCAGCGAAATAACGGTACGCTTGGGATAAGGCTTGAGGGCCAGGAAATTTGAGATCAGTAGCGACAGTTGGGCATGCAGAATAACATAAACCACACTTTATACAATATGAAAATTGAAGAAATTTATCTAAATCTTCTGGAGTCTGCTCATATTCTGTAAGTTCATTGACATCTGGAATATCAGCTTTTTTATTTTGAATATACGGCATGACACTACTATGATGATTAAAGAATTGTGAAAAATCAGTAACTAAATCTCGAATATACGGAAAGTTAGGTAGAGGTTCACAAGTAATTGTGTTTGTAGCAAGCTCTGAAATCTTTGTATAACACGCTAGCCGTGGAATCCCATTTATTTTCATTCCACAAGAACCACAAGAAGCCATTCTACAGGAATAACGAATGGCAATACTACTATCCTGATAACTTTTGGCATCCAATAATGCATCTAATACAGTAGTCCATCTCTTTACTGGAATCTGAAATTCATCAAAATGATGGCCATCTTTAGGATCTTGGATTGCATTAATTCTAAAAACACGTAATTTTACAGAACTTTGTGTATTGTCGGTAGTGTTTGATGTTTCTATAGATTCATTATTTTTTATATCTCTTCTTTTCTCTTTTTTAAATATTTTCATATTACCAGATCACCCTCAAATTCAACCTACTGAAAATCCATTTGCGATGATTATTGTTCGAGTTCCATATGCAATTATTCCTATCATTGCAACTATCACTAATATATTGACTGCCTTTTCCCAAATTAGAGTCTGTCGTATTTCGAGTAAAATGACCCTTAGGCCATTGAAGCCGTGTATAGCTATTAGTACCAAAATAGATTCCAACAATAGTGCATAAAAAATATTTTTATAATTTAATATAACATTTTCAAATTCTAGCGACATATTGAATGGCATTATCAATCTCATAAGGATATGAATAGCAACTACAAATAATGCACTTACTCCAGTAATGTAGTGAATCTTCGTTATCTGGCTCTCTCTTAAAATAGTGATATTTGAAAACCATCTAGTTGTTTGCCTATTTTTATTGATATTATTTTTGGAATCAGAGGATGTCATTTCTTTACTCACTCTCCACTAAAAAGAACATTAGCCCCATATAGCATTGCAACGGCTGCTAGAATAAACGCAATCCACAATCCAGAACGTTGTTTATTGTTGACCGATGTTGGATCATATGGATAGTCGGGTCTTCCCGGTTTTCCAAGACCTTGGCCAGCCTGGGTAAATATCAATCTGATTCCATTGATTGTATGAAATGTACTTGCTCCTATTACGAGAATTAGAAATAAATGGCCTCCTACAGTCTGGGTCATCTCTAACATTGCAGCCCATGCATCTGGACCGCTCACTAAAGAACTAGTTTCATAAACATGACCAATAAAATATACTAATAGAAAGATTCCAGTTAATCTCTGAAACCAGTAAGAAACTCGTTCCCATCCATATATTATTGGATTAAGCCATCCTCTAATGCCTGCTCTATTTGTTCGGTCATTTTTATTGTTGTCATCAATTCGTTTCGCTGATGTAGTGGATGTCATATCAATATTTCCTCTCCACAGGTGCATATCTTGTAAATGTGACTGGATGCCAAGTTAATTTTGGTTCATCTTCAGAATTATAATAGGCTAACGTATGTTTTAGAAAATTTATATCATCCCTATTTGAATAATCAATTCTTGCATGTGCTCCTCTGGACTCTTTTCTATTTATAGCACCCATCAATACTACTTCTGCTGTCCTCAACATAGCATCAATCTCCATCACATTAGTAAAATTAGTATTATATTCTTTTGATTTATCATCAACATGTTTCCAAGTTGATGCTTTGAGCTCTCTTATTCGTTTCAAGCCAGAAACTAGAGTTTCCTCTCTTCTGAAAACATATGCTTTGTCATCCATAGTGTCAGTTAATTCCTTTCTCACTTCGTATGGATTAACTTGTCCTCTTCCTCTAAAAATCCCATCGAAAATTCTTTTTTCTTCGGATAGGACTTGATCATGTGATATTTCGATTGTAGAACCTTTTCTATCTAATGCAAATTGTGCTGCTTGCTCTCCAGTCATTTTTCCCCAAACTATACATTCTGAGGTTGAATTTGCACCTAATCTGTTTGCTCCGTGTGTGCTATTACATGCAGCTTCTCCTGCCGCCCATAAACCTCCCAGTTCTGTTTTCCCATCAATATCGGTATGAATTCCTCCCATCATATAATGACAGACAGGTCTAATTTCAATAGGAGCCTCTATTACATCAATACCTGAAAATTTTATTCCGATTTCTCTGATTCCGGATAGCTTTTCTTTAATCTTTTCGTCTCCCAAATGTGTCAAATCCAATTTTAAACAATCATAACCTGATTCGTGTTTGAAACCTTTTCCTTCTTGAATTTCCCTTATCATTGATCTTGATACAACATCTCTAGGGGCAAGCTCTAATTTTTCTGGAGCATATTTCTTCATAAATCGCTCATTCTGATTATTAATGAGATAACCACCTTCTCCTCTAGCTCCTTCTGTTATTAGAATTCCTGAGGGCAAGATACCTGTTGGATGAAATTGAACAAATTCCATGTCTTTCATGGCTAGTCCGGCACGGTAAGCCATATCAATACCATCGGGGGTGGATGAATAAGCATATGTAGAAAAGCTGTAAATCCTACCTGCACCTCCTGTACATATAATTCCAGCTGGAGACTTTATTTTGACAAAATTTCCGTTTTTCATTTCAATTGCTGTTAAACCCCGGAATAAATTATTCTCCTTAAGTATACTCGTGCAATACCATTCATTATAAAAATTGATGTTATCATACTTTTGACATGTATCATATAAGGTTTGCATTTCATAAAAGCCAACTTTATCTTGAGCATATGTAGCACGAGGGAAAGAATATCCACCAAATTTCCTCTGTCCGATCCTTCCATCTTTTCTCCTAGACCACGGCATACCCCAATGGTCCAATTGATAAATTTCATGAGGTATTGTATTTACTAGTCTTTCCGCAACATCTTGATCGGCTAAAAAATCACTTCCTTTTATTGTATCGTAAATATGAGATTCTATATTATCTCCTTCATCTTCAAATAAAACTGCTGCAGTCCCTCCTTCAGCAGAGACAGAATGAGATCGCATTACTTGAACTTTGGAAAAGACACCTATACTCATATCACCTTTCCCATATGCTGCTGCAGCAATTGCAGCTCTCAAGCCAGCTAGGCCTGATCCAATAATAACAACATCATGTTGAATCGAATCCGTCACTAATTATATCCCAAAAACGTGTATTCTTATAATACAAATATACTTTATGATTAATTCATGAGAAGATTTCATGATGATAGATACTTGTATATTAATATTGTCTATTTTCCATTTTAAAAACTACGAAAAAAAAGGATAAGCATAGAACCAAACAGATCTAGATTAATAATAAGTAAATTTTGTTGATTACTAGTATAATTTTCAAGTTTTACATTTATTACTAGTAAGTAATTTGTAATTTTTATTATGATTATAGAATATCGTAAGAGGGTATTCTTTGCACCAAATACATCAGACAAAGATATAGTTGATAGAGCAATCAAAATTCTTAGTGAGAATGGTATAAATGACAAAGACATCGAAATTAACTATAATACAAATGATTTAGAGGAAGGAGATCTTTATATCAGTTATGACCCTCCAGATCTTGTGATACGAACTGTTTACCAAAAGAAACCTAGTGGAATCATAAAGATGAAAAGTATTGCAATGATAAATCTATAGGAATAATAAATCTATAGTAATAACTGATGAATATTTTTATCTAATGATTCTATATTTTCAATCATCTCTGTTCCATCCTTCATATTTTTAATTATTACATTGTTCTTTGAAATTTCATCTGGAGCAATTATTAGAGTAAGAGCTACCCCCTTTGAAGAAGCGTCAG